>ENA-ORSJ01001059-ORSJ01001059.1-human-gut-metagenome-genome-assembly--contig:-NODE-1059-length-25449-cov-3.689257_pt1 | contig 25449 bp, 22 predicted proteins | sample MGYA00242191_ERZ509158 | MGnify/ENA primary metagenome ERZ509158 (study PRJEB26280, sample SAMEA2338623) | human gut metagenome | biome: human gut; feature: human-associated habitat; material: faeces...
GCTTTTCATGCACATTCCTGCATGTTTCTGCACATTTCTGCACATTTTTGCAAATTTCTGCACGTTTCTGCGCGTCGGGGCACGTCTGCAAACTCCGTTCCGCAGATTCCCGCTACTTTCGCCCCAGGTATTCAGAACTGTGCAGAGAAAAAAAAATCACGGCAGAGATTTCTCTTCTGCCGCGAAAATGCGGAACCTGTCCGCCCGGAACCATGAATCTGAGCGGACAAGTCCTTCCGGCGGAGGTCTTTGACATCACTTCAGCGCTTTCACCCTGTAGCGGTCGCCCGTTTCCTTCACCAGCTGCCTGAGGAAGTCCTCGGAGTATCCCGGACGGTCGAGGGGCGCGGTGTTTCCCGTGGCCGGACGCTGTATCTGCCCGTCCTTCATGCGCTTCACCACCCCGTCGTTGTAGCGCACGATGAGAAACTCGCCCAGCTTTTTCCAGCTGTCTACGGCCGTCTGCGCCGTCATCGAGGTGTAGGCGGAGAGAAACTCGCGGGCCTTCTTCGGGTCCTGCTGCCATAGCTCGAGGGCCGTGCTTTCGATGCCCTTCTGCGCGTCGGCAAACGTATCCTCCAGCGTGTTCTGCACGGCGCGCATGTCGCCCTCCATGAGGCTGTAGCGGGGGCGTACCATGCCGGCCACCCAGTTGTAGATCCAGAATCCCGAATCCCACGAGAAGGTCACGCAGTCGCCGTTGCCCTGCCTGTAGGGGACGGGCACCTTGTCGGTCTGGCAGTATACGGGGGTGAACACGGTCATGTTCGCGTCGTCGAGCCCGAACCACAGCACTCCTCCCACCGCATCGGGGAGTTTCGAGCGCATCTGCGAAACGAAGACGAATCCGCTCTGCTGGGTGGATATGGGGCGTTCGTTGAAGTACTCCTGGCCGTCGACCTTGAAGGTGAGGGGCGACAGGCGGTAGGGCGTGTTGAAGCATCCCGCTCCCATGTCGCCGGTGATGTCGAGCGGAGTGCCCTCGTAGTGGTCGCGCATGGCCTGCTGGATGTCGCGCACCGACACCTTGCGGTCGGGCTTCACGTAGAGCGGGAGCGGCTCTCCTCCCTCGCCCTGGATGTAGGGGAGCCATGCCTGTCCGGTCGTGCGGCTGAACATGTTGTAGAAGCTCCACACGCGTGCTTCGCAGGCGCGCAGGCCGCTGAAGTCGAGCGGGCAGTAGGCGTCGGCAAAGCTGAAGTCTTCGTTCTTTCCGCTGAAGTATCCCTTCTCGCGGGCGAACGAGATCACGTCGGGCGAGTAGAGGCAGTTTTCCTTGTCGTCCATGTCGAAGCGGTGTATGCGGCTCTGGTTGGCGTGCGCGGCGATGCAGTCGTCAGGAACGCGCACGGCCACCCATACGGCTCCCCTCACGCCGGGCCCCTTGCCTATCATTTCGAGGATCCAGGCCTCGTTGGGGTCGGCCACGGAGAACGACTCGCCGCTGCTGTAGTATCCGTATTCCTTCACGAGGTCGGTCATCACCTTGATGGCCTCCTTTGCGGTGCGCGAGCGCTGCAGGGCCACGTAGATGAGGCTTCCGTAGTCCATCACGCCGGCGGTGTCGGCCAGCTCGGGGCGTCCGCCGAAGGTTGTTTCGCCGATAGTCACCTGAAACTCGTTGATGTTTCCGATCACGTTGTATGTCTGCTTCGCCTCCCTGATCTGCCCCAGATACTTTCCGGTGTCCCACTCGTAGATGTCGCGCATCTCGCCTCCGGCATGTGCCGCCGCGGGATAATGGCACAGGAAGCCGTACATTCCGTATGAATCGGCCGAATACGACACGATTACCGACCCGTCGGCCGATGCCTTCTTGCCGACAATAAAGTTGGTGCAAGCCCATCCGCTCGCCACTCCTGCCGCCAGCATCAGAGCCGCGGCCATCAGTTTTTTCATTCCCATCATCATTTTTCTCATTTATATGCGTTTTTTTTGATTTCCGTTTCTTGTCAGAACGAGCACTCCCAGCGCCCCACGTTTCCGCAGCAGTCGGTCACCACCGCCTCCACCTTGTGCGCCTCTCCGCGCTTCACCCGCTCCTTGTCTTGGATGACCAGCACGCCCTTCTTCAGCGCGAAGAGCACGAACTTTCCGTCGACGTACACTTTATAGGAAGCGATTCCGGAGCCGGCGTCGCTCACCCGGAAGCGGATGTTGCGCGACGCCCTCCAGCCTTCCTGCCCCAGGGGGACGATGCGCGGAGCCACCGTGTCGAGCGCCACGGCAAAGGTGCCCAGCGAGCGCACCCTGGTCTTCATCCATCCGTTTTCGTATTTCCCGCCCATCGGGGCGCGCCTCCTGCCCCACTTCTGCACCACGTAGTACTTCGTGGTGTCGGCCACCGGAAGGCAGCGCATGCCTATCGACAGGGGGCACCAGGCGTGCAGGGGCGTGTATCCGGCGTCGAGCACATAGTCGAAGGAGATTCCGGCGCTGTCGCCGCAGATTCCGGCGCGGAGCTTCACGTCGTCATAGAGATTGTATTTCGGCACCACCAGCTCCAGCCCGGGACGCTGCACCACGTTCGTCCGGTTCCAGCAGAGGGGCTGCCCCCTGCGCTCTTCCCGCGCGGGTATCTCCTGCTTCCTGCCCCGCACCGTGAAGCTATACGTGCGGCGGTTTCCGAAGTTGTCTTCCAGCACATAGCGGAAGCGGTAGTCGCGTTCCTCGCAGATGTCCACAACGCCGCGTTTTCCGTCCGTATGGAGCAGGCGCAGGCGGTTTCCGGGCGACTTGTACGAGCGCATGACCAGCCGGCGCGTGCGGCTCAGCTCCTCAAAGTCGGTAAAGGCGTTGATCATCCGGTTCTCGTCGGGCATGACGGCATCGGTGACCGAGCGGAACACCTCCGCCGAGTCCACATAGAGGGTGACCGAATGCACCCCGTAGAAGTTTGACGTTCCGTCCATATAGTCTTTTGCGCTGATGCCCGTATAGATTTTCCCCCAAGCCGTGACCGGAGTCCCGAGCCTTGACACGGGCGTCAGCTTCTTCGCGGCAGACCCGTCGACCACCCCCTGGCCGGGCACCGGATAGAATCCGACCAGGCTCGCCACGGGCGGCTTCGTGTCTTTGATGTAGCGTCTGAAATAGGGCATGGGGTCGATGTATTCGTTTGTCGCGGTGCGCCGAAGCTCCAGGTGCAGGTGGGGACCCGCCGAGGCTCCCTCGTTTCCGCTCAGGGCGATGACCTCTCCCTGCCTCACGGGAAACTCTCCAGGCGCGAACGTCAGGTCGCACACGAAGGTTTCGCGGGCATACTGGTATGCGCGCACCGCCTGCTGTATGGCAGGGGCGAACGAGATGACATGCCCGTATACGGAGGTCAGCCCGTTGGGGTGGTTCACGTAGACCACCTGCCCGTATCCCCCGTGGAGCACCGCCACGCGTGCCACATACCCGGCGGCCACGCACCGCACGGGCTTGCCCGTCACGCCCTGCGTCTTGATGTCGATTCCGTTATGGAAATGGTTCGGCCTCAGCTCCCCGAAGTTCGCGCTCAGCAGCAGGGGGAAGTCGAAGGGCGAAGTGAAACAGTTTTCGGCCGTATGCTGCTGCGCCCGTCCGCACAATGCGGAGAAGAGCGCAAGCGCCAGTGCAAGTTTGCGCATCATAGTCCTTCAAGTACTTCCTCGGCCACGGCATCCGCCCCTCCTTCCGGGAGAAGCATTTTCTTCACTTTCTTCAACACGCTTATATCGCGCACATTCAGAACCTCGCGTATCACTTCGTTCTGCAATGCCTCCAAAGCAACAGTTCCCATACATGTCTTTTTTTCAAGATTATACCGGCAAAGATAGCACAAAATCCCAACTTTAAGGTGATTTTGCGGAAAGAATATGAAAGGAAAGGCACTTGCGCAAACGCAAAGCATCATTCACTTCCCGGCAGATCCGGACGGATATACGCGCCCGCTCATGCTCGTCTGCAAAGGATTTCCGCTTGGAGGGGTTATTTTGACATAACATTTGTTCGACTTTCCGTCGAGAAAGACCGCGATACGCTTGTCGGCCACAAGGCCTCCTCCGGTCACTTTCACCCTGAAGCGGATTTCTCCGTTCCGCATCTTTTTTCCCCCGGAAACTTCCGCACGAAGCCCTTCCCTTTTCCTTGCCGGAAACTCGTCGGCAAAGAAACCCCTGTCTTCGAGAGAGATATAGGAGGTATATTTCCCGTCCGCTACGGCAAAATAGCTTCCGTGCAGTTCGCGGTATTCCGTGTGCGAAGAATGCTGCCAGGGACTTGCCGACGAGGGATAAACGGCATCCAGCTTCACGAGAAAGCGTCCGGCCTGCAAGGCTTCGAGTGCCGTGCGGTGCTCGGCGGACGGAACGGCGGTTTCTCTCTGCGTTCCGCAACTCCCCGCAAAGAGCGCGAGCGCAACAAGAAACATCATTCTGACTAAAGTTTTCATAACTTACGGATTTTATAATAGTAGGACAATATTGACTTGCGGGAAAAACGTATTTTGCAATCTGATGTGTAAATATACGCAAACATCCCGGTATCCCTCCAAAAAATGGCATGTTTAAGAACACAACGTCCTCATCCCAAAGCAGCATCCGAACGAAACAATCCTCCATTCCAAAATAAAATGCCCCCCGTTTCGCCACAATCAAAAAGTTATGATTAAATTTGCGGAAAATAAACGAAACACAAGCATAATCCGAATTTTGACTGAATGATAGAAAAACATATCGTACTGGAAGAGATTGACCCCGTCATATTCTATGGGGTGAACAACGCAAACATGCAGATGATCAAGGCGCTGTTTCCCAAACTGAGAATCGTGGCGAGGGGAAACGTCATCAAGGTGATGGGAGATGAGGAGGCCATGTGCGCCTTCGAAGACGCGATAACCGCGCTCGAAAAGCACTGCGCCACCTACAACTCGCTGAACGAGGAGGCGATACTTGACATCGTGAGCGGAAACATGCCCAAGATAGAGAAGACGGGCGACGCCATCGTGTTCAGCGTGACGGGAAAGCCGATCACGCCACGGAGCGAAAACCAGCTGAAGCTGGTGCGCGAGTTCGAGAAGAACGACATGATATTCGCCATCGGTCCGGCCGGCTCGGGAAAGACGTACACCGCCATCGCCCTGGCCGTGCGCGCCCTCAAGAACAAGGAAATCAAGAAAATCATACTGAGCCGGCCCGCGGTGGAGGCCGGCGAGAAGCTGGGATTCCTTCCGGGCGACATGAAAGAGAAAATCGACCCCTACCTCCAGCCGCTCTACGACGCGCTGCAGGACATGATCCCGCCCGTGAAGCTGAAGGAATACATGGAGCTGAACATCATCCAGATAGCCCCGCTCGCCTTCATGCGCGGACGCACGCTGAACGACGCGGTGGTTATCCTCGACGAGGCGCAGAACACCACCGCCCAGCAGATCAAGATGTTCCTCACGCGCATGGGAATGAACACGAAGATGATCGTGACGGGCGACATGACGCAGATCGACCTCCCCCCGTCGCAGATGTCCGGACTGGTGCAGGCCATGAAGATCCTGAAAGACGTGAAGGGAATCAGCTTCGTGGAGCTTACGAAGAAGGACATCGTGCGCCACAAGCTGGTGACGCGCATCGTGGAAGCCTACGAGAAGTTCGAAGAAAAGACAAGAAAGGAAAAAACCGATTCATCCAACAATTTAAACAAGAAGAGAAATGAGCAAAGCATTGACTAAGACAGACTATCACTTTCCGGGTCAGAAAAGCGTGTACCACGGGAAAGTGCGCGATGTGTACAACATCAACGACGAAAAACTGGTAATGGTGGCAACCGACCGCATCTCGGCATTCGACGTGGTGCTCCCCGAAGGCATCCCCTACAAGGGACAGATGCTCAACCAGATAGCGGCCAAGTTTCTCGACGCCACCGCCGACATCTGCCCCAACTGGAAGCTCGCCACTCCCGACCCGATGGTGACGGTGGGCGTGCTGTGCAAGGGATTCCCCGTTGAAATGATCGTGCGCGGATACCTGTGCGGAAGCGCATGGCGGGCATACAAGAGCGGAGTGCGCGAAATATGCGGCGTGAGCCTGCCCGAAGGAATGCGCGAGAACGAAAAGTTCCCCCACCCCATCATCACCCCTACCACGAAGGCCGAAATGGGCCTGCACGACGAGGACATCTCGAAGGAGGAAATCCTGGCCAAAGGGCTGGCCACTCCCGAAGAATACGAACTGTTGGAAAAATACACGCTCGCCCTCTTCAAACGCGGTACGGAAATTGCTGCCGAACGCGGCTTGATCCTTGTCGACACAAAGTACGAATTCGGCAAGCATGGCGGCAAGATCTACCTGATGGACGAAATCCATACACCGGACTCTTCCCGCTATTTCTACAGCGAAGGCTACGAAGAACGTTTTGCCAACGGCGAACCGCAAAAGCAACTCTCCAAGGAGTTTGTACGCGAATGGCTGATGGACAACGGTTTCCAAGGCAAGGAAGGACAGCAGGTACCGGAAATGACCGACGAAATCGTTACTTCAATCAGCGAACGTTACATCGAACTGTACGAACACATCACCGGCGAGAAGTTTGTAAAGGAAGATACCAGCAACATTGCCGAACGCATTGAAAAGAATGTAACCGAATATTTAAAGTAAATGGACTATCCCCAAGAACACATCAAGCCCTACGGTAATGACGACAAGAAGAGCGAACAAGTGGAAGAAATGTTCGACAACATCGCTCCTGCCTACGACAAGCTGAATCACACCCTATCCATGGGCATCGACCGCAGCTGGCGTAGGAAAGCAATCAAGTATCTACGTCCTTTCCGCCCCCGGCGTATTATGGACGTAGCTACCGGCACCGGCGATTTCGCCATCCTTGCATGCCGCGAATTGCAACCCGATAGCCTGATTGGCACCGACATCTCGGAAGGCATGATGAACGTGGGACGTGAAAAAGTAAAGCAGGCGCACCTCTCGAACAAGATTTCATTTGTCCGGGAGGACTGCACCTCCCTCTCGTTTGCCGACGAAAGCTTCGACGCCGTGACCGTAGCGTTCGGCATCCGCAACTTCGAAGGGCTGGATAAGGGACTGTCCGAGATGTGCCGCGTACTAAAGACCGGCGGACATCTCGTCATACTGGAGCTCTCCACACCAGACCGCTTCCCGATGAAACAGTTGTTCACCATCTACTCCAAAGTTGTCATCCCCCTGCTCGGTAAATGTATTTCGAAAGACAACAGCGCCTACACCTATCTACCGGAAAGTATTCGCGCCTTCCCGCAGGGAGAAGTGATGCAGGAGGTAATCCGCAAGGCAGGCTTCAGCGAAGTGCACTTCAAGCGGCTGACTTTCGGGATATGTACACTTTATGTGGCAACTAAATAAAAAGAAGAAACTTATATAAAAAAGAGACCTTATGAAAGCTACACACACCCTCTATTTATTATTTATTTCCCTCCTTTGCGTTGCCGGTTTCACAGCTTGCGATGATTCGGGAAGTGATGATATAATATGGGATTTTGCTCCTATCGAACTGCATATCGCAGTACAAGATGCTCAAGGTAATGATTTGTTGAATCCTGAAACTCCCGGCAACATTGCCAAGCAAGGAATCAAGGCAATCTATAATGGAAAAATATATGAAAAGGACGTTCCAATAAGCCAAACCAAAGCTTACCTTGCACACTTCAACGGTCTGCAAACAATGAAATTTGAAACTGGCAAATACTTTCTCACTTTTGGAGAATTCAATGGCGACGATACATTCGATAACGAAAAAGTGATAATAGACTGGAACGATGGTACTCAAGACGTCATCACCTTCTCTAGCAAACTAATCTGGAAATCAAAAAATAAACCCGTATTCGACAGAAAGTTCTGTTTGAACGGAAAAGACAACGGATTGCAATTCGGAGGTTTTGTTATCATCAAAGAACCGGTAATCACCTCCTCAACTACTTCCGACCAATAATGTACTCCATAAACAAACGAATATAGTTCAATCAATAACTAAAATATTATGCAGAAATACGGTTTAATAGGTTACCCGTTGAAACATTCCTTTTCCATCGGATATTTCAATGAGAAATTCACGGCAGAAAACATTGATGCAGAATATGTAAACTTCGAAATTCCACGTATCGAGGATTTCATGGAAGTTATCGAGGAAAATCCCAACCTCTGTGGACTGAATGTAACTATCCCTTACAAGGAGCAAGTCATCCCCTACCTAGACGAACTGGACAAAGACACGGCCAAGATAGGCGCCGTCAATGTCATTAAGATTATCCGCCTTCCCAAAGGCAAGGTAAAGCTGGTTGGCTACAATTCCGACATCATAGGATTCACACAATCCATAGAACCGCTTTTGCAACCACATCACAAGAAAGCCCTGATTCTGGGCACCGGCGGCGCATCGAAAGCCGTATATCGCGGGCTGGAGAACCTGGGGATAAAAAGCACCTTCGTATCGCGCACCAAGAAAGAGGACAAATACCTCACTTACGAAGAGCTGACACCGGAAATCATGCAGGAGTACACGGTGATTGTCAACTGTACCCCCGTAGGCATGTACCCCAAAGTGGACTTCTGTCCCAACATTCCTTACGAGCTACTGACCCCCAACCATTTGCTCTACGATTTGTTATATAATCCAAACGAAACCCTCTTCATGAAGAAAGGCCAGGCACAAGGAGCCGTCACCAAGAACGGACTGGAGATGTTGCTGTTGCAGGCCTTTGCCGCATGGGAAATTTGGAATAAATAATGAAGAAAGCCATAAAATATTCGATTCTCGGTCTGGCTGCCCTCTGCACCGTACTGTTGTGCGGAGGGTACTATATGCTGGGCTATTCCCTGAAACCGGACGACCTCGTTTCACGCAGCCGCAACATAGCCGCATCCTACGATTTCATGTACGAGCGCTATCCCGAACTGCACCCCTGGGTGGATAGCCTGATGACCGCAGGAGTACTGAAGGACTTCTACATCGAGAACGACCGCGGAGAGACGCTGCATGCACTCTACGTTGCCGCCGCCCACCCCACCCTCAAAACAGCAGTCATCGTACACGGATATACGGATAATGCCGTGCGCATGCTGATGATAGGCTATCTGTACAGCAAGGAGATGGGGTTCAACATCCTGCTGCCCGACCTTTACGGACACGGGATGAGCGAAGGGAACCATGTACAGATGGGCTGGAAAGACCGGCTCGACGTGTTGCAATGGACCGAGACCGCCGATGAGCTTTTCGGACGCAACCATGCGGACAGCATAGCGTCCCGCAGTACAAAGATGGTAGTACACGGCATCTCCATGGGAGCCGCCACCACCATGATGGTATCCGGCGAAGTGGAACACGGACAATACCAACAGCCATTCATCAAGTGTTTTGTGGAAGACTGCGGTTATACAAGCGTATGGGATGAGTTTCGCGGAGAGTTGAAAGAACTGTTCGGACTGCCCGCTTTCCCCCTACTGCATACTGCAAGCTGGCTCTGCCGGCAGGAGTACGGATGGGACTTCCGTGAAGCTTCTGCCCTGGAGCAAGTAAAGAAATGTACTTTGCCGATGCTCTTCATCCACGGTGATGCCGACACCTTTGTACCGACGTGGATGGCTTATCCCCTCTATGAAGCCAAGCCCGAACCCAAAGAATTATGGATTGTACCCGGTGCCACACATGCCATGTCTTACAAGGATTATCCGCAGGAATACACCGAGCATGTAAAGAAATTCGTAGGGAAATACATACATTGACGTGATTTTTCCTATCTTCGCCGCAACAAACATTGGTAATATGAAACGATTTATTTCCATAGCATTCTTCCTGTGCTTGTTCATATCCTTGCAGGCACAAGAAGTCTACACCACTAAGAACATTCCTAAAGTACACCTTCAGGACAAGACGCGTTATGTCTGCAACCCTGCCGACATCTTATCCAAAGAGGCATGTGCCGACATAGACCGCATGCTCTACGCATTGGAGCAGCAGACTGGTATTGAAACGGTAGTTGCCGTTGTTCCCTCCATCGGACAAGAAGACTGTTTTGATTTCTCACACCAGCTGCTCAATGAATGGGGAGTAGGGAAAAAAAACAAAAACAACGGTTTGGTCATTCTGCTGGTAACCGACCAACGCTGCATCCAGTTTTATACGGGATACGGTTTGGAAGGGGACCTTCCTGATGCCATCTGCAAACGTATACAGACCAAATACATGATTCCCTATCTGAAAGACGGTAATTGGGATGCCGGAATGGTAGCGGGTGTAAAGGCAGTCTGTTCACGTCTTGACGGCACTATGGTGAATGACACGGAAGAGGAGGATGACCTCTCCGTAGGAGGTATCCTACTGGGGCTTATCGGTTTCCTCGCAGTGGCATCTATTATAGGTATCCTTGCCCAACGCGCTGCCAACAAATGCCCCAACTGCGGACAACATAAATTGCAACGAAGCGGAAGCGTACTCATCTCACGCCGCAATGGAGTGAAAACGGAAGATGTGACCTACACCTGCCGCAATTGCGGACATAAAGTAGTGCGCCGCCAGCAGTCATACGATGAAAATTACCGGGGAGGAGGCGGAGGTGGTCCGGTCATCTTCGGTGGTGGAGGTCTCTTCGGCGGAGGTGGCGGAGGAGGCTTCAGCGGTGGTAGCTTCGGAGGCGGTATGGGAGGTGGCGGTGGAGCCGGTTCCCGGTTCTAACGCCGAGGATGTGTCATCTGTGTGCCATCAACCGTTTTGACACACCTTCGAGGATACTGGAAGAAAATAAAACGTTTACATAGAATATAATTAAATGATTAATAACTGCCTTCCCCTCCTCCCCTCTCTCTATCGGAGAGGAATCGGAGGTGAGGCCTAAAAATGAAAAGTATGAAGAAATCAACCATTATCATTATCGTTGTTATAGCTCTTCTCGCCATTTGGGGGGTAACTGGCTATAACGGACTCGTAACCATGGACGAAAATGTCAGCGGACAATGGTCGAACGTAGAAACCCAATACCAACGCCGTGCCGACCTGATTCCGAACTTGGTGAATACCGTGAAAGGATATGCCACGCACGAGAAGGAAACACTGGAAGGTGTAGTAGAAGCCCGCAGCAAAGCCACTCAAATCAAAGTGGATGCGGCAGACCTTACTCCGGAAAAGCTGGCTGAATATCAGAAAGCACAAGGTGCGGTGACTTCCGCCCTCGGTAAATTGCTTGCCATCACAGAAAACTATCCGGACTTGAAAGCAAATCAGAATTTCCTGGAACTGCAGGCACAGCTGGAAGGTACGGAAAACCGTATCAACGTAGCACGTACCAACTTCAACAATGCAGCCAAGAACTTCAATACAGCCATTCGCCGTTTCCCCAAGAATATCCTTGCCGGTCTCTTCGGTTTTGAGAAACGAGCTTATTTCGAAGCGGCAGAAGGAGCGGAACAAGCTCCCCAGGTACAATTCTGATAAATACACAACTCTATAGCGAGGCACAAAGGCGAGAAACTTTGTGCCTCGCTTTGTGTTGTAGAAGATTAGATGTATCTTTGCACATTCAATTGAACAAACCTATTATCTCATGAGTAATCAACGATACATGATGCGAGGCGTCAGCGCATCAAAGGAAGATGTGCACAACGCCATCAAGAATATCGACAAAGGTATTTTCCCGCAGGCTTTCTGCAAAATTATCCCCGACATTTTGGGCGGTGACCCGGAGTATTGCAACATTATGCATGCCGATGGAGCAGGCACCAAGTCTAGTCTTGCCTATATGTACTGGAAGGAAACCGGCGACCTGGGTGTGTGGAAAGGCATTGCACAAGATGCACTGATTATGAACATCGACGACCTGCTTTGTGTGGGTGCGGTAGACAACATTCTGGTATCCTCTACCATCGGACGTAATAAACTGCTCATCCCCGGCGAAGTAATCTCAGCCATCATCAACGGTACGGATGAACTGCTTGCCGAACTCCGCGAAATGGGAGTAGGCGTTTATGCCACCGGTGGCGAAACAGCCGATGTGGGCGACCTTGTACGTACCATTATCGTAGACTCGACAGTGACCTGCCGCATGAAGCGCTCAGATGTTATAGACAATGCCAATATCCGTCCGGGCGATGTGATTGTAGGTCTGGCATCTTACGGAAAGGCTACTTATGAGAAAGAATACAATGGCGGTATGGGCAGTAACGGACTGACCAGCGCACGCCACGATGTATTCTCCAAATACCTGGCAGAGAAATACCCTGAAAGCTATGACAAGGCTGTACCCGAAGAGCTGGTATACAGTGGCAAGCTAAAACTGACAGACAGTGTCGAAGACAGTCCGCTGGATGCAGGAAAGCTGGTACTTTCCCCCACCCGCACCTACGCACCGGTAGTTAAGAAGCTGCTCGATGCGCTCCGTCCCCAAATCCACGGTATGGTACACTGCTCGGGCGGCGCACAAACCAAGGTACTGCACTTTGTGGGAGACAACTGCCGTGTCATCAAAGACAATCTCTTCCCCGTTCCACCGTTGTTCAAGACCATCAAGGAGCAGAGCGATACGGACTGGAGCGAAATGTACAAGGTGTTCAATATGGGGCATCGCCTGGAAGTGTACCTCTCTCCCGAACATGCAGAAGAGGTGATTGCTATTTCGAAGAGTTTCAACATCGATGCACAGATTGTAGGCCGCGTGGAAGAAAGCGACAAGAAAGAACTGATTATCAAGAGCGAATTCGGAGAGTTCAAGTATTAAATATATGGCAGACAACAATACCATACTCGAAAAGCTGGAAGGGCTTGTCGCCCGCTTCGAAGAAGTGTCGACCTTGATTACAGACCCGGCAGTGATTGCGGACCAGAAGCGTTACGTCAAGCTCACCAAAGAATATAAAGAACTGGGCGACCTAATGAATGCCCGCAAAGAGTACATGCAAGTACTGCGCGGCATAGAAGAAGCCAAAGAAATCATCGCCAACGAAACAGACCAGGAGATGCGGGAAATGGCACGCGAAGAGCTGGATGCCTGCCAAACCCGCCAACCGGAACTGGAAGAGCAGATAAAGCTGCTGCTCGTCCCCGCCGACCCGCAGGATGGCCGTAATGCCATCCTCGAAATTCGTGGCGGCACGGGTGGTGACGAAGCGGCAATCTTTGCCGGCGACCTCTTCCGCATGTACACCAAGTACTGCGAATCCAAGGGATGGAAAATGGAGATATCCAGCGCCAACGAAGGTGCAGCCGGCGGTTTCAAGGAAATTGTCTGCTCCGTGACGGGCGACAATGTATACGGCACACTGAAATATGAATCGGGCGTGCACCGCGTGCAGCGCGTACCGGCCACAGAAACGCAAGGACGGGTACACACCTCAGCCGCCAGCGTAGCCGTGCTTCCCGAAGCCGAAGAGTTCGACGTAGTTATCAACGAAGGTGAAATCAAGTGGGACACCTTCCGAAGCGGTGGTGCCGGCGGTCAGAACGTGAACAAGGTGGAATCCGGCGTGCGCCTGCGCTACAACTGGAAGAATCCCAACACAGGCATAGTCGAAGAAATCCTCATCGAATGTACCGAGACGCGCGACCAGCCCAAGAACAAGGAACGCGCCCTCTCGCGCTTGCGTACCTTCATCTACGACAAGGAACACCAGAAGTACATCGACGACATCGCCTCCAAGCGTAAGACGATGGTCAGTACTGGCGACCGCTCCGCCAAGATACGCACCTACAACTATCCGCAAGGACGCATCACGGACCACCGCATCAACTACACCATCTACAATCTCGCCGCCTTCATGGACGGAGACATCCAAGACTGCATCGACCACCTGATTGTGGCGGAAAATGCAGAAAGACTGAAAGAGAGCGAACTGTAAGGCAGTGATAAGTAACCCGTAACTAAAAAATAATATGAACAAACAGCAATTATTCGAGAACATCAAGCGCAAGAAGTCATTCCTTTGCGTAGGTCTTGACACCGACATCAAGAAAATACCCGAACATCTTCTGAAAGAGGAAGACCCTATATTCGCTTTCAACAAAGCCATCATCGACGCTACTGCCGACCTCTGCATCGCCTACAAGCCCAATCTGGCATTTTATGAGAGCATGGGCGTGAAAGGCTGGATAGCTTTCGAGAAAACCGTAAACTACATCAAGCAGAACTATCCCGACCAATTCATCATCGCCGACGCCAAACGCGGTGACATCGGGAACACCTCTGCCATGTATGCCCGCACCTTCTTCGAAGAGCTGGATATAGATTCCGTAACCGTAGCTCCCTACATGGGCGAAGACAGTGTGACCCCGTTCCTTACGTACGAAGGCAAATGGGTAATCCTGCTTGCGTTGACCAGCAACAAAGGCTCGCACGACTTCCAGCTGACGGAAGACACCAACGGCGAACGCCTCTTCGAAAAAGTGCTCCGCAAATCCCAGGAGTGGGCCAGTGACGAACAGATGATGTACGTAGTAGGCGCCACACAAGGCCGCGCCTTCGAAGATATCCGCAAGATTGTTCCCGAACACTTCCTATTGGTTCCCGGCGTAGGCGCACAAGGCGGCTCCCTGGAAGAAGTCTGCAAGTATGGCATGAACAAGACTTGCGGCCTGATTGTCAACTCCAGCCGTGGCATCATCTACGTGGACAAGACAGAGAACTTCGCCGCCGCCAGCCGAAAAGCAGCCCAAGAAGTGCAGGCACAGATGGCGGAAGAGTTGAAAAAAGTGATTAACGACTAACGCTTAATGTTCGAAAGAAAGATTATCAACGACCCTGTCTTCGGGTTCATCAACATACCAAAGGGGTTGTTGTACGATGTTGTACGACATCCCCTTTTGCAACGTCTAAACCGTATCAAGCAACTGGGGTTGTCCTCTGTCGTATATCCCGGTGCGCAGCATACACGGTTCCAACACTCTTTGGGAGCCTTCTACCTGATGAGTGAGGCCATCCAGCAACTTGCCACCAAAGGAAACTTTATCTTCGACAGCGAAGCCGAAGCTGTGGAAGCCGCTATCCTGATGCACGACATCGGCCACGGACCCTTCTCCCACGTACTGGAAAATACCATCGTGCAGGGCGTCTCCCACGAAGACATCTCCTTGATGCTGATGGAACGTATCAACAAGGAAATGAACGGACAGTTGACACTCGCCATTCAAATTTTCAAGGATGAATACCCCAAGCGCTTCCTGCACCAACTGGTAAGCGGGCAACTGGATATGGACCGCCTGGACTACCTGCGCCGCGACAGCTTCTATACCGGAGTGACCGAAGGCAACATTGGCTCCGCCCGCATTATCAAGATGCTGGATGTAAAGGATGACCACCTGGTAGTAGAGTCCAAAGGCATCTATTCTATTGAGAACTTCCTCACCGCCCGCCGCCTGATGTACTGGCAAGTCTATCTGCACAAAACCTCCGTTGCCTACGAGAAAATGCTGATTAGCACCCTGCTCCGCGCCAAGGAACTGGCAAGCCGCGGCATAGACCTCTTTGCCTCACCCGCCTTGAAATTCTTTCTATACAACGACATCAGCCGGGAGGCATTCTACAACAATCCCGAATGTTTGGAGAATTTCATTCAGTTGGACGATAATGACATCTGGACTGCCCTCAAGGTATGGAGCCGCCATTCGGATAAGGTTTTGTCCACCCTGAGCGCCGGCATGATTAACCGAAACATCTTCAAAGTCGAGATTTCTACCGAACCTATTAGTGAGGAACGGAAAAAAGAACTAACTTTGCAAATCAGTGAACAACTGAACATCCCTCTCTCCGAAGCGAGATATTTCATCTCTACCCCCAGCATCGAGAAGAATATGTACGACGAGGCAGATGACAGTATTGACATCCTCTACAACGACGGCAGCATCAAGAATATTGCCGAAGCATCGGATATGCTCAATATCTCTCTTCTGTCCAAGAAAGTAAAAAAGTACTACTTATGCTACCAACGTTTGCATAGATAAGTATAAAATATTCACCTCAGGACAAGGAAATATAAAAAAAAAGTCCGTTATTTGCGTTTTGAAACCATCTAACAAGAATAAGACATGGAGTTCTCTGCTAAACAAATTGCAACATTTATCCAAGGAGAAATTGTTGGAGACGAGAATGCTACCGTTCACACCTTTGCGAAAATCGAAGAGGGAATACCGGGAGCCATCTCCTTTCTATCCAACCCCAAATATACCCCCTACATATACGAAACCCAATCAAGCATTGTTCTGGTAAACAAGGACTTTGTTCCGGAACAAGAAGTGAAAGCCACCCTGATTAAAGTGGACAATGCGTATGAAAGTCTTGCTAAATTGCTAAATCTTTATGAGCAAAGCAAGCCAAAGCGGGTGGGAATTGACTCTCTGGCCTTTGTTGCCGAGACAGCTAAAATTGGCAAGGATGTTTACATTGCGCCTTTTGCCTGCATTGGCGAATACGCAGAGGTGGGAGACAATACGGTCATTCATCCGCACGTCACGATTGGCAGCGGTGCCAAAGTGGGCAATGACTGTATTATTTACGCTAACTCCACCATCTACCACGATTGCCGGGTAGGAAACCACTGCATCCTGCACTCTGGTTGCGTTATCGGTGCAGACGGTTTCGGCTTCGCCCCCACTTCCGAGGGCTATGAAAAAATACCGCAAATAGGTATCACTATCCTGGAAGACCATGTGGAAATCGGTGCCAACACGTGTGTGGACCGTGCTACTATGGGAGCCACCATCGTACATAGCGGTGTGAAACTGGATAATTTGATTCAGGTGGCACACAATGATGAAATAGGCTCCCACACCGTAATGGCGGCGCAAGTAGGTGTAGCAGGTTCTACCAAGATAGGAGAATGGTGCATGTTCGGCGGGCAGGTAGGCATTGCAGGTCATATTCATATTGGCAACAAAGTGAACCTTGGCGCACAGTCTGGTGTTCCCAGTAGCATAAAGGACGGTAGCCAGCTTATCGGTACCCCTCCTATGGAGCTGAAACAATATTTCAAGGCATCCATCGCACAAAGAAGTTTGCCGGAAATGCAAGTGGAACTGCGCCAGCTCCGCAAAGAATTGAATGAACTTAAACAACAATTAAATAAGTAACCAATGTTAAAACAAAAGACTCTAAAAGATAGCTTTTCGCTTAGTGGAAAAGGTCTTCATACGGGACTTGACCTAACCGTTACTTTCAATCCTGCTCCGGATAACCATGGCTACAAAATCCAACGTATCGACTTGGAAGGACAGCCTACCTTCGATGCCGTTGCAGACAACGTATCCGAAACTACCCGTGGAACTGTAATCTCCAAAAACGGAGTAAAGGTGAGCACAGTGGAGCATGGTATGGCAGGCCTCTATGCATTGGGTATCGATAACTGCTTGATACAGGTAAACGGACCGGAATTTCCCATTCTGGACGGAAGCGCCCAATATTATGTCAACGAAATAGAGCGCGTAGGCACTGTAGAACAAAATGCCGTAAAAGATTTCTATATCATCAAGTCCAAAATTGAATTCCGTGACGAAACAACCGGCTCTTCCATCATCGTGTTGCCGGACGAGAACTTCAGCTTGAATGTATTGGTATCATACGATTCCAACATCCTCCCCAACCAGTTTGCAACGCTGGAGGACATGACGAAGTTCAAGGATGAAATCGCCGCAAGCCGTACTTTCGTGTTTGTACGCGAAATTGAGCCGTTGCTGCAAGCCGGTCTTATCAAGGGCGGCGACCTTGACAATGCGATTGTTATTTACGAACGCGAAATGTCCCAGGAGAACTATGACAAGCTGGCCGACGTGATGGGTGTTCCTCATATGGACGCCAAACAATTGGGATATATCAACCACAAACCTTTGGTGTGGCCCAATGAATGCGCCCGCCACAAGTTACTTGATGTCATCGGTGACCTGGCCTTGATAGGCAAGCCCATCAAGGGCCGTATCATCGCTACCCGCCCGGGACACACTATCAACAATAAGTTCGCCCGCCAGATGCGCAAGGAAATCCGTTTGCACGAAATACAAGCCCCTACCTACGACTGCAACCGCGAACCGATTATGGATGTAAACCGCATCCGCGAACTTCTGCCTCACCGTTACCCGATGCAATTGGTGGACAAAGTCATAGAAATAGGTGCCAACTACATTGTAGGTGTCAAGAACGTAACTTCCAACGAACCTTTCTTTCAGGGACACTTCCCGCAGGAACCCGTAATGCCCGGTGTGTTGCAGATAGAGGCAATGGCACAGACGGGAGGTTTGCTTGTACTGAATTCAGTGGATGAACCGGAACGTTACTCCACCTACTTCATGAAGATTGACGGTGTGAAATTCCGCCAGAAAGTGGTACCTGGAGATACCCTCATCTTCCGTGTAGAGCTGATGGCCCCCATACGCCGCGGCATCTCTACCATGAAAGGCTATGTGTTTGTAGGCGAAAAAGTTGTCTGCGAAGCAGAGTTTATGGCGCAAATAGTTAAGAACAAATAATAAAATTTACGATTAGACTATTTACGATTTACGATTCAAATTATTCGTGAGAATTATCACATTCGGATAAAATCGTATATACAGTAAATCGCAAGTATTCTCAATCGTAAATCGTAAATAGCTAAATCGTAAATAATATGATAAGTCCCTTAGCGTATATTCATCCCGAAGCCAAAATCGGGGAAAACGTAGAGATTGCTCCTTTTGTTTTCATTGACAAGAATGTGGTAATCGGTGATAACAACAAGATTATGGCAAATGTCAACATTCTGTACGGTGCACGCATCGGCAATGGAAACACCATTTTCCCGGGAGCCGTTATCGGTGCTATTCCCCAGGATTTAAAGTTCAGAGGGGAGGAAAGCACTGCTGAAATCGGAGACAACAATATCATACGTGAAAACGTAACTGTCAACCGCGGTACAGCTGCCAAAGGCAGAACCATCGTCGGTAACAACAATCTCCTGATGGAAAGTGTACACGTGGCCCACGATGCTCTGATAGGCAACAGCTGTATCATTGGCAACTCTACAAAAATGGCGGGTGAAATTGTCATCGACGATTATTCCATCATCAGTGCCAATGTACTGATGCACCAATTCTGCCATGTGGGCGGTTATGGAATGATACAAGGCGGCTGCCGTTTCAGCAAGGACATCCCACCGTACATCATTGCCGGACGCGAGCCTATCTGCTATGCGGGAATCAATGTGGTAGGGTTACGCCGCCGTGGCTTCTCCAACGAGACCATTGAGAAAATCCATGATGCCTATCGTATTATCTATCAAGGCGGTCTGAACAATACGGATGCCTTGAAGAAAATCGAGGATGAAATGGAAATGACACCGGAAATAAGCTATATCGTAAACTTTATACGTGAATCAGCCCGTGGCATTATCCCCGCAGGAAAATGAAAAACGTATGATTTACACAAAGTCAGAAATCATAAATTATAAATCATCATGATCTACAGATTTACAATCATCTCTGATGAGGTGGACGATTTTGTCAGAGAAATACAGATAGACCCGGAAGCTACCTTTTATGACTTCCATGAAGCGATTCTAAAGTCGGCAGGCTACACTAACGACCAGATGACTTCTTTCTTCATTTGCGATGATGACTGGGAGAAAGAGAAAGAAATTACGCTGGAAGAAATGGATGACAATCCGGAAATGGACAGTTGGGTGATGAAAGAGACCCAGTTGAGCGAACTGGTTGAAGACGAGAAGCAGAAACTTCTCTATGTATTCGATTATATGACTGAGCGCTGCTTCTTCATCGAGCTTTCTGAAATCATTACCGGAAAGGAAATGAAAGGAGCCAAATGCACCAAGAAGGCAGGTGAAGCTCCCAAGCAGACCATTGATTTTGAAGAGATGGCAGCTGCTGGCGGTTCCCTTGATTTGGACGAAAACTTTTACGGCGACCAGGACTTCGATATGGAAGATTTCGACAAAGAGGGTTTCGGCGGTTTGGACGAAGCCGGAAACTCCTTTGAAGAAGAGAAATATTAAACAGACATACCATACAGATTTCTTTTAGGCACGGATTACACGGAAACACACGGTTGTTATTGAATATTCCGTGTAATCCGCGTAATCCGTGCCTATTTTTTTACCCACATGCACACCCTAATCGTACTTATCGGTCCCACCGGAGTAGGCAAAACAGAGCTCAGCCTCCGATTGGCAGAACATTTCCATACTTGTATCGTCTCGGCCGATTCGAGACAACTCTATGCAGATTTAAAGATAGGCACGGCTGCCCCTACACCGGAGCAACTGCAACGGGTACAGCATCACTTCGTCGGTACCCTGAAGCTGACAGACTATTACAGTGCCGCCCAATACGAAGCGGAAGTGATGAAGCTGCTGGAAGACCTGTTTACAAAGCATAACACCGTACTGCTGACCGGAGGCTCAATGATGTATGTAGATGCAGTCTGTAAAGGAATTGACGACATTCCGACCGTAGATGCCGATACACGCCAGCTCATGCTGCACAAATACGAAACAGAAGGTCTGGAAAGACTTTGTGCGGAACTTAAGCTGTTGGATCCAGAATATTACAAAATAGTAGATTTGAAGAATCCCAAACGCGTAGTCCATGCTTTGGAAATCTGCTACATGACGGGAAAGGCCTACACTTCCTTCCGCACTCAACAAAAGAAAGAACGCCCCTTCCGTATCATCAAAATAGGATTAACACGTAACCGGGAAGAGCTTTATGAACGCATCAACTGCCGGGTGGACCAAATGGTGGAAGAGGGTTTAGTGGAAGAAGCGCGCATGGTCTACCCGCATAAAAGTCTAAATTCCCTAAATACAGTAGGCTACAAAGAAATATTCAAGTACCTGGATGGTGAATGGACATTACCCTTTGCCATCGAAAAGATAAAGCAGAACTCACGCATCTATTCCCGTAAGCAAATGACCTGGTTCAAACGAGACGAGGAAATCCACTGGTTCCACCCGGAGCAGGAAGGGGAAATACTGGAATACTGTCATTGTTCCATCAAAGGCGTATAAGCCTTTCGGACAAGTGCTTCCACATCTTGATAAAGCTTCTGCATTTCTTGAGAATCAATGCTTCCTTGCTGTCTCCAGCTGTCCAACAATAGGCATGTACGGCGAAACACCTCTGCCTCTACCGTAACAAGCTGCTGCATATAGCCATTATTCTCCATATTGTACAGTTTTTCCCAATTCAGATAACGATTGGTTCCCATCCCCTGATTATAACAAAAGACATTGTTGGAAAGCCGGAGTGACCAATCACTGAGCGGAGCGGCGGCACACGCCTTGTCCCAACATACCATCGGAGGCAGAAGTCTATCCGCATCCTTCACCCAAAGCGGCACGGCAATACCCGTAGGAGGATATCCCAGCATTGTCCACATCGTAGTAAGTTCCACCTTCTCACCCGGTTTTACGCCCTGCACCACAATGGAACAAGAAGTACTGTTACGGGGAATAAAATCCTGGTCGACAAACCAACCGGAACCTTGCGGGCGATTAAATTTCCCGTTCTTCAAATCAATATCAAGCATGCCATTGCGAAACGAACGTGAAAGATCATTGAATATACCCTGCGGTGTGATCCCTCCCGTTGCAGAAGCCCTCATCAGTACCCTGTCTGCCTCCATATAGCGTACATAACCTGCCCCCCGATTTGCTTCACCGGCAAAAGAGAAGTTGGTACGGGCAATGTAGCCGTAAGGAGCATCTTTGGGATTATTGGCATCATACATCGTATATTTATAATAATCCACCTCAAACATGGCGGCAGCGCCTTGAGCGTCGATTACGCCAAAATTGGCCTCTATCAAGCTGGGCTTGGAAATGGTATCGAGGAAATGGCAGAAATCCTCCACCGTGGCACAAACCTCCAAGGCACGGTAGATAATCCTCCCGTTGGCTGCCCCCCGTTCTTCCCCATCTTTCACTTCCACCAGATTGTAGGATTGGGTGTTCATCAAGGCAAAACCAACGGAGTTTGTACCCATCCATGCCTCTTTCAAGGCAGGAAAGTTAGCACTATTCACATCGGCAATGAAGTTATACTTCTCCCCTTTTATATAAGCAACATGATTTCGCAGATAGTCCGTATCACGGTTTTTCCATAGCAACGGACGGCCGTCAGGAGTAACCTTTCCAGAAACGACGGCAGATGTACAAGCCAGAACCGGCTCAGCAGTGAGTGCCGCAAGCAGTCCCCATATTAAAAAAAGATGTTTTATCATAACCTTGCCTTCCTTAGATTTATATTCGCAAAGGTATGATAATCTGTGAAAGGGCAAAAGAAATCCTCTGAAATCCTTATCCCCTATTCATCAGGAAAGAATTATTCGCTGACAAGTTTCTGCAACTTATCCTGCATATACCGAAGTTTCGCAGTTCCAGTACCTTGTTCTATATGACGGATAATGCCTTTCTTATCCACCAGTATAGTGACCGGCATACCACTCACATGAAAGGTCTCGAAGAAAAACAAGTCATCGGCTATCTGGGTAAAGAGGAAAGGACGGCTCTCTACAATTTTCTTTATTTGTGCAGCACTGTCAAAAGTCGTAGCAAGATAGGTTACATCAGGATAGACTTCTATCCATTTGTTCAGCTCCGGCATTTCACGGATACAAGGACCACAGCCGGTATACCAGAAGTTCAAGACCATAGGACGTCCCGTCACATCGGCCTTGCTCCACTCCTGTCCTTCTATGTCTTTCACTTTGAATTCCGGAAAAGCCTTTCCTATCCATTCTTCCTTCTTCAAAGTCTGTACGGCACCGCCTATCGGCAACTTCTTCCCCGTTCCTCCACGGTAACTCATCAAGAAAGCTTCCGCACCAGGCACCTCGTCGGCAGGAGTAGCATATTCTCTCACCTCCTCAGACAGCACAATGCCCTTGCGCAAGCGGAGTTCCGTAACCTCGTGTCTCGCGCCGTCCTCATGTATTATGAAAGCCGCCACGTTGTCCGAACCCACACCAGGCGGCATGCCTTCGAAGAAAAGCCCGCCCACCAAATAATATTTCTTACCGGCTGTCTGGGCAGAGCAAAGCCCTGCCCCCACAGCTACCAGAATCAGAAACAAAGAGAGAATTTTCCTTATCATAGTTGTTAGAGACTATTCACTTTTCAGCGTAATCGTAAGCTTGGGCTGCACCTTCACTTTGCCGGTAGCCATGCCTATATACGAAACAACCAATACAGCATCCTTAGAAGGTACAGAAAGGACAAAATTGCCATTGACATCGGTAACGCTTCCCGTAGTGGTACCTTCTATCAGAACAGCCGCACCGATAACAGGCTCACCCTGCTCATCCACCACTTTGCCTTCCACTTTCATATTGCCTTTGGCAATGGTCTTTTCTACAGCTTTAGTTTTTTTAGTAGTGATGTAAATCTCACCTTTTCCACCTGCCTCTTTCTTCACCTCAATACCCTCAATATTCTCGGCAGGTATTAAATCATCGATAGTTTTAGTACCCAAGTCAACCTTTTCTCCATCAATATAGACAGTCTTTATTAAATCAAGACTACTCTTATGCTGTACTTTAGCATTCTCTGCCACCTCATTACCCCGGCGGATAACCATACCCGGAGTTCCTTGTTTCAGGGTTATCAGAACAACGCCATTCTGTCCCTCTTCTCCATATAAATCCGTGGCAGATTTATCTTTCAAAACCGTTACACGTTCTATCTTATCAGGATTCAATGCACTCATGACAGATGGCGTCACCTCTTTTCCATCCACAATATACAATGGCTCTTTCCCATTACCTGCATATCCTTCAACTGTAATACCATTGGCAGAAGAAGTTTTTTCAAGTTTGTCGTCGTCCAGCCTGAACATCACCGGCACCGTAAATTTCACAGCCACCGGCTGCCCCTTCTGTCTCCCCGGCTTCCACTTCGGCATAGTGTTTATCAATCGCAGCGCCTCGGCATCCATATCCTTATCCACAGAACGGAGCACCTTGGAGTCCTTGATGCTTCCATCTTCATCCACCACAAACTGGACAGTGACCCGTCCCTGCGTACCGTTCTCTTTGGCAGATGCCGGATAACGCATATTCGTCTTGATATAATCCATGAAAGCACTCATTCCGCCGCCGGGAAATTCCGGCATCTCCTCTGCCACCTCGAAGACCAGAGTTCCCTTCAACCGCTTGCGGACTTCCGCCGGTACATACTTCACATCGGCAGGCTTCGTAGTGTCACCTGCACTTTCCGCCACTTTTGTTTCTACAATTGCAGCCAAATCGTTAACTTTGACGCTTGAAATCTTCTCCACTTTATCGGAGACTTCGGGACGGGCAAAAGCTGTCACTGCAATGGCAGCTACCGGAAGTACATAAAGATACTTCAAACGTGCCCACGGGCTTGATTTTTCTTTTAACATCATAGTGATACGTTTTTTAAGTTTACTGTGATTAAAGCTGTTGGCCATAGAGTAGAGCCTTGTGCCAACGGCTTTTTTTATTAATAATAGTTGATATTCTTTCGCGTTTACACCTTCATTGATAACAGTCTCATCGGCTTCATACTCATGGATATTCTGCAACTCCTGTTTCAACAGCCATGCACCGGGGTTGAACCATTGGAAAAAGATACAGATATCAGCTACCAATAAATCAATAGAATGCCGATGACGGATATGTGCTGCTTCATGAATCAGAATTTCCCGCCCGTTCTCCTCCAAATCCTTCCGGCTGATAACGATATACTTCATCCAGCTGAACGGAGCTATCTCCTGTTCGTGGACAACAAGTGTTGTTCCATTCTCCAACTTTTCCCGTTTACCGGAATGTATTAACCTGAAAAGACGGATCAAAGAGTATAGATTGCGGCAAGCAAAGAAGATAATACCGGACAGATAAACAAGCAGAAGAATTTCTATCCAGGACAAGGAAGCGACTTCGTGTACAGCCACTCCGCCGGTTGCATCGACAGTCGCGGGTTCCATTTCTGCCATTAGCAACACCTGCTCAATGGTGAGCATTGTTTGTTGTACTTCAACCTGATGGTTCGTGGTTACTTCAATGAAGGGAATGAGCAATGACAAAAACAGTACGCCCAATAAAGCAACACGATTAAAGCGATGAAAAGTTTCTTTGCTAAGTAAGACCCGAAAAAACAGGTAAAACAAGACAAGGCAAACTGATGATTTTAATATATAGATAAAGAATGCTCCCATAGTATAGATTGTCGTTTTATTAATTGGTGTTCATTAAATAGTGTTCTCAGGTCAGCCTTTCCTGTCCGCCTTCTCTACCTCTTGAATCAATTGTCTAAGTTCATCCAAAGAAATATCTTCTTCTTTGACTAAAGACGAAACTGCATTCAGGTAGGAATTATTAAAATACTTACTGATTACATTCCGAAGTGTTCCTTTACGAAAATCTTCTTCACTGACGATCGGATAGTATTGATAAGTATTCCCAAAAATATAATGAGCCAGAAAGCCTTTATCTTCCAGCCCGCGCACAATCGTTGATAAGGT
>ENA-ORSJ01001099-ORSJ01001099.1-human-gut-metagenome-genome-assembly--contig:-NODE-1099-length-24628-cov-23.090913_pt1 | contig 24628 bp, 19 predicted proteins | sample MGYA00242191_ERZ509158 | MGnify/ENA primary metagenome ERZ509158 (study PRJEB26280, sample SAMEA2338623) | human gut metagenome | biome: human gut; feature: human-associated habitat; material: faeces...
TATGTTGCGTCAGGTACGACTCCTGATGCTCATTCTATCCCTTTGAAGCATGGTGCTCAAAGACTTCTTGACCTACTTGGTTATGGATTTAGTTCTGCGCGTGCCGTTACTGCTGATAACTATCCTGATAGTTATTTATATCAACAAACAACTCAGGATTCGCCAAAGGTTAGCTTGTTCCGTCTTGCTGCTTATCAAAAAATCTTTCAGGATTATTACCGCAACCCTTATTGGGAATCAGCCAACGCAGCTGCCTTTAATCTTGATGATAAATTTGGTTTAACTTTGACGGCTGATGCTGACCGTTCTCGTCTTAATGAAATCTTACAGATACGATATAGAAATTGGTCTAAAGACTATTTTACTAGTGTTCAACCGTCTTTTCAGGGTGCACCTTTTGCCACCAAGATTGTAGACATGTCTAAAACCAAAGTCAATGCAAATAATGCAAAGGATTCTTTCCGTGTTGAAACTGAACGTGCCTACATAGACCATAAACTGCCGGTATCTTCAGACCCAGTTGCCAATTTCTACACAACGGCTCTTTCCGGTTTCTACGGTGATGCTGCAGGTAGTTTGTCAATTCCGGTACATAATATCCGAGCTGCATTTGCACTCGATAAACTATATCGTTTGCAACAGCAAAGTGGAAATGGTTCCTACGGTGAACAGATAAGAAATCGCTACGGTTTTGGCGGTGTTCATGATGACTGGAAGGCTGTTTATCTTGGTGGTTCATCTTCACCAGTTTCTATAAGTGAGGTTATTACTACCGCAAACACAAATAATAGTGCTGATGCTGAAATCGGTCAGACTGGAGATATTTATGGTAAGGCTTCTTCCGTCAATGATGCAAAGATTGTCTTTGATACAAAGGAACATGGTATTATTATGGGTATCTTCTCTGTTGTTCCTGATGCTGACTATAACTCATTTGGTATTGATATGCACAATTTTAAACTAAATTTTGTTTCAATCCACATACCCACGAAGGGTGTGACTGCATATTCAGCAAATAGCTAAATATCATGATGCAAAGATAATTATTTTGCGAAAGATGACAAAATAATTACACGTAAAATATTATAAAAGGCATTATATTTGTAAGTCACTGATTTTAAGAAGGTGCGAAACTATAGGTTATTTTGCAATACTATAGGTTCGCACCCTCATACATTAAATGATAAGCTCACCAGTAAAGTCAAGCCCCATATCCTTACCCAAAGTCTCAACTTTACGTTTCCAATTTTTCCCAAGAATATAGAACCTAATACTATCTTGTTCAGTATCAATAATCCCTTTCAACTGGTCCCTTAATACGAAAAACTGAGATTCCGTCAAGATACACTCAAAAACAGAGTTTTGAACTCTCTTTCCGTAATTCAAACACGCCCTTGCTACATTGCGTAAACGTTTCGCACCATGAGCCGAGGTAATGTTTACATCATAAGTAATCAATACAAACATACACTACTTGATTAAAAATACTGGATAATCATCAATATCCTTACGAATGAATCGCGCCAACAACATTGCTTGAACATAAGGAAGAAGACCTATACTTACCTTTTCATTTAAATAAGGATGAATAATCTGCTCCTTCTTTCTGTTTTGCCAAGCAGACAATATAATCTTACGCCCCGAGTCTGTCATGACGATACCTTCGTCACCCTGCTTGACGAAATCTTTGATGGTAATCTGTTTTCTGTTGATTAAAGATAGAACCAATCTATCACCCAAATATGCTCGCAGCTCCTCCATCATATCCAAAGATAAAGATGCACGCCCTGGTCTTAAAGTATGCATAAACCCGACGTATGGGTCTAAGCCAACAGTCTCCAAAGCCGATGTCATATCATTACATATAAGAGTATATACGAAAGATAACATCGCATTAATCGCATCTTTTGGTGGACGACGATTGCGACCTTCAAATACAAAATCTTCTTTCTGATTTAGAAGAAGGCGTGAGAATACACCAAAATAAGCAGTGGCAGCTTCTCCTTCTATTCCCCTCACACTATCTATAGATTCAGCATTCAAAACTCTTCTTTTGCACCGAAGCAGTTCCTCGCAAACACGTTCTATAGCCTCATCATCTCCATTGTCTCTAATAAAGCGACGCAAGATATTACGATAGTTTTGGATTTTTCCTCCTATGAAAAGTTTACTGAGATGAAGAGCATAGTTAGGTTCATCAGAATTCTTATATTGTGCTTTTCTCAGCAAAACGTTTCCCCTAGTCGGACCTTGCGAACGGCTGATATATCTTCCTTGTGGTGAAAGGAAGGTTAGAGAAACATTATTATCTGCACACAGTTTCATCAATCCTGGACTTGCCCCCATATAACCAAAAGTAATAATTTGCTCTATATTATGGATAGGAATACGGAATATCTCGTTTTGCTTCACAGATATCACAACATTCAACCCATCTTTACTTAGATAGGCTTCAGGTGTGGTCACGTATAATGTATTAAGTAATATCCTCATATAGATTCTTGTTTAAATAGGTTGATACTAGAGTACAATCACTCATTTCTGGCATACAGAGATTTACCAGAGAACAATTCTTGCAATGGTGCTGTTTGTTAGCTTTTGGCAAGATACCGCTTTTAAATACCTCATGCATCTGACGGGCACATTGAATAGTCGTACTTCTTAATGACTCAGAAATAGAAATTGTTTCTCTATGTTTTACTTCATCATAATACAATGCACCGTATGGAATATGGATACCATACATTTCTTCGAGACACATTGCCTGAGCAGCCAATTGTACTTCATCTCTTTCATCAGGCTTATGATGACCTCTTTTATACTCCACAGGGTATGGTTTCCAATATCCTTTGTAGCGATTATGAGTTATAGCATCTTCTGAAGAATCAGTTGGAACAAGTTCAACTGCATCAGTTATACCATACAATCCTAATTCTTTAGAGGCAATATGGAGGGAGCGAAGTGTGATAACATCACCATTTTTCTGACGATAGAAGGGATTATCTACGTTCTTGTGTAGAATCAGTCCTTCTGTCGTCAGTTTATTTTCTGCCCATTGTTGCTCGATATGAATCAAAGCCCATTGTCGAGGGCAGAACATAAAGTGCTGTATCCCCGACAACATGAGCATTTCGTCTTCAGTATACATGATGATACTAAATCAATTCTTCAACTGTCACACCAGGATATTTCTTATCCAACTCCTCTTGAGAAGGTACCGTAACTTCATAATCGCCAAATGAACGTGGTACATCTGTATTCTTCTTGATTTTCACCAAATCAAACAATTTATTCGCAGGAGCATTACCCAGAACAGAATCATGTTTGAATACGATTAATTTCTGAGCACTCATCAAGCCCCTTGCTGCAGAACGGTCAACATCAAACATGTTCTTCAATGCATCAAAGAATAGTTGAAGATCATCCTCTGAAAAACCTGTTTGCTTTGCAAGATTAGCAGAGATAAAACCATGACAAACATAGAGACCATAAGGGACAGTTGCTTTGCGACCCATAGTTCTGTTGTCACCTTTCTGCTTTTCTGCTTCATTTTCTGTAGCTACCGCCATTCGAGTAATAGAATGTTCAGCAGTTGCAATTGAATCTACAGAGCGAGCAAATGTAAGCTGAATAGGACCTCTTACCTGTCCTGCATTCTTTCCTGTAGACATTACAGCACCAAAAGTACGAATATCATAATAGTTCTTGCACATAAATAAACGAGCTGCTGCCGTTTTGTCTTTTGCGCTCTTGACTTCTGAGTCATCATGTGCCTTATCTATCTCATTGTTGAGAACGGCCTTCTCCTTGATAAAAATATCATACCCATCAGCCAGACTTTTTGCTACCTGCACATAGTTGCGCACCTTACGCTTCAAGCACACATCAGTAACTAAGCCCATACCTGTCTCTGCATCCACACGAGGAAGATTACCTGCATCTGGGTCTCCATTAGGATTACCATCCTGAACATCAAAAATGTACACGAAATCAATTTTATTTTTTAATTCAGCCATAATATTTATTTTTAAACGTTAATATTTTAATCTTTATTCTCTTCCTCTTTCTTCGTAAAGAATTCTTGTTTCTGATGATAGTATCCAATAAAGAATCTACCCTGGTCTTGAAGATCAAGATGTGCAGGGAAACCTGTTGCAGGAATCTTATCAATAATCTCCTGCTTCATCTTCTCAAAGAAGATTTTCTTACCCTGATTCGACAACTTCTCCATGTGATGTGAAGAAAGATTAAGAATTGTAGCAAACACTGAAGCTGGTGTTGCACTGGCAGCATTCATATATCTTTCACGTATGCTGCTACCTCCATTTGCATCTACTTGAATTTTATCAAGAACTGCAAAAAGACGACCACATAAGTAGCCTTGATTAGTGTTACTCTTGTCTAACATAATTTCTATTTTTTTATTATTACTACTTGTTCTATTGAGATATGCCTTGATGATTGCCATACGAGCAATACGAATTGCATCTTTGCTGCCAGCCTCTGCTCTTATTCTGCGAATGCATGCAGAAAATAAAGTGAATGGATATGGTGTTCCTTGGAAGATACTTTTGACAATAGCTTCAGGAAGATTAGGGGTAGCTTCAGACTGTTTCCCGTTAAGAGTGACAGCTGAAAGCATACTCTTGATTCCCATATATGGTTTCTTATCATTACGAGTATCTTTGATTTCCATATCTTTAAAATGACACAATATCTTTCCTGCAAATTCTTTCAGAGAACATTCCGACCAATATACAACGGCTATTCTAGCCGAATTTGGAGCAAGTCCAAGTATATAGAAGCGGTCTTCTAATGATGTTTTCAAACTTCCAGAATATATAGCAGTAAACACCTTGCGCACTTGCTCTATCTTAGCATTTGGATCATCAACCTCTTCTTCAATATATCCCAACAGGTCAAAGAGGCTACCTTCAATCTGTTCTGCTGCCTCGCTGTTAGAGGACGCCCAAAAGACAAAAGTTCGATTACCTACACTAAACTTATTGTGAGAACCTTTTTGCAGCATAGCGTTAAGAGAAGTGGTATAGGCAAATTCTGCTTTTTTAGATATTGGAGCATTACCACATTTCTTCTTGCCATAGGAATCATAGCCAGAGTTAACCTGGAATGCAACTAATTTTGCAGTTGCCTGACTTCCAGGAATCATTGTTGCGGTTGTCGTATCGACAGTAATATCCCTATTTCCTGTTATTAAACAAATATCTTTTTCACCATTCATCTCCTCAGCTTCATCCAATTGCAAGAGTTCTCTTTTTTCTGCAATAATCTTTAAGTCACCCTCAATTCTAAATGAAAATGTAGAATACTTCTTTGACAAGTTCTTTTTTATATCTTCCCACAAACTATCTTGTTTAATAGAGGACAGAATTTCATCTTTATCTTGCTGGTAGAACTTACAGACTAAAGACAACTCATAACTATCAGGATAGGAGTGGAAAATTGAAATTAATTTGTTTTTAAAAGCATCTAGACAACTTTGCTCTTTAATAGAACGTTTATTCTCTAATTCTTTCAGCTCTTCTTTGGCTTTCTCGTATGCACTTTGAGCAGCTACCGATTGGGCAGCCTGCTTCTCCAACAGGTCAACTTGTTCTTTACATTTATCAACCTCTTTGTCCATATCTGCATACCCTAATACATAAGTACTATTATCATACAAATAATTAGCAACTATTGCACTTGAGCGTCCTACATGCTTCTTTACAAGATATGTTCTTGCCTGACTCTTACCCGTACGGCAATCTTCGAAGCGAACAAACCTTCCCTCTTTAGAAAGGACTATAATGAAACCAATCTCTTTTTCTTCCATACCAGGCATTGGAAGATCACCGCATCTATTATAATAATCATATAATGCTTTTAGTATCATTTTAAAATCTCCTCACTATTAATTGGTGGAACAATAATTACGCCATCTTTCATCTGTGGACGATAGAACATTGGCTGGATGTTCTTCTTATCAGCAAAGTCCATATCATAGAGCATGATTCCTAAGTCTTTAGTACCACCTTGCTCTTCAGATATTGGTGGAGTCAATGTATCATCATCAGGATTAACGAGACGGAAAGAGGCAGAGAACTCACGAGTACCAAGATAAGGCTGATTGAAGCATTGTCCCTTGCTTGCTCTACGCTCAAACATCTGATAATACTTCATCGGATTCTCATCTTTACCCGGCTCATGAGAAAACAAATCTCCTTCTGCCTTTCGCTTCAATACAGAACGGAACTCCATCTTTGCCCAAATTCGATAACCAACATCTTTTAAAAGCAAAGTATTTTTCTGCTGGCGTTTTTCCTCTATAAAGATGACAGATTTACCAGCTACCGCCCCCACCTCATTTCTTCTTACAGAAGTCCATTTGATAGGTTTCAACACCTCTATCTTGGTTATCTGCCAATGAATGGCAGGCTTCCAAAATATAGCCTCGAATATAGCTCGTGCAGCTGATGGAGTAATCACATCATAGCTTACACGTTCAACTTTCAGTTCGGGTCTTGTGAAGCAAGCCATATCGCCCCACACCTCCAAACAATATTCTTTATCAGTATATTCCATACCATTATATTTTTATTGTATTAATACTTCATTTGCCCAATTATTATCGATGCACAAGCCTATATGTTCATCATACTGCTGTTTATAATCGACAACAAAGAGTCCCTCTTTTTTCTCACTAATGACACCCATATCTAACAAAGTTTTAAAGTCTGTCTTAGTGATATTTACGATATACTTCGACAGTTTCTTTATCAGTATATATGAAGGTCCCTTTTCCAATAATTGTTGAATAAGCTCGAAACTATTTCTCCAACAGACAACAACATTGATACCATTATCTTCAATCATCTGAAACTCTTTTGCAGCAGTAGCAAAACATATTTCCTTAGGATTATAAAGATAATGCTTCATATTCTTTACATCGAAACATTCCTTTCTGCAATATAATTGCTTGAAATATGATGTCATCACATCTGGAGCAAACCAATCTATCCCTGTACCAAGACTTAATCTTGCATAATTTGCAGCCTGCATTTCTCCTTTAGGAAGATTATGCTCTTTAGACAAAGAAAAGACATAAGTAGTACTCAAGCCATTCTTTCCTTCTCGATTACATCGGCCGGCAGCTTGCAATACAGAATCAAGCCCAGCTTCTTGCCTATATACAACTGGAAAATCCAAATCAACTCCAGCTTCAATCAATTGCGTGGAGACAACACGAATAACTTCATTCGTATTGTCCTTTAGAGCATTTTTGAGTTTTTCTAACGTCTCGCTAATATGTGCCGGACACATCATTTTTGAAAGATGTAATGTAATCCCTTCTTGAGGCAAACGTGCATAGAGTTCTCTAGCATCACGACGTGTATTCACAATACAAAGCACTCTTTTATGCTTACTCAACATCTCAGCAACCTCATCATACGTTCTCCCTTCGTTATTGATACTTAACTTTACCCTTCGTAACTTGTCATGCAACTTAAACTCACTAGGAATGATTTCTGTAATATGGTCAATTCCTTTGAATGCAGATTTCGGATTACAGCCTTCAATAAGTCCACTTAACACGGGCTGACTTGCCGTAGTGAACAAGAAAGAAACATTGAATAGTTTATGATACGTTTTCAATGAATCCACAACAGGCTGAAGATAGTCCATCGGAAGCGTTTGCACCTCATCTAAGATTATGACACTATTGACTATATTGTGGAGCTTCCTACAAACAGATGGCTTATTGCTAAACATAGATTCAAATAATTGCACATTAGTTGTTACAATAATCGGATAGTCCCAATTTTCTGTCGCCAACTTCATTTTCTCCTGAAGTCTATCATCTTTAATATGTTCAGGATCCACATTACTATGATGCTCCAAAACATTCTCTTCTCCAAAGATGCTCCGTAGAACTGATGCTGTCTGAACTATGATACTTGTATATGGAATGGCTATAATAATTCTTTTCTGACCATTTCTGATAGCATGCTTCATTGCCCATACCAAAGAAGACAAAGTTTTTCCTCCACCAGTTGGTACCGTCAAACTATAAAACCCGATTTCAGTATCTGACATTTTAATACATTGCTGCTGGACTTGATTTCTTATAGCATTTACATTAGAATAATCTGCTTTAGCTTTCAAATTCTTCAGTTTATTTTCGAGTAAAGGCAACAATTCATATAACGTAGCTTTATTACGTCTTAACATAGAAGATTCTTTATCCATAAAAGCTTCTGTATCAAGAAAGTCAGCATCCACCAAACACGAAAACATCATACGAGCTAAATGATGAAAATCATTAGTTTGAATCTTAAAAGCAGGTACATTTAATTTTTCCTTTCCTATATTGATATTAACTTCTGCAGGAATATCCTGATTAAGAATGCCTTCTATCTCATCATAATTATGTAAGCCTGTATGATGAGACACTATTTGATTAACGAAGAAAATATCAGCAGATTTACCATAAAGTTTTCGTGCCAAAACTCCACCAATAAATGCATGGTTATAATTACCACAAACTTTAATATCAGGCTCATATCCACTCTCTTTTTTAATATGCTGCTGAAAAGCATGTGATTCCTTACCCTTATCATGAAGCTGCCCCAAAACTTTCCCCCATTCACTCATACCAAATTCACCTGCGAAACGAGAAGCAAGCCTAGTTACACCAACAGAATGTTCCTCATTAGATTGTATAATCCAACGCCCTACATTATCTTGATATATATGTGATATTAATTCTGCCATTTTCATTTTTGTCATTTTCTTGTTCTAACTTCCATCCTCTTCTCTCTTCCGATAGTCTCAGGAAATATATACTCCCCCCAACCAACTTCCAACCTGTTCTTCTTGATTTTCTCATCAAACCACCAGTCGTAGTGTTCACGGGAAATCATACGGATATCCCAGGCTGCATGCACTTGAGCAGCTATTGAAATACCATAAACTTCCCTGAGATCTATCATTTCTTCAAGCGTAAGCACATCTCGCTTTTCGCCTCCCATCTCTTCAATTAAAGCTTGCCGAGTAAATAGAAAGAAACCGGCAAATTTATTGCATCGCTTCTCTATATCTAACTCTGCATTTACAGGAAAGGCAAGAAGCAGATGAGCTAACTCATGAGCTGCCGTGAAGCGAAGACGTTCTACTGTTGTTTTCTTCTGGCGCATATCGAGAATCATCAGCGGATGCTTCTTATCTGCCCAGGTGCTCATTCCGAAGACATAATCCGGGAGAGTAGCAGCAAGTATCATGATACCTTTTCTTTCCAAGAGTCTCAGGATACTGGCGATAGGTCCATCACCGCAATGCCACTTTTCACGAAGAAGGTCGGCAGCATGGATGGCATCTTCAAGGGTTGATACCTTGGTGCCTTTTACCGGATTCTTGAACCGGGTAGGAAAGCCTGCTTCTTTCTCCTTCGTAAGATACTGCTCTGCCCAAAACGAGAGTTTTGCTTCAAGGGCTTGCAACTCGTCTTCGGACAACTTGCCATTGGAGGTGGTACGGAGCATAGGCATATCTATCTTGAGATTGGTTCCTTCGAAATATTCCTCGCTGATATTGAGGGCTTTGGCTATGGCTTGCAGAGCATCACGCTTAGGGCGCATGATGCCTTTCTCATATCGGGAGATGCTCTGCTTGGTGATGGCTCCGTTGGTTCGCTCTACGAGTTTATCCATGCTGAGCCCCATCATCTGTCGCGCTTCCCGCAATCTTATAGAAAATGATTCATTAATCATAATTGTCTACTCTTTATTTTGTTGACAAATATAAGAAAAAGATTTTATTCTGTCACCATACAACAGATAGATTTAACATAAAAAAGCACTAGAAAAGGAGAAGAATCAGGAGATTACAGTAAAAAAAACGGTTTACACCTTATTATATAAAGATAGCACCTCGACCGTACTAAACATACAGTCAAGGTGCTAGAGTGCAAAGATTCTGTATTTTGATTAAGTATTCAAACAAGCAACAGACTTATTCTAACGTTAAATAACTGTTTGAAAAAATTGGCTCAGTTCACAAAAATGGAATTGCCATCAGCCGCAACGGGATTTGTGCCAACAGAATTGGCACAAATTCCAAGTGTTCTCTTTTTTACTGGTTGGAGTAATCATCAACTCATCTTGAACCGCTCGACCAAGAAGAACGCAGGTCTAATGAGAATCCGACAATCGGCATCATCTTGTGCAAAGAATCAGACATGGAAACTGTTCGTTTTGCCCTCAATCGCAGCATGAGTCCTATGATGATTATGCAATACAAAGAGCAATTAAAAGTAGGTGGAGTTATCCAACGCAGTATCGAAGAATACTGCAAATATATCACATCTATATGATAGATACTGTGGGGCGTGGAATCAAGAAGATTTACACAAAGCAACGCAATCGTTTCTTCACGATGCCTGATTAGGACATCGACAATGAGCATCGCACTCTAGGCGTAACCATCTATGGCAAAAAATAGGTCGAACATTTTTTGACGCCGGATTTCTCTTAGAGAATCTCGGCTGCACTCGGTATTTTTCAAGCAAGCTTGAATTACTCTCGTTTGCACGAGATTTGCAAATCCGTCGGAACGCCTAACGGGGTACACGTCATCAGTATTCACAAAAAACACTAAATATCAGCAACTTAAGCGTTTTATTGTGCAAGTTGTGGCAATTTCATTGTGCAAGTTGAGGCATTTTCATTGTGCAAGTTGAGGCAATTTCATTGTGCAAGTTGAGGATTTATCGTAAAAAAAATGGTGTTTCATTCCTCAAAATGAAACACCATTGACCTAAATTTTATGCTGATAATCGAATTTCGTAATTAGTTGCTATAAGCACTCTCACCATGCTCGTAGATGTCGAGACCTTCCTCCTCTACTCGCTTGTCTACACGTACACCTACACTCTTATCTACTACCTTGAAGATAATGTAGGTAACTACTACGCTGTAGATGATGCTTACCACGGTGGCTACAACCTGAATCCAGAGCTGATGCCAGTCGCCATAGAGGGCACCCTGTACACCTTCGGCTCCTGTTACATACTGAGTGGCGAAGACACCGGTGAGGATAGACCCCAGAATACCACCCATACCATGAACACCAAAGGCATCGAGGGCATCATCATACTTGAACTTCTCCTTTACGACCGCTACCATGAAGAAGCAGACGATGGTGGAAATGATACCGATGCAGAAAGCTCCGAAAATATCGGTACTGCCGGCTGCAGGAGTGATGGCTACCAGTCCGGCAACAGCACCGGTACAAGCACCTACTGTAGTTGGCTTCTTGTTCACAATCCAGTCAATGAGCATCCAGGTGGTGGCTGCCGCTGCTGTTGCGATATGGGTTACGAGGAAGGCGTTGGCTGCCAGACCATCAGCTGCCAATCCGCTACCGGCATTGAAACCGAACCATCCCAACCAGAGGAATGACATTCCCATGAACACGAAGGTGATGTTGTGAGGTGTGATAGGATGACCCGCACGGTAATCATCACGCTTGCCTACACAGAGTGCCATGACCAGAGCGGCTACACCGGCATTGATATGAACCACGGTACCACCCGCAAAGTCGATGGCTCCCATCTCCTGCAGGAAACCGCCACCCCATACCCAGTGGGCCATAGGAAGATAAGCGATGATAACCCAGAGGATGGTGAAAAGTACATAACCGCTGAACTTCACGCGCTCGGCAAAAGCACCGAGAATCAAGGCTGGAGTAATCAGGGCGAACATGCACTGGAACATTGCAAAGGTGAGCTCCGGAATGCCTGTAGGCATGATGGCATCCAAGCCGATGCCGTGAAGGAAACATTTATCGAAACCACCGATGACGCAAGCCAGAGGATTGCCCGAATCGGCATATTCTGTAGAGAATGCCCAGGAATATCCGAAGGCTACCCATATCAGACTGACTACTGCCACAATGAAAACCGTCTGCATCAGGATGCTGAGAATATTCTTCTGGCGCACCAAACCACCATAAAAAAGTGCTATACCCGGGATTGACATCAAAAGCACCAAGATGGTTGCCATGATCATCCACGCTGTGTTACCCGTATCAAGTGTCGTCAACAATAAACTGCTCATACTTATATCTTATAGTTAAATTAGAATACTAAATAATATTTATTAAAGATAAGTAAGAATGCCTAATTCAACATTCAACACTTAACATTCAACATTTTAAATTATTCCTCTTTCTCAGCGTTATACAATGCAATGTCGCCTCGCTCGCCGGTTCTGATTCTAACGGTATCGAGTACAGGAATCACGAAGATTCTGCCGTCTCCTACTTCACCGGTCTGGGCAGCCCCCTGGATGGCGGCGATGGTTGGTTCCACGTTCTTGTCACGAACCACAATATTCAGAAGCACACGTTCGATGCTGCTGGTATCATACATCACACCACGGTAAATGCGAGCCTGGCGCATTTTACCCTCACCTCTTACATTATAATAAGAGAACCACTCGATGTCTGCTGCTAAAAGCGCCTTCTTGACATCCTCGAATCTAGACTTGCGGATAATTGCCTCAATCTTCTTCATAATCCTTTAATAATTAATAATGTGTTAATACTTCTATTGATTGTCTCTTTTCGAAAACGGACTCTTATTGGTTGTTATCCAAACTAAGCCATTCTTTTACATTATGTTCGTTTTCGGCTGCAAAATTAATACATTTTGTTAGTATTTTAAAGAAAAGAAAAGCATTTCGCTTTTGATTTTTGTCGAACATTTTAAATTTATCCGGGCTTATCACATTCTCCTTACAATTTGTAAGGCAGAAAGCATTTTTATAACACAAATTGTAAGATTGCGAAAAATAATCAAGATTTCTGTATTTATTTTCTTGCATATCTCAACAAATCGTCGTACCTTTGCAACCGAAATCAAACAAATAGTCATCGAAATATTCGAAAGACTAGCAAAAAGTCAAATCTCAAAAGAGATAAGACATGAGAGATAAAAGAAGAATATTCAAACATAAAGAACAATGCAGATGAAAGAAACAGTTCATTTTACAAAGATGCAGGGAGCGGGTAACGATTATATATATGTAGATACCCAACAATACGACATCCCTGACCCAGAGAAGGCGGCCATTGCCTGGAGTGCTTATCACACGGGCATAGGAAGCGACGGACTGGTTCTCATCGGAAAGCCGCACGACGGCAGAAGAGCAGATTATTCGATGCGCATCTTCAACGCCGATGGTTCAGAAGCGATGATGTGCGGCAATGCAAGCCGATGCATCGGTAAGTATCTTTACGAAAAAGGATTGACCCGAAAGGACACCATCCGACTGGAAACACTTTCGGGTATCAAGATATTGAAACTTCATCTTCAGGATAATAAAGAAGTTGTGGAATCGGTAACAGTAGACATGCTGAAACCCGAACTTGAAAATCCCGAGCAATTCATAGGCCCTTCGGTGCTCGAAGCTGACGGCAGAAAATTTGAAGGCACCTATGTTTGCATGGGTAATCCGCATTTCGTTACCTTCGTGGATGACATCGACACCATCGACATCGCCCACTATGGTAAAATCCTGGAAAGAGACAAGGCATTTCCCCAAAGATGCAACATAGAATTTGCACAAGTAACTGATACAGACATCATAAGGACACGAGTTTGGGAAAGGGGAAGCGGAATAACAATGGCTTGCGGAACAGGAGCCTGTGCCACAGCCGTTGCCGCAGCCCTTACCAAGCGTACCGGCAGAAAAAGCAGTATCGTGATGGATGGCGGAACGCTGGAAATTGAATATAGCGAGGCTGATGATCATGTTTACATGACGGGACCTGCAGCATTCGCCTTTGAAGGAGAAATTGAATTATAAATAAGAGCAAACTTAAATAACAAATGGTCGATAATGACCACAAATAAAAGGAGAAACAAAATATGGCATTAGTTAATGAACATTTCCTGAAGTTGGCCAACAACTACTTGTTTGCCGACATCGCAAAGAAGGTGAACGCCTACAAGATTGCACATCCAAAGCAGCATGTAATCAGTCTGGGCATCGGTGACGTAACCCAGCCTCTCTGCCCTGCCGTCATCAAGGCGATGCACAAGGCTGTAGACGAGATGGCTGAGCAGGCTTCTTTCAGAGGCTACGGTCCGGAGCGAGGCTACGACTTCCTCCGAGAGGCTATCATCAAGAACGACTTTCTGCCACGTGGCATTCATCTTGACGCCAACGAGGTATTCGTAAACGATGGAGCCAAGAGCGATACGGGAAATATCCAGGAGATTTTGAGATGGGATAACAACATCGGCGTTACCGACCCGATTTATCCGGTTTATATAGACTCTAACGTGATGATAGGTAGAGCGGGAATCTTCGAGAATGGCAAGTGGAGCAATGTAACCTACATGCCTTGCGATGAGAGCGATGACTTTATCCCTCAGATTCCAGACCACCGTGTGGACATGATTTATCTCTGTTATCCAAACAACCCTACGGGTACGGTTATCTCGAAAGAAGAACTCAGAAAATGGGTAAACTATGCTATCAAGAACGAGAGCATCATCCTCTATGATGCAGCCTACGAGGCATATATCACCGACCCATCAATTCCTCATTCTATCTACGAGATTCGTGGAGCCAGAAAGGTAGCGATAGAATTCCACAGTTATTCGAAGACTGCCGGATTCACCGGTGTGCGCTGCGGTTACACCATCGTTCCAAAGGAACTGAAGGCAAAGACACTGGCCGGCGAGGAAGTGGCATTGAATCCTATCTGGGACCGCCGCCAGTGCACCAAGTTCAATGGTACCAGCTATATCAGCCAGCGTGCTGCCGAAGCCATCTATACCCCTGAGGGCAAGGAACAGGTAAAGGCAACCATCAACTACTATATGGAGAATGCCCACTTCATGAGAGCAGAACTCCAGAAACTCGGCTTGAGAGTATATGGCGGTGAGAATGCACCTTATCTCTGGGTGAAGACGCCAAACAATACACCTAGCTGGAAATTCTTCGAAGAGATGCTTTATGGTGCCAGCGTAGTCTGCACTCCAGGTGTCGGCTTCGGTCCATCGGGCGAAGGCTACATCCGACTCACCGCCTTCGGCGAGCATGAGGACTGCAAGGAAGCCATGGAGAGAATAGCCAAATGGCTGGGAAAATAAACATTCCAACAGATTATAAAAACATTGAAAATCAGAAATTTTAAATTATATAAGGTATGAGCAACTTAAGATTTGAAGCTGTTTCAGAGGCTTCCAAGAGAAAGCCTGTTGAGGTAACCGCTCCTAGCGAGCGACCAAGTGAATTCTTTGGAAAGAAGGTATTCAACCGACAGAAGATGTACAAGTATCTCCCTGCAGATGTCTATGAGAAACTGGTAGATGTCATCGACAACGGAGCACGTCTCGACCGTAACATCGCCAACGCCGTAGCCAAAGGCATCAAGCAGTGGGCTGACGAGAATGGCGTAACACACTACACCCACTGGTTCCAGCCATTGACAGAAGGTACTGCAGAGAAGCACGATGCCTTCATCGAGCATGATGGCAAGGGTGGTATGATCGAGGAATTTTCAGGTAAGTTGCTCGTTCAGCAGGAGCCTGATGCTTCTTCTTTCCCATCTGGCGGTATCCGCTCAACCTTCGAGGCTCGCGGTTATTCTGCATGGGATCCAACATCTCCTGTATTTATCATCGATGATACACTCTGTATCCCTACTGTCTTCATTTCTTACACAGGTGAGGCACTCGACTATAAAGCTCCATTGCTCCGTTCATTGCACGCTGTAAACGTAGCAGCAACAGAGGTTTGCCACTACTTCAACCCAGATGTCAAGAAAGTTATTTCCAATCTCGGTTGGGAGCAGGAGTACTTCCTGGTAGATGAAAGCTTGTATGCTGCACGTCCTGACCTGATGCTGACAGGCCGCACCCTGATGGGTCACGATTCTGCAAAGAACCAGCAGATGGACGACCACTACTTCGGCGCCATTCCTGAGCGTGTTCAGGCATTCATGAAGGATTTGGAAATTCAGGCTCTTGAACTCGGTATTCCTTGCAAGACCCGTCACAACGAGGTAGCACCAAACCAGTTTGAGTTGGCACCTATCTTCGAGGAGACCAACCTTGCCGTTGACCACAACATGCTCTTGATGAGCTTGATGAAGAAGGTAGCTCGCCATCATGGTTTCCGCGTACTTCTCCATGAGAAGCCATTCGCAGGCATCAACGGTTCCGGTAAGCACAACAACTGGAGTCTCGCTACAGATACCGGCATCCTGCTTCATGGCCCTGGCAAGACACCAGAGGATAACCTCCGTTTCGTAGTCTTCATCACAGAGACTTTGATGGGTGTATACAAGCACAACGGTTTGCTCAAGGCTTCTATCATGAGTGCAACCAATGCGCATCGTCTGGGCGCCAACGAGGCACCTCCAGCAATCATCTCTTCATTCCTCGGCAAGCAGTTGACCGACCTTCTCGAGCACATTGAGAAAGCCGACAAGAAGGATCTCTTCACCGTAGCTGGCAAGCAGGGCATGAAGTTGGATATCCCTGAGATTCCAGAGTTGATGATTGATAACACCGACCGTAACCGTACATCACCATTCGCCTTCACCGGTAACCGTTTCGAGTTCCGTGCCGTAGGTTCTGAGGCTAACTGTGCATCAGCAATGATTGTATTGAATACAGCCGTAGCCGAGGCTTTGACCGACTTCAAGAAGCGTGTGGATGAGTTGATTGCCAAGGGTGAGGACAAGACATCTGCCATCATCGATATCGTTCGTCAGGATTTGAAGACCTGCAAGCCTATCCGTTTCGACGGTAATGGTTACTCAGATGAGTGGGTAGAGGAAGCTGCTAAGCGTGGTCTGGACTGCGAGAAGAGCTGTCCTAAGATTTTCGAGCGTTATCTCGACCCTGCGTCTATCAAGATGTTCGAGGATATGGGCGTCATGAAGAAGAACGAGTTGGAAGCCCGCAATGAGGTGAAATGGGAGACCTACACCAAGAAGATTCAGATTGAGGCTCGTGTAATGGGCGATTTGAGCATGAACCACATCATCCCTGTGGCTACTCACTATCAGAGCCAGTTGGCTAAGAATGTGGAGAACATGATTGACATCTTCGGCGACGAGGAAGGCAAGAAGTTGACAGCCCGCAACATCAATATCATCAAGAAGATTGCTGAGCGCACTCAGATTATCGAGACCGGTGTTGAGGAGTTGGTAAATGCCCGCAAGGTTGCCAACAAGATTGAGAACGAGCACGATAAGGCAATTGCTTATCATGACACGGTAGCTCCAAAGATGGAGGAAATCCGTTATCAGATTGATAAGTTGGAGTTGACAGTAGCCGATGAGCTCTGGACCTTGCCTAAGTATCGTGAACTCCTTTTCATCCGCTAATCAGCAATGTCTTCCAACATAAGACATATTTCTGACAGATAAAAAAACAAAGCTCTAATAAGAGCTACTCTTCATCAGATATAACAATTGAACGATCAATCTATTTCTTTTATTGGTTGTTTAAGTTTGCGCGGAGTGTGGTTGTGAAATCACGCTCCGCTTTTTTGTTTCCTGATTTACATACCCTTTGGGGCAAACCAGGTTACCAAGAATAAGATGACGGGTAGAATAAATATTTGCATTTATGCTTGGCTAATTCAGATTTTCTTCGTACCTTAGCAGCGCAAAACGTAAAGTGCGTAAGAATATGGCAAAAATAGTAAATAAATATCCTGTAGGAATTCAGACCTTTGAAGATATCCGCGAGAAAGGTTATCTCTATATAGATAAGACCAAATACATCGTGGATTTTAGAGAAAAAGGGATGAAATATGTTTTTCTGAGTCGCCCAAGACGATTCGGCAAATCGCTTTTTGCCTCTACCCTCCAAGCCTATTTCGAGGGAAGAAAGGAACTTTTCGAGGGATTAGCCATTACAGATTATGAAAAGGATTGGGTGAAGCATCCTGTATTTCATTTCGACTTGAGCGGTGCCAAGCACATGAGCATAGAGCAACTGGAAAGATATCTGGCTGATATGCTTGAAGAGCAGGAGACTATCTGGGGGTATAAGACTCATCAGGTGGATGCAAACCTCAGATTGAAAGACCTGGTGAAGAAAGCTTACGAGAAGACGGGCGAAAAGGCGGTTGTCATCATTGATGAATATGATGCCCCTTTGCTGGACGTAGTGCATGAAAAAGAGAACCTGCAGCCGCTTCGTCGCATCATGCAGAACTTCTATAGTCCTCTGAAGATGCTCGACCCATATCTGGAGTTCACTTTCATCACGGGTATCACCAAGTTCTCGCAGCTCAGCATTTTCAGCGAACTCAACAACCTCGACAATATCAGTCTGTTCGACCAGTATTCAGCCATCTGCGGCATCAGCAAGACAGAACTTACCACGCAGATGAAACCGGACATTGAAGCTATGGGTGAAGCACTGAATATGACGTATGAGGAGTGTCTGAAAGAGCTGACGCAATTCTATGATGGTTATCATTTCAGTGAGAAATCAGAAGATATCTTTAATCCTTTCAGTCTGGTAAAGGCACTGAATGCAGGAAAGATTGCTCCTTACTGGTTTGGTTCCGGCACGCCGTCCTTCCTCTTGAAACTCTTGGATAAGTATCATGTCAATCTTTCTACATTGGAAAGTCAGGAGGCGGTATTGAGTTCCTTCGACCAATCTACAGAAGAAATGACAGATGCCTTGCCATTGCTTTACCAGAGTGGCTATCTGACCATCAAGAAATATGAGCCGATGTTTCAGGAATATACCCTGGGCATCCCAAACAAAGAGGTACGCGACGGACTGCTCAATTCATTGATTCCCCATTATGTGAATCCTCGCCGTTCTGACAACAATGCCTTCCTTTTGGGGTTCTGCAAGGCGGTTTACCGGAATGATATCGAGGCGGCACTGGAACACATGCGCACCTATATGGCTACGATACCATACGATCTGGAGAATCACAGCGAGAAGCATTATCAGACTATCTTCTATCTGATGTTCAGTTTCCTCAACATCTATATCCGTACGGAAGTGAAGAGCGCCATTGGCAGGGCTGATGCTGTAATGCACATGCCAGATACGATATACGTCTTCGAACTGAAGGTAGATAAGAGTGCAGAAGAAGCTTTGGCTCAGATAGACGAAAAAGGCTACATGTTGCCTTATCATTCTGAAGGTAAGCGACTGATTAAAATCGGTATCAGCTTCGACAGTACCCAGAGAACTATCAGAGATTGGAAAATCAAGGAAGAATAAAGAAAAAAAGCCGAACCAGAAGCTATATCCAGCTATCTGTTTCGGCTTTTATTTTACTTCATATTGAACTTTAACTTCTTCATTGCCATTTCAAAAAGCAAAAATCCTTTTTACCTTTTTAATCTTTTACCTTTTTACTCTTTTTAATCTTTTACCTTTAAAAGATTGATTGTCTGTGTTTTTCCCGTGATGCCTGTTACCACGGCGATTCCATTGTCACGAATCTCCACCTTCTCATATTTGGCATCAACAATTACTTTCCCTTTCAATGTCATAACGCCCCAATGTCTGGGAATCTCTTCAAAGGCGCAATAGGCACCAACAGGTTGCGCTATACTGCAGTAGAGGGGTGGCACGATAACTTTCCCATCTACCTTCACGCCCCATTTCTTTCCTGCCTGATACAATTCCACATGCCCTGCCTCTGACTTCTCATGCAAAAGAAGCATCTCGTTTTCTTCCATTTCCTTCTTTTGCAACATTGCCTCATGATAGTATTTCTTGCCAAGGCGAGGCATCACAAAATTCAAATCTTCATTTTCATTCTTTGGATGATTGCATCCTATATAAGTCTTCTTCAAATTTGAATCCACCAGGTAGTAGTCCTCTTTGCTGTCCATGACAACGATACGTTCACCATACAGGACTGCACATAACCAATACACATGTTCGTAATCATTACGCAGGAAACACACATTTCTGCTCTCTTCATTGCTCATGCGCATCTTCCCTTCATCACCCTCACAATAGTACCATACCTGACAACCGGGAGCAGAAGGTCTGAATCTGAATATCATGTAGTACCCATAATTCAGAAAATCATATTGTGAAGGATGATAGGGCAGAGAAAAATCTTCTTGGGTTCGAGACATGAAGATGTCGTTATATTCTATAAACTCCCATCCTTTTATGTTGACAACATGGGGAGCTTCTGCTACGTTAGTGCCATCGTCGATGACAGCTTTTGCCAACAGGTCATAATAGCATTTCGCCTTTCTGCGAGGTCGGTAGAACAGGATGTTGCCATCCAACAGCTTCATGTCATAGTAATCGCCTGGTTCCAAGACTTGTTCTCCTTGTCGGTTCACTACCGTCATCTTTCCATCAGGCAGCTTGATGATGGCAAACTCCCCTTTGCTATCTACAAACTCACGATACTGTAGTGTTTGGAGCAATTCTTCATGGCTCATCACCATCATCATTTCCGAGTCTGGATGAATCTGAATATCGTCTTGCTTCTCGTTCATCAGGAAAAACTCTCTATCCTTCTGAGTCTCCTTACTCTTGCCAATTTTCAGCTTTCCCTCGAACATAGCATTCCAGTTCCATACTTGCGAAGGCAACCCGAACACCCGATATAGTCCTACATTATCTATAATCACGCAGTTCTTCTTCCCCTTGGCCACTCGCAATCCTCGACCCACCATCTGCAGATACTTGGCAAGCGACAACGTAGGTCGTGCCAACTGTACAAACTCCACATCCGGGCAGTCAAAACCCTCCGAGAAGATGTCCACATTCACCAATACCTGTATAGGAGCAAGCCCATCAGCAGCCCGCAAGCAAGCAGCACCCAGTCCATCACCAGCTCGCAAGCAAGTATCAGTAAGGCGGTCCCATCCCGCACAATCTGGCGAGACCTTTGATGCTCCACTCATTCCCAAGCGGTCCCCAAGTCCCTCAGTAGACCGCAAGCAAGCAGCACCCAGGCGGTCCCATTCCGCACAATCTGGCGAGACCTTTGATGGTCCGCCAACCTTAGAGCGTAGCGGTTCCGAGCGACGAGGAGGAGCGGTTACATCCCCTGTCCCCTGAGGGGAAAGGGGCTTGGGGAAAGCGGTGGAGCCCTCTTTAATGGTAAAGAGGGACGGGGTGATTTTAGAAAAATCTCCTTCTTTAAGGGTAAGGGAGGACGGGTGGGTTTTCGAAAAAGAAGTATTAGAAGAAGCTTTAAACCTTTCAATAAGTTCTTTTCGTAAAGAACTTGGCGTCTTACTATCAATAGCAACAGCCGCGATGCCGTGTTCTCTGTAGAACTCGGCAATAGCATTAGCATGAGAAATATTGATAGCATAAACGATGCCCTTTCTGTCTTTACCAAATTCTTCCAAGCTCCGATAGAGCCTTTCGATGCTCGGCTTCTTATTCAGCAACATATCCATTTCCTTATTCTGGTAGTCACCGTCTGCCCCTCGCTTCTGCAAAGAGTCGATGAGCCGTTGCGTCACACTATCCGATTTGATGCTCACAAAATCGTATGTTGCCAATCTTCCCTTGCTGATAAACTCAGGAACACTCCACGACTGCACCAAGACATCAAACAAATCCGTAAATCCCTTACCGTTCAATCGGCAAGGAGTAGCCGTCAGTCCCAGGAACTTAGCATTTGGGAATCTCTCCCACATCTCCTTATAGGTCTTGGCAAGCGCATGGTGCGCCTCGTCAATCACAATCATCCCCGGTTCTTCCTCTATCTCGTCATAGTGTTTCGACAACCATTGTATCGACACAGCCTTGATAGGAACATTGAATGCGCCAGCCGACAAACAATCTGGCGAGACCTTTGATGCCCCACTCATCCCCAGGCGGTCCCCAAGTCCCTCAGTAGGCCGCAAGCAAGTAGCAGTAAGGCCATCAGCTGACCGCAAGCAAGTAGCAGTAAGGCGGTCCCATCCCGCACAATCTGGCGAGACCTTTGATGGTCCGCCATCCTTAGAGCGTAGCGGTTCCGAGCGACGAGGAGGAGCGGTTACATCCCCTGTCCCCTGAGGGGAAAGGGGCTTGGGGAAAGCGGTGGAGCCTCCCTTAAGGGTAAGGGAGGACGGGTGGGTTTTCGAAAAAACTCTTTGAATAGTTTCTCGAATCTGAGAAACCAACTCCCTTCTATGGGCAACAATCCAAACATTGCAATTGGAATGTTCCCTCAAAAACGATTCTACGACCGAAGCGAGTAGAACCGTTTTTCCCGTACCCGTTGGCATTTGTGCCATCACGGACCGATGAAGGCGCAACGCCTTCTCAATCCGTTCCTTCATATCCTCTTGGTAATCAAAAAGCTTAATATTCTTCATATAAAAGCATATAATGAATATAGCGTCCCTGCTATATTCCAAGCAGTGACACCTATCAGTATGTTAAAAAGTAAGATGGTATCTTTTTTTAAATTCAAAAAAAAAGAAAAGTCAAAAAGACGGGCAGAGCTTCATCAAAAGCCCTGCCAATCTTAAAGTATATAATTAAAAATCTAAATTCTTAGCCTTTTGTGTTTTCCAGATATTAGGCAATTGAAGTCAATTTCTTCAAATCATAGTACATCAAACGAGTGTGCAAAGTCTTTGCTACGTCATAGCCAAGATTTTCCGCTTCTTGCTGTTCCGTAGAAAACAAAAACAGGAACTCATTCTTTTGGTATATCTTATCATCCAATTTCACAAGTTTGCATTTTTCCAATAAGAACCCCATAATCAAAAACCCGCTTTTTCCAAAATGGCACGAGCTTCAGCAACTTTTGCAGAGAAGTCCACACGATTATTATTATTCATAACTTCTTCCGCTCTCTTCACAAAGCGAGCTGCTTCTTCACCTCGTAGAGTCGGTATCACTTTAATATCTATTGCCATAATCTTCTCCTTTTAAACATTTAATTCTGCCGCCAAAGTTACGCTTTTTTCTTCGAAACCACCAAGAAAATCACAAGAAATCTGCAAGTTATCAGCAAATAACCACGAAATCAATCGTAAACTATTAACTATTAACTGTAAACTATAAACTGCTATTCCCTACCTCAGCAAGCTATAGTAAGGCGGTCCCATCCCGCATAACATGGCGAAGACCTTTGATGGTCCGCCAACCTTAGAGCGTAGCGGTTCTGAGCACCGGAGGGCGGTTACATCCCTAATCCCTATGGTAGGGATTTAGGGCTTGGGTATAGGGTAAGGACCCTCCCGCAGGGGTTTCTGTCCCCTACAAGGGGAACCGAAAGGGTCGTAAAGACTATTGAAGACAGGTGGGGCAAATATAGCACTGTAGGGCGATTTCCCTCTTTTTGTATATCACCAATACAGCGTCCCCACTATATTACAAATAGTTACACCTATCAGTTTTTTGAAAAAAATTATATTTGCTCCCCACCGCAGTATCGCTCTGCGCTTGTCGCCACTCGAATGAGAAAAAATGCATTAATTAATATGGTGCACAACTATTAATCCTGACTAAATCTAATTTTTACATTCTTACAACACACAAAATGATTCTGCTTCCTTACAAGTTCTGCGGTAGTATGTAAGTAATCCCTACATGCTTTTAAAATCTTTTTTGAACTCCCTTCAAAAAACTATGCAAATACATTAATAGATAGGGATTTTTGTTAATCTTGATTAAACTTACCCCAAAATCAAGTTGAATATTTGCAACATATAAATATTTGTATTATCTTTGCAGTAGAAAAATAACTCTTGACGTATTGAAAGGCTACGTGTGTCGTAGCTCACTCGTGTAGATACGCAGGAGTTATTTTTTTGCTTTCGAAGTATCACGGACATAATTACTTGGTTTGAAGCTCCAATGGCTGTATGGCAAAGTCCATCTTTCCTCAATTTGGCTGATGCCAGTACTTTCCCCAATATTAAATCCTGGATGCAATTCCCGTATCTTGGAATTAATATATTTATAAAGCTTTTCCTTGACAATAGTTCTTTTACCTCTGCGATTGGTAGTACCATCCTTGATTTTATGCTTATTATTGAGACGAAAGCAAATCGATCCCAAGATTAAGTCCATAAATTGCAACATAAGATGTTCTGAAGAATCAATTTCACAAATATCAGACTCACGAATATGTATATTAGCCTTTTGAAATCCCTTATCATAGTTGAGTCCATAGATAAATTTCTTAAACTCCTTCTTATCCTCACATTTCAAAGGAATATCATCCAACACATTTTTTAAGTACTGAGGTTTGTTCTCAGGATTAGAATATTGGAAACCAAAAGCATGCTTGATAAATTGATAGTATAACAAAGGATAAGCCTTATGTCTTTGTTCTCTTGTTAAATAGGGAGCCGTATACTGGTTATTACGAAAAAAAATTCGTATTTTGATATAACCTTGAGCCAACAAATCAAAGATGAAATCAACCAGAGTCAAATACTTCTCATACCAATATTCATTTACTTTTTGCCATTTGATTTCCTCCGTTATACCAAACTCTTCAACAAAAGTTTTAGACATAGCTAACACATTCTCGTAGTTTTTAGAATCTACGAGAATGCCGCCATAGAAATTGGAGTAATACGGGCTCAGGTGCGGAAGTCCGTGGATAGCCCAGCAGGCATGTTAACCGAAGATCAT
>ENA-ORSJ01001104-ORSJ01001104.1-human-gut-metagenome-genome-assembly--contig:-NODE-1104-length-24516-cov-10.569723_pt1 | contig 24516 bp, 15 predicted proteins | sample MGYA00242191_ERZ509158 | MGnify/ENA primary metagenome ERZ509158 (study PRJEB26280, sample SAMEA2338623) | human gut metagenome | biome: human gut; feature: human-associated habitat; material: faeces...
GGGCCCGGAAGCCGGAAGCGGCGGGACCGACGGACTTTGCCGTTTTTGCAATTTTAATCTATATTTGCACGGAAACCATAAACGCAAACATCCCATGAAGCGACTTCTTCTGGCCCTCGCGGCCGCATGCTCGCTGCTCACTGCGGCGGCACAGCAGACTCCCACCTACGTCTACGGTATCGACTTCTCGCTTGCGCGCGTCTCGGGCGCCAACGAGAGCGACCAGCAGTTTGCCGAGGCCTTCCGCCGCATCAACCAGCTGCTCATCACCGAGGCCGACAAGTACGACTTCGCCCGCGCGCTGCGCCAGCCGCAGCTCAGCGTCGACATCGACCCCATGCTCCAGCGTCTGGACGCCTGCGGCTACGAGCGGCTGCGCGACACGAAGCATGCGGCCACCGACGAGGAGGTGCGTGCCGCCATCGCCTCCTACGAGCTGGAGGAGCAGGAGGGCACGGGCATCGTGCTGGTGGCCCTGCTGCTCGACAAGCCCTCGGCCAAGGCCCTCTACGAGATGGTCATCTTCGACATCGCCACGCGCGAGGTCCGCTGCATCGAGCGGGTCGAGGGGCATGCCGGAGGCTTCGGACTGCGTAACTTCTGGGCCAACACCATCCGGGAGGTGCTCAAGACGTGGCGCCGCGAACACCGCGAGCCGCTGCTCCCGTAAACGGGGCGGCAACCTCGACTCCGGACGATGAGGCGAACGGTCACATACCTGCTCCTGCTGCTGCAGCTGCCGCTCCTCCTTGCGGGGTGCGGGGGCCGGCGCGCCGTCGAGGCGCAGTTCGCCCCGGCGGCTGCAGTGGTTCCCTCGGAGCCCGACAGCGCCCTGCGGCTGCTGCGCGCCATCGACACGGCAAGGCTCCGCACGCGGCGCCAGCGGATGGAGTGGCGGATGCTCACGGCCCGCGCGCAGCTGCTTGCCGACGAGCAGCAGCTCGACAAGGCCTTCACCGCGCCGCTCTACGCCTACTACGAGCAGCACGGGCCGCGCAGCGAGCAGGCCATCGCCGCCTACCTCCACGCCCACGCCTGCCAGAACGAAGGCGACATCGACCAGGCCGTCAAGGCCTACACCCGGGCGGCCATCTGCGCCGAGGGGGCATCCGACGACCGTGAGACGCTGCTGCTGCTCGGCGCCGTATACCACACCCTCGGGGCGCTCCATCTGGAGCAGGGCTACAACGTCGAGGCCGAGGAGGCCTTCCGCAAGGCGGTCGCCATCGGGCAGCGCTGCGGCAACGAAGAGACGGAGGGCTACGCCCGCTTCATGCTCTCGGCGGCGCTCTGCGCCCAGCGCCGCTTCGACGAGGCTATCGAGGAGCTGGCGCCGCTCGTGGCGGCGCGCGACACGCTCCGCTTCCGCTACTTCGCCCAGCAGATTACGCTCCAGAACCTTCTTTACCACGCCTATGCCGGCGACTGGGATGCCCAACGGCTCCTGGCCGAGCGTGCCCGCATCGACCTGGGGGCCATCGACTCGGCGCCGCTCTCCTACGGCCGCGCCGCGACCGACGACGCGCAGCGCACCTTCTACGACATCGCCTCGACGATTCTCTTCGCCCAAATCGGGCGGCTCGACTCGGCCCGCTGCTACGCCGACCGGGTGCTCGCCCGCACCTCCGTCTACCACCAGGGCAACGTCGACATCTACCGCATCGCCGCCGGCATCTACCACCGACAGGGCGACGATGCGACGGCCTATGCCCACGCCCTGCGCTACATCGAGATGCAGGACTCGCTCGAGGCCGCAAGCCGCGACGCCCTCTCGGTGCAGCTCGAGCGGCAGTTCCGGGCCGAAAATGCCGCGGCGCTGCGCGAAACGCGGCTGCGCTACGACGTCTGGATTGCGCTGCTGGTCTGCCTGCTGCTGGCGCTGCTGGCCGTCGGCGTGGGGGGGGCCCCCCCGCCGCAAGCTGCGGCAGCGCGACGAGCGCATCGGCGAGTATCTGGCACTCATCGACTCCTACCGCGAGTCGCAGGACAGCCTCACCTCGCGGCTCGACGCCTCGGACAGCCGCGAGGCGGCCCTCAAGGAGCTGCTCGAGGGGCGCTTCGCCCACATCCGCGACATCGCCGCGACCTGCTACACCTATGGCGAGGGGGCCCGCCTGAGCGAGAAGATGCGCCAGCTGGCGCTGAGCCCCGCGACGCTGGCCGACGTGGTGCGCATGGCCGACCTCTACAACCGGGGGGCGGTCAGCCGGCTGCGCGAGGCCTTTCCGGGGTGGACGGAGCGCAACCACGACTTCGCGGCGCTGGTCATCGCGGGCTTCTCGCCGCAGGAGATTTGCGTCATGCTGGGGATGACCCCCAACGGCGTCTACACGCTCAAGTCGAAGCTCAAGCGGCGCATCGCCGAATCGGACATCGCCGCACGCGAGGAGCTGCTGCGCTTCTTCGCATAGCGCGGGGCGGAGCAGGCCGGGAGGGCGCGGAGCAGGTCCGGACAGGTTCGGGCCGGAGGCGGAAAGTTCGGTCATCGGCGGACCGGAGGGGCGCGGGCCGGGTGGCACTCGGAGAGACGCGGACCGGAGGGGCGCGGACCGGGCGGGCGACTACCCTCAACAGCCGGGCGGCAATACCCCATCTCTCTCAGCCGGGCGGTGGCCCTCAACAGCCGGGCGGCAATACCCCACCTCCCTCCGCCGGGCGGCGACCCTCAACATCCGGGCGGCAATACCCCGTCTCTCTCCGTCGGGCGGCGGCCGGATGCCGGACCTCCGAAGAAGGCAGGCGCTGCGACCGGATGCCGGCCTCGTCCGAAGGCGGCAAGTGCGGCGGCCCCGGGCGCAAGATTTTTTTAGCAGCACCCCACTCATCCACAGTCGTTTGCATCCGTCGGAGCAAGACTCTGCCTGCATCGGCAAGGTGCTCCGGGGGCTATCTTTGCAGTATGGAACTCCCCGCTTCGGGGGCTCCGTCCGGAATCCATACGCATCGACCATGAAACGACTTCTGATTCTGCTGCTCGTAGCAGCCCTTCTCTGCGCCGCCCCGCTTATGGCGCAATCCCCCGTTGAAGCCCCCGCCGCAACCGAAACCTCCGCCCCCGGAAAGAGCGGAACGGCGGAGCCCGGCCGTGCCGGAAAAGATGCGGGGCCGGCAGCAACCAGCCCCGCAGCACCCGAAACCGTGAAACCCGCCGCAACCGTCCCCGGGCAGGGGGCGGGCCGCGCCGGAGAGGTTGAAGAGACCGCCCCCGAAGCCCCGGAGCCCGCGGAACCATCAGCACCCGACGCCCCCGCATCCGCTGCAACCGAATCTGCAACCTCCTCCGCCTCCACAACCTCCGCCCCCGCAGGGCAGGTGACGGGGTGCGTGGTGGACCGCGCCGGCGAGCCCGTGCCGGGCGTTGCCGTGGTGATGCTCGACCGCGACTCGCTCTACGTGGCTGCCGCAGCAAGCGACGCGAGGGGCTGCTTCCGCATCGCCTCGCGCGTGCGCCCCTACCGCCTCCTCTTCCAGCACCTCTCCTACCGGATGCAGCGCCTCGAGGGGTCGGCCGACAACGTGGGCGTGGTCACCCTCGACGCCTCCGAGACGGCCATCGAGGGGGTGGTCGTCAGCGCCGAGCGCCCCGTAGTGCGGGTCGAGGAGGGGCGCCTCGACTACGACCTCGAGGCGGCGACCCGCGGCATGACGGTCAACAACGCCTACGAGGCCATCACCCGGCTGCCGGGCGTCTCGGAGCAGGAGGGGCGGCTGACGCTCGCCGGTGCCGGGAGCGTGACGGTGATTCTCAACGGCAAGCCCACGACGATGAGCACCGACCAGCTCGAGGCGCTGCTGCGCTCGACCCCCGTCGAGCGGGTCGAACGGGCCGAGGTGATGTACAGCGCCCCGCCGCAGTACCACGTGCGCGGCGCGGCCATCAACATCGTGCTGCGCCATGGCGGCGAGCGCGCCTTCTCGGGGCAGCTCCACGGCCAGTATGCCAACAGCTGCTTCGGCGCGTGGGAAGGGGGCGCCAACGTGGTCTACACCTCGCCGAAGTGGTCGGCCGACCTCAACTACACGGGAGGAACCATCCACAACCGCCGCTACTACGAGCTCCGCTCGCTCCACGACTTCGACGGCGAGCGGTACGACATCGCCCAGAGCGAGCGCATCACGCAGCAGGGCTCCTACCACCGGCTGCGCGCCGCACTCGACTGGAGCCCCTCGGAGCAGAGCCGCCTGAGCGCCGCCTACACCGCCGCATTCAACCCCTCGGGCGAGGGGCTCGCGCTCAGCTCGGGCAGCTTCGTCGACTCGCGCTCCTTGAGCCGGACCGAGTCGCAGATGCACAACCTCGCGCTCCGCTACCGGGCCCCCTTCGGGCTCGAGCTGGGGGCCGACTACACGAGCTACCGCAACCCCGAGCGCTCGGAGCAGCGGAACGACTACGCCTCGGGCAGCCAAAACGCCTTCGACATCGTCTCGGGGCAGCTCATCGACCGGGTGAACGTGACGGCGGACCAGCAGGTGGCACTGGGCGGGCAGTGGAAGCTCAACACGGGCGGCGCGCTGAGCTGGGCCGGAAGCCACGACTGGCAGCGCTACCTGCCCCGCGAGGGGAGCATCGAGGCGGTCGACACCGAGTCGCGTCTCGACGAGTACACGGCGAACCTCTACGCCGGGGCGAGCCGCACGCTGTCGAAGGGGAGCCTCTCCTTCTCGCTCGCCGGCGAGTACTACCGCATGGGCAGCTACGAGAACTGGGCGCTCTACCCCCAGGCGTCGTTCAACTGGATGTTCTCCGAGGAGCACATGCTGCAGCTGACCCTCTCGTCGGACAAGAGCTACCCCTCCTACTGGGAGATGCAGGGGGCGGTCTCCTACGTGGACGGATACTCGGAGATTCACGGCTCGCCCGGGCTGCGGCCGGCGAAGAACTACAGCGCCCAGGCGCTCTACATGCTCCGCTCGAAGTACATCTTCATGCTCTTCTGGAACGAGACCCTCGACTACTTCACCCAGTCGGCCTGGCAATCCTCCGAGCGGCTGGCGCTCATCTACCAGACGCTCAACTGGGACACCAACCGGCAGTGGGGCGCCAACGTCATCATCCCCTTCAAGGCGGGGCGGTGGCTCGAATCGCGCCTCGTCTTCACGGGGCTGCAGCTCACGCAGCGCTGCGACCGCTTCCACGACATCGGCTTCGACCGCTCGAAGTGGGTCGGCATCGTGCGGATGGACAACACCTTCCGCCTGAGCCGCAAGCCCGACCTGACGCTCGACCTCTCGGGCCACTACCAGAGCGCCGCCATCCAGGCGACCTACGACGTGGAGCCCGTCTGGCAGATTGACGCCGGGGCGCGGTGGAGCTTCGCGCGGGGGCGCGCCAGCCTCACGGTGCGCTGCACGGACCTCTTCGGCACCTCGATGCCCTATACGAAAATCCGCTACCGCGGGCAGCACCTCGACATGGATTCGGGCTTCTACACGCGGACCTTCACCGCGCGGCTCACCTTCCGCTTCGGAGGCTACAAGGAGCGGCGGCACAACTCGGTCGACACCTCGCGCTTCGGCCATTAGGGCGGAACGACGGGGCAGGCGGCGAGGAAAAGGCGGGACGGGGCGGCCAACAGGACGGGCGACGGAACGGCGGAACGGACAGAGGGCGGTACGGCGGGGCGGGCGGCGGAACAGGACAGGCGGCGGAACAGGACGGACGTTCGGCAGGGCGGACGGAGCGGGCCGTCTCGGCGGAGAAGGGTCCGGCGAGAAAAGGCGGGACGGGACGGCAGAACGGGACGACGGGGCAGGACGGTCCGGCGGGAAGCGATTGGAGAAGAGTCCGGCGGGACGGGCAAAAACAGTCTGGCGGAGGGTCGTTTCGTTTCATTTCGATAAATCGGGTATTTTATTTCGAAAAGAAGGAGCAACATTTCGATTTTCTCCCTATATTTGTCCGGAGAAACCCAAAAATCCGAATCGGACCATGAAAAAAGTGCTTCTGCTCGCTGCGGCGCTCCTGATGCTGCAGGTCGACACCGCCTCGGCCTGGGGGCGCACCGGCCACGACGCCATCGCCTACATCGCCGAATGCCACCTGACGCCCCGCGCGCGCCGCGTTATCGAACGCTACCTCGGCCACTCGATTGTCTACGACGCCTCGTGGATGGACGACTGGCGCTCGGAACCCCAATACGCCTGGGGGCGCACCATCCACTCGGCCTCGGTCGACGACCAGTTCGAATACATGCCCGACAAGCGGGGCGACGTCGTCTCGGGACTCGAGCGCTCCATCGAGACGCTCGCCGACTACCGCACGCAGGACGACTCGACGGTGGTCGCCTGCCTGCGCTGCATCATCCACTTCATGGGTGACCTGCACTGCCCGGGCCACGTGCGCTACGGCGGGGGCAAGCTGAAGAGCTATCCGGTCTACTTCAACGGCCGCAAGTACAACTACCACACGGTGTGGGACGACGTAATCCTCGAAAGCTGCCACCGCTGGAGCTACCTCGAGTACGGCCACCAGCTCGACCGCTGCACGCGGCGTGAGATTCGCGCCATCTGCCGCGGCACGGTGCGCGACTGGTTCCGCGAGAATGCCCTCGCAAGCCGTCACATCTACGAGCAGGCGGCCCCCGGGCAGGAGTTCACCACGCGGGAGGTCAAATCGTTCCTCAACCGCAACCACCCGCTGGCCGAGCAGCAGCTGCAGCGGGCCGGCTACCGGCTGGCCCACGTGCTCAACGAGCTCTTCGGGTAGCCCCGGAGGGAAGGCAACGGACCGGGAAACAACAAACCGGGATGTCCATCAAACAGCGAACCGGCCGCTCTCACAGGAGCGGCCGGTTCGTTTGTTGTTCCGGCAGTTCGTCCGGGCGCCGGGTACGGGGTGGATGCGGATACGGGCGAAGTCGGGCCGGGGCAAGGCGTCGGATGCGAGGTCCGGGCGGGTGCCGGGTGCCGGACAAAACGACTGGCGAAACAGCGGGCAAAACGGCGGGCAAAATGCCGCGCAAAATGCCGCACAGGGTCTCGCATGGGGTCTCACGCAGGTCATAGCCGCATCAAAGCCCCCGCGTCGGGGCATCGGCAGCGCTTCCGCCCCAAAAGCCCCCGCGTCAGGGCATCGGCAGCGAGATGGTGCGCGCGTCGAGGTAGGAATCGGGATAGGGGCCCCAGTTGGAGGCCTGTCCGTTCGACAGCATGAAGTGGGGCCCCAGCAGCGTCATGTTGTCGATGACGTGCACGCGGCGCGGCAGCTGCTCCCGCGTAATGACCACCACCGACGACATGGGAACCACCGGCCGGGCCGGCGAGCTCTCCAGCTCGGGTTCGTAGACGCGGTAATCGACGTAGTGGCGGCTCCACGACGCCAGCGAATCGAGGCGGTGGAGCACCTTCCGCTCGCCGAAGTCGTTGCGCACGGTGTCACTCCGGAAAATTCGCTCTTCGGGCTGGCCGTAGTGCGGCTGTTGCGCCGCAACCGTGCCGGCACAGCCGGCGGCAAGCAGCAGCGTCAGGGCTGCCTGCAGCAAAGTCTTGTTTCGTCTCTTCATCATGGCTCTCTCCTCCTTGTTGCTTTACTGTTTACGGTAGTTTTCTTGGTTCATTCAATCATGCGCCGGAGCCGCATCCTTGCCCCTCCGGCCCGGGACCGAAGCGGGAGAGAAGACGGGCAACAGCTTCCTCCGACCCGGGACCACTTCCGGCCGGCACCCTTCCGGCCGGTTCCGCTTCCACTCGACCTCCCTTCCGGCCGGCTCCGTGTACGCACCTCCGCGCATTGCCCTTCGGCTCCGCGCCTCAGAAGACCTCGCGCAGAATCCGCACCGACTGCACGGCGCTGATGGCGTCGAGGTGGTAGCCGTAGTAGTCGAGCATCGCATTGAGGAACTCGACCCGCTGCGTGCGGTTGAGCGCCAGCGTCCCCAGGCGGTTCACCTCGAGGTGCATCAGTTCGTGGAGCGTGCGGGCGTTCTGCTCCGACATAATTAAAACGTTGCGCAGGGCGGTTTTCGTATAGAGTCCCTCGCGGATGTCGAAGCAGTCCCCCTCGCGGTAGTCGTTGCCCGGAAAGAAGCCCAGAAAGCGGCTCAGGCGGGCCAGAAACCAGAGGTGGAAGTTGGCCACCCCCTCCTGCAGCTCGTCGAGCGCCGCCACGCCGTTCCATACGAAGTCGAAGAGCCGCTGGTTGGGTTCGCACTCCTTGACCAGCCGGTAGAGTACCTCGGCCATGAAGAGCGCCACGGTCGACTTGCGCACGTCGAAGGGGAGCGTGCGGAGCGCGATGCCGCTGTGCACCTCGCGAAAGCGGTCCATCTGCTGGCGCGACGACTCGAGCCCCTCGAACTCGAGGGCGAACATCGGCTGGAAGAGCGCCAGTTTGGAGCCGCGCCCCCGGCTGCTGCGGACCCCCTGCACCATGTAGCTGCGGCGGCCGCCCACGTCGGTGAGCAGAAAGACGACCATCGATGAGTCGCCGTATTTGAGCGTGTGCAGCACGATGCCGCGTCCCTTGTAGCTTTTCACGTTTTCGGTTTGCAGTACGACACAATGGAGCGCCGAGTGCCTTCCCGGCCCCGGCGCCGCAGCCCCCGGCGGGCGGGAGGGCGGAAGGGGAAGGCGGGGGGCTTTGGCCGCGGGCTGGCGGGCGAGGTCAACCGGCGGGTTGGCAGGCGGAGCAGACCAGCGGGCTGGCGGGCGAAGCCAACCGGCGGGGTTGACGGCCGAAGCCGACCGACGGGCTGGCCGACGGCCGGCCGGGTAAAACAGCCGGGCCCGGCAACCGGGTCTGCCGGCCGGGGCAGGTGACCGGGGGAAACCGCCGGGGCAGACCGCCGTATCAACCGCCACCCCCGGGGACCGGGTCAGGCCTCCGTGCGGCGCAGGTGGAGCAGCTGCCAGCCGTCGCGTTCGCGGCGGGCCACAGGCTCAAATCCCAGCTCGCGGCCACGCGCCAGCAGGCACTCGACATCGCCGGCCAGGAAGCCGCTCAGCAGCAGGTCGCCCCCCGCGGCGAGCGTCGCCGCATAGGCGGGCATGTCGGCCATGAGGATGTTGCGGTTGATGTTGGCCAGGATGAAGTCGAAGCGGCGCCCCGCAAGCAGCCGCGCATCGCCCAGCAGCGGCTCGACCTGCGCACCGACGCCATTGGCCTCGGCATTCTCGCGGCAGTTCTCCACAGCCCAGTCGTCGATGTCGATGGCCGTCATCCGCCGGGCCCCGCAGCGGGCCGCCAGGATGGCCAGCACGCCGGTGCCGCACCCCATGTCAAGTCCGCAGCGGCCGGCAACCCCCAAATCGAGCGTCGCGGAGGCCATGAGCCACGTGGTGGCGTGGTGCCCCGTGCCGAACGACATGCGCGGCATGATGACCACCTCAGCCACCCCCTCGGGCGCCGGCGCATGGAACGGCGCACGGATGAGCAGCCGCCCCTCCACCTCGACGGGCGGGAAGTTGCGCTCCCAGAGGGCGTTCCAGTTCTGCGTCTCGATGGCGACGTAGCGCCCCTCGAGCCCCATCCGCCCGAGCATCGCATCGACCTCGGCCTTGCAGTCGGCCAGCCGCTCGCCCGGGATGTAGGCCTTGAGCAGCGTCCCCTCGGTCTCGAAGCTCTCGAAGGGGTAGTCGGCCAGCTCGGCCGTCACAATCTCGCACTGCTCGCCGTCGCGGCAGGGGATATTCAAGACGACATAGTCCATAATTATGTAAAATTTTTCGTACCTTTGAGGACAAAGTTACGGATAATCTTCGGAAACCCGACCCGTCGAATGGCAGAAAATACGAAAAAGTGGGAGGAGGAGGCCCGCCGCTACCGCCTCTACATCCGCCTTGAGAAGCGTCTCTCGCAGAACTCCGTCGCCTCGTACATGCGCGACCTAAGGCAGTTCGCCCACTTCATCCTGCGGCAGTACGACGTCGCCCCGCGCAAGGTCGAGCAACAGATGGTCGAGCGCTACATGGGGTGGCTCTTCGACCGCGGCCGCGAGAAGGCCTCGCAGGCGCGGGCGCTCAGCGGCGTGAAGAGCTTCTTCAACTACCTGCTCCTGAGCGACCGCATCGAGTCGTCGCCCGCCGAGTTCGTCAACGCCCCCAAGTTCGGGCGGCCGCTGCCCGACATCCTCTCGACCGAGGAGATTGACCGCATCATCGCCGCCGCACAGGGGCCGACGACCAAGGGGCTGCGCGACGGCGCCATGCTCGAGGTGCTCTACTCGTGCGGGCTGCGCGCTTCGGAGCTCGTGTCGCTGCGGATGAGCGACCTCTTCTTCGGCGAGGGCTACATCCGCGTCATCGGCAAGGGGGACAAGCAGCGGCTGGTCCCCATCAGCAGCGTGGCGCGCGACAAGGTGCAGCGCTACCTCGAGAAGCGGCGCGAGGTGACCACCAGCGACGACGCCGTCTTCCTCAACAACCGCGGCGGAAGGCTCACGCGCGTGATGCTCTTCACCATCATCAGGCAGGCGGCCGCGCGGGCCGGCATCACGAAGCACATCAGCCCCCACACCTTCCGCCACTCGTTCGCCACCCATCTGCTCGAGGGGGGCGCCAGCATCCGCCAGGTGCAGGAGATGCTGGGCCACGAGAGCATCCTGACCACCGAAATCTACACCCACCTGGACAGCGACCGCCTGCGCGAGACGGTCGAAAAGCACCTGCCCGTCTGAGGGGGGGGAGAGGCGGCGGGGGTCCGCACGTCCGAGGCGGCAAAGGAGGCGGGCGGCGGGAAGCGGGGCGCCGCCCGTCCGAGGCAGCAAAGGAGGCAGGTGCCGGGAGGGAGGCGGGCGCCGACCCGTCCGAGGAGGAGCCGCGGCGGAGAAGACGGGCGGCGGGCCCTCTTCTGAAAAAGGCGGCCGCCGGAGACCGTTTCGGGAGGCCCGTCCGAGCCGCCCGCCCACCGAAAACCGCCCACCGAAAACCGTCGCCGGAAAACCGTCGCCGGAAAACCGCCGCCGAAAACCGCCGCCGGAAACCGCTGCCGAAGCGGCCCGCGGCGGGAAATTTGGCAAAACGGGCCGCGAACCCTATCTTTGTACCGATGCCGGAAGAGTCGAAATTCGTCAAGACCAAAATCGTCGCAGGATACCTTCTGCTGGTCGCTGCGGCGCTGCTCGCGGTGGGCTACGTCTACCGCGAAACGGTGCGCGTCGCTGCGCCCGACGGCTCCTACGCGCTGCTCCACCTCAAGCGCAACATGGTGGGCGAGACGCTCTACCACCTCTACCGCGCCGAGAGCTGCGCCCAGCTCGCCATTGCCGGCTACTCCTCCTACGACGCCCGCTACGGCAGCGAAATCGACTCCGTGCGCCGCTGCCTCGACTCGCTGCGCCGCCTCTCGCCCGACGCCGACTCGCTCCAGCGGCTGAGGCTCGACAGCATCGAACACCTCATCGCCGAAAAGGTGCTCCGCACCACCAACCTCCGCCGCTCCATCCGCTCGGCGGGGAGCGCCGCGCTGCTCGACGCCAACGTCGAACGGCTCCTCGCACGGCTCGACTCGCTCTCGGCCGAGGCAAGCCTCACGCAGCCCCCCGTGCGCAGCGTCATCTCGCAGGACACCGTCGCCACGCCGCGCCGCAAGAGGCGCTTCTTCCGCCGCATCGCCGACATCTTCAGCCCCCCGAAGGAGGATTCGACGCTCGTCATCTCGCGCCGCGAGGTCATCGACTCGCTCCCCTCGGCCGAGTCGATGCGCGACACCATCGGGTCGGTGCTCCGCACGCTCCAGAGCACGGTGACCAGCCAGCGCCTCGCCTACAACGACCGGGCCTGGAACGAGGGGCTGCGGCTGAGGGCCAGCAACGAGCTGGTCGACGAGAAGGTCTACCGCCTCATCCGCGACTTCGAGCAGGAGGAGACCGCCTACCTGCTCGGCCGCATCGAACGCGACGAGGCGCTGCGCAAACGCACCACCCGCCAGCTGGGGGCCATCGCCTCGGCGGCCGTCGCCCTCATGCTGCTCTTCGTGGCGATTCTCTGGCGCGACATCAACCGCAGCAACCGCTACAAGCGGGCCCTCGAGCAGGCCAACCGTGACAAGGCGGCGCTGCTCGACGCCCGCCAGAAGCTGATGCTGGCCGTCACGCACGACATCAAGGCGCCGCTGGGGGCCATCATGGGCTACACCGAACTGCTCGAACGGCTCACCCGCGGCGAGCGCGAACGCCACTATCTGGAGAACATCACCCGCTCGTCGGAGCATCTGCTCGCCCTGACGCGCAGCCTGCTCGACTTCTACCGGCTCGACATCCACAAGATGGAGCTCAACACGGTGCCCTTCATCCCCGAGCGCCTCTTCGAGGCCATCCGCGCGGGCTTTGCCGCGCAGGCCGCCGCCAAGGGGCTTACGCTGACGCTCCGCACGGGGGAGGGCTGCCGCTGCGAGGTGACGGGTGACGCCTCGCGCATCCGCCAGGTGGCCGACAACCTGCTCTCGAACGCCGTGAAGTTCACCGACACGGGGGGCGTGGAGCTCGAGGTGGCCTGCGACGGGGGGCGGCTCCGCTTCTCGGTGCGCGACACGGGGCGGGGCATCGGGGCCGGGGAGCGGGAGCGCATCTTCCGCGAGTTCGAACGGAGCAGCTCGGCCCGCGGGGTCGAGGGGTTCGGGCTGGGGCTCTCGATTGTGGAGCGGCTCGTGCGGCTGCTCGGGGGCGAAATCACCCTCGAGAGCAGCCCCGGAAAGGGGAGCTGCTTCACGGTGACGCTTCCCGTCGGGGAGCGCACGGCAGGGCCGCGAGGCACCCTCCCGGAGCGGGAGGAGGAGTGCGCCCGGGCGGACGGGGCGACGCTGCTGGTGGTGGACGACGACCCGCTGCAGCTCGAGCTGACCGAGGCGCAGTGCCGCCAGGCGGGCATCCGAGCCGTCAGCTGCAGCCGTCCCGAGCGGGCGGCGCAGATGGCCGCCGAGGGGCGCTTCGACGTGGTGCTGACCGACATCCAGATGCCCGGCACCGACGGATTCGGCGTGCGGGCCGAGGTGGAGCGGGCGGTGCCCGGGCTGCCGGTCATCGCCGTGACGGCCCGCAGCGAGACCGACGAGCTCCTCGAAGCGGGCTTTGCCGCCGCGCTGCGCAAGCCCTTCACGCGGGCGGAGCTCTGCGCGACGCTGGCCGCCGTGCTGCACCGCACGGGGCCGGACCGGGAGACGGAGCCGGACGGGGCGGAAGAGCAGCCCGATGCGGAGGAGCTGCCGGCGGGGGATTCGCCGGAACGGTCCGAAGAGGGACAGCCCGGGACGGGAGCTTCGCCCAAGCAGTCCGACAGGCAACAGACAGAGGCGGAGCGGACCGGGGCCAAGCAGCCTGAAGAGGCGGGCGCCAGGGCGGAGCGGAAGCGAACCGCAAAGCCGGGACCGGACAAGCCGGAGGCATCGGAAGAGCAGGGCGAGCCGGACGATTCAATAGAGCCAACAGGGCCGGCTGAACCGGGAGAACCGGGAGAACCGGGAGAACCGGCAAGTCCGGCAGGGTCGGACGGGCCGGTGGAGCGGCCCGATTTCGGGCGGCTGACCGCCTTTGCGGGCGACGACCCCGAGGCGGCGCATGCCATTCTGCGCTCGTTTGTCGAGCAGCACACCGCCTCGGTCGAGACGCTGCGCCGCGCCCTCGCCTGCGGGGACCGGGCGACGCTGCGCGCCACGGCCCACCGCATGCTCCCCCTCTTCACGATGCTCGACGCCCGGAGCGTAACGACCCCCCTGCGCCGTGCCGAACGCCTCGAGGGGCCCCTCACCCCCCAATTCCGGGCGGAGATGGAGCGCGCCTGCGAAAATGCCCGCCAAATCCTCGTTTTCGCCCAAAAAGAGGTATCTTTGTCCCGGGAGCGCACCTCCGGAGAGGAGGGCGACAGCGCCCCCTTCAAGATGGACCGATGAACGAAACACGCTGTGACATACTGATTGTCGACGACGACATCACCCTCGCGCTGATGCTCCGCACGTGGCTCTCGAAGCAGGGCTTCGGGGCCGAGAGCGTATCGACGGCCGAGGCGGCCCGGCGGAGGCTCTCCGAGGGGGCGTTCCGTCTGGTGCTCTGCGACATGCGCCTGCCCGACGCCGACGGCACCGAGCTGCTGGAGTGGATGGCCGCGGAGGGCATCGCCACACCCGTCATCATCATGACGGGCTATGCCGACATCCAGAACGCCGTGCAGTGCATGAAGCTCGGGGCGCGCGACTACGTGGCCAAACCGGTCAACCCCGAGCTGCTGCTCCAGAAAATCCGCGAGGCGCTCGCCGCAGGGGAGGCCGCAGACGGGGAGACCGTCCGCGACGCCGCACAGGGCTCCGGAAGGGGCTCGGCAACCATCTCCGCGACAGGCTCCGGGGCCGGCGCAGCGAACTCCGCCCCGGCAGCCCGCACCCCGGCACGGCGGTCACAGCCGCAGATGCAGCGCCGCAACTACATCGAGGGGCGCAGCGACGCCGCCCGCAAGCTCTACGAACACGTGCGGCTCGTCGCCCCGACCAACATGTCGGTGCTCATCACCGGCGCCAGCGGCACGGGCAAGGAGCACATCGCCCAGCTGATTCACAGCGAGAGCAAGCGCTCGGGGCGCCCCTTCGTGGCGGTCGACTGCGGCTCGGTACCGCGCGAGCTGGCCGCCTCGGAGTTCTTCGGCCACGTCAAAGGCTCCTTCACGGGGGCCGTCGGCGACAAGACCGGAGCCTTCATGGCGGCCAACGGAGGCACGCTCTTCCTCGACGAAATCGGCAACCTGAGCTACGAGACCCAGGTGCAGCTGCTCCGCGCACTGCAGGAGCGCCGCATCCGCCCCGTGGGGAGCAACCGCGAAATCGACATCGACATCCGGCTGGTCGCCGCCACCAACGAGGAGCTCGAGGCGGCCATCGCCCGCGGCACCTTCCGCGCCGACCTCTACCACCGCATCAACCAGTTTGCGCTCCGCATGCCCGAGCTGCAGCAGATGCGCGAGGATATTCCGCTCTATGCCGACTTCTTCCTCGACGAGGCCAACCGCGAGCTGGGGCGGCAGATTGTGGGGTTCGACGCTGCGGCCAGCGCCCTGCTGCTGCGCTACGACTGGCCGGGCAACCTGCGCCAGCTGCGCAACGCCGTAATGTCGGCCACGCTGCTGGCCACCGGGCGGTACATCACGGCCCGGGACCTGCCCGCCGAGCTGGCCGGAGCTCCGGCCCCTGCGCCGCTGCGCGACCGCGCCGGCGAGGAGGAGCAGATTCGTCAGGCGCTCGCCGCCACGGGGGGCAACAAGTCGCAGGCGGCCCGGCTGCTGGGCATCGACCGCAAGACGCTCTACAACAAGCTCCACCTCTACCACATCGAATAACGTCCGGCGGGCCGGCAAAGAGGGGGCCGGAACAGACCACAGCCATTCAAGAGGGCCGGCGAGGAGGCAAGCAAGGCCGGCCGCCCGGCAAAGAGAGGGGGCCGGAACAGACCACAGCCTTTCAAGAGGGCCGGCGAGGAGGCAAGGCCGGCGGCGACCCATCGAAAAGCATTTCGGGCGGCACAACGCCCTGGCCCGGGATTCCGGCCGCCCCGGCATTGAGACCGGCACGGAATTGAGGCCGGCATGGGGCCGCTCCACACCCCCTGCACACAAAATTCGTGGAAAAATTCCACACCTGCGACAGTCGCTCCACACCCATCCGGACGGCACAATCCGCGGCAACACATTGACTGACAATGCATTGTCGTTTTACGTGCAATGCGGTACCCTTCTTGCGCCTCGTTTAGACAGAAACAGAGGCGAAAAGCCGCAAACGGAATAACGAACCCACAAAAAAGAAGGTTACCGTAGCGAAGGAATGAAGCCCGCCGGGGCGGCCGCAGCGCCGTCCGCAGTGCAGGGCCACACCATACAGAGACGGCAAATCCACCGGTCCGGGAACGGGCGGTGAGGCCGGAAATTCGGACAAAGGCGGTACCGGGAAAGGAGGTGAAACAGGAGGAAGCAGAACCGGGAACCAATCCCGCCTCCAGGTTGAAGAGTGAAGGAGACGAACGAACGGAGGCGGGAACCGCACCGAAAGGTCCGCGCCAAAAAATGACGGCGATTTGCCATCGCACAGTCAGTTAGTTAAACAATTGCTTGCCGGGATACCCCGCGTCCTCAACGGATGCGGGGTATACTCATTTTGTGCGGCGGGAGTGGTGCCGGAAGGCGGGGATACGGGCAGCGGCGGGAGCGTGGGTGGCCGGAGGGAGTGCGGCCGACCAGAGGGGGGCGAAGAAAGAGGCGGCGGAGGCGTGGCGCGGACTGCGGAAGGGAACGGCAGGCGTGAGCGGGGCACAAGAACGCGGCGGCCGGAGGGAGTGCGGCCGGCCGGAGGGAGTCGGAAAGAGGAAGTCGGAAAGAGGAAGTCGGAAAGAGGAAGTCGGAAAGAGGGCAGGGGCGGCGGGGTCCCGGCGGCGGCCCTCAACAGGTCAATAGAAGGTCCCCTTGGGGGCGAAGATGGCGTAGCCGAAGTTGAAGGTCAGGTACAAGTTCTTCCACGTGTCGACCTCGTACTTGGTCAGCGACAGGCTCACCGGCCCGATGGGCGTGTGGTAGACCAGCGACGCCTCGGCGATGCTGTGCCAGTGGCGGTCCGCCACCGACGTGTTCCCCTCCGGTCGGTAGGCCCTCCGGTCGCGGTACATCGCGTAGAAGCCCGCACGGAAGAAGAAGTTGGGCATCAGGTCGAAGGTCGGCATCACGCCCGCACCCACGAAGCGACGCGCCCGGAAGTCGGGCATGTAAATCATCCGCGTGTGGGCGATGGGCTCGTAGGCCGGCATCGAGAGGAGCGTCGAGTTGTCGGTCGTGAAGTCCGGGTGGTTCGTGTAGACCCCGTCGAGGCTCACCCCGAAGGAGAACCACGGTACCGTCGGCAGGTCGAAGTACTTCTCGTAGGTGAAGCGCACGCCGCCCCACTGCCGGAACTCCTTCGAGAGGTAGTGCCGCATGTCGTAGGGCTCGTACTTGTCGCGTCCGACGACGTAGATGGCCGAGAAGGTGAGGTTGGAGCCCCGGCGCGGGTAGAGCCACTTGTCGAAGGTGTTGCGCCCGATTTCGCCCTTGAGCCCGAAGAAGGAGAAGCGCGAAAGGTCGGTCTCTTCGGCGAGGAAGTCCTCCGAGTCGTAGCGGTAGTTGACGTGGCCGCCGTTGGCCCGCAGCGTGAAGAGGCTCCGCTGCGTGAGGGGCATCCCCACGGCCAGCGACAGGAAGCTGGCGCTCTGCTTGATGGGCTGCGTGTTGTTGATTTTCGTCACGTTGCCGAACGAGCCGTGGCGGTAGTTCTGCACCGAGAAGTTGTAGGAGTAGTCCAGGAAGAGGGGCTTCCAGGCGTAGAAGTCGGTGCGGCCCCCCACCGAGCCCCACGTGTAGAGCGGCCCCAGGTAGAGGTCGACCCCCAGCGACTGCGCCACGCGCCCGATGCGGCGGTAGGTAGCCCCGATGTAGGCCTGGTTGAAGGCCGTCGAGGAGACGTTGCCTCCGACCAGCAGCCGGAAGTTGGGCTTGGTAACGAAGCGGGCGCGGAAGGTGTAGCGGCCGCTCACGCTGTCGTAGAGCGCCCGCGGGAACTCCATCGAGAAGTCGCCGTCGGCCAGCACCGAGTAGAGGTTGTCGCGCAGCTGGGCGAAGTTCAGCTCGCGTTCACCGCCGTGGTGCTTCTCGTCGAGCTTGACGAAGTCGCGCACGTATTCGCGCTGCGCGCGGGTGAGCCCCTCGATGTCGTAGCTGCCGAAGCGCAACTCGGGGCAGCGGGCGCGGAAGGCCTCGCGGCGCGCGGCATACTGCTCGGGGGTGCGGCGGTCGCGGATGCGCTCGAGGATTTCGGGCATCTTCTCCATGGCGTCGGCGTAGCCCGCATCCATGATTTCGACGGCGCGGTCGAAGTCGAGCATGTTGACGTCGACGGCACGCCGCACGGTGATGCTCCGCCCGCGTGGCATCTCGTAGTCGGTGCCGTACATGGCCAGCATGAAGGCCTGGTCGAAGAGGCCGTTCTCCTCGCTCGGGGCGCGCCCGCCGTCGGTGCAGATGCTGCCGATGAGCAGGTCGGGGCGGAAGCCCACGTCGAGCGACCGCCAGGGGAAGTTGTCGTAGATGCCGCCGTCGTAGAGCAGCATCGAGTCGATTTTCATCGGCTTGAATACCAGCGGGATGGACATCGACGAGCGGACCGCCTCGCTCAGGTCGCCCGAGCGCAGCACCACCGGTTCGCGGGCGTTCATGTCGCTGGCCACGCAGAGGAAGGGGACCATCAGCTCGTCGAAGTCGCCGCCGCAGGCCGCCGTGGCCGGGGCAAAGAGCTCGGTGAGGGCCATGTCGATTTGGGTCGACGAGATGAGGTTGGTCGGCGTGCGGAAGAGCTTGACCGAGTCGTCGCCCAGGTTGAGGCGGAAGGTGACGAACGACGGCAGGCGGCTCACCTGGCGGTAGTAGGCCGTATAGCGGGGGTCGATGCGTCCCGAGACCCACTCCTTGACCACCCCCGAGGAGACGATTTCGCGCATCTCGGCCGGGGAGTAGCCCGCGGCGTACATCGCCGCGATGATGGAGCCCATCGAGGTGCCGGCCACGTAGTCAATCGGCACGCCGCACTCCTCGAAGGCCTCCAACACGCCGATGTGGTAGAGCCCCTTGGCTCCGCCGCCGCTCATCACCACGCCCACGCGCTGCGCCCGCACGACGCCCGCCGCAAGGAGCGCCACGAGGAGAAAAGAGAGGGTTTTTCGGAACATATCCCAATTTTTTTGTAACTTTGCACGTTATATTGCCGTAACGTCGCAAGAGGCGATAAAAGTAGGGAAAAAGAACAAACTATCAAAATATGACCGACAAAATCAATGAGCTTCTCCGACGAGTCGAAGAGTTCAAACCCAAGGCCGCGGCCGATGTCGAGGAGTTCCGCATCAAAATCCTGGGCAAGAAGGGCGAACTGAACGCCCTGCTCGAAGAGTTCAAGGGGGTTGCTCCGGAGCTCAAGCGCGAGTTGGGCCAGAAAATCAACCACCTGAAGAGCGTCGCCACGGAGCGCATCAACGCCCTGCGCAGCCAGATGCAGCAGCAGGCCGCCGACGCCCCCGCCTGCGAGGACATGAGCCGTCCCGGCTCGGCCGAACGGCTCGGGTCGCGCCACCCCATCGCGCTGGTGAAGAACCAGATTGTCGAGGTCTTCTCGCGTCTGGGATACACCGTGGCCGAGGGGCCCGAAATCGAGGATGACTGGCACGTCTTCTCGGCGCTCAACTTCCCGCCCGAGCACCCGGCGCGCGACATGCAGGACACCTTCTTCATCGAGAAGAACCCCGACATCCTGCTGCGCACCCACACCTCGTCGATTCAGGTCCGCACGATGGAGCGTCAGAAGCCCCCCATCCGCGTCATCTGCCCGGGCCGCGTCTTCCGCAACGAGGCCATCTCCTACCGCGCCCACTGCATCTTCCACCAGATTGAGGGGCTCTACATCGACGAGGGGGTCTCGTTCGCCGACCTGAAGCAGTCGCTGCTCTACTTCGCCAAGGAGGTCTTCGGCGAGCAGACCGCCATCCGCATGCGCCCCTCCTACTTCCCCTTCACCGAACCCTCGGCCGAAGTCGACGTCTCGTGCAACCTCTGCGGAGGAAAGGGGTGCCCGGTTTGCAAGGGGACCGGCTGGCTCGAAATCATGGGCTGCGGCATGGTTGACCCCAACGTGCTGGAGGCCAACGGAATCGACCCGAAGAAGTACTCGGGATTCGCCTTCGGCATGGGCATCGAGCGCATCGCCATGCTCAAGTACGGAGTCAAGGACCTGCGCCTCTACTTCGAGAACGACGTGCGGTTCCTCCATCAGTTCGACACGGCGCTCTGAGGCGTCGCGACACACCCCAAAAGCGCAAGCAGACCATGAGACGACTGGCGGCAACCCTGCTTCTGTGCATGTGCATGCTTCCGGGGCTGCTCTCCGCCGCAAGCGGCGGCGGGACGCCCGCGGCAGGCGGCATCGTGCCGCCCGACTCGCTGCGCAGCCTTTATCTCTACACCGATGCGCTGAAGCGGCTGCTCATCGACCGCGACACGGCCGGCGCCCGCACGCTCTGCCACGAGGCGCTGCGCTGCGACTCGGCCTGCGCCCCGGCCAGCTACACGCTGGCGGCCAACGGGATGTACGATTCGAACGACGAGGCGGTCGCGCTGGCCGGACGGGCCTACCGTTCGGACACGACCAACAAGTGGTACGGACGCCTCTACGGCCAGACGCTCATCTATGCCGAGCGCTACGGCGATGCGCTCGACATCTTCCGCCGCCTGCTGCGCGACGACCCGCGCGAGCCGGACAACTACCGCCTTGTGGCGGCGCTCTACGAACAGGTCGAGCGCCCCTACTCGGCCCTGGCGACGCTCGACAGCGCCGAGGTGCGCTTCGGACGCACGCCCGTGCTCTCGACCATGAAGCGGCAGCTGCTCATCGCCACGCGCCAGCTCGACAAGGCGGTCGACGAGGCGCGCGCCGTGGCCGAGGAGATTCCCTACGAGGCGGAACACCACACGGTGCTGGCCAACCTCTACGGGTTGCAGGGCAACGATTCGCTCGCCCGCGCGGAGTTCGACCGTGCGCTGGAAATTGACTCGACCGACGTGCAGACGCTCATGTCGCTGGCCGACTTCTACAACACGCGGCACGACTATGCGGGGCTGCTCTCCGCCACGCGCCGCATCTTCGAGACCGACGCCCTCACCATCGACGAGATGGTCCGCCGCTTCGGGCAGCTCACCTCCGACCTGCGCTTCTACCGCGAATACTACGCTCAAATCAACAGCCTGGCCTCGACGCTCATCATCCGCCATCCAGACGACCCGCGCATCGTGCGCCTCTATGCCGACCACCTGATTGCCTCGGGCGAGCTGGAGGAGGCCCTCGCCCTCTACAAGCTCCGCACGGCCGACCGGCCCCCGGTGAAGAGCTACTTCCGCGCCGTGGCCGAAATCGAGAACTACCTCCAGCGCCCCGACTCGGTGCAGAAGTACGTCACGCAGGCCATCGCGCTCTTCCCCGACGACCCCGACTTCCGCATCTTCCGGGGCCACGCCCTGAGCTACGCCAAACACCACGAGCGGGCCGTGAAGGCCTACCGCGAGGCGCTGCGCTACGTCGCGGGCGACTCGCTGCGCAGTGCCGTCTGGGGCTTCATCGGCGACGCCTACTACGAGGCCGGCATGACGCGCAAGTGCTTCGCCGCCTACGAAAAGAGCCTCCGCTACCGGTCGGACAACGTCCTGGTGCTCAACAACTACGCCTACTTCCTGGCCGAGAAGGGGGGCGATTTGGAGAAGGCCCTCGTCATGGCGAGCCGCGTGACGGCGCTCACGGACAACGAACCCACCTACCTCGACACCGAGGCGTGGATTCTCTTCCGGCTGGGACGCGCCGCCGAGGCCAAGAAAATCATGCAGCAGGCCATCGCTCTCGACCGCACGAACAGTCCGGTGCTGCTGCTCCACTACGGCGACATCCTCGAGGCGCTCGACGAGCGCTTCATGGCCGAATTCTACTGGCGCAAGGCGCTCGAGAACGGGGCCGACCCCCAGGAGGTCGACCGCCGCATCCGCGCCCGCTCCGAGGCTGCCGGGAACGCCGCCGAGAAGAGGCCCGGACGCGAAGGGCGCTCGAAATAGGCGGTCTGCGGAGCGCTGCGAAGACCAGACCCCGGGACCCGTAAAGAACCTGCTATGAAGAAGTTGCTCCCATACCTCATGCTGCTTGCGGCACTCTGCGCGCTCCATCCCGTGGCGGCGCAGAACGACCGCATCGAGCGGCAGAAGCGCATCATCGCCGACCTCGAGCAGCGCATCGCCCGGGGCGAACGCGAAATCGCCTCCATCAAGAAGGGGCGTGCGGCCACCGAGGAGCGGCTGCGCCGGCTGGCGCGGCAGATTGACTCGCGCAGCCAGCTGCTCGACGCCACGGAGCAGCAGGCGGCGCTGCTGCGGCTCGAGATTGAGCGCACGGACAGCGTGGCGGGCGACCTCTCGGCGGCGCTCGAGCGCAACCGCCAGCAGTACGGCGCCATGGTGCGCGAGGCCTACCGCAACTACCGCCACAACAACTACCTCACCTACCTCTTCGCGTCGCGCAGCTTCGTCGACGTGGCGCGCAAAATCACCATGCTGCGCGAGGTGGCCGCCATGCGCGAGCGCAAGCTCCTCGAAATCGACAGCCTCGCCCGCGAGGTGGCCGACCAGAAGGCGCTGCTCGACACGCGCCACCGCGCCCTCGACTCGGTGCTGCAGCGCCTCACCTCGCAGCGCGAGAAGCTGCAGCGCGACGCCCGCTCGGCACGCAGCGAGGCATCGCGCCTCTCCAAGCGCGAAAAGACGGCCCTGCAGCAGAAGATGGCAAGCGAGCAGGAGCTCGACGTCGCCATCAGCGAGCTGCGCAAGCTCACGCGCGGCAACACCGAGGGTGCCTCCTTCTCGAACAAGACCACGGGGCTGCGCCTTCCGGTGGTCGGCGGACGCGTGAAGCGCTACATGGAGAACATGGCCGAAATCACCGGTCCGAAGGGGGCGGCCGTCATCTCGATTTACGACGGCAAGGTGGTGGAAATCAAGCGCAATCGCATCACCAACAAGTACGATGTCTTCGTGGCTCACGGCGAGTACATCACCTCCTATGCCAATCTGGGGGCGGTGAGCGTCACCAAGGGGCAGAAGGTGTCGCGCAACCAGCGGCTGGGGAGCATCGGCTCGGCGATGAACGTGGTGACGATGGAGCCCGAATACAAGCTCGTCTTCGGCATCTATCCGCCCTCGCCCAACATGAAGATGCGCGCCCAGGACTGCTTCCGCCGCTAAGGCGCGGGGGCCGGAGCGAGGGGGCGCACAAAGGGCCGGAGAGGCCGCACTGGGGACGAAAAAGGACCCGGAAGGAGCGGGGCCGGGCAAGAGGACGGACAGTGGAGCCGGAGAAGGGCCCGGACCGGAGGACCCGGAAGCCGGGCAGAAAAGCCGGGGAAGGACCAGGAAAGGGAGCCGGGGATTGCCTCTGGAGTCCTGGGGCCGGACAGTGGGCCGGAGCGAGGACCGGAGTAAGGGCCGGCAAGGATTGAAACACACAACACACGTCATATTATGGCTGTCAGATACTACAACGACGACTGCACCTACCGCCTGCCCGAGAAGCGGCGCACGGCCCGGTGGCTCGGCGAGGTGGCCCGCGCCGAGGGTTATACGCTCGGCGACGTGAGCTACATCTTCTGCTCGGCCGCACGGCTGCTCGAGATGAACCGCCAGTACCTCGGGCACGACTACTATACCGACGTCATCACCTTCGACTACAGCGACCGCCGGGGGACACACGTCGTCTCGGGCGACATCTTCATCGATGTGGAGACCGTGGCCGACAATGCGCGGCAGTACGGCGCCACGAAGCTCGAGGAGATGCGCCGCGTGGTGGTCCACGGCGTGCTGCACCTCTGCGGGCAGCGCGACAAGACGCCGCGCACCAACGCCCAGATGCACCGCAAGGAGGACCGCTACCTCGCCTTCTGGCACGAAGAGGAGGCGTCGGAGCAGAGCGCCGCACCCGCCCCGAAACGGGCCAAACGTCCGGCGCATTCAAAAAAGTAAGGGAGGGCAGCCGGAGCAGCACTCCTAACGCCTGCAAAAGCCATTTTTCGCCCCGATAAGAGCCTCCTGCAACAGCAGCGAAGACTTCCTGCACCCACCCGGCAAACGCGGCAAAACAGCCTCCTTTCAGCCCATACAGGACCTCAGGCAACAGACAGTGTGCCGCAACTGAGAACAGACAGGGCCCGCAACCGCATAGCTACCCTGCCGCAACGCCCCTTTTCCACCCGGGGAGGTTCGCCGGGAGGGAGAAGAAGGAGGGGAGGCGGCGAAGGGAAGCAGCTGCAACGCTTCCGCTAATCCTGCCGCACCCCCCCCTTTTTCCGCCCCGGAAAGCTCGCGAAGGAGGGAAAAACAAAGAAGGACAGCCAACGTGGAAAGCACCGCTAAAAGGCCGCAAAAAGAGGCAAGGCGCGGGTAACAAAAAATTCCAAAAGGGGCAAGGCCGCGAACCGCCGCAAAAGAGGCAAGGCAACGAACCGCAAAACGCCGCAAAAAAGGCAAGGCAGCGGGCAGCGGGAAGAAGCGAAGAGAAAAGAAGCAACGACAAGAGACAAGAGAAGAGAAATAGGAAAGATGGTTCTGGACTACGATATAATCGTCATCGGCGGAGGTCACGCCGGTTGCGAGGCCGCATCGGCCGCCGCACGACTCGGCTCGCGCACGCTGCTGCTGACGATGGATATGGTCAAATTCGCCGAAATGTCGTGCAACCCGGCAGTCGGTGGAGTAGCTAAAGGACAGATTGTCAGAGAGATAGACGCACTCGGAGGTCAGATGGGCCGCATCACCGACCTCACGACGCTGCAGTTCCGCATGCTCAACCGCTCGAAGGGGGCGGCCATGTGGAGTCCCCGTGCGCAGTGCGACAAGCGGGCCTTTTCGGCCGAGTGGCGCCGCACGCTGGAGAACACCGACAACCTCTACATCTGGCAGGATGCCGCCACGGAACTGCTCTTCGACACCTCCGCCGAAACCCCGCGCATC
>ENA-ORSJ01001112-ORSJ01001112.1-human-gut-metagenome-genome-assembly--contig:-NODE-1112-length-24346-cov-38.438393_pt1 | contig 24346 bp, 20 predicted proteins | sample MGYA00242191_ERZ509158 | MGnify/ENA primary metagenome ERZ509158 (study PRJEB26280, sample SAMEA2338623) | human gut metagenome | biome: human gut; feature: human-associated habitat; material: faeces...
CGGATTCACCTGACAGGTTCCTTTTTCGTTGTCAGAGCTAAGACGAACTTGAAATGTACAACGGTTAAATGGAAGCGCAGGATGCCTAAGTATGTACTGACCGATGCTGAAGTGAAACTGAGGGGATATCTCTCAGAGAAGAAATATCCCGAGTCATTCCGACTCATTCGTTACTACGATGAAGAGGATGACCGTGAGTTTATTTTCCTAACGAATGCAACACATGTCTCTGCATTGGATATTGCCAATCTCTATAAGAAAAGGTGGTTGGTCGAGCTCTTTTTCAAATGGCTAAAGCAACACCTTAAAATAAAGAGGTTCTGGGGTACAACAGAAAACGCTGTCCGCATTCAAATCAGTGTGGCGATCATTACTTACTGTCTTGTAGCTATAGTTCAACACGATATGCAATTGAAACGCTCAACTTACGAAGTTTTGCAGATTCTAAGTATCTCTCTAACGGACAAAACCCACTTACGTGACCTGTTCGATAAGACTAATTTCAATGATGTCAAAGAACTCGATTGTCCCCTTTTTGAAGGACTATTTGATTAAATTTTTAACTCGTCCATTTTTATTGGACACTAATGAGACCTAATATAGAGATAGTAAAGTTCAATACGAGAAGAATTGCTGAAAAATCCGTGGAGGTCAAATTTTCCTCCACAAAAAATGGGAAACGAACGCTGTAATATACAGACCGGTTCTTTGAAAACAGTTGCCGCTGAAACAGAAAATACCATATAGTTCAGACAAACACACATTAGAAAGTATCAATTCGAATGCTATTTTGCGTAAAAACAAGCAGGTGAACTATTAGCATGGCGATACATTCCATTATTTATTATGTATGCTTCCATACGGCATTATAACCTGTGTACTGCCTTTCAGTAGAAGCCGATAGACAGGCCGTTCCTTCCATACACAACATATTTTATCACAGAGACTGCGTTCGACAGGTTATTTTATGAGATTCTTTCTGTGAAAATACCCATAACCAAAGCAAATTAGATTTCATTTCTATTTTATCTTAACTGAATTTGTTGCATTAGAAAGTAAAATAGTTGATTCAGCCTTTGGTTTTTTACGCAGAAAATCCGTAACTTTGTAGTCTTGGTTTTTATCAGGCCTGTTAAGAAGACGTACAATGCTGAATTTATTTCTCAGATATGCATGGAACATATATTAAGAAGGCTTCGGTATAACCATACAGACAATGCAAATCATTAAGCTATACCCAATCAAGAATATATTCATTTTATTAAACAGATAAATAATGACAAAAAGAAAAATCAGATATGGCAATGATCCGGTATTAAGAAGCAGATGCGAAGAAGTCAAAGTGGTTGATAATAAAATCCGCAGCTTACTTGGAGAAATGCTTGAAATTCTTCATAAAACAGATAATGGAGCAGCTATAGCTGCAAATCAGGTCGGCATCTTGAAAAGACTGGTTGTGATTGATTTTCTCGGTTGCCGTCTAAAACTCGTAAATCCGCGGATTTTAGAAAGCCATGGTCTTCAAGAATGTATTGAAGGCTGCCTTAGCTTCCCGGACCGTTTTGCTAAAACCATCAGACCTTATGAGGTTACAATACAGGCATTGAATGAATACGGTGAAGAAGTAGTGATAACCGGCAAAGGTGAAATGGCAAAGTGTTTCTGTCATGAATTGGAACATCTGGATGGAAAGATTTTTTTAGATAAGGCCATTGAAGAAATTGACATGTAGAATTATAGCCAACAAAAGCCGGTTCTCGAATTAGAAAAATGAGAGAATAATATGCCTTCAAATGAATATTTGCAGCAAGTGACCACTGGAGAAGTAGAGGAACTGAACGGAGAAATAGTTCGCTGTGAGTATGATGAATCTTGGGCAAAAAATGTATTTTCAAGAATATGAAGATATAGAGAATGCTTTAAATGGCAATAGTATGTCCATTGAACATGTTGGCTCTATATCCGTTCAAGGTTTGTGTGCTAAGCCTATTTTAGTAATCATTCTATTTTCCGCCAAAAGGGACAAATACGCTTCTTGCGAAAAAACTCTCGCACAGAACACATGGAAATATGTGCAGAATTATGCAGATGCAAAGTCTTAGGTGGTGACAGAAATATTTAAACATATTGATGCTGAATAAAAGGATATTGATTAACGATATAAACCTGAAATTGTAATTCTTTATATGTATTTGAGTAAAGTTATTATGATGTGCGGCGTATGTGGTTCTGGAAAGACTACTTACGCCAAGAAAAAAGAACAGGAAGGATATATCAGACTCTTGACTTTATCCTTGCCGAACGTCAGCGTGAACTTGCGTCAGAACTCGTGCGCCGTACAGACCTGATACGCTTCGGAAAGTTTACAAAGGGACATAACTGGGACTGGAAAAACGATGTGCGCACAGGAGCTGACGTTGACGACCATTATAACCTGTTCCCTATACCGGAAACGGAACTTACCAACAATCCGAATCTGATACAGAACGAAGGATATTAAACTTTGCGTGACAATATGAGAAGAACAAGTTTTGTAGTATTATTACTTCTTGTCCTTACAGGGATAAGCGCACAGACAACGCGCAAGGAAGTCTATGCTGACCTGAATAGGGCCGGAGGCGTATATCTTGCCTATCAGGCACCGGCGACAGCCCAGTCGCCGGCTCCTGAGGGTTATAAGCCTTTTTATATAAGCCATTACGGACGTCACGGCTCACGTTATCTTCTTGGCGACCGGGATTACCGATGGGTTATGGATTTGCTCAAAAGTGCCGACAGTCTTGACGTGCTTACGCCTTTAGGCAAGTCGGCCCTGTCGCGTCTTGAGCGCCTTTGGCCTGCCGTAGAGGGATGCGGAGGCGACTTGAGTTCTGTAGGCGTGCGCCAGCATCAGGGCATAGCAGAGCGTATGTATGCCAATTATCCCGAAGTTTTTACTGCCGGGCGTAAGGTTTCAGCCCGCTCTACAGTGTCGCTCCGCTGCGCAATGAGCATGGCAGCTTTTGGCGACAGGCTGAAGGGACTTGCTCCGGGGCTTGACATAAGCTATGAGGCAAGCGAGAAGTACATGAGTTATCTTAACTATCATACGCCTGAGTCGAATGCGTTTACCGACCAGAAGACTGGCCCGTGGGTGGCTGAGTATAATGCTTTTGAAAAGCAGAACGTGCGTCCGCAGAGGCTTATGAAGGCTCTTTTTACCGACAGCTCGTTTGTTAAGAATCATGTCAGTCCGGCTGAACTTATGTGGGGCTTTTACTGGATAGCCGTTGACATGCAGGACATTGACACCGACATCAGTTTTTATGATGTGTTTGAACCTTCCGAGTTGTTTGACTTGTGGCAGTGTGTTAACTATAGGTTTTATGTAGGCAATGCAAACCATGCTGCCGGCAACGGTATTGTTGTGGCTAATGCAAAGAATCTGTTGCGCAACATTATCAGCAGTGCCGATGAGGCTATATCGTCTGGCGACATTGCTGCTACTCTGCGGTTTGGTCACGACGGCAATGTCATTCCGCTCTTGGCCATTTTGCGTATTGAGAATTTCAACGTGGCTGTTTCGGCTCCTGCCGATGTGTATAAGGTATGGTGCGACTTTAAGGCTACGCCTATGGCTGCCAATGTGCAGATTGTGTTCTATAAGAATGCTGCCGGTGATGTTATTGTCAAGTTTCTGCATAATGAGCGCGAAGTGCATATACCTGTTAAGACAAATATGTTTCCGTATTATAAATGGGCTGACGTAAGAGCCTATTATGAGGGGATACTTGACGGCAGCATCAAATGATGTTTTATTGGCTTTGTTCGTCCGGCGTAGCCGGATTGTATGGTTAAAAATAATTTTATCGTTTAGCGGGGCGGGTCTTTATGGCCTGCCTCTTTTTGTTGTTTGCATTGGTTATGGTGATAAAATGCTGTGCGTCAGAATAATAAAAAACGGAACTTCTATAAGGAAGTTCCGTTTGTGTACCCAGAGCCGGGGTCGAACCGGCACGGGTTGCCCCACTGGTGTTTGAGACCAGCGCGTCTACCGATTCCGCCATCTGGGCTTCTTTTCGGCTGCAAAGATAAATATAAATTCTGAATTGACAAATTTTTAATTGAAAAAACTTAAAATAATTGGTTATACAGACAATAATGCGTATCTTCGTATTCGTAAAACAATCTGTAAACGCAATGTGTGTGAATAAAAATAATTATTGCCTTATTTTGGCTGGCGGCAAGGGGCGCCGCCTGTGGCCTTGCAGTCGTGAGGACCGTCCCAAGCAGTTTTTGGATTTCTTTTCAACCGGACGCACGCTTCTTCAGCAGACTTACGACCGTATGTCGGGATTTATTCCCGCAGAGAACATCTATATCAGTACTAACCATATCTATTATGACCTTGTTCGTGAGCAGTTGCCCGACCTGCCCGAAGGACATATCCTGAGTGAGCCGATATTCAGAAATACGGCTCCGAGTGTGGCGTGGGCCACATATCGCATTCTTCATATCAACCGCGATGCGCGTCTTGTTGTGGTGCCGTCGGATCAGGCTGTGTTCAAGGAAGATGTGTTCAAGGAGGATGTCCTTAACGGACTTGACTTTGTCGGAGCTAACGACAGTCTGCTGACGATGGGCGTAAGGCCTACACGTCCGGAGCCGGGTTACGGCTACATTCAGACAGGCGAGCCTTCTGAGCGCGACGATGTGTTTAAGGTAAAGTCGTTCACGGAGAAGCCCGACCGCGAGTTTGCACGTATGTTCATGGAGAGCGGCGAGTTTTATTGGAACACAGGTCTGTTCCTGTCGAATGTAACTTATCTGTGTGAGTGCCTCAAGCGTATTTTCCCGCCGGTGCTGAGAAAGTTTGAAGAGTCGGAAACGGAGTACAGCATGGAGCGCGAACTCGAATTTGTCAAGGAGAATTTCCCGTCGTATCCGAATCTTTCTATCGATTACGGTATTCTCGAGAAGAACGACAATGTTTATGTGATGATATGCGATTTCGGCTGGGCCGACCTTGGCATGTGGCATTCAATATATGAGAGTATGAGCAAGGGCGAGGGTGATAATGTGGTTATCGGCTCGCGCGTGATTATTGAAGACAGCCATAATAATATAATAAAGCTGCCTGACGACCACATGAGCATAATCAACGGGCTCGACGGATATATCGTTGCCGAGAAGGGCAACGTGCTGCTCATATGCAAGAAGGAGGATTCGTCGGCACTTATACGCAAGTATGTTAACGAAGTTCAGGTCAAGTATGGCGACGAGTATATTTAGCCGTGCTGTCTTGCTGAAATAAAAAAGAGCGGGTAACTTAGGGCTTGGCAATGCCGGCCGTTGTTACTCGCTCTTATGTTTTTTGTGCCATCTTTGCGGCGTGCCGTGTTCAGGCTTTATTCGCAGAAAGCGGCATATATTTTGTCTGCAGCTTCTTTAAACTCCTGCTCAGTCAGTTTTAGTTTCGGGTTAGAGAAGAGCATGTCTTTTTCAGTCTGCATGGGCACGAGGTGTATGTGTGCGTGAGCCACTTCGAGTCCGAGTACAGCCATGCCCACTTTACGGCATGGAAAAGCTTTCTTAATGGCTACTGCAACTTTCTTGGCAAACACCATCATCTCGGCTATCTCATCGTCGCTGAGGTCGAAGAAGTAGTCTACCTCACGGCGCGGTATCACCAGCGTGTGACCTTTAGCCAGCGGATTGATGTCAAGAAATGCGTAGAACTTGTCGTTTTCGGCACATTTGTAGCTGGGTATTTCGCCTGCAGCTATCTTTGAGAATATATCCATGATGTTATGTTTTTATGTTATTGTATTGTAAGGTCCTTAGGGCTTATGAATGTCGTGTGTAATGAGGCTTCAGTGTCAGGAGTCTTTGGCTTGCCTGCCTTAAAGCCTCATGACCTTGACCTCTCATGAGCTTTATTCTACTGAAATTTTGTCAATGCGCAGCTTGATTGTTCCGCGTGGAATCTTGATTTCCACTTCGTCGCCAACTTTCTTGTTGAGCAATCCTTGTGCGATAGGGGTCTTTATTGATATTTTGCCTTCGCGCAGGTTAGCTTCGCTCTCGCTTACGATGGTGTAGCTCATCTTGGCGTTGTTGGCCAGATTGGTCATTTCTACCTTTGACAGAATCTGCACGCTGTCTGTGCTCAGGCGTGATGTGTCAACGATTTTAGCCTCTGAGATTGCAAGCTTGATTTTGTTGATTTTGTCTTCCAGGTGAGCCTGTGCCTCTTTTGCCGCATCATATTCAGAGTTTTCGCTCAGGTCGCCTTTGTCTCTTGCCTCAGCAATAGCAGCTGATGCCTTTGGACGTTCGACACTTTCCAAATGTTTTAGTTCGGCTACTAACTTGTCGTAGCCTTCTTGTGACATGTAAGCCATAATTATAGATTTTAAAAATTAATATTGTTTTTGGACAGACAAAACGAAAGATTCCGGCATATCTCTCAATGTCGGAATCCTTTGATCTTGCCTTTCCTTATGTTAATTCATTTTATTCTTGTTGGCAAAGGTAGGCTTTATTTTTCAAATCAACAACTTTTTAATGCTAAAAATAGTTAGTGAGTCATTCGTAAGCTGCTAATTTTTGTTCATTTGGCATGTGTCGTTCCTTGTGTCTTTGTTTATGTTCGGCGCGTAGCCGTATACGTTTTTATGGTTTTTGATTCTTGTTTTGGGCATGGCTGCTCTCTGTGTTGTATGGTGTTTTTCAAAGGTCTTGTTGATGACATGTTATATGATTGATTTTCAAAACGTTATGCCAAACTTCATAAGCGTGGCAGTTGTTGTTTCTGAAACTCCTTTCATTGCAGGTGGGAAGATGTCTTTTTGTGATGCTTATTGTCGTCTTTTATGTAATGGTTGATGTTCTTTGTTTTTCGATGCCATATTAAAAATTGAAACATGTATTTTGAATTTAATATGAATTTTTATTCCTTATGTTTACAAAATGTAATTATGGCAGGTGCGTCTTACGGGTTACTTGTCGATTTTTTTATACACTTTATGTAATTTTCCTTGTTAAAAACAGATTTTTTCCACTTAAATTTGTAATTTCGCAACTTGTAAGTATAACCTAAAAGTCTTAGTAATGTTGTCAACAGAAGAAAGAAAATCTATTATTGCCCTGATACACAGTCAGGTTCTGCCTGCAATAGGCTGTACCGAGCCTATTGCCGTAGCTCTGTGTGTGGCAAAGGCCAGAGAGCTTCTCGGCACTCTTCCCGAGAGCATCGACATAGAGCTAAGTGCCAACATCTTGAAAAACGCAATGGGAGTGGGTATACCCGGGACGGGTATGATAGGCCTGCCTATAGCCGTGGCGCTCGGAGCGCTTATCGGCCGTCCTGAGCTGGAGCTTGAAGTTCTGCAGGACTGTAACAAACAGGCCGTAGAGCGCGGCAAAGAGTATATTGCCGGCGACAGGATACACATAAGCCTGAAAGAGGATGCCCCCGACAAGTTGTATATTGCTGTGAAGTGCCGTGCCGAAGGTCATGAGGCCGAGGCCAGAATAATGCACATGCACACCAACTTTGTGTATTTGCGCAAGGATGGCGATGTAATGCTCGACAATATGGTGCCCAAGGCCGACGAGGAACATCATGAGGAGGTTGAACTGACGCTGCGCAAGGTGTATGAGTTTGCCACTGAAACAGATATTGATGAATTGAAATTCATTCTTGACGCTAAGCGCATGGACGAGTCGGCTGCTGCAGCCGGACTGCGTGAGAACTATGGCCACACGCTTGGCAAGACCATGTGCAGCCCGCTCGGCAAGGGCATAATGGGCGACAGTATTTTCTCAAAGATACTTTCGGCAACGAGCTGTGCCTGCGACGCACGCATGGCGGGAGCCATGGTGCCCGTGATGAGCAACAGCGGCAGCGGCAACCAGGGCATCTGCACAACAATGCCCGTTGTTGTGTTTGCTGAGGAGAATCACAACACTGAGGAAGAAACCATACGCGCACTTATCATAAGTAACCTTACTGCCATATACATCAAGCAGCATCTGGGCTCGCTCTCTGCTCTCTGCGGATGCGTGGTGGCAAGTACGGGCAGCAGCTGCGGTATAACTTATCTTATGGGCGGCAGCTATGAGCAGATGTCGTATGCTGTAAAGAATATGATTGCCAACCTTACCGGCATGATATGCGACGGAGCTAAGCCAAGCTGCGCGCTAAAGCTTACGACTGGCGTCAGCACGGCTGTGATGAGCGCAATGCTTGCCATACAGAACAAGCATGTTACATCGGTTGAGGGTATCATCGACGATGATGTAGACCAAAGTATACGCAACCTTACAGAGATAGGCAAGAGGGGCATGGACGAGACTGATCGCTTCGTGCTTGATATAATGACACATAAAACCCAGAAAAAATAATGAAACTTTTAAAATCAACATTTCTTACAGTGCTGCTCGCCATGTTCACTCTGGCTGCTGCAGCCCAGATGCAAGACCCGGTTCACTTTAAGGTGAGCCAGAAAAAAGTGTCCCCAACAGAGCTTGAAGTTATTTTTACGGGGCGGATAGACAACGGATGGCACGTGTATTCAACCGGACTGCCCGCTGACGGCCCTATTTCTGCCTCTCTTCACACTGAAAAGGCAGAGGGAGTTAAGGCTGAAGGAAAACTGTCGCACAGGGGAAAGGAAATCAGCCAGTATGACAAGATGTTCGGCATGACTCTGCGCTATTTTGAGCATAGTGTCACTTTTGTGCAGAAATACAAGATAACCGGTAAGACTTATAATGTCAAGGGTTATCTCGAGTATGGTGCATGTAACGATGAAAACTGTATTCCGCCTACACAGGTTGACTTCTCTTTCAAGGGTGAAGGACCTGCCGATGCTCCTGAGGCAGAGGAAACCGAGGAGACTGAGGCTGCCGACACCGTGGCTGCCGCACCCGTTGCTGCCGGCGACTCGCTGCAGGCTGACACTGCTGCCGTAAACACACAGGGCGACCTCTGGAAACCTGTTATCAAGGAACTTCAGAACTTCAACGGCGGTGATGCCAGTGCAAGCCGCTCTTGGATATACATATTCTTAATGGGACTTGTCGGAGGTTTTGTGGCATTGTTCACTCCTTGCGTATGGCCTATCATTCCTATGACTGTAAGTTTCTTCCTGAAACGTACTAAGGATAAGAAGAAGGGTATCCGCGATGCCATAACATACGGTATCTCGATTATCGTCATTTATCTTGCCCTCGGACTTGCCATAACGGCTATCTTCGGTGCAAGCTCGCTAAACGCGCTGGCTACCAACGCTGTGTTCAACATATTCTTCTGTCTGTTGCTCATAGTGTTTGCCCTCTCGTTCTTCGGATGGTTTGAGCTTACTCTTCCTTCTTCATGGACCAATAAGGTTGACAACAAGGCATCTTCAACAAGCGGATTGCTCAGCATCTTCCTCATGGCGTTCACGCTTACGCTCGTTTCGTTCTCATGTACAGGTCCTATCATCGGCTTCCTGCTCGTTGAGGTCAGCACCTCAGGCAGCATAGCAGGTCCTGCCATCGGTATGCTCGGTTTCGCCATCGCACTGGCTCTGCCGTTCACACTCTTCGCCCTGTTCCCGACATGGCTCAAGCAGGCTCCTAAGTCAGGCAGCTGGATGAACACAATCAAGATTGTACTCGGATTCATCGAGCTTGCATTCGCTCTCAAGTTCTTCTCTGTAGCCGACCTTGCTTACGGCTGGGGACTTCTCGACCGCGAAGTGTTCCTTGCTCTTTGGATTATCATCTTCGGTATGCTCGGTCTTTATCTTATCGGTAAACTCAAGTTCCCGAGCGATCAGGGCAACACTGATGCAATGCCTGTTCCGTGTATCGTTCTCGGTATGATTTCGCTTGCCTTTACCGTATATCTTATACCTGGCCTCTGGGGCGCACCGTGTAAGGCAGTCAGCGCATTTGCTCCTCCTATCAACACTCAGGACTTCAACCTGTATCACAACGAAGTTGAGCCTAAGTTTAAGGATTATGAGCAGGGTATGGCAGCAGCTGCAGCTGAGGGCAAGCCTGTAGTTGTCGACTTCACCGGCTTCGGCTGTGTAAACTGCCGTAAGATGGAAGCAGCCGTATGGACTGACCCGCAGGTTGCCGACAAGCTTAACAACGACTTCATACTCATCTCTCTTTACGTTGACGACAAGCAGCCGCTCGACAAGCCTATTGAGGTGGTTGAGAATGGACGCAAGCGCACACTGCGCACCGTCGGTGATAAGTGGAGCTATCTGCAGCGCAGCAAATTTGGTGCTAACGCACAGCCATTCTATGTAATTCTCGACAACAAAGGTATGCCTCTTGCAGGCTCTTATAGTTACGACGAGAATATCAGTCATTACACCGACTTCCTTAACAAGGGATTGAGTAATTATAAAAAATAAGTAACTATTTTGGGCGGTTTTGTTGATTTATATCAATAAAACCGCCTTTTTGTAAATATATTATCACAAAAGTTTGTCTTTTTAGGTAAAACTTTCATATCTTTGTACTGTGTTTTTCATAGTATTAGATTTAAGGTTAACAAAAGACAGGGACTCAGCGGAGTCCTTTTTTTGTGTCCATACGTTTCCTGCCCTTTGATTTTTGTCGTTTCTTGTTTTTATTTCTGTTTTCGCTACATATTATTATATTCTTTTCTGCTCATTGAGCATCCTTATGATTGTATCATGTTGTTCTTTTTTTCACGAATTATGGTCTATGCCGCAATAGCGTGGTCAATAAGCCTTGTGGCAGTGAGTTGGCCGTTTCATGTGCAATATGATTTCACCGGTAAGTTTAGTTATGTTAGTTTTGCCGGATAGACTGTGCGTAAAAAAAGATGTTCTTCAGGCCTCACGGTCTAAAGAACACCGGTTAAAACAAGTCTTACTAAACTATTAAAAAACATTTCCTAAATTTATTAACCTCTATTTTTTATGTTCAAGTGTCGGCTTTTTAATTTATATTGAATTTTTTTTTTCATTTCTCGTTTTGCAAAAATAGGCAAAATATAATTATTTTTATGCCTGTTTTTTGGTTCATAACGGTTCAGTACTGAATAATGCTTTTCTGTTTGATGTTGTTTTATTGCTTATTTTAAGGCCTATTATCTTACAAGTTTTTATTTTATTGTTGCGTCTGATTTCGCGATTGTAAGTTGTAGCGTTGTCAGTACGTTGTCTTTTCCCGTTATATATGTGCATTGCTTGTTGTCGCCATGTTCAAGTTCAGACACATACAGCGGTTTGTTCAAGTTGAATATGAGAGTTTTGAACGTATCTCCCTTATGAAGTTTGTTGCTTGTCGACTCTTCCACCCTGAAGCTGTTGTCCCCTATATATTCAATCTCGCACTTGCAGTCAGGTGCCCATCCTAGTTCAATCTTGTCTCCATGTTTAAGGCTTGACGTGCGAATTTGCTTTTCAGGAATAGAGTCATATTCCATAATGTTTCTGCGTCTGAGCGAGAGGCAGAAGTCGTACCAGTCTGTATAACCTATAAATCTGCTTAGTATCGACAATGTTGTATATCGTGTGTTGTGTTTTGCTTCAACATACCCCCATATGCGCTTAATTGTAGAGATGCTTATTTCTTCTTTCAGTTCTTTCTGCAGTCTAAGCGAAAGTTGATTGAAGTCGGTTGGCGATTTCAATGGCTTACCCATCCTTTTCTCTATTTCAAGTTTAAGGCATTCTATTTCGGTATATCTCGTATCCATTTAGTTTGTCTTATGACGTTTAGTGTTTGCAAAAATATTAATTTTTTTATAAAATATTTGGTTTAATGTACGATTTGAACCAAAATGAACCGTTTTTTATTTGCCCATTTTGTTGCATAATGACTCTTTTTGCTCCTTTTTTGTAAACAATTTGTCATGAGACAAATCTTCGTTGAATATGTGTATGTAAATGTCAAAATCTACTTTTTGCACCAAACTTTCAGTTTGTAAGCATTTTCTTCAAAAGTGCTTAATAAATGCTTGATTTAAGGACTAAATTTGCTCATGTTGTAAGCGGCTATCCGCAGAGGGTAAAATAATGAACATTTAATGTTATAAATATGTGTTCAAAAAGAAAGTATTTTTGTATTTTTGTAGTCAATTTGGTATTTTTATCGTGTAAAACATAACTTAAATACAGTTAAATATGGGAAAAGGATTGTATAATGCAGAATACGAGCATGACGCATGCGGCGTAGGAATGGTTGTCAATATTCATGGAAACAAAAGCCATGAGCTTGTTGACAATGCATTGAAGGTGCTTGAGAACATGCGCCACCGAGGTGCAGAGGGAGCCGACAACAAGACCGGTGACGGAGCCGGAATAATGTTGCAGATTCCTCATGAGTTTATCCTTTTGCAGGGAATACCGGTTCCCGAGAAAGGCAAATACGGAACAGGACTTGTCTTTCTGCCCAAGGATGAGGCTCTGCAGCAGGATATTTTGAGCATAATGATTGAGGAAATAGAGCGCGAGGGCCTGTCGCTTATGCACCTGCGCAACGTTCCTACCAATCCTGACTGCCTCGGCGAGACGGCGCTTGCCACCGAACCTGACATAAAGCAGCTGTTTGTCACAGGCGTGACGGACAACCGTGTGCCTTATTTTGAGCGCACGCTTTATCTCATACGCAAGCGCATAGAGCGTCGTGTCAAGAACAAAGACTTTTATATCTGTTCGCTTTCAAGCAAGAACATAGTATATAAAGGTATGCTTTCGAGCCTTCAGCTCCGCCAGTATTTTCCCGACTTGACAAACAACTACTTTACGAGCGGACTGGCACTTGTCCACTCCCGCTTTTCTACTAACACATTTCCAACATGGAGCCTGGCACAGCCGTTCCGCCTTTTGTGCCACAATGGTGAGATTAACACCATACGCGGAAACCGCGGATGGATGCAGGCGCGCGAGAGCGTGCTAAACTCTGAGGCGCTGGGCAACATAAAAGACATATCGCCTATAATACAGCCGGGCATGAGCGACTCGGCAAGTCTTGACAATGTGTTTGAGTTTTTTGTCATGAGCGGTCTGTCATTGCCTCATGCCATGGCGCTTATGGTGCCCGAGAGCTTTAACGACAAGAATCCGATATCAGAAGACCTCAAAGCCTTCTACGAGTATCATTCAATATTGATGGAGCCGTGGGACGGTCCGGCAGCGCTGCTCTTCAGCGACGGCCGTTATGCCGGCGGAATGCTCGACCGCAACGGTCTGCGTCCGGCACGTTACACAATAACCCGCAACGACATGATGGTTGTTGCGTCAGAGGTAGGCGTCATGGACTTCGAACCGTCTGAGATAGCCGAGAAAGGACGTCTGCAGCCGGGTAAGATATTGCTCATCGACACACAGGAGGGCAAGATTTACTACGACGGCGAGATAAAGGAGCGTCTGGCGGCAGAGCATCCGTACCGCCAGTGGCTGTCGACCAACCGCATACAGCTTGAGAAACTGAAGAGCGGACGTAAGGTGAGCAACGCCGTTGACGACCTTGTACGCCACGAACTGATGTTCGGTTTCGGCGAGGAAGATATCGAAAACACCATAATACCGATGTGCGTCAATGGTCAGGAGCCTACGGCCTCAATGGGCAACGACACCCCGTTGGCTGTGCTGAGCGACCGTCCGCAGGTGTTCTTCAACTACTTCCGCCAGCAGTTTGCCCAGGTAACCAACCCTGCCATCGACTCAATCCGCGAGAATCTCGTCATGTCGCTGACAGAGTATATAGGCCGCGTGGGCACCGGAATACTTAGTCCCGACGAGACTAACTGCAAGATGGTGCGCCTGCCTCACCCGATACTGAACAACACCCAGCTCGACATTATATGCAATATACGATATAAAGGATTCAACACCGTCAAGCTGCCTATACTCTTCGAATGTTCAAAAGGAGAGGACGGACTGCGCGAGGCGCTCGACGACCTGTGCAAGCAGGCAGAGCGCAGCGTTGACGACGGCTACAACTACATCATACTTACCGACCGCGACATCGACGAGACTCACGCCGCCATACCGTCGCTGCTGGCTGTTAGCGCCGTTCACCACTATCTTATATCTGTGGGCAAGCGCGTCCAGACGGCACTTATCGTTGAGAGCGGCGAGATACGCGAGACCATGCACGCAGCCCTGCTGCTCGGCTATGGAGCTTCGGCCCTGTGCCCGTATATGACATTCGCCATACTCGACGATCTCGTTAAGCGCGGCAAGGTGCAGGAAAACTATGAGACAGCCGAGGCCAACTATATCAAGGCCGTGAAGAAAGCCCTGCTCAAGATTATGGCTAAGATGGGCATATCCACAATCCGTTCATACCGCGGAGCAAAGATCTTTGAGAGCATCGGACTGTCAGAGAGTCTGCTGAAGACATATTTCGGCACGGAGACATCAACCATAGGCGGCATCGGACTTGAGACCATCGCACGCGACGCAATAGCCATGCACGACGCCGGATTCTCAAAGAACGTATGCACAGACTTCCTGCCCAACCTGGGACTTTTCCACTATCGCAAGGACGGAATAAAGCATGCGTGGAATCCTGAGACCATATCAACTCTTCAGCTTGCCACACGTACAGGCAGCTATGAGAAGTATAAAGAATTTACGCGCCTTGTTGACGAGAAGGACTCACCTATATTCATACGCGACTTCTTCGACTTCAAGCGCAACCCTATAGACATCGACAAGGTGGAGCCTGTCGAGAGCATCGTCAAGCACTTTGTGGCAGGAGCCATGAGCTTCGGTGCATTGAGCCGTGAGGCACACGAGGCCATAGCCCTGGCTATGAACAAGCTCGGCACCCGTTCTAACACAGGCGAGGGCGGCGAGGACAACGAACGTTTCCACGCAACCGTAGACGGCATTTCGCTGTCGAGCAAGACCAAGCAGATAGCTTCAGGCCGTTTCGGCGTGACAACCGAATATCTTGTCAACGCCGAGGAGCTTCAGATTAAGGTGGCGCAAGGCGCAAAGCCGGGTGAAGGCGGACAGCTGCCCGGATTTAAGGTTAACGAGATTATAGCCAAGACACGCCACTCAATACCCGGCATATCGCTTATCTCGCCTCCGCCTCATCACGACATCTATTCTATTGAGGACCTTGCCCAGCTGATATTCGACCTGAAGAACGTCAACCCCAAGGCGGCCATAAGCGTGAAGCTCGTTGCCGAGAGCGGCGTGGGCACCATTGCAGCCGGCGTAGCCAAGGCAAAGGCCGACCTGATAGTTATCTCAGGAGCCGAGGGCGGCACGGGAGCATCGCCTGCGTCGAGCATGCGGTTTGCCGGAATATCGCCCGAGATAGGTATAAGCGAGACACAGCAGACGCTGGTTAAGAACGGACTGCGCGGTCAGGTGCGCCTGCAGGTGGACGGACAGCTCAAGACCGGACGCGACGTTATAATCATGGCGCTGCTCGGTGCCGAGGAGTTCGGTTTCGGAACGCTTACGCTCATCGTGCTGGGATGCGTCATGATGCGCAAGTGCAACCTCAACACCTGTCCGCTCGGCGTAACCACTCAGAACCCTGAGCTGCGCAAGCACTTCATAGGAAAATACGAGTATCTTGTAAACTATTTCACCTTCCTTGCCCGCGAGGTGCGCGAGTATCTGGCTGAAATGGGATACACCAGACTCGACGACATAGTAGGACATACAGAGCTGATAGTGAAGAAGGCTACCGAGAAAGGCAGCAAGCCGTCTATGCTCGACTTCACACGTCTGCTCAACCGTGAGAGCGGCAACTGCTCGCTGTATCACACTACGGCACAGATTCATGACCTCAGCAACATACTCGACCGCCAGATAATAAGTTCGGCGCAGAAGGCAATACAGGATAAGGAGGAAGTGAACCTCGACTATACAATAAAGAACACTGACCGTGCCGCAGGAACCATGCTCAGCGGACTCATTGCCGAGAAATACGGCGAAGAGGGACTGCCCGACTCAACCATCAACGTTAAGTTTAAGGGCAGCGCCGGACAGAGCTTCGGAGCGTTCCTCGTAAAGGGTGTAAGCTTCAAGCTCGAGGGCGAGACCAACGACTATTTTGCCAAGGGACTCAGCGGAGGCCGCATTGCCATACTGCCGCCTGTGCGCAGTAACTTTGAGGCTGAGGACAACATCATAGCCGGCAACACCGGTCTTTACGGTGCAACGAGCGGCGAGCTGTATATCAACGGTAAGGTGGGAGAGCGCTTTGCCGTGAGAAACTCCGGCGCGATAGCCGTCATCGAAGGCGCGGGCGACCACTGCTGCGAGTATATGACGGGCGGCCGTGTGGTAGTGTTGGGCGAAACAGGACGCAACTTTGCAGCCGGTATGAGCGGCGGAGTGGCATACGTGTGGGACAAGAACCACAACTTCGACTACTTCTGCAACATGGACATGGTTGAGATCAACCTCGTTGATGAAAGCAACTACCGCAAGGAACTGCATGAACTGATACGTCAGCACTATCTCTACACCGGCTCTAAGCTGGCACGCACAATGCTCGACGACTGGAATCACTACGTTGAAGACTTTGTACAGGTTGTTCCTATCGAATACAAGCGCGTGCTGCAGGAAGAGCAGGTAAGAAAACTCCAGCAGAAGATCGCCGACATGCAGAGGGACTATTAATTCTAAGTGAAGAGTGAAGAACGAAGAGTGAAAAATCCAAATGCGGAGACTGATGAGGAGCAACAAGACTATTGTCTTTTTTCGCTATTCTCAAGTAAGTTCTCCTTAACTCCTTAACTTCTTGCCTCTTACAAAATAATTTCAAAAGAATTTATAATATAACAGACATGGGAAATCCAAAAGCATTTTTGACTATACACCGCAAGGAAGCGGGACACAGGCCGGTACACGACCGTATACATGACTTTGGCGAGGTGGAGCAGACGCTCAACTCTAACGACCGCCGCATGCAGGCATCGCGCTGTATGGACTGCGGAGTGCCCTTCTGCCACTGGGCTTGCCCGCTGGGCAACAAGCCGCCGGAGTGGAACGACGCCCTGTATAAAGGCGACTGGGAGCTGGCTTACAGGCTGCTCAACTCTACCAACGACTTTCCTGAGTTCACGGGGCGCATCTGTCCGGCTCTCTGCGAGAAGGCTTGCGTGCTAAATCTCGTTGAGCATGAGCCAACAACCAACCGTGAGGACGAGGCTGCCATAACCGAACACGCCTTTGAGGAGAATTATGTGCGCATACATCATCCTGAGCGCAACGGCAAGAAGGTGGCTGTGATAGGAGCCGGACCTGCCGGACTGGTGGCTGCCAACCGCCTTAACCTAAAGGGCTATATGGTTACGGTGTTCGACAAGAACGAGGATGCCGGCGGACTGCTGCGTTACGGCATACCTAACTTTAAACTCAACAAGGCTGTTATTGACCGCCGCATCAATGTGTTGATGCAGGAGGGTATAACCTTTAAATATAATCAGAATATCGACGTGACCAAGTTGCCCGAAGGTTTCGACGCCTACGTGATAGCCACGGGAACGCCGACCGCGCGCGACCTTGCCATACCGGGCCGCAACCTTAAGGGCGTTTATTTTGCGCTCGAGATGCTGGCTCAGCAGAACCGTGTGCTCGCCGGACGCGAATATTCAAAAGACGAACTTGTCAACGCCAAGGGCAAAAACGTGCTGGTTATCGGCGGTGGCGATACGGGAAGCGATTGCATAGGTACGGCTCATCGCCAGGGATGTAAGAGCGTAACCCAGATAGAGATTATGCCTAAGCCCGTTGAAGGTCCCGACGACCCTGCCAACCCATGGCCTAACTGGCCGCGCACGCTGAAGACAACCACCTCGCACGAGGAGGGCTGCACAAGGCGCTGGAACATCAACTCGCTGAAGTTTATCGGCAAAGACGGCAAACTGACGGGTGTTGAGGTGCAGGAGATTACATGGAAACCCAATCCCGAAGGCGGACGCCCGATAATGGAGGCTGTAGGAAGTCCTGAGGTTATTAAGGCCGACATGGTGCTGCTTGCCATGGGATTCCTTAAGCCACAGCAGCCTAAGTTTGGTCCCAACGTATTCGTAGCCGGCGATGCCGCCAACGGAGCGTCGCTCGTAGTGAGGGCTATGGCAAGCGGACGCGATATAGCAGAAAAGGTAGATAAGTTTTTAGGATAACATTGTTACATTCCTTTTTACCATTATTAGGCCGGGGCAGGCGTTGCTCCGGCCTTTATTTTTTGCATGGTCATGACTTTATTTTAATATGCCTTTAGTGCTATTTGTAACTCATTGATAATCAATGTGATACGAATACACTTCCAAAAGGTGCCCTTTTAGCTTGCGAAAGGCCGTCTTTTAGGCTGCAAAAGGCCACCTTTTAGAGGCTAAAACGTGGCCTTTTATAAAACGGCATTTGACATCTTGTTTTAAGTGAAGAGTTTTGAGTGAAGAGTGAAGAAACAACGTTCTACGTTAATCAATTAATGTGCAGAGCATTTTGATAATAACAAGACGGATTGTAAGCGTACATATCTCAGTGTGTCGCCGATTTGTTATTTTTCTATAAATTTGCGTACAATATATACGTATAATTAATTTTTGAGTATATTTGCCGTGATGAAAAGAAATATTATCTATATCGTTGTCATGGCTCTGTTGGCCGTGTCTCTGCTGTCGTGCGGCGGCAGAAGGGGCAACAGTGCGGTGCGCTCGGTTTATTACTGGAGCACCACCCTCAGCATAGACAGCGTTAAGCAGCAGTTTATGCGCCGCCACAACGTCAGCCGCATGTATCTACGCTATTTTGATGTGGTAGACGGCGACGACGGCATGCCCGTGCCCAATGCCACGCTGCGCTTTCTTACGCCCGTGCCCAAGGATGTAGAAGTGGTGCCGGTGGTGTATATCGTCAACAGCTGCATGGCTGCCGCCGACACATCGCTCGCACCTAAGATATACAGGCGCGTACGACAGATGAACGAAACCAACGGCATAGGTGGCGTTAAGGAGATACAGATTGACTGCGACTGGACCATGCGCACGCGCTCTGTTTATTTCAGCTTTCTGCGGCAGTTGCGTTCAATGGCCGGCGCCGACGGCATAAAACTGTCGGCAACCATACGCCTTCATCAGCTCTCGCAGCCCGCACCGCCTGTTGACCGCGGCGTGCTGATGATGTATAACACGGGCGACTTTACCGACCTTGCGTGCCGCAAGCCCATACTCGACATGAACGACGCTGCGCCCTATATGCCGCGCCTTGCCGGATATGGCCTGCCTCTCGCTGCTGCCTATCCGCTCTACAGCTGGCGCATACTGTTCCGCCGCGGGCATTATGCGGGCATAATGCATGCCGACGACGACCTGCCCGTGCTGCCCGGCGACAGCATCGTTGAGCGCCGCGTTGAGATGGCCGACATACTGAAGGCCAAGGACGCCGTGAGCCGCAAGCGCGCCGACGCCAATAGTGAAATTATACTTTTTGACATGAGTAATCAGAATATAACTCGATTTAAATCAGAAGATTATGAGAAAATTTATCTTCGTTAGCCTCTTTGCCCTGTCGCTCTGTGGCGACGCTTGGGCATGCGTAAGCGAGGCTCCAACTCACAACAGCTATGTGTTCAGCGTGTTCCGACGTGAGAGCATGCAGTCGCCGTTCAGTAGCGGCATCAACTCTTATTGGAAAAACTATGCCGGCGAACCGTCAAGCGATTCGCCTGAGTATTACAAATGGTATCATGACAGAATCGACTCTGTGGCGCGCAGCCGCGGCGATGTGGCCATGCAGAAATATATGCAGCTGCTCGACAGATATTTGAGAGTGTGCGACGAGGTTAGCCTCGACTCATGGGAGTATCCCACCATGGGACAGCTCGTTAAGCGCAAGTCTACCCTGCAATACATATTGAAGAATGCCTGGGATGCCGTTAAGTCGGGTTCGGCCATGAAGGAGCAGAACGTGCTAATGGTGATGCGTGCTAACATGATGATGGGCTACGACCAGGCAAATATCGACTACTGGAACTCAACGGCATCTTCGCTGCCTAAGGGAGTGTGGCGCGACGCAGCCCGCAACATCTACGCCCGCGCACTGCTTAAGACCGGCAAACGCCTTGAGGCCTGCAACATCTATGCCGAGCAGGGCGACATGCAGAGCATCAAGTGGACTATGCGCAAATACCGTAACCTTGCAGGCATAAAGAACGTATATGCCTCTGAGCCTGATGCCTATTCGCTGCTTTTCCTTGTTCAGGACTTTGTGAACAACGTTCAGGAGACGCTCGACGAGACTACAGACGGCAAGGTAGACGCCGACTGGGTTAAGATGAAGGGTGCCGAGGTGGTAGCCGACAGCGATGCCAAGGAGTTTGTGGCATTTGCCGACAAGGTGATAGCCGAGGGCAAGACCTCGTCGCCGTGCCTGTGGCAGAGTGCCGCCGCTATGGTTGAATATCTGCTCGGCAACACCGCTGATGCTTCGGCACGCATAGACAAGGCAATGAACATGAACGGCACGCAGCGCATGAAGGACAACGCACGCTGCATACGTCTGCTCGTCAGGGCTGCAGGCTCACCGCTCGACGACGCCTTTATGTCATGGATGGCAGACGAATTCAGATGGCTCGACGGCAAGATAGTCGAGGAGCGCGGCTCGTCGGCCGAGTATGCCAACCACTATACCGACGTTAAGGAGCGCATAGCCTACAGGGTGCTTGCGCCGCGCTTCAGTGCCGCAGGCCGTCTGAACGTAAGTCTGGCACTTTATGGCATGATGGAGGAGAACGCTCTCGACTTCAGTGCCGGCGGAAAACATTCTGACGCCGGATTCAAGTGGGGCGGCGACTGGCCGTGGAACATGGACTATACAGCAGGCAACGAGTATTTTAATGCATTGTCAACGGCTCCTGCCGACAGCGTTGCCGCATATTATGCTTATCTCACCTCAGCCAAGGACAATGCCTTTGAGCAGTATGTGGCACGACAGGTGTATGCCAGCAGCGACTATTACAACGACCTCATCGGCACACGCTATATGGCAGAGGGCCGCTTTGCCGACGCAGTGCCTTATCTTGAGCGCGTGTCTGTGGCTTATCTTTCAAAACAGAACATCAGCTGGTATATGGCAAACAGAGTTTACGACGTGCCGCGCTGGTTTAACCGTCAGTTGCCTAACCTGCCCGACACCGACGGTCCGGAGATGGGCGAGCCTAAGCAGAATCTGAAACTGAAATACTGTAAGGACATGATTCAGATGCAGTCGGGCTACAGTCTTGCGCGTGAGGGAAAGGATAAAGACGAACAGGCATACAACCTTGCCGTAAGATATTATCAGGCATCATGCTACGGCGACTGCTGGTTCCTTACGCATTATGCCCACAGCATTTACGACAGCGCACGCACCGGCGAGCTCGACTTTGCCCGCAAGACGGTTGAATGTCTCAATCAGTGTGCCGTGTCTTCCGACCTCAGCCTGCGCTACAAGGCTCTCTATGCGCTGGCATTTGTAGACAAAGACCCGTGGTTTGAAGTGAAATACGACAGCGACTACAATCCCGTATACATCCCGCGCCCGGCTTCAAGTCAGTATAAGGCAATGACAGCGCTGCATAATTTCGCGAAGGAACATCCGAAGTATGTTGACGATTACACCACAAAGTGTGACATGCTGAAGGCGTTTGTCAAGATGTCAGGGCAGAAGTAAACAGGCGTTTGGCATATTTGGTTTGTGTAACATATTTTCTTTAAAATAGCTTAAGCTGCAAGTTTTTTTATTCGCAGATGCAAGGTTTTGTAAACAAATGAGTTTAGTATGTAGACAAAATCTTAAAAATCTTGAATATGAAAACTTGCAGCTTTATTAATTTCTTTTGGCTGATAGCGTGTGCTTTTTGCCTTGTCTCATGCGATGAGGAGAGTGATCTGATATCGGGACCTACCACGAACAGCACCATGATAAGCGGCGTGGCACGCAGTGCCGACGGCGTGCCTCTTGCCGGAGTGAAGGTTAGTCTCGACTATAAAGAGTCGGCATGGTTAGGGCAGCAGACTACGCGTCACAAGGCTGAAGGCATGACAGATAATGAAGGCAACTATCGTCTGTACTTTGAGTTGCGTGACGATGAATTGCGCGACAATGGCAACGACGCGTCAGTGGCGCGAAGTTTTTATCTTACCTTTGACCTTTCTTCACTTCCGGAAGACAAGTATATCATGCCGAAAGACATCAAATCAGACAATAACGGGCAAAAACTGTATTTTTATTACTATAACAGCCATTTTGATAGAGGCAAGTATTATATTCACAACCTCTATGTTCCGCGTAAGCGCTGGATAGACATAACCGTTGTCAATGACGGCAAGATAGACGCTAATGATAAGTTTGTAGTGTCTAATCTGATAAAATATGGCGGCGACCAACTGCCTTTTAATTCATATTATCGCGACGGCCGTGTGATGATGGACTGTCCCGTAACGATGACGTCAGACAGGGAGCAGACGTTCAGGGTGCCGTGCGCGCTCAACGATTCAAACAGCATATACATCGGTTGCATGAAGGGCGGGGTAGGCTCTTACGATGCCGTTACGCCTGTAAAGAAGATTTTTGTAACCGAAAGCGAGCCGCAGTCGGTAAGGTTTGAGATTGGTGCTGCTGAGTGAAATATATAATATGGTTCAATTAAAAGGGCTTATGATATGAAAAGAGTTAAATGGTTGTCAGTGCTGCTGTTGTTGGCAGGTGCGTTCTGTCTTGCAGGATGCCTGAACGAAGATAATGAAGAAGACGGCGTAAAGATAACCGGCCATAAGGAATATGTTATGACTGTGGCATCTAAGAAACTAGCATACGCAATTTTTAGTGGCAGCGACTCCTTCACAGAGGCTTATGCAGTGAGGAAAGAAGGCTCGCAGACATGGGAGCCGCTTATGTATATTTCCGACTTTGATTATGAGGAAGGATATGAGTATGAGCTGCGTGTCAGCGAGACAAGCTATTATGACGAAAGAAGGAGCGAACCGTCGTGGACTGAATACAAAATGCTCGAACTGGTGAACAAGACCGAGAAACAGAGCGAAGGACTGCCAGGAAGCTTTATCGATGAGCAGTGTTATAATCCCGTGGAGGTGCGCTATGCCGTTGAGGCTGACAACAAAGCCGTTATAGAGAACGACATCCGTAATAACCGCAGCATACCTTTCGGATGTTCTTACGTCTTTGCCTATGATAATGCCAACTGGCTGTTGGCAGACGCGAATAATGACGTCAGGGCCTATGGTTCGGTTTCAAGGAAAAACGTAGATAGTTCTGAATTCCCCGAATCTTACAAGCTCCTTCCGCCCGACGGTCAGGTTTTGTCGTCAATGGAGTGGACATTCTATTGCATATTGAATGATGCTAAAACCGAATACCGTTCTTATGATGTGTTTATGGTTGAGCGTGGAGACGACAATAATACTTCAGCGCCTGTCATGAATGATAAACATTATATGACCACTGCCGGCACAAACGTTCACCCGTGGCTTTATGAAGACCTTACAGAATATTACAAGGCTAAATACCCCGACGCAGGTGTAAAGACGGTAGTGGTGTGCCATACGTTTTAGCAAACGCATGTATCTGAAAATCAATCTGTTTTTAGCATGGGTTCCGGCTTTAGTCAAGCCGGAGCCTGATTGCTTTTATGCAGTTGTTATTTATCGGCGTTGCCGTCGCCGCTCATGCAGCTTACGAAGTTGGCAGAGTATGCTCTTCCGATGGGAACGGTGTGGTTTCCGGCAAGCGTTATGTCGTTTTTGGTGAAACTTATTATTGCCGTTTTGTTGACTATAAACGACTTGTACGCGAGTTCGGTATAAAATACCACCTGTAAAAATTGGTAATCTCGAAAATATTTTGTATCTTTATAGATGAAAATCAAATAGTTACAAATAATATTAGCGATGATTACCAAGGACAAAGTTTCGGAAATTTTCTGTATTATCGATGAATTTGGGTATCGAACTTTCAAAAAAATCTGCATTTGCCATCAGCATGTAATAATGGCATAATGCACAGGAACCGTAAGGGCCGCATGTCAGAAAGCGAGATAAAAACCATACTTGTATGCTATCATTTTGGTACTTACCGCAACTTCAAGGAATATTATCTCAACTGTATCCTGGGCCAGCTAAGAAGCTATTTTCCGCATGCCGTTTCTTATAATCGCTTTGTTGAGCTTATGCCACGCGTATTCTATGAACTGATGCTGTTCATGTGCATATATTCTTTCGGAATGTGTTCCGGCATTGCTTTCGTAGACAATACAATGTTTCCCGTGTGCCATAACATCAGAAGACATTTTAACAAGGTGTTTGCCGGTCTTGCAAAAAATGGGAAAGGCACGATGGGATGGTGCC
>ENA-ORSJ01001113-ORSJ01001113.1-human-gut-metagenome-genome-assembly--contig:-NODE-1113-length-24329-cov-3.688762_pt1 | contig 24329 bp, 17 predicted proteins | sample MGYA00242191_ERZ509158 | MGnify/ENA primary metagenome ERZ509158 (study PRJEB26280, sample SAMEA2338623) | human gut metagenome | biome: human gut; feature: human-associated habitat; material: faeces...
GTGCCGCATCCTGCCTCATAGATGGTTTTACCGGTATGGAAATCAATGCTTTTCCATTTGTTCAGTAGCTCTTCTGCAATCTTGGCTTGACCGTGTGCGTAAGAATCGTATGTGTGCATGCTTTTCCCGAAACGGCATTTCACCAAATCCTTGTTTATTATGTTGGAATTGATTATCTGAATGAAGTTTTTAGGCAAATGGCATTCACCGTCGAGAACAACATATTTTGTTTTTCCGCTCCATGCCTTTTTTTGATTTTCGGTTGGGAATATATAATCTTTTTCGGAAATATAAGCCACATCCCATTTCTCAAATACCTGCGGATGCTGCGAGGATATTTCCTTCATGGTAATCAGCTCGTTCCGCAGCGAATCAATTGTGCGAGCAGGATGGTTTTCCATAAACCAGTTATAGCTAATATTGTTTCCGCACATGCGCCGTATGAATTTAAGCAGCGATTTTTCTGACAAGCCATTTAATGTGGCATCGAAAAGTTTGCAGGGTATGCCGCATTCGTCATCGATTGGCGAGAGCGTGCCATTTATGGCAATCGCTTTCAATGGCTTCTTTTTTTGAGTTGTCAGCCAATATGCAGCGGCATATACTCCAAACGACCACGCCACTACATAGTATCCCGAATATCCGCTGATGTCGAAATCGGCTTTGAAATCGGAATAATCATAAACAATCATACAATCCTTTCCTAAGTCGGTGAATGCGCGGAATGGAGTAGCGTCCATTCCCCATCCTGCGAAAAACAGTATGATGTTCCTATGGTTGTTTTGTATCGTTTGGTGCTTCATATTATATCCTTTACTTCCGCATACAGCTTTTCCGCCTGTGTACTGCTGAAATTGACATTTAGGCTGAATCTGATTCGTTCTGTACCTTCCGGTACGGTAGGCTTCCTTATAGGCAATGCTATGTATCCGCGTCGTGACAGCTCTTTTGACAGAGCTACGGCTTTATCGCTGCTGCCTGTTATCAGTGGCACGATTTGCGAATGGCTGCGTATGTTGCCGTTATAGGTACTGAACTTTTCGTTCAGGCATTCGCTTGTTTCGAGCAGCCGTTTGCGTTCGTATGACATCCCGGTAAGCTTTTCGACTACAAATTTAGTCCATAAACACGAAAAAGGGGGCAGGGCGGTGGAAAAAATGAAACTCCGGGCTTTGTTTATCAAGAATTTCTTTAGAGTGGCGGATGTTGCGGCGAATGCCCCTGCCGAGGCTGCCGCTTTGCCGAAAGTGCCTATGATTATGTCGATTTGTGGAATTAATCCACGTTCTTCCGCTATGCCGAGCCCATATTTGCCGCGCACGCCGAATCCGTGCGCTTCATCGACATAGAGCAAAATGTTCGGATATTCTTCTTTTAAGGCGACAAGGCTGTCAAGGTCGCAAATGTCGCCGTCCATACTGTAGATGGATTCCACCACGATTAAAATCCTGTCATATTCCTTCGCTTTTTTCGACAGGATTGTTTTCAGATGAGTAATGTCGTTATGGCGGAATCGCAGGAAGTCGCGGCGCGACAATGTTATTCCGTCAATGATGCTTGCATGCACTAATTTGTCGGCCACAATCAATGTGTTGCCTGCCGCTATTGCGGATATTGTGCCGGTATTGGCGTGGTATCCGCTGTTGAAAAGCAGGATTTCTTTTTTATATAAATCCTTAAGCAGGCATTCTAAAGCATCGTAGTCTTTCTGCTTTTGAGAAAGCAGCCTTGATGCTGACGATGACATATATATGTCGTTTCTGTCGCATTGGCTGTAGAACTCCTCAAATAAATGGCGGTTCGTGGCGATGCCCATATAGTCGTTCGACGACAGGTCTATTAATCCTTCTGCCGGCTCTGCCGGAATTTCCCGGAGATTGCCTTGCTGCTCTATTTGTTGCAGATATGTGGTGAAAAATTCTTCTGTCATAGCTGCTTCACGATTAGCAGAAGTTTCCGTATAAGGAATTTTAATTCTTCATCGGAAATTATGAACGGTGGCATTATATAGACGAGTTTTCCGAACGGACGTACCCAAATGCCTTCTTTGACACACAATTTTTGGAATTCTCCGACATCGACCGGCTTTTTCATCTCTATCACACCGATTGCTCCCAACACCCTTATGTCGGCTACGTTTTCGTAATCGGAGGCTTCTGCCATATCTTGCTTCATAATGGATTCAATATGGAGCACTTTCTTTTGCCAGTCCGATTCAAGCAGCAGCTTTACAGAGGCGATGGCTATGGCGCATGCTAATGGGTTGCCCATAAATGTGGGACCGTGCATCATCACTCCTGCTGCACCGCGCGATATGGTGTCGGCCACTTCTTTTGTCGTGGCTACCGCGCTCATTGTCAGGTAGCCTCCGGTCAATGCCTTGCCTATGCACATAATGTCGGGCATCACTCCGGCGTGTTGCCAAGCGAACAGTTTGCCTGTCCGTCCGAATCCTGTGGCTATCTCGTCGAATATCAGATACAGTCCGTAGCGGTCGCATAGTTCACGCGCCTTTTTCAAATAATTCGGATGGTAGAACCTCATTCCTCCCGCACCTTGCACCACAGGCTCAAGGATTAGTCCGGCAAGCTCGTCGCTGTGGGTCTTTATTATGTTTTCCAGTTCATTAGTACACGATTCGTCCCATTCGTCATAGAAACGGCACGACGGTGCCGGCGCGAAAAATTGCGGTGTCAATGCCGAGGCGAAAAGGTTGTGCATGCCAGTCACCGGATCGCATACCGACATGGCATTCCACGTGTCGCCGTGGTAGCCGGATCGTATCGTCACGAATTTGCTTTTCTTGTTGTTGCCGGTGCGGCTTATAGATGCCTGTATTGTCATTTTCATAGCCACTTCCACCGCCACAGAGCCTGAGTCGGCATAGAATATGTTGTTCATATTCGGCGGGAGTATCGAAAGAAGCAATTTGCCGAGGTCGATTGCCGGCTGGTGGGTGAATCCGCCGAACATCACGTGCGACATTTTGTGCAATTGCTTTTCTGCCGCTTCGTTGAGTGTCGGATTGTTATAGCCGTGGACGGCTGCCCACCACGACGACATTCCGTCGATTAATTCCGTGCCGTCGTCTAATTTTATCCTTACGCCCGATGCCGATTCCACTTTGTATGTAGGCAGCGGATTGATTGTAGATGTATATGGATGCCAGAGGTGGTCTCTGTCGAAATTGTCTGTCATATCCTGTTAAAAATCAAATTATGCACAAAAGTAGCAAATTTTGTCGTGATTGATTATTAACTTTACGCTGTAAAAATAAGCGGTAAATGAAAATTATCATATTATGTGGTCTGTTTATGGCGTTGGCTCTGTCGGGGTGTTTTACGGGTATAGAGAACACCGGGCGCATCACTGAGAAGGATGTCTCGCGGGTGAAAGCCGATAAGAAATCGCCTGAAGAAATATTTTTTGACACAGTGCATCCTGCCGACTTCCAGCATTGGCGGCCGGGTAAGTTGTTCTATGTCAATGATGACAACATACGCCTGATTTTCAATTCGTCTTCTTTATATGATGTGGGTTCTTTGCAATTGAAAGGCGACACTTTGAAATATGACGGGTATAAGTTCGTGTGCAGCATCGACAATTCCGAAGATGTGGTGATTTCGCTGTCCGATTCGGCCAACACCTATTATTATAATACAGGCAAGACAATCGACGAGGTTGAGGAGCAGAAGTCGGAATATATCGTGCCTTTTCTGATTGATTTGGACTATGTCGCCCGAATCCGCGACATGCTCGTGGGGAAGACGCTTTATATAAAGACTTCGCTTTGGATGGATTCCGAAAGGAACAATATCGACGGTTTGCATTATGTGCCGGTCGTTATTACCAATGTGTCGCCGGGCGATGTGGTCTATCCGTTTTTTGTCGAGTTTGAGTGCAATGGGAGGAAAGCGGCAGTATATATGTCGTCGCAGATTTCCTCAATAAAGAATATGACGTTCGACAAACTTTTTTCATTCACCGATTTGCGGAAAAAATACAGTCACATAACCGATGCCAATTGGGAAAGGATAACACGTGGCGATGTGGCGGTTTCGATGACTAAGGATGAATGCCAGCTGTCGCTCGGCTCGCCACGCTCGATAGAACGTGTGCCTACACACGGTGGGCTTTATGAGCGTTGGAGCTACGACAATGGCGTGTATCTGATATTTGAGAACGGTTTGTTGACACGGTACAGGAAATAGGGCAGGACTATGGAAATAGAGTTTTTAGGTACTGGCACATCGACCGGAGTGCCGCAGATTGGTTGCGATTGTGAAGTGTGCCGTTCGGCGGATTCGCATGACAAGCGCCTGCGCTCGTCCGCCATTGTGCGTGTCGGGGGAGTTGCGTTGCTGATTGACTGCGGTCCGGATTTCCGCCAGCAGATATTGCGCGCTTCCGACAAGAGGATTGACGCTTTGCTGCTTACTCATATCCATTTCGACCATATCGGCGGAATCGAGGACTTGCGTCCTTATTGCCTCGAAACGCCGTTGGACATTTATGCGCAGCCTCGTGTGCTCGACGGATTGAAAGCCCGCGTGTCATACTGTTTCGGCGACCATAAGTATCCCGGCATACCGCGGTTTGAATTGCATCCGCTGGACGGCAGCGCATTTGCGGTGAGGGGTGTGGAAGTAAAACCTTTGACTGTGATGCATTACAAACTGCCGGTTTTCGGCTACAGGATAGGGCATATGGCATATATCACCGATGCCAATGCTATCCCTGAGGATACTTTCAGGCAATTGGAAGGTGTGGAATATCTGATAATCAATGCTCTGCGTTTCGAGCCTCATTTGTCGCATTTCTCTCTTTCCGAATCGTTGGCGGCAATTGAGCGGATAAAACCTCGGCAAGCGTGGCTTATTCATATGAGCCACGGAATAGGGTTGCACGCTTCCACATCGAAGCTCCTTCCTTCCAATGTCACTCTCGCCTACGATACACAAATCATCCATCTTCCGGATTGAAAATTCGTTACTTTTACTTGAAAAGATTCTTTTTTAAACAGAATATGCTAACTTTGCATTTAGTATAAACGATTAAAATTTCACATATAAGAAACAGACAGTAATTCTTTAAAAGACATATTATTAACTTGAAGCATTAGCTATTATTTCGCGTTCTGCTAAAAGCCTAGGAAACTTTATGCGATATAAGAACAACCGAATAATAGGTAAGGGTATTTTTATTAGGAATGCTCAATCCTGCTGTATAAAGCAATGCTCAACACCGAAATGGGTGTGAGTGCTTATTTGGCAGGATGAGGTTTCATTCCTAGGCTACCTCGCAGAACGCAATAAGAAAGCTCACACCTTTCTATTGCGTTTAAGTGATTGATAGTCGATGCTCGCAACTATCAATCAAAATGGCAAATAAGAGTTTAAATGCCGCAAAGTCGGCAAAAAAGGACGAGTTTTATACGCAACTCGCCGACATAGAGCGAGAGTTGCAACATTATGGGCAGCATTTCCGGGGGAAGACTGTGCTTTGCAATTGCGACGACCCTTATGAAAGCAATTTCTTCAAATATTTCGCTCTTCGTTTCAATCAATTGGGATTGAAGAAACTGATATGCACGTGCTATAACGGGTCACCTGTGCAGGGAAACGAATTGATTATTCGTTTTGAAGAATTTGACGAAGAGCCGAAAAAGGTTGCTTATAAAGTCGAGATAACGGAAGTTTGCGATATGAACGGCGACGGTGCTGTCGATCTTTCAGATGTGCGCTATTTGTTACAGAACGATAAGAATGTGCTTTCAGTATTGCAAACCGGCGATTTCCGTTCTATTGAATGTGTAGAATTGCTGAAAGAAGCCGATATTGTAGTTACGAACCCTCCATTTTCTCTTTTCCGTGAATATATAGGGCAGCTGATAAAATATCAGAAGAAATTCTTGATAATTGGAAATCAGAATAATATTACATATAAAGAAGTATTTCCGTTATTGATGAAAAATGAGGTTTGGCTTGGTTATAAATCAGGAGATATGTCTTTTAAAGTTCCAAAGGACTATGAGCCAAGAGAAACTCGTTATTGGCAAGATGAGATGGGACAAAAATGGAGAAGTATGGGCAATATTTGTTGGTTCACAAATTTAGATATTCCTAAGCGTCATGAGGAATTAGATTTAGTTTGTCACTATTCAGCAGAAGAATATTCAAAGTATGATAATTATGATGCTATTAATGTAAACAAGGTGACAGATATACCATTTGATTATAGAGGGGCGATGGGAGTGCCGATTACTTTCTTAGACAAATATAATCCTAAGCAATTTGAAATTTTGGACGCAAATGATTTTAGGAAAAATAATGATGTTCCATTAAAAGCTCATGGTCTTATAAAAGATAAAGATGGAACAATAAATGGCAAACCCACTTATGTAAGAATATTAATCCGAAATAAAAATCCGAGAAAGCTATGATGACGATAAAACAGATTGAAGTGACTGTGGGCGATGTATTCCGCGGTTACGTGAACAATGATGAGCAAGGAGTGCGCGGATATGACGGCAAATTGGACATCCGTCCGCCTTATCAGCGTGAGTTCATTTACAATGAGAATGAGCAGCGGGCTGTTATTGATACAGTGCTGAAAGGCTACCCGCTTAATGTGATGTATTGGGTGAAGCGCGGTGATGATGCCGAGTGCCCGTATGAGGTGATGGACGGGCAGCAGCGCACGCTTTCATTATGCGAATATGTAAAGGGGAATTTCAGCTATGAGTTCAAGAATTTTTTCAATCTTACGTCCGACATCAAAAAGAAGATTCTTGACTATCGTCTGACCGTATATGTCTGTGAGGGCGAGCCGTCGGAAAAGTTGGAATGGTTCAAGACCATCAATATTGCCGGCAAGCCACTGAATGAGCAGGAAATAAACAATGCCGTTTATGCCGGACCGTTTGTATCAGACGCGAAACGGCATTTCTCGAAATCAAATTGTGGGGCATACAGATTGGGGAAGGATTTGGTAAATGGTACTCCGATAAGACAGGACTTCTTGAAAAAGGCATTGGAATGGATGGCCGAGCACGAGACCCGTGAAGGGAAACGGCAGACAGTGGTAGGGTATATGGCTAAACATCAGCACGATCCTAACGCCAACAACTTGTGGACATATTTCCAGAACGTGCTAAACTGGGCGATAACGAATTTCGATATGAAGCGCTTCAAGAAGATTATGAAAGGCTTGGATTGGGCTTTGCTATATGACAAGTTCCACGACCGGACTCTTGACACGGCAGATTTGGCTAAACGTATATCCTCGCTTATGCGCGACAGCGAGATTCAGAGACAGCAGGGAATAATACCATACGTCTTGACAGGCGACGAGCATTATCTTGACTTGAGGGCTTTCCCTGAAGATATAAAGCTTGCGGTTTGGGAAAAGCAGAGTCATATTTGTCCTTTATGTGGTAAGGAATTTGACTATGAGTTTATGGAGGGTGACCATATTACGCCGTGGTGCGATGGCGGCAGGACGGTAATTGAAAATTGCCAGATGCTTTGCAAGGAATGCAACCGGCGGAAATCGGGCAAATGAAAAGAATCGGGTTGATCCGACCCGATTCTTTTCATTTTCTGTGCCTATTGCTATGCCAATGCGAGCCGGGAAATTGTGATGCGGAATGCGGAGCGGCATTCGCCTGACAGTGAAACCCTGATAGGATAATGGGATGGAAAAATATAAAATTGGCTGATTGTCTTGATTGACAATTTTTCGATTGTGATTTTCTCGATGTTTTTCGTTTTGGAAAACTTTTGCGGCTTGGTGTGTTTGCTAACTCGCTTGAATATAGGAGATTAATATTTTAAAATGGAAAACTTTTGAGATTGTGGAATAATTTGCGGTGAAAAGTTTTGAGAATAAATTTTTATTTGCAAACTTTGCAAAGTCAAACTTTATAAGCCAATACATCTCATTATAAATATGGAAAAAAATACTTACACCTACGATGAGGCTTTCAAGGCTTCGTGTGAATATTTCAAAGGCGACGAACTGGCTGCGCGTGTTTGGGTCAACAAATATGCGCTGAAAGATTCGTTCGGGAATATTTACGAAAAGACGCCTGACGATATGCACAGGCGTATAGCGAAGGAAATAGTCAGGATTGAGGAAAAATATAACAATCCGATGACGGAGGAACAGGTCTTTGATTTGATACGCGATTTCAAATACATTGTTCCGCAGGGCAGCCCGATGGCGGGGATCGGCAACAACTATCAGATTGGCTCGTTGTCGAATTGCTTCGTTATCGGTCTTGACGGAAGCCCTGACTCTTATGGCGGAATTATCAAGATTGACGAGGAGCAGGTGCAGTTGATGAAACGCCGTGGCGGAGTAGGGCACGACTTGTCGCACATCCGTCCGAAAGGGTCGCCTGTCAAGAATTCCGCGTTGACCTCTACCGGCTTGGTGCCGTTTATGGAGCGTTATTCCAACTCCACACGCGAGGTGGCGCAGGACGGCCGACGCGGCGCATTGATGCTGTCGGTAAGCATCAAACATCCTGACAGCGAGTCGTTTATCGATGCGAAGATGACGGAGGGCAAAGTGACTGGTGCAAATGTGTCGGTACGTATTGACGACGATTTCATGCGCGCTGTGGAGAATAATACGGAGTATGTGCAGAAATACCCGATTGACAGCGACACTCCGAAATATGAAAAAACAATCGACGCCGTGGCTTTATGGCGGAAGATAGTGCATAACGCTTGGAAGAGCGCCGAGCCGGGCGTGTTGTTCTGGGACACGATAATCCGCGAATCGGTGCCCGATTGCTATTCAGATTTGGGATTCCGCACGATTTCCACCAACCCTTGCGGGGAAATTCCGTTGTGTCCTTACGACAGTTGCCGCCTGATAGCCATCAATTTGTATTCATACGTGAAAAATCCGTTTACAAAAGAGGCTTATTTTGATTTCGACTTGTTCTCCTCGCATGTGGGATACGCACAGCGGATGATGGATGACATTATCGACCTCGAAATGGAGAAAATCGACCGCATACTGGACAAGATAAATTCGGATCCCGAGACACTTGAGGTGAAGGCTACGGAACTGCATCTGTGGGAAAAAATCCGGGCAAAGACGCTTAAAGGACGCCGTACAGGTGTCGGGACAACTGGCGAGGGCGATATGATTGCGGCTCTTGGCTTGCGTTACGGTACGGAAGAGGCTACCGCTTTTTCGGAAAGCGTACATAAAGCGCTCGCGTTGGCTGCCTACCGCTCGTCGGTGAATATGGCGAAGGAGCGTGGCGCTTTCGAGATTTTCGATGCGGAAAGAGAGAAGAATAATCCGTTCATCAACCGCATCAAGGATGCCGATCCCGGCTTGTATAAGGATATGGTGAAATATGGCCGCCGCAACATAGCTTGCCTTACGATAGCTCCTACCGGGACTACAAGCCTTATGACGCAGACATCGTCGGGCATAGAGCCCGTGTTTATGCCGGTGTATAAGCGCAGACGTAAAGTCAATCCCAATGACCCGAATGTTAGAATAGATTTTGTAGACGAGACAGGCGACGCGTTCGAGGAGTATATTGTTTATCACCACAAGTTTATCACGTGGATGCAGGTCAACGGCATTGAGGTGAAGCACGACTATACGCAAGAGGAACTTGACGAGTTGGTAAAACGCTCTCCTTATCATAAAGCCACTGCCAACGACATCAACTGGTTGGAAAAGGTTAATATGCAGGGGCGTATACAGAAATGGGTCGACCATTCGATAAGCGTTACCATCAATTTGCCGTCGGACGTGTCGGAAGATTTGATTAACGAGCTTTATATGCACGCTTGGAAAGCAGGTTGCAAGGGATGCACTGTCTATCGTGACGGCTCTCGTTCGGGTGTGCTTGTCTCAACTCAGAAAGACAATAAAAAAGAAAAGCAGGAAAAGCCGCTGGGCATTGCTTCTGAAGAACAGCATTTGCTGAAGCGTCCGATTGAATTGGAGGCTGACGTGGTACGTTTCCAGAATAATAAAGAAAAATGGATTGCCTTTATCGGTCTTGCCAACGATAAACCGTATGAGATTTTCACCGGTCTTGCCGATGACGACGATGGCATATTCTGTCCGAAGACGGTCACGAAAGGAAAGATTATCAAGGCTGTGGATGAGAACGGAAACAAGCGTTATGACTTCCAGTTCATCAACAAGCGCGGTTACAAGATTACGATAGAAGGATTGTCGGAGAAGTTCAATCCGGAGTATTGGAACTACGCCAAGCTGATTTCCGGAGTGTTGCGTTACGGAATGCCTATCGATCAGGTTATAAAGCTTGTCGGCAGTCTTGAACTTAACAGCGAGTCTATCAACACATGGAAGATGGGTGTTGAGCGCGCCTTGAAGAAATATTTGCCTAACGGCACGCACGCCAACGGTCAGAAATGCCCGAACTGCGGACAGGAGACCTTGATTTATCAGGAGGGATGCCTGATTTGCACATCATGCGGAACGTCGCGTTGCGGATAGCCGTTGCATAATTTTTATGGATTTTAAAGCACACAGTGAAAAATATTATGGTTTCACTGTGTGCTTTTTCATTTTTAATGTGTAAATTTATCGCATAATTGATTCACTGATTTTAATACTTAAAATTACAGACCAGATGAAAATAACATTTAATATTGATTACAGGACCAATTGGGGCGAATCGCTGTATATTGTAGGTACGATACCGGAGCTTGGCGGCACATTAGCCGGTGATGCTTTGGTTATGAATTATAGTAGCGGGACGTGGACTCTTACAGTCGATGTAAAAGGGCCTGTAAAGAATTTTGAATACCGTTATTTTGTTAGAAGCGATCAAGGATACGTCAGGAAAGAGTGGGGTAAACCTCATCTTTTCATGGCAGGCAGCAACATAAGGACATATGTGGTTTATGACCATTGGCAGGATCAGCCGATGGACAAGTCGTTCTATTCTTCAATGTTTACCGATTCGGTGTTTCGCCGGGAGCGCTCGGAAACGCATAAGCCAGAACCGGGCTGCTTGAATCTCAGGGTATTTGCACCGTCGGTGCGTCCTGATGAAGTTCTTGCAATTGCAGGCGAATGTGCGGCTCTTGGCAAGTGGAATCCTGATGCCGCGGTCGAGCTGGAAGACAGCCGTTTCCCGGAATGGTCGGTTTCATTGCCTTTGCAAGACCTTGATTTTCCTTTGATTTTCAAACTGATTAAGAAAAACCGGAAAACCGGAAAAGTCATTTGGGAGAATACCGACAACCGTATTCTCGATATTGATGTACCCAAAGCTAAAACTACAGCTTTGGTTGTGACGGGATTGCGTTTCAACGATTCATCCGCTTTGTGGAAGGGTGCCGGGACGGCTATTCCGGTATTTTCTATCCGCACGGAAGAAGATTTCGGTGTAGGCGATTTTGTAGGGATAAAAAGGATGGTCGATTGGCTTGCCCTGACGGGACAGAAAGTGTTGCAGATTCTGCCGATAAATGACACGACGATGACAGGCACATGGACTGATTCTTATCCGTATGAGGCCAATTCTTCGTTCGCTTTGCATCCGATGTTTTTACATTTACAATCTGTCGGCATTTTAAAGGATGCCGCACGCCGGGAATTTTATTCCGGTCTGGCTGCGGAATTGAACGCTTTGCCGCAGGTTGACTATGAGCGTGTGAATCAGGGCAAGATGCAATATGCAAGGGAAGTGTTTGCCGAGTCAGGTGTTGACACATTGGAGTGTCAGGAATTTGCCGGTTTTAAGGATAAAAATGATTATTGGTTGAAACCTTATGCCGCTTTTTGTGTGCTTAGAGACAAGTTCGGCACGGCCGATTTCTCGAAATGGGAAAATTATTCTGTATATGATGACGCTGTGATTGATAAGTTTATCGAGGATAACCGGGAGGCCGTCGATTTTGTTTATTTCGTGCAGTTCCATCTTGACAGGCAGCTTAAGGATGCAAGTGAGTATGCCCATGCGCATAATGTGGTGTTGAAAGGTGACATTCCAATTGGCATAAGTCGTACGAGTGCAGATGCATGGGTCAATCCTGATTTGTTTAATATGGACTGTCAGGCAGGTGCGCCGCCGGACGATTTTTCAGTACTCGGACAAAATTGGGGCTTGCCGACATATAACTGGGACGAGATGGAAAAGGACGGTTTCCAGTGGTGGAAGAACCGGATGAGAAAGATGTCGGAATATTTCGACCTTTATCGCATCGACCATATACTTGGATTTTTCCGTATATGGCAGATCCCGATGACCGCAGTCCACGGTTTGCTTGGCACTTTCGAGCCGGCATTGCCTTACACTCCTGATGAGATGCGGTATAGTTATGATTTTTGGATTGACACGGATGTGCATGCAAAGCCGTTTATCCGGGATTATTTTCTTGCAGATTTTTTCGGGGAGTTTACCGAAGAGGCAAAAATTATGTTTTTGGTTGATGACGGTTATGGTAAGTTCCATTTAAAGGAGTTTGTCGATAATCAGGCTAAAGTAGTTGCTTATTTCAAGGATAAGGAACAGACGGAGAAGAATAACCGGATGCAGAATGCTTTGCTGGGATTGATTGATCAAGTGCTGTTCATTGAAGATTCGCATCAGAAAGGTAAGTACCATCCGCGTATTTCTGCGCAGTTTACTTATGTTTACCGTTCTCTTAACGATTACGAGCGTTGGTGTTTCGACCGTCTTTATAATGACTTCTTCTATCACCGTCATAATGATTTCTGGTATGGGAAGGCGATGATGAAACTTCCGGCATTGGTAAACTCCACGGATATGCTCGTGTGTGGAGAGGATTTGGGTATGATACCGGATTGTGTGCCGGCTGTAATGCGTCAGTTGCAGATACTTTCACTTGAAATTCAGCGGATGCCTAAAGACCCGAAAGTTGAGTTCGGAAATCCATATCATTATCCGTATCTTTCGGTTTGTACAACTTCCACCCATGATATGGGCGGTATACGGCAGTGGTGGGAAGAAAATCCGGACAAGACACAGCGTTTCTTCAACAATATGCTCGGGCAGACCGGGAAAGCTCCATATTTTGCAGAACCTTGGATTTGCGATATAATTGTAAGTCAGCATATGGAGTCGCCAGCTATGCTCGCTGTTTTGCCGTTGCAGGACTGGTTGTCGGTTGACGGTAGCTTGAGACGTGAGAATCCGCACGATGAACAGATTAACAATCCGGCAATATCACCGTATTATTGGCGTTATCGTATGCATCTCACTGTTGAAAGGCTTATGGATGCCAAATCTTTTAATGCTCTTGTAAAGAATAAGATTATCCGTAGCGGGAGATGAATCTATGATTAGATAACAAAAAATGCCGCCAAATTCACTGCGGCATTTTTTGTTTATTATATGTGTTTTTATTCTGCTGAATTGGCAAGTGGGGCAGGTGTGGCGTATGTCCTTGCTGCCAGTTCTTTGTCGATGGTATACATCCCGAAACCGTTGTCACCTATGAGGGTGAGGTGGTCGATGTATTCTTGTGCTGTTTTTTCTTCTTCTACTTGCTCGTCTATGAACCAAGTGAGCATGCTGCGTGTCGCATAGTCTTTTTCTTCCTCTGCGATTGCATAGAGTTCGTTAATCATTTTTGTCACTTTCTGCTCGTGTTTCAAGGTCTCTTTAAACACGTGGAGCGGGCTTTCCCATTGGGTGTCAACGGCGGTTATCGGTTGTAGCACAACTCTTCCTCCACGGTCATAAACATAATTCATAAAGATTTCAGCGTGTGCCTGCTCTTCCTTGAATTGCACTTTGAACCAATTGGCGAATCCGCTTTTTCCTTCAGCTTCAAAGTATGCTGACATTGATAAATAGAGGTATGCGGACCAAAATTCCGCATTGATTTGCGCATTTAGCGCGTCTTCTAATTTTTTGCTAAGCATAATGTTTGTTTTTATCTGTTTCTATTTCTACTACGTTTTAGTTTGTTTGATTGTTCATTTTCATAAAAGAAATCGGAACTACCGTCAAAGATAATTCCGATTTCTTCCTGCTATCGGTTGATTATTTGGTTTCTTTTTTGGCAGTCGTTTTTCTTGCAGCCGGCTTGGTTGCAGTTTTTGCCGCCGGTTTCTTTGCGGCTGGTTTTCTTGCAGCCGGCTTTTTCTCGATTTCTTCGGTTTGTTGCTCGATTGTAGTTTTCAATACCCGCAATTCCTTATTGAGCATTTCTATTTCGCTCTCTTGATTCTTTATGGTTGTAAGTAGGGCGTTAAGCTCTTCGTTTTCAATGGATAGCGGATATTGCTCTTCTACTCTGACGATGAAGTCGGACAAAACGTTCATATAGTTGGTGAATGCCTGATATGGCGATTCATACGGACTGAACATTGCATGTGCCGCTCCGTCGCTGAAGTGATTGGTGCTCATATAGAAGAAATGGTCGGACGATTGCAGGTAGAGCCAGTCCTGTTTCAAACGTCGGTCGCTGCACAGGTGTACACGTTCAGCTACTGAATACAGTTTGTGGAATGCTTCGTTCTGCAAGTCGTTGCCTAACCATGCGCTTACGTCGCGTGCTTCGTCGGCTCCGGAAATCGGGTGCGTTACGGAAATTATATCGACTGCTTTCAGTTTTGATACGGCTTCTGTCGGTGTCCAGAATTCGATTCCTTTTTGCTCCGCAAACCTTGGCAAAGCCTTGAAAAAGTCGAAAATTCCTGTTTCCCTCGGATGATTTTCCCCGATTGTCTCATAGTTAAGCGCTATGTTGACGAGCTGTTCTTCTTTTGGACAATCGGCAATCCATGCCATATATTTGTCGGCCGTAAGCGGATATTCGTGCCAAGCTGAGTCGGAGAACCGCATTGCTATGTCGTCGGTCAGCTTGGAATTGCGGAACAGCAGCTTCATTTTCGGCGCTCCTGCCGAATTGTATACATAATTCGGCGATTTCCATCCGAGAATGTGTTTCGCTCCTTCCGTCAGCACAGCCTTGAATCCCATTGCGGCGACTTGTGCGGCAATCTCGTCATTATATACGAATTCTGTGTTTTTGAACACTTTCGGTTTTTGTCCGAACAATTCGTATATCAATTTGTCATGCTGTTCAACTTGCTGGCGGAATTCCTCTTCATCGGTGAGCGATGCAAGGGAATGGTCGTATGTCTCTGACAGGAATTCTACGCAACCGGTGTCTGCCAGCTTTTTCATCGAGTCGATAAATTCAGGCACGTATTGCTGGAACTGTTCGATGGCAGTACCGGAGATGGAGAATGCCACTTTGAATTTCTTGTTACTGTCATTAATCATTTGCAACAGCAGCTCGTTGGCCGGCAAATACGCGTGTTGGGCTATCCTTGAGATGATTTCTTCATTTGCAAAATCATCGTAATAATAATGGTCGTTACCAATATCGAAGAAACGGTAGCGTTTCAATCTGAATGGTTGGTGTATTTGGAAATAAAGACAAATTGCACTCATATTCTTAAAATTTTAACGGTTTAATAATTGGTTGTAAATATCTATTACTTTTTTCCCGGCTTTCTTCCATTGTATGCCGTCAACTTCTTCAAGTCCTTCCTCGTGAAGTTGCTTGTACATTGCCGGATAAGTTATTATGGAATAAATGGCGTCGGCCATTGCGTCGATGTCCCAAAAGTCGATTTTAATCACATGGTTTAGGATTTCGGCACATCCCGACTGCTTGGAAATTATCGACGGTACGCCCATTTGCATGGCCTCGAGTGGTGATATGCCGAATGGTTCGGAAACCGATGGCATGATATACACATCAGATGCTTTCAGCATTTCGTACACTTGTTTACCTTTTTGGAATCCGGGGAAATGGAAGCGGTCTGAAATGTCCTTTTGAGCGGCAAGGTCGATCATCTTTTCCATCATATCTCCGCTACCTGCCATCACAAAGCGTACATTATGCACTTTCTGAAGCACTTTGGCCGCGGCTTCCACAAAGTATTCCGGCCCTTTTTGCATTGTGATGCGCCCGAGGAAAGTAACAACTTTCTCTTTCATCTTAGGCACTTGCACATTCTTCAACTCGTCGCTGAGCGGTTCAACGGCATTGTGTACTGTCGTAACTTTTGCCGGGTCGATGCCGTATTTTTCGATTACAGTACGGCGTGTCAGGTTGCTTACTGTGATGATATGGTCAGCGTTAAGCATACCGTCGCGTTCGATGTTGAAAACAGTGGGATTTACATTGCCGCGTGAGCGGTCGAAGTCTGTGGCATGCACATGGATTACCAGCGGTTTGCCTGATACTTGTTTGGCATGTATTCCTGCCGGATAGGTAAGCCAGTCGTGCGAATGTATTATGTCGAAATCCACAGTGCGGGCAATGACACCTGCCACGATTGAATAATTGTTGATTTCTTCAAGCAGATTGTCAGGATATCTTCCTGAAAATTCGATGCAGCCGAGGTCGTTGACACACATATAGTTGAAATCTGCATAAATATGCGACCGCAAGTCGAAGTATAATTGCGGATCCATCACATTGCCGATTCTTGATTTCACATAGTCCCAATCGGCGTCGCGCCATGCAACAGGGGTGTTGCATGCTCCTATTATGTTGGCGAAACTTTTGTCTTCGTCACCGTGCGGTTTAGGGATGACAAAAGTTATGTCCATATTTCCGTTTTCGGCCATCCCTTTGGTCAGTCCGTAGCTTGCGGTGCCGAGTCCTCCGAGGATGTGGGGTGGAAATTCCCACCCGAACATTAGAGCTTTCATATTCGAAAGGTTTATTTCATTAGTGATTAAACGTCAAAACTATTCAGTACAGACAAGGCGCGCAGCACTTCTCCTATACTTGGAGCGAAGCTTATTGCTCCGTGTCCGTTGAATGGCGGGGTTCCGTCGTACAACTCGGAGATGGAGCCTATACACTCTTTCGTCATATCGTCCTCATATCCGATAAGCATTCTGCGCAGGAATGCAACGCCACTGTGTCCGAACACTTTAAGGTATGCATCCGTGTAGAAACCGGATAGCCATGGACGTGTCGGCCCATTGAAGTAGGAGTTGATTCTTTGTCCGCTGCTGCCTACGAAGAACGGATTGTAGCCGTAGCTTTTCGGGCTTAATGTACGTAGTCCCATCGGGGTAAGCAGTTCGCGCGTGACGAAATCAAGGATGCGCTTGCGTTGCCCGCGGTCAAGAGGCGAGAAGTCGCATCCGGCGGCGATTATCATATTCGGACGTACGCTTAAATCCATATAGTTTCCGTCGACATAGTCGTAAAGATAGCCATAGTCGTTCAAGAATGTCCTTACGAACGCTTCTTTTAGTTTCGATGCTGTTGCCTCCCAGTCTTCATAATGGGCAGGCTTTTCGTTTTCGTTCTTGAACAGTGTAACTCCAAGCATCAAAGCGTTATACCATAAAGCATTGAATTCCACAACAAAACCTGTGCGGGCAAGAAGCGGTTTCCCTTCCGGCGTTTCTACGTCCATCCATGTTGCCGGGCGTATGGTACCGTTAGTAGACAACATGCCCTCATTGTTGATATACAGGTTTTTTTGTTTGCCTTCAAGAACAAAATTAATCAGGTCTGAAAGGAGTTTTCCGTATTTTCCCAAAGTTTCTGTCGCCCCGCAGAATTTATAGTACTGGTTTATTGTCCAGCACGCCCATAATGGAATGTCTGGTAAGTCGATGTCCTTTATTGTCGTGTCTGGCTCGCCGGTTTCCATATATTTGCGGAGGGCATCTTCGGCGGTTGACATTATCCTTTCAAAATCCTGCTTGTGGTCTATTGCGAGCGTTGTGCCGGGTAAAGCGACGAACAAGTCGCGCGCGATTATTTTAAACCACGGATATCCTGCTAACAGATAGTTTTTGTCTCCGTCTTTCAGATAGCACTGCTTGGCTGAATTTTTCAGGCAGTTGAAGAAGCTTGTACGCGGGGTGCGGTCTTGTGATTCTTTTTCGAAAGTTGCCGCGAATCCTCTTGTCTTGGCAGGTTCTGTCCCTGCGGAGAATATTATGCTTTCCCCTTTCTTAATCGGTAGGCGGAAGTATCCCGGCACCCATAGGTCTTCGCTGAACGGCTCCTCCCGGGCAAGGTCTTTGATGTATTCTATGCCCTTGTACCAGTTGGGCTCGTACACGAATTCGGGTTTGTGGTTGAATTGCATGTATAATCTCGGGAATCCTTCGTACAGGCAGAATGACACTCCGTTTTCCGTCTCTTCATACGAGCTGTTTAGCTGGCTGTTTTCCGTACACAGGCTTGCGGCGTTTCTGAATGCAAGGAATGGCTGGAATTGCAGCGTTGTAGGGGAGTGCGCCTCTACAAGCGTATATTTGATTAGAATGCGGTTTTCATGTGCGACGAATACCTTTTCTTTAGTCAAAATTACGCCTCCTACGCGATAAGTCATTTTTGGAACTGTATCGCAATTGAACTCGCGGATATATTTGTGTCCGTTCGGACTGTACACGCCGTTGCGATAGCGGTGTATCCCAAGATTAAACGGTGCGCCGTGTTGTATCACAGTCTCGTCCAACGACGATAGCAGCACGAAGTTGTCATCATTCATTTCCTTGATAGGAATGACGAGCAGTCCATGCTGTTTCCGGGTGTTACAACCGATGACCGTAGTGCAATGATAAGCCCCTGCCTTGTTTGTGCGGAGAATCTCTTTTGGAAGAGACTGGTCCAAGTTTATGAGCAAGTTTTTATCGAACTTAAGGTAACTCATAGGGTTTATATGTTTTGGAGTTATAAATTATAATGGTTACGTTAAACAACGCACGAATTTAAATATAATTTTCTTATTAGAAAAGAAATGTGTTGCAAAACATATATTTATGTGGGAGGAAATCGCATAAAACATGCGGCTTATACATTCAATTCTGAGCGTATCGCGTTGACAAAATCCCAGAATCCTGATTCTATTGTGTTGAAAATTGTAACTTTAGAGCGTGATTTAGCCGGGGTGAATACTTTTAGCCCGAGATGGTGGCATCTTATTTCGATTTTTTCCGGCATCATCATCGTTTCGCCGTCGAGGTGCATTATCCCGCTTTTGTCGCGCTCTATCGTGAGCGAAGGAGTGCGGAACGATATGATGTTTGTGTCTTGGTCGATATGTCTCGAAAAAAGCAGAATTCCAAGCATTGCCGTGTCTAATGGAGTTATAGGCAATATCACAGTCACGTCGATAAGGCCGTCCTGCATGTCGGCGTTCGGGGCTATGTATGCGTTGTTGCCGTATTGTGAGGCGTTGCCGCACGCTATTATGAAGGCTTTTTCTGCAATAGTGCCTTCCGGGCTGGTGATGCGGTATGATTGTGGTCGGTATTTAAGGTATTCCGATACTGCGCTTTTCACATAGCTCAGCGGACCTCTTTTCCCGCTTTTTGCAAACTTGGCGCTTACTTGTGCGTCGAATCCTACGCCGCATGTGCAAAAGAAAGGGTGGTTGTTGGCAGTGCAGTAGTCGTATTGTCCGATGTTGCGGCTGTTGATTATTTCTAACGCTTCGTTTATGTCCATTGGTATGTCGAGATGGCGGGCAAGACCGTTGCCCGAGCCGTTCGGAACGATTCCTAAGGCGGTGTCTGTGTCGCAGAGTGCGGAGGCCGTTTCGTTCACTGTGCCGTCGCCGCCGACGGCAATCACTCCGTAATATCCGTTGCCGGCGGCTTCTTTTGCCAACTGGTATGCGTGGTTTGGGCGTTGGGTGAAACGTATGGAGAGGTCAAAGAGCGATGAGTCTACTATTTGCCTGATAGTTTCAGGCAAATAGTCCTTGTTTGCTGTACCCGAGATGGGGTTTATCAATGCTAATATCTTTTTTTTCTCCTGTGGCATTACAGTGTGGCTATTACATCTTCGTCGAGCCCTGTCATTTCAGCAATCTCGTTATCTTTGAATCCTTTTTCTTTCATTTTCATGGCTATGTCTCTGCGGGTCTCTTTAATGCCTTCTTCGCGTCCTTCTTCACGCCCTTCCTCCAATCCTTTTCTTACTCCGCTGTTATAAAGCGTCTTTTCTACGCTTATTGTGTCCCAGAATTTGTCGTAACCCGACAATTGGGCTTCTGTAAATGCCGATTCCTCAATCTCGGAAACTGCTTTGTTGATTTCCGGATTGTCGAGCAGGTCTTTGGGTATTTCGCGTGTTTTGTCGTTGATTTCTGTCAGATAGCGCAGCCATAGCACCTGCATGCGTTTTTCCGAGTAGCTGTGCGGTGTGAATTTTGGTAATTCCACAAAAATCAAATGCAGGCCGTCTATGATTTTATCCGAGTGTTCTATATGGACCATCCTGTAATAATGATAGTATTCTTCCATTTCGGGCTCGAATATCTCATTGACCAGATTGAGTGAATACACCGGTTGCAGAAGGTCGTAGTCCTCGCCGTTGCCGAGTTGGCTGACGTAGGCTTTCGATGCGTTGAACATCACTCTTTGCCTGAACTCCGCCGACCATACCATTTGCATTTCCACTATGAATTGCCGCCCGCGTTTGTCGCGGCATCTTACGTCTACGATGCTGTTCTTCCGCAGCGGGTTTTTCGGCACAAGTTCAGGCGGCAGGTATTCTATCCATGTTATCTCCTCTTCCGGCTTGTCGAATGGCAACAAGGCGTTGAGCAGGCTTATCACTAAGTCGGGATGCTCGCCAAACACTTTTTTAAACGTCAAGTCAGCTTTTGGATCAAGATATTTCCGCATAGGCTACATTTTTGTGGTATAAAGATACGCAATTATCGCCTTCTTGCAAAATTATCCTTGAAAAAATGTCATATTTCAGGAATTAGTGTGTATCTTCGTGGAAACATAAATTTTACAGTTATGAACAACCGTTTGTCATTGATTTCCAATATTTTTGTGTTTGTAGCAGGGTTGATACTGATACTTATGCATTCCCAAGCGCGGATTTTTGAGACAATTATTATAATAATAGGTGTGATGTTCATCGTGCCGGGATGCCTTTCCCTCGTGGCATTGCTTTCCCGCAAGGATTTCCGTAAAGTCAACCTGATGGCCGTCGTTCCTATGGTCGGCGGATTGTTGCTGGGCATTGCGCTGGTTGCCGTGCCGTCATTTTTTGTCGGGGTGCTTTCCTATACGTTTGCCGTGCTCATCATTGCCGGGGCGTTGGTGAAGTTCTGGATGCTCTTTTCTGTCGGCAGGGCGGTGAAATTTCCGTTGTGGCTCTATGCTGTGCCTGCGCTTATGCTCGTCTGCGGCATTGTCATATTGCTTACCGATGTGAGGACGATAGAAAGTGCTTTGGTGCTTATTACCGGTATATCGTTCGTGGCTTATTCCGTTAATTCGTTGTTGGAGTATATATCGGTATGCCGCTATATGAAATCACATCCGTCTCAGGAAAGCGGGACGGATGTGATTGAAATCAAATAACGAGCTACTGCCCGTTATTTTAGTCTGCGGTTGACATAATCTATTATTATGTCGATGATGTCGTTTTCCGGAAGGCGGGATGAGTCCAAGCACAGGTCGTATGATGTGGAATGTCCCCATTCTTTGTCGGTATAGAAATTATAGTATTCCGCTCTCAGTTTGTTTTCTTTCTTGGCAAGGCTTTTTGCGTCGTCTGCGGTCATGCCTTCCATCCGTCGTGTTATTCTTTCGGCGCAAGCGTCGGCCGAAGCGCTTATGAAAACATTGATGCACCTTGGATTGTCGCGCAGCAGATAGTCGGCGCAGCGGCCTACTATGACGCACGATTCGCGGCCGGACACAGTGCGTATCATGTCGCATATCGCCTTTTGCACGCTGTCGTAGTAGGATGCCGACGGCGAGAACTGGTGCATGTAGAACCCGATGTTCATCGACAGGTTGCTCAGGTAGAACGACGGCAGTTTCTCGTCGGCTTTTTTGAACAGTGCGGGGTTCAATCCCGCTTCTTTTGCAGCTTCCAGCAACAATTCTTTGTCGTAGAATTTCACGCCGAGCCTTTCTGCCAGCTTTTTGCCTATGTCGTGTCCGCCGCTTCCGAATTGGCGGCCTACTGTGATTACGAATTTTTTGTCTGCCATAACGTGTCTGTTTTTATGATACTACAAATTTATTCGTTTCTTCTCAAAAAAGCAACTGGCAAACCTTATTTGTCGTTGTAATGGCTGGATGCCGATGGGTACAAAGCCATTGATGAGCGGCGGTACTTCAGGGAACCTACGGTAAGCGGAGCTTGCGGAGCGCAGCCGTAGGCAGGGATGCTCATAGCCACATCGGCGGCGTAGCCGTCTCACTGCAAAATGGCTTTTTGAGGTGACTTTTGATATATCGGGACTAATTGGGTATAAAAAAGTTAAATAAATGTTTTGCAATGTCGTGATTTGGTGTAACTTTGCACCGTTTAAATTGAAAATTATCAAATTTTTAGCAGTATGAATAAAAAAATTTACTTATTAGGTTTGTGCGTCGCTGCATCGGCGACAGTCGCTAACGCTCAGCAGCTTCCCAACGTTGGTTTCGTGGATTGGAAAGGAGACGCTGGTTGTGGAAATACATTAGGATTATATCTTCAAAGAGCTGGTAACATTTTAGGTTATACTTATACTTTTGCAAATGAGGAATTGCAGCGTCCGGGCGATGAACCATCGGATTGGAATGGATCGAGCGTGAATCAAAAAGCACGTTCTATTCTGGGAACTATGCCGGCTTCTAAAGTTCTGATTACTTCATCCACAGAAGGTTCGGATAATAAAGTTGCTAAGTTGCAAAATCTGTTTGTTGGTTTAGGCTCTATTGGCGCAAATGCTCCCGGTTTTCTCACATTGGGTACACCTTGGGTCTTTGCGGATCAAAATACGGATATTTGTGATGGTGGTACTTATGGCGGTGTCGAATTCAAATACCGTCCGGATGCTATTGCCGGTAAGTTTAAAAGGGCTGATCAAAATGAAAAAGGAGAAGCTGTTGAAGCAACAGGCGAGTTGTCGCATATTATAGCATATCTTTGGTCAGGAACTTCTTCTTCAAAGATAGGTCAGAAAGATTCTTCTACAGGATTGCCTGATACGTCTGTTGATGAAGACTATTCCAAGGTTGTTAATTTGCTTGATTGCGATGATGTTGATAAAGCATTATTAGGTAATGATAATGCAGGAGCTGTTTCAGGCGATTTCAAATTAATATCATCCTGTGACCGTGCATTTTCAACTACTGATGGAGATTGGATGGAAATAATTGTACCTTTAGAATACAATGATATTGAATCTGTACCGGAAAAGATGAATGTTATTATATCGGCCGGTGATTATTGGACAAGAGGTAATTTGAAAACTAATACAACTTTACTTGTTGACGATGTGGATTTCGTTTATTATTCTACATTGACGGATTTGAAGGTCAATGGCGAGACTGTCGCATTGAAAGACGGTGAATATGAGTACGCTATGAGCGGTTCTGCACTTCCTACTGTGGCGCAGGTTGTAGCTACTACTAAGAGCCAGTTCGCAGAAGCGGCTGTTACTGTCGATGCTGAAAACGCACAGGTTCGCATCGTTGTGACCAATCAGGGAGGCAAGGACGTTGACGGCGAAACTTCGCATACCTACGTCCTCCAATACGAAAAGGCTGCTGAGCCGGAGCAATATCCGGGCCATCTAAACATCGAAATGGGAGGCAGCAACATCGCTAAAAACCAAGATGCAACCATAGAAATAACCGAGACAGGAGAAGGCAAATGCACTTTCGTATTGCCTGATTTGACACTTACAGGACTTGGTAATTTGGGAACTATCGAAGTATCGGATGTTACAGTTACTGTGGATGACAACGAAACCAAGACATACGCCGGGTCGGTTGAAGGAATGTCGTTGTTGGGAGGTGCTATCGGTGCTGATGTAGAGCTGAATGGTACTATAGACGTTAATGGCATTTGTGACTTCAAGATAGATGTGCTTTGGAACAGTATGGAGGGACATCAAATGGAAACACCTGTACCTATCAATGTTACATTCACTACCAATGAGATTCCGGCCGGTATAGAGGGTGTCAGCGGTGACGCTGTTGCGGTTTACGGCGTGGTTGGCGCTGTGTCGGTGAACGGTTACAATGGCGTGGTTGAGGTCTATGCAGCCGACGGCCGTCTGGTTAAGAGCGTAATGGTTGACGGTAATGCAGAAATCTCGTTGAACGGCGGTCTCTATATCGTCCGCGCAGGCAGCGAGGCTTATAAGGTGTTTGTGAAATAACGCGGCCGCATAGCGGCGAAATAATATGGACGATGCCCTTGCCGGTTGGTAAGGGCATCGTTTTTGCTGTTTAATGCCAATGGTTCGAGAACTACGAGTGCGACCGCTATGCGGCCGGTAGTGGGTGGGGATGGCATCACCCCAAGCTGCGCTCCGCTTACTTG
>ENA-ORSJ01001115-ORSJ01001115.1-human-gut-metagenome-genome-assembly--contig:-NODE-1115-length-24271-cov-4.530517_pt1 | contig 24271 bp, 22 predicted proteins | sample MGYA00242191_ERZ509158 | MGnify/ENA primary metagenome ERZ509158 (study PRJEB26280, sample SAMEA2338623) | human gut metagenome | biome: human gut; feature: human-associated habitat; material: faeces...
GCGCAATACGTTGAGCACGGTCTTTATGTATTCGTCTTTTGAACGCAAGCCGCACAGTTGTGCCACATTGGAGTCAATCAGCATTGACTTTTGGTTGTAGACGCGAAGCACGGCATTGTAGTCGGAATGCTGCACATAGCTGTTGAACTCACGGCAAAGCTGGTCGTAGATAGCGTGCGGCCTTATCTTGTCTACAAGGTTCTCAAGATGCTGCTCCAAGGCAGTGATGTTAGGGAATTTTTGGTCAACGATTATCTCGACCGTATGTTTCACCCGGTGGCGCGTGTGCATCAACGCCTGCTGGCGAAGTTCCCCTTTGAACATGGCAAGCACGCTCGACCGTACTCTAAGGAATACGTCGATGTCCTTTTTCCCTTTCATTGCCGCTATGGTGCGCACCACGCCTTCAAGCATGAATATGTTTTCCACTTCGGCCACGTCGGGGACATAGATTTTCTTTTCTCGCAGGTATCTAACCTCTTCTTCGTTGCGGCGGTCGCGGTCGACTATTCCGCGGGAGTCGAGGTGATGGAAGCTCTGTATGTCGTTGAACGAGCGTACCGTCTCGATGACCTTGCTGCAACTGCCCATTGGCTTTACAGTGTATTCCGGGAAAATCAGCGAATAGAGACGGATGTCGATGCTGTGCGAATCGTCGCCCTCGACAAACAGCACCGGCTTGCGCGAACCGATAATGTCGAGTATGAGCTGCTCAGAAAGTTTCTCGTGAGGATGTACTATCTCATAGTCCCACTCGTCTTTCGCTATGTCGCAGCTGCGCACCCATATCGTCAGGTTGTCGGTGCGCGACGCGGGGAATTCGAGGTCGTGGGTCTGGTACACGAACGTGCAGTCCGACCGCAGTTCCTCGATTGCCGACCACAGGCTTTGGGTTATCGACTGGTGGAGGAACATAGTAGGCGAGTCCACGAAAATGATGCTGCCTTGCGGGGCATACAACGAAGCTCCGATATAGAAGAATACGGCTTTTTCGCCCTGCGACAGTTGCAGCGGTTTGAATTCTCCGTCGCCGCTGTCGTTCTTGAAGCGTATCAGCCCACTGCCGCGCAGTACTTCGTTTTTGGGGAATACTTTCTTCCACAGGCGGATTACGGTGTCGATTTTAGTCTTCGGAATCTCCACTGGCGTATCGGTTGCGGCTTTTTGAAGCTTGTATGACAGCAAGTCGGTCATCTCGTCGGTGATAAGCATATAAAGCAGCATTTCAAACTCCGTATCAGCGACAGGCTTCACGAATTGTGCGTCCTGCACCATCTGCCGGTACAGCCGGGTGATGCAGTTTGACGGTTTTTCGTCCTTTGTGCTGTATAGAGCATCAAGTGCTGAAAAACAGAATGCTTTTTCTCCGGCATACTCCATCATCCGGTTGACGAAACGTGTCTTGCCGGAGCCGTTGGCCCCGACAACGGTTATCTGGCGGCGGCTGTCGTGCAGTGTGGTCTGCTTGCCGTCTTTCCCCTTTGGCAGCCTTATGTCCATAACAATGCTTTTTTAGAATAACAAATTTGTCAAAGGAATGGATGTTCAGGCAGCATTAAAAATTGTGAATATGAATTCTGTTTTGAATGATTTTATGCGAGAGCAGTGTCTGTATAAGACCTCTTGATGCGAGATAGAGAATGAAAGCCGTCCATAGCCGGTAGTTTGCAGCCATTTGTGGCGATAGATGCTCCAGACCGTAATAAGTGAGGAAAAATATGATTGTGGCACACAATAGCGTCGCGAGCATTTGCCTTGTAGCCGTTAGCCCTATGTATATGCCGTCCCAGATGAAGGCGGCCATTCCGGCAACCGGTATCACTGCTGCCCACCAACGGTAGGCCGCGGCTTCTTTCAGTACGGCCGAGTCGTCCGTAAGCAATGCCATTATGCCGTTCCCTGCCGTTCCGTACATTATCGTGAATATGGACATTACGGCACTTCCCCATAAGAACAGCCTGATTATGCACTTTTTCAAATCCACAACGTTGCGCTCTCCGGCAAAACGTCCGGCAAGGGCTTCGCCCGCAAATGCGAAACCGTCCATAAAGTAAGAATAGAGCATAAACAGTTGCATTATCAGGGCGTTGACAGCGAGTATGAGGTCGCCGCTGCGTGCTCCTGCCGCTGTGAAAAACAGAGTCACAAGCATAAGGCACACGCTGCGTATGAAAATGTCGCCGTTGACGCGGAAAAATTTTCCCATATTGTGGAACATCCATCTTTTGTCTATGGAGGTCGGAATTCGTTTTTTACGAATCATGCGGTGTAGAAGAACAAATGAAATGGCAAATCCTGTCCATTGCGCAATAAGCGTACCGGCGGATATGCCTGAAAATCCCATACCGAATGAATATACGCAAAGCAGACTGGCTATGATGTTTGCTATGTTTACCGAGATTGATATGGCCATCGGGTAGAAAGAATTCTGCATGCCGAGAAACCAACCCGACATGGCAAGCGTGCCCAACAGTGCGGGCGCGCCCCATATGCAAATGTCGAAATAACTGGTAGCGAGCGAGTGGACTTCCTCGCCGGGTGAAATAGCATACAGCAATATCCATTTCAGCGGATATTGTAGCAATATTATAGCGATGCCTATTGTCAAGGCGAGGACAATGGCTCTCACAAGGATGCGGTATGCTTCTTGGAAATTTCCTGCTCCGTAGGCTTGGGCCGTCATGCCGCTTGTACCCATCCGCAGGAATCCGAAATTCCAATAAGTGAGGTTGAACATAGTTGCTCCTACCGAAACTGCGCCGATGAATGCCGTGGCGCCGAGATGCCCGGCAATAGCAAGGTCAATCAGTCCCAGAAGCGGCACGATAATGTTTGATACTATCGATGGCAGGGCAATACGCAGTATCAGTCTGTTCATATAGAGCGCTTAATTGTTGTCTTTGAAATAGTTGCCGCGTATTATCAGCGTTGATATGTCCCAAGCCCGGCGGTAATAATCGAGCAGCGAAGATTGCGGGTTCCCGGCTTCCATCCCTACGCAGTGGGTGGCGCAATCCGGCTGAGGCTTGCGGAATATGCTGTGTCCCAATCCTTTCCAATAGTAATCGTTGCATCCCATAATGTCAAGAATGGTGGGATAGATGTCGATTTGTCCTATGACCTTGTCGTAGGATAATGTCTGCGTTGTGTTCAGTGCTATGAAAGTGCAGTATCTGTCAGACGGCATTCTTTCCTCTCTTTTCTCGAATTCGTTGAGGCCCACTTCGTCGTGGTCGGACACGATTATCACCACTGAATTGTCGTAGATGCCGGAGTCTTTTAATCCTTTTATGAAGTTGCCGAGCGCCTTGTCGAGCAGATGGAAGTCCTCCAATGTGTAAACGATGCTCTGATTGCCGTCGTAGTCCGATAACCGTGTAGGGTTTTGTGGCGCATATCCGGGCAGGTGTGTGCTGATTGTCACCAATTGCATCAGGAATGGCTGACGGTATTGTTTAAGCTCTTTCAAGGCATTTCCCAGCATCACGGAATCTGCCAGTAATTCACCGCTGCCATAAGTATAGCAATCATATAGTTTATCGTATCCCAACGCGTCCGACAGTTTTCCTTGGCTCCAGCATTTTGCGTCGTCGCACATCATATTGTAAGTGCCGTAGCCGTGGCGTTTTAAAGCCTTGGCGATGGATGGAAATTCATTTCCGCTATATGATACGGCAACCGAGCCCATTTTCAGAGGCAGCAGCCCTGTGTTGCAGATAAATTGCCCGTCGCTCGACCGTCCGTCTTTCACTTGTGGCAATACTTTCAAAGCGGAGACTGTGCCTTTCTCTTTCAGCATCCGGTTGAGGTTGGGCATTATTTCCATTCCGCATACAGTACGGTTGAGATGCCACGAATTGAAACTTTCAACGACTATCATTATCAGATTCTTTTTGCCATTGACGGCGTATGTGTTGTCGTGATAGTCTTTGCGGCCGTTGATAAAATCATTTATTTCCGTTTTTTCTTCTTCTGATATTCCCCAAGACGGGAGGGAGGAAATCGCGGAATAAAAAAAGTAGGTTACAACTCCATTATTGGTAATGAAATAAGTGTTGTTGTTCGGAGCTATGAAATTGTAAAGCAAGGAGCGGTCTCCCCGTTTGTCGTATTTGGAGACATTGATATTGGATATGGCGCATGCCGCAATCAGAAAAATGAAAGAAACAGGAATCAACGTCTTTTTGCTTAATGACGGCTTGCTTATGGCTTTTTTGCGTTTTAATATTTTTGTGGATACAATAAAGACTGCCAATGGAAGATAGAATATGATGTCGCGCGCTTGTAAGGTTGCTGCCGCGCTTTTCAGCAAGATTCCGTTTACATTGTTGAAAAGCAGGAAATGTGTTATGGGCATAAAGTCTTGATATTCCCGGAAATATAGCACTTGCATATTGCAACCGGCGGATATTAACAGTATCCATACGTATAATGGCCATATCTTTTTATTTACGAATAATGCGGGCAGCGACAGTACAAGGCTGTCGCCGATGACTACAAGAAGCTGTACCAACACTTCGTCGATAGGATATTGGGAAGGCGACTGCGTTAGTATGCGTACTATTGTGGAGTAAGATGTCGGTACTCTCATCATTTCTATTGCTATGAAAATGCAACAGAATGTAGCTATATATATGAAATTAGTCTTGATGAACTGTTTTAGATTTTTCATTTTTTGCGATTGAAGAAGTTGCCTTTGATTATAAGTTCCGAGATGTCCCATGCTTTTTTGTAATATCCGGACAGGGTGGATTGCTGGTTGCCTGTGGATGCTCCGGTGCAACTGTATGCATAGTCCGGTTTAGGAGCGCGTAGTATGCTGTGTCCTAATCCTTTCCAATAGTAGTCGTTGCATCCCATAATGTCAAGTAAGGTCGGGTATATGTCGATTTGCCCTATGGCATTGTCGTAGCGGAGGTCTTGTCCGCAATTTATTGCGATGAATGAGCATTCGCTGTCTTCCGCACGTTTGTCTTTTCTTGCTTCAAATTCATTGAATCCCACCTCGTCGTGGTCGGAGGCTATTACGATGATTGTGTTGTCGAATATCCCTTCTGTTTTCAAATATTGTATGAATTCTCCTATCTGGGCATCCAGCTTGTGGAAGCCTTCCATCCCGTATGTCACGCGTGTGGACTCTGTCGGATAGTCTGACAAGGCAGAGGGATTGGCTGGCTTTTCTCCGGGCTGGTGGGTGGATATGGTGACTATCTGGGCAAAGAACGGTTGCCGTGCTTTTTTTATCTCACTCAACGCATTTATGAATAAAATGGAATCGTTTAGGTTGGAGCCGTTGTCATTATTATAGTTCTTGTCATAAAAGCGGTCGAAACCGATGGCTTCCGACATCTCCTGTTGATTCCATGCGCTGCCGTTGTCGCACACCATATTGAAAGAAGAATATCCCTTTTCTTTCAAGGCTTTGCATAAGGACGGATAACGATTGCCGCTGTAGGTTATGGAGACTGAGCCTGACTTCAATGGCAGCAGTCCGGTCGCATAGCAGAATTGTCCGTCGCTCGACCGTCCGTCTCTCACCTGCGGCAGCACGTGCAGTGCAGAGATTGTCCCTTTTTCCTTTATGAGGCGGTTGATGTTGGGCGTGATTTCAACTCCGCAGACAGAGCGTTCGAGGTACCAAGAATTGAGAGATTCGACGATTATCAGTATAAGGTTTTTATTGGTGCCGGACGCAAAGCCATTGTCTGTATAATCCGGTTTTTTATTTAGGAAAGTCTCTATTTCGCGATAGTCGTCATCGGAAAGTTCCTTGTTTGCGAAAGTGTTGCAGAAAGAATATATGACAAACGGTATGAAACCGTTGTCGCATATATACCCGCTTGACAAGTAGCAAGAAAGGTATTGCTGATATTTTGAATACCGGTTCTCGTATTTGTCGTTTGCAATGTTGTAGACGATTGAAATGATGTATAGTGATATTATCGTGGCAACGTATTTCAGAATTGTCGGCAGGTTATATTTTCTCCTTTTTTTGAATTTGAATGACAATGCGATGAACGCGGCTAATGGCAGGAACAGAAGCAGGTCGCGCCAACTCATCAGCCCGGCGACGCTGCGCAGCAGCACGCTGTTGACGTTCTCGAAAAGCAGGAAATGGGAGAACGGCATCACGTCTTGGTACACGGCGATGTACCACGTCTGCACGAGGCAGTACAGGTCGAACAAGAATATCCACAGGAAAGCAATCCACCGCCGTCTGCTGACGAACATCACCGGCAACGACAGTACCGCGGCATCGGCTATGACAATCAGCATGCGTATGAGCGTTTCCACAAAGTCGTAGCTGCCGGGGACTTGCGTGAGCAAGGCGATGAAAGTGGCCCCGTAAATCGGCACACGCAATAGTTCCACTGAGCATAGGAAGCAGATGAAAGTCCCTATCAGCAGGAAATTGTCACTCAATACTTGTCTTATGCGTTTCATATCTTTGGCAAAGATACTAAACATACTAATTTCCATACAAATTGGACTGTCAGGATTTTTGGCTAATTTTGCAGGCTGATTTGATGATATGGACAAGTCTTATAGTTTACATACTCTTTCCAATGGTTTGCGGGTTGTCTACAGCCGCAGGAATGGCAACGTCGCATATTGCGGCGTGGCTGTGAACGCCGGAAGCCGTGACGAGGACGCGCTTCATTACGGCTTGGCGCATTTCGTGGAGCATACTATTTTCAAGGGGACACGCCGTCGCCGCGCATGGCACATACTCAACCGTATGGAACTTGTCGGGGGAGAATTGAACGCCTATACGACAAAAGAGGAGACGCTGGTCTATTCGGTGTTCCCGTCCGGCAATATGGAAAGGGCTGTCGAACTTATATCCGATTTGGTGCTTAATTCTGTTTTTCCTGCCAAAGAACTTGAAAAAGAAAAAGAGGTGGTGGCGGAAGAAATCCATTCATACCGCGACACTCCTTCGGAGGCTATATACGACGATTTCGAGGACTTTATATTCAAAGGAGGTGAGCTCGGACATAACATACTCGGCACTGCGGATTGTCTTGCCAATATCGGGACAAATGAATGTTTGGATTATTTGAAGAATTTGTATGTTCCGGCCAATATGGTGCTTTTTGCGGTGGGGAGTATCCCCGATGACCGGATGTTCAGGCTTGCCGAACGCTATTTCTCCCCGATGCACCATTGCGAACAGCGCAAGCCGCGTATATACGTGCCTGCAGCTCCAGCGTTCGACATCTGCAGCAATACCGGTTCGCATCAGGCGCATACTTTGACAGGAGCCGCTACATTCGGGATGCATGACAGCCGGAAATACGCATTGTTGCTCCTCAACAACCTGCTTGGCGGCCCCGGTATGAATTCCACATTGAACGTGGCTATCCGGGAACGGCGTGGCTATGCTTATACTGTGGAGTCGTCGGTTACGCTCTTTTCCGACTGCGGGCTGTTCTCGATATATTTCGGTAGTGACGAGCGCAACGTGAAGAAATGTTTGCGTTTAATTGACAGTGAGATTGACCGTATCGCTTCCGGAGGCTTACGTCCCGCAGCGTTGGAGGCTGCAAAAAAGCAGTTTATAGGACAGCTTCTCGTAGGTAGCGAGAATCTTGAGAGCAATGCCTTGACTTTGGGCAAGGGCATACTTAATTTCGGGGTGGTAAATACCGTGGACGAGGTGGCCGCCGAGATACGTGCCGTTACGGCTGACGGCATCAGGGAAGCGGCGCAGATGATTGGTACACGTTCGACATTGACTTTTATATGATTGCTATCCGTAAGGCCGTGCAGCGGGATATTGACACGCTTATGGCGATTTATGACCATGCCAAAACGTTTATGGCAAGTACCGGTAATCCGAACCAGTGGATTGACGGTTATCCGCAGCGTAGTGTAATAGAGGCGGACATCTACAACGGACATTGCCATGTGGCTGAAGAAGCCGGCGGTTGTATCGTCGCGGTTTTCGCTTTGATACCGGGTGACGACCCTACGTATGCAAAAATAGATAACGGCCGGTGGCTCAACGATAAGCCGTATGCCGTAGTCCACCGTCTGGCAAGCAACGGAAAGGTGAAGGGAGTAGGGGAATTATGCCTGCGATGGTGTTTTGAAAAATATCCGAATCTGCGTGTCGACACGCATGCCGACAACCGCGTGATGCAAAACCTGCTCCATAAAATGGAGTTTTGCCGTTGCGGGATAATCTACACCCACAACGGCACTCCACGTATAGCTTACCAAAAAGATTCAACTCTAATTGGCCATTAATCTTTTTCCTTAGGCGAACAGGCTCCACGAGATTGTAAGGCCGGCCATCACGATGGCCACCATGCTCATCAGCTTGATGAGGATGTTGAGGCTCGGGCCGGAGGTGTCCTTGAACGGGTCGCCTACGGTGTCGCCTACGACAGTGGCTTTGTGCACCTCGCTGCCTTTGCCGCCGAAGTTGCCTTCCTCGACATATTTCTTGGCGTTGTCCCATGCGCCGCCGGAGTTGGCCATGAATATCGCGAGCACAAATCCGGAAGAGAGTCCTCCGATGAGCAGGCCGACCACGCCTGAAACGCCGAAAATCAAACCTGTGACTATCGGGGCGATGATGGCGAGCAGCGACGGGAACACCATCTCACGCTGTGCCCCGCGTGTGGATATTTGCACGCAGCGGGCGTAATCAGGCTCTGCCTTGCCTTCGAGGATGCCTTTGATTTCACGGAACTGGCGGCGCACTTCTTCAACCATGTGCGAGGCCGCACGGCCTACGGCATTCATGGTCAATCCACAGAAAAGGAATGCCATCATACTGCCGATGAAGATGCCGGAAAGCACTTTCGGGTTCATCAGTGTCACTTCATAATATTCCATAAAGTCGGTGAAAGTGGCTTCCTTCAGAGGAACGAAAAGTCCGCTCGGCATTTCGAGCATAGTAGTCCCTGCGCGTTCGAGACCGATACGTATTTCTTCTATATACGATGCAAGCAGTCCGAGTCCTGTAAGTGCGGCGGAGCCGATGGCGAATCCTTTGCCGGTTGCTGCCGTAGTGTTGCCGAGCGAGTCGAGCGCGTCGGTGCGTTTTCTTACGTCCGAGCCTAATCCGCTCATTTCCGCATTACCTCCGGCATTGTCGGCAATCGGGCCGTATGCGTCGGTGGCAAGGGTGATTCCGAGAGTGGAGAGCATGCCTACGGCTGCAATACTGATGCCGTAGAGTCCCATTGCCACATTAGAGAAGTCGAAGCCTGACGCAAACCAATAGGAAAGGATAATGCCTGCAACGACTGCTATTACCGGAATCGTGGTGGAAATCATTCCAAGTCCGATACCGGAAATGATTACGGTAGCCGGTCCTGTCTTTCCGCTTTCCGACAGGCGTTTTGTCGGGCGGTAGGACTGCGACGTGAAATATTCGGTGGATTGGCCGATGACAACGCCCACTATAAGTCCGATGACAACGGAGAACGAGAGGTAGAGCCAGTTGGTTATTCCGAGCATCCACATAATCAGGAAAGTCGCGCCGACAATCAGCACGGAGCTGAGGTTGGTTCCGAAAGAAAGCGAGCGTAGCAGTTCTTTCATTCCTGCGTTTTCTTTTGTGCGTACAGTGAATATTCCGAGTATTGACAGCAATATGCCGACAGCTGCGATGAGCATAGGCGCGATTACGGCCTTGAACTGCATCTCCACATCGCCCGACGACATGAACGCGGCCGCGCCGAGAGCCGATGTGGCGAGGATTGAGCCGCAATACGACTCGTAAAGGTCGGCACCCATACCTGCAACGTCGCCAACGTTGTCGCCAACGTTGTCGGCAATAGTGGCCGGATTGCGCGGGTCGTCTTCCGGAATGCCTGCCTCCACTTTCCCGACGAGGTCGGCGCCTACGTCGGCGGCTTTTGTGTAGATACCGCCGCCTACGCGGGCAAACAATGCCTGTGTGGACGCTCCCATTCCGAATGTGAGCATAGTGGTGGTTATCACGCATAATTTAGAAGTAGGGTTCATAGCCTCTTCGGGTATGCAGTAATCAAGAAGCAGATACCAGAAAGAAATGTCCAAGAGTCCTAATCCCACAACAACAAGTCCCATGACGGCACCGCTGCGGAACGCCACTTTCAATCCTTTGTTCAGGGAAGTGCGGGCGGCGTTTGCCGTGCGGCCTGAAGCGTAGGTGGCTGTTTTCATCCCGAGGAATCCCGAAAGTCCGGAGAAGAAACCTCCTGTGAGGAATGCAATGGGCACCCATGAGTTCTGGATGTGGAAGCCGTATGCCATTATCGCGAAGATTACGACAAGGGCGAGGAATACATAGCTTACGATTTTGTACTGTTGCTTGAGATACGACATTGCCCCGGTGCGCACGTGTTCCGCTATTTTTCGCATCGTGGGCGTGCCTTCATCTTCTTTCTTCATCTGGTGGTAGAAGTACCACGCCAACACTAATGCCGCTATCGACGACAGCGGCACAAGCCAAAACAAGTTTGAGCTCATAGTTCTTTTTTCGTCTGTTAAGTTCTTATTAAGTTTGTAAATTTTTCATCAAAAGTATAGCTATTCGGCACAATAGACTACATATTGAAATATGTTGTATAACACATTTCGCCTTTTTTAGTCTTTCTTTAGGATTTATTCAAGAAAATAATATCTAATTTCGTGAAACGTATTTTTAGAAATTTATTCTTATGAGAAGATTATTATTGGTGTTGTCGCTATGTGTGGCAGCAATATCGGCTTTTGCCGCAACGGGTTATGAGAAGAAAGTGTTTGTGTCGGAGCAGGGTGACTCATTGCTTTACAGATTGCTTACGCCTGAAACATTGAAAGACGGCGAGAAATATCCTTTGGTAATATTCCTTCATGGAGCCGGTGAGCGGGGTGCGGACAACGAGAAGCAATTGGTCCACGGCGGACAGATGTTCCTTAATCCTGTGAACCTTGAAAGGTATCCGGCGTTTGTCTTGTTTCCGCAATGTCCGGAGGACGGATATTGGGCTTATGACGCGCGTCCGGAATCGTTCGAAAGTGGGAAAATGCCTGCCAATCCGGAATTGACACCTGTTTTCCGTGCTGTGAAGCAACTTATTGATTCGTACATCGAGCGTCCGGATGTCGATAAATCACGGGTATATATAATGGGCTTGTCGATGGGCGGAATGGGAACGTACGATATGGTCTGCCGTTATCCGGATATGTTTGCCGCGGCCATCGCCATTTGCGGCACGGTGAATCCTTCACGCTTGGCGTCGGCTAAGGACGTGAAGTGGCGTATTTTCCATGGCGATGCCGACAATGTTGTTCCTGTCGATGGGTCGCGCAACGCTTACCGTGCGCTGAAGGCGGCCGGTGCCGATGTGGAGTACATAGAGTTTCCCGGATGCAATCACGGAAGCTGGAATCCGGCGTTTTGCTATCCTGACTTCATGCAATGGCTCTTCAGCCAGCGCAAGGATTGACGGCGGGGAAACGGCAATGCCGCCTTGCAACCGTGTACGACTGACTTAATAACAGAGTGAATATGAGTACGGTGCTCAACGAAAGGACTTTATTGATAAGTAATCCGTTGTTGGCTGAATTGGGCTGCCATGCTTTGTCCGGCAAAATCCGTTTGTCCGGCGAGGAGACAAAGTTGTGTGTCAAGGCTAATTCCATAGTTGTTGATGATATTGGCAAGTTCGTTCAGGCAAAATCAGGAAGCCGCGAATCCGCAGATGGCCGCCTTGGCTGCGACGAATTGCTTGACGGCTTGAAATCGAACCGTGAATTAAAAGTGTTTCCGCCTATAGGTATAAGTCCCCAGCCCGGTAAACAAATGGTAGTCACGCTGTGGGATGGAAAACGGTGGAATGAGTTGGTTGGCGAGAAAGTGGAGATCTGGAGAGATTTACACGCTTGCGTTTTTGTAGGAGACGTGCTGTCAGAGCCGATTTACATAAAAGTTTATCTAAGCTATGATTCCGGCGCGGGAAAGGTGAACCGAGCGACAATGGCAAACCTGCATCTAACCCAAAACGATGAAGCAGTGAGGGAAAACTATTATGACCCTGTAATCAGTTACCGCTATACCGTAAAGTTCCCCGCAAAGCTGCTTTACTCGGTAGAAACTCTTGACAAAATCGTTATCCCGCCTGAAAAGTTCACGGAGCAAGGAGAATCACGATGGATGCCTGACAGCGTCCTGTTCGCTTCGCTGCGGCTCACAGTGGATTATGACAGGAAAATAATTTATGGGGAATATTGGGATGATGAGGATATGTTTCCTTGCGGACGGAGAACCTCCAATGGGTGGGAGGACAAATACCGTTTTCGAAAAGCCTTTTTTTACAAGTCATTTGATTTGATTTTCAGCCTTGAGGAATATATCGGCCGGTTGCCTGATTCTCTTGCGGCAATCGGCGGAATGGTGCGGCGTGGCGGGCAAGATGACGGCCTAAGCCTGAGCCGCAGCCTGACGGTTGAATTTGAGAAGGAATTGCCTTTCGCCAAAATCAATGAAATCCTGCAATTTGATTTGAGCGGTTCGGAATACTATTATTATGTATGATGGAATAAGCGGAGCCGCTGCAATCGTGAAAGTTGCTGCGGCTCCGCTTGTTATCATGTCAGAACCGGTAGCCTACGACGAATTGCGCTGAAAGGTTGTGCGACTTGGAGTCCTCTATCACGTTTGTCAGTCCGAAGCGTGTGTCGAGTCCGAAGATTATGCGTTTCACCTCGAAATTGATATTCACGCCCAATCCGCAGTCGAAGCGTTTCATTCCGGCATTGCCGTCCTCCACGCTGCCGAAAAGGTCAATGTCTTCTTCGATTGTCTGTCCTTGATATTCTACAGAGCCCTTGGCTTTTCCTCCTACTCCTAATGCCAAATACGGACCGACGCCGATTTGCATCTTGAAATCATTGTTGAGCGGAACGTTGACCGTTGCCATAACCGGCAATTCAAGATAGATGGGCTTTAATTTGGTTTCCGCTTCAATTCCGGATATGCTTTCTTTGTTTTTCGCTCCTAATCCGGTGAGGTAAAGGCCTGTCTGGAATCCCCAAACGTTTTCCAGCGGCACATCCAAGCCTACTCCGAGACGGTAGGAAAATTTCACGTCAGCCCCTTCCACATCCTTTCCGATGTAGTTCGACATTCCGATGCCGCCTTTCACGAATACGTCAACGTCCTGCGCCATTGCGTACGGCAGCGAAATAATTACGGCCGCCAGTAAAAGAAATAATTTTTTCATAGTGCTATGAATTTATTGTTTGATAAATAGTTGATTTCCGTGTCAGAACCGGTAGCCTACGACGAACTGTCCTGTGTAGTTTAGAATCTTGTCGGTGTAGGACTCTCCATACATATCTGTCCCTCGGGAGAACTTGAAAGCCCCGAAACGTGTGTCTAACCCGAAAATTATGTGTTTCACTTCAAAATTCAGGTTCAATGCCACTCCGGTGTCGAATCGTTTGAACCCAAGGTTGCCGTCATCGATGCTTCCGAATGTGTTGACTTTCTCTGATACGGAATGCCCGCCTCCAAGGTCGACAGAAGCGGTGTATTTCCCGCCCACTCCGACCGCAAGATAAGGGCCTGCCGCGAGCTTCAGCTTGAAGCGGCTGCCTAACGGAGCCGTGATTGTGGCCATAAGAGGAATCTCGATGTACAATTGGTTGATTGTCCCGTCAAGGTCGTAGGCCAATCCGGTGTCTCCGCTGTCCGCATCCATTTTCACACCGGCCGACGAGAAATATAACCCGGTCTCGAATCCCCAGATACCCTTTATGTGTTTTTCAAGTCCGGCTCCTATGCGGTAGGAAAATTTTGGGCAGGTCCCGCCTGAATCTTCGCCGTTCCAACTCGAGCCGCCTATTCCTCCTTTCACGAAGAAATCGACGTTTTGTGCAGTTGCAGAGAAAATCGACAATAGGGCAACTGCGGCGATAATTAGTCTTTTCATACTGACAGAATTTTAAAGTTTACACAAAAATAACAAATATTAAGTGGAACTGTTCTTTTGGAAAATATGTTTTACAACATATTCGAGTATGGGTTGTGCCGTTTTTGTGCATTTTGTTTGCTGTACTGCACAAAAAATTCTATTTTTGTGCAGTATAAATATTAAAACGTATGAAAAGCATTGTTTTGCAACAGAAAGAAGAACTGAAATATTTGATGTCGTTGCCATATCAACCGCGGAAACCGCTGGATGATGTGGGTGCTTATCTTGAATCTAATGTCATAAAACTCATAACCGGACCGCGGAGAGCGGGAAAGTCGGTGTTTGCTTTGCAGATGCTTTCCGGTCGTAATTTTGCATATTTGAATTTTGATGATTATTCATTGTTGTATAGTTTTGACGAAGATGCCGTGGCACAAGCTTTGTCGGAAGTTTATCCGGGATACACGCATTTGCTGCTTGACGAGGTGCAGAATTTGGATAAATGGGATATTTGGGTTGGAAAGTTGAAGCGGCGTGGTATGAATCTTGTGATAACAGGCTCAAATGCAAGGATGCTGTCAAGCGAGATGGCGACATTGCTTACAGGCCGTTATGTCGAAATAGAGATGCTGCCGTTCTCATTGTCTGAATATATGGCTTACCGTAAGGTTGATATTCATCCGCAATTACCTGACGGAAAAGCGGCATTGATGTTGGAAATAGAGTCGTATATGTGTGCCGGAGGATTTCCTGAAATTTCCAAGACGAGGGAAATAGCCAAGAGCTATGTGGGAGCGTTGTTCGATTCGATTGTGCTGAAAGATGTTGCAAGACGGTATAAGCTGCGCAAAGTGAATGAACTGTATACTCTTGCCGATTATTTGGTGTCGAATTATTGTAATCAACTTTCGTATAATGAAATGGCGGAATGGTTGGGCATAAGCAGTGTCAATACCGTGAAGAATTTCTGTAATTATCTGTCGGAGCCGTATCTGTTTTTTTATCTTCCCCGTTATAATAATAAACTCCGCTTAATGAAGAATGCGCCGAGAAAAATCTATGTCGTTGATAATGGATTTGTAAATGCCAGATCTTTTGAAGTCTCTGCTAATAGAGGAAGGCTCTTGGAAAATATGGTGTTTCTGGAGTTGCTCCGCCGGGGATATAAAGTTGGTGATTCATTGTTCTATTACCATACACGAAACGGCAGGGAGATAGATTTTGTGTTGCGTGAAGCCAATAAGGTGAAATCGTTGATACAGGTGTCTTATGATATTTCTATGAATAAAACTCGTGAGAGGGAACTGAAGGCTTTGGAAGAGGCTTCGTGCGAGCTTGGCTGTAATGATTTGTCAATTATTACGTGGGACAGTAAAGAAACGGTAGAATATGCAGGGCGGACTATAAAGGTACTTTCTGTCAGGGACTGGTTTTTATGACTGTTTGCGGGAAGTGGTACTGGCCTTGGTGGTGGGTCGCTGTGCCATAGAGGACGCTTCTGGTGGGGCAGTAGTGGTAGCAGGCGAGGCAGTTGATGCAATTGCCTTGCCATCGCGGGCGGCCGCCGTCCATCACGATGTTGCCGGTAGGGCAGACCTTTGCGCATTTTCCGCAGCTGATACATTTTTCCGTATCTGCACGGAACGGCCTGTCCGTCATTGTCCTCATAAATGCAGGATAGATTATTTTTGATTTCAGCCGGCTGAAACGGCCGTGAAAGGAGTGGTCACCGCGCTCGTGACGCTGTATCATTTTGGCGATTTCCGCTATTTTTTGCGGTGCGGCGTGCAATTTTGCAGTTGCTGTTTCCGGTTTGTCGGTGTCGAATCCGGGGAGCAGCACGTAAGTATTGGGCATGAAAACGGAATATCCTGCGTCGCCTTGCAGTCCGGTTTCCCTTATGCTCTTTTTCCATTGGCGGAATGTGAGCCCGCAGTCGTCGCCGCAGGTGCATGCCATATAGCAATAATTGCTTTCAGGAGCATAGCCGTCGAAACGGAGGCTTGCGGCCAACTCCGGCAGACCTTTTGGCATACCCCACGAATGCACCGGGAACACAAAGCCGATGGATTCGTGTTCAGACAGTATGAACCGGCTGTTTCCGCCGGAAAGCGTGCGCATGTCTATCAGGCGGTTGTCGCCGATAGAGGCTGCAAGCCGCTCGGCTACGTACCTGCTGTTGCCTGTGGCGGAAAAATAGAGTATCATCAGTGTACAGTTATCAGTGTCGCTCCGAATCCGTATTCCCGGAAAGAAGCGTCTTGCGCGTCGCAATTTTTGTATTTGTGTTTCAATTCGTCGAGCAAAGCCTTGCGCAGCACGCCTTCTCCTTTGCCGTGGATGAATATGATTTTCTGCCCTTTGTGGTGTATGTTCTCGTCCATCACGCGGCGGAATTCTTTCAATTGCACGTCGAGCATGTCTTTGTTCGACAGTCCGGCTGTGGTGTCGAGCAGTTCGTTGATATGCAGGTCTACTTCGATGATTTCGCCTTTCTTATGGCTGCCGGTGTCTTTGGTGACAGGCTTTTTCGCAGGTTTGTCGGCCGCTTTTTTCTCGCGCATGGCCTGTTCGAGCATTCCGCTGTCGATTACCATCGTGCGTTGAGGCACGTCGTTTTTCACGATGTCGAAGGCTATCACCGGCTTGTCGAAATACATATTTTCGTGGAAGCAGTGCATTTTGTAGAATTTGGTGGCATCCACCCTGAATTCCACGGCGGCCGGATTCTTCAGCTTGAATTCTTTGCCTTGTTTGAAGGCTACGTACTGCACGCATACGCGTTCCAGTTCCGTAAGGTCGTCGTGCGTCAGTTCTTCCAGCAATACCTGCATATTAGGCTCTACGATTCCGTTGTAGCGGGTTGTCCAGTTGCCGTCGCTGCCGCGTGAGGCGTAGACAATGTAGAGATAGTAATTGCTGTCGTTTACTATGTAGGAGTCGAATGTGGTGGTGTTCAGGTGTTTCACTTCTGCGGCCTCGTAGCCGAGCACCACGTTGAGTTTTTCGCCTTCAGCGGTTTCCTCTATGGCTTCTTGCTGTGCTGTGGCGGGAGCGGTTTCGGGTTGCTTTGCGTGTGTCACGGCCGGAGCCTCGTATTTGCTTGGCTCGTCGGAGCCGAATTTGCGTTTCGGCATCATGCCGCCGTCAGGGTCTACAACCACGCATTCTTTCACCAATACCGGTGTCTCGAATCCGTCCTCTTCCTCCACGTATGCCAATTTGCCTTCTATTCTTGTCACCTTCCCGCCGCCTGTGGCGTTGAGGTAGCGTACTATGTCTCCGACTTTCATATTGTTTCCGATTTTTACGGTTGCAAATTTACGCAATTCCGCTGTATTTTCAATCGGTCTCCAATGGCGGATTGATGAGGTATATTTTGCCGTATGAGCGTGTGAACGAGGTGTAGAGCCAGCGGTAGAAGTCGATGTTGCCATAGGCTTCCTCCGGGATGTATCCCATGTCGATGAACACGTTGCGCCATTGTCCGCCCTGAGCCTTATGGCAGGTCACTGAGTATGCGAACTTCACTTGCAGGGCGTTGTAGTACGGGTCTTCCTTCAACTTTTTGAAGCGTTCGGCGCGGCGGGGTATGTCGGCATAGTCTTCCAGTACGTTTGTGTAAAGCCGTTCGTTTTGCTCGCGGCTCAATGCGGGGGTTTCGGAATAGAGGGCATCGAGTATTATTTTTGCGTCGAGCTCGCATTTGTAGTCGGGAAATTCGAGCGTCACGTCGGCAAAGCGGAATCCGTACAATTCGGTTATGCCGGAAATCCTTTTTACGATAGCTGTGTCGCCGTTCGCTATGAAATCCATTTTTCCGTCGCTGTCCGATGCCCAATGGTAATTGTTCTTTGCCACGAGCAGCATGTCGCCGGTGCATATCTCGCTTTCCATATATAGCACACGTCCTCTCACCCCTTGGTTGTACATGACGGCGCGCTTGTTCGACCGCGTCACGATGATGGTCTCTTCTATGCCGTCCTTGCCGTAGCATCTGTCGATGGTTTCCGCGAGAAATTCACCGGTGATTGCTTCTATGTCGTCGTACTGTTTGACGTGTATTGCCGGCGGCATAAGGTTGCCGGACGTGATTATCTCGCGTATCATGGTGGCGTTTTGCAGTAAGCCTGAGCCGTGCCGCTGGCGTGCCACCTCGGTCAGCGTATAGCTGTAGACTGTCAGTCCGTAGCCGTGCAGCACTTCGGGCGACAATGCCGGGCTGTCGGCATAACCCACCGGCGGGAGCTGTGCCACGTCGCCGAGCAGTATCAGGCGGCACCCCTCGCCCTCGTACACGTATGTTATAAGGTCGTCGAGCAGCCGTCCTGTGCCGAACACAGCGTATTCGCCGGGATGGTTGGCTATCATCGATGCCTCGTCGACGATGAAATATGTGTTTTTGTAGTTGTTCCGTTTAAGGCTGAATGTCATTGCCTGAGGGTCGAACTTTCGGCTTTGGTATATGTGGTGGTGTATTGTTGACGCGCCGTGTCCGGAATATGAGGCGAACACTTTTGCCGCCCTGCCTGTCGGCGCGAGCAGTATGGTGCGTATGCCGGAGCCGGAAAGCGCGCACACTAATGCGCTGGTCAGCGAGGTCTTTCCCGTACCGGCGTATCCGTTGAGTACAAATGCCGGCCGTGGTTCGCTGTCGGTGACAAATTTGCAGAAAGCTGCCACCAATTCCATCTGTTGCGGATTGGGATCGTATGGCAGTTGCCTCAATATTTCTTCTCCGATGCCTGACATTGCCAAAGCCATAATTCGTTTAAATTTCCGTAAAGGTACTAAATTACGGTGATATTTTATAAAAAGCAAAGAGGGCACACTCCATTGAAAGCATGCCCTCTTGTCTTGTAAGTCCGTAGGTCTTATTCTACAATTAATTTTGTTGATTTTCCGGATGTGTTTACGATATAGATGCCTTCTTGCTTCACAGGAATGACGGTGTCTTTGCCGCTGTAGACAAGTTTGCCGTCTGTGGTGTAGACTTTTGCCGTTGTGGCGGATTCTGTTCCTGAAATATGGATTTCCATGTTTCCGCTCCATATTTTTATGGCATCATTGTCGATGGAATAAACGCCTGACGTTGTTTCCGGAATGAGGGTGAACTCAATTTTCCGGTAATTTGCATTGTTGGATTGTGTGTCATATTTATAGGTGGCTTCGCTCCCGGTAAAGGTGATGATGCTTCCCTCTATATTGCAGCCACTCCATTCAGAAGCTTTGTCTATTTCGAACCCATCCGCATAGAGTTGTGACAGATCGAATTTTTTATCCTGTCCTATCGCTACTGTCCTTTTCTGCCCTTTGATGCTGTAGAACGATATGGATGGGTTGTTGGCGAGGTCGAGTGCCACCAGATGGTTGTTTGCGCAGGTGAGGCTGGCGAGTTTCATGTTGGCCGAGAGGTCGAGTTTCCGCAGCTTGTTGTTCTGGCAGTTGAGTGTGGCGAGCTCGTGGTTCTGCGAAAGGTCGATTTCTTCCATTGCGCAGTTGGCGAACTGGAAGTCGTTGAGCAGCGGATTGGCGGTCACGTCCATTGCGGTCAGCTCCGTGTTGAACGAGCAGAGCAGTTTTGTCAGTTCCGGATTGTTGGCCGTGTTGAGGTATGTGAGGTTGTTGAATGAGCAGGTGAGCTTGCCGAGCTTCGGGTTTTGGGATATGTCGAGGGTAGCCAGTCCGCATTCGCTGCAGTTCAGCTCATACAGTTCGGGATTGCTGGAAAGGTCGAGTTTCCCTATAGTCAGCCTGTTGCATAACAGAGTCTCCAATGCTGGGTTGCCGCTCACGTCGAGGGCCGTGATTTGGTTGTGGTTGCAGATTAGCGTCTTCAGTGCGGGATTTCCGCTTACATCGAGAGAGGAAATTTGATTGCTGTTGCAAGTCAGGGATTCCAAAGCTGCGTTTTCCGGCACGTCGAGTGCGGTCAGCTTGTTGCTGCTGCAATCGAGTTCTTTGAGCGCGGCCAGCCCGGAAATGCCGATTTTCTGCATGTTGTTGCTTTTGCAGCTCACTTTTTCGAGCGACTTGTATTGGCCGAGGTCGACAGTGGAGAAGTTGTTGCTGTCGAAATCGAGATCCTTCAGCTTGGTGTTCTTCGACAGGTCGAATTGCGAGAGATTGTTTCCGTCGCAGTATAGTGTCTCCAATTCTGTGAAGAACTCTATGCCCTTGAGGTCGGAAATGCCCTTGTATTGTATTTCGAGGGAGGCGGTGGCGTCTATCTCCTCTTGTGACAGCAGGTTGTCGTCGTCCTTGTCGATGCGGTCAAGTACGAACTGCCTGAATTTCGCGTCAGGGAAATTAGTCTTGTCGATAGAGATACTTTGAGCCATTACCGCCAAAGGCAGGAGCATTGCAGATAAGATGTAGTAAAACTTTTTCATGCTTTTGCGATATTTGGTTAATAATATCGCAAATTTAAATTTGTTTTATAAGAAAAAACTGAATCTAAATTCAGAAATTGAAATTGACGCAGGCTTGTGATATGCAGAATGTTTCCATTTGCCTTTGTCCTACGGCTGAAGCCGCAGGCAGTCTATACGCAGTCTGCAAGGTTGTATTGCAATGTATTAGCGTGGCAAGTCTTTCAATCCTTATATTGGGCTAATGTCATTTACTTATTGTCTTTTGCGTAACGTCTTCTTAGTTTGCTCAATGTTTGCGGTGCAATGTCCAAGTAGGCGGCAATATATTTTAGTGGTATTTCTCGTATCATTTCTATCGGGCGCATACGCATGAACGCGCGGAATCTGTTGTATGCGTCGCCGCATCCGGTGTAGGAATAACGGCGTTCCAAGCAATATAGCTCCTCTTCGGCCAGCAGCCGTCCCCAGTTTGCAAGCTCATGGTGTTTTAAGAATAGCGATTCAAGGTCGGCATATGATATTTTGTATAATTGCGCGGGGGTGATGGCTTCGATATTTCCTATGGCCGGTAGTTTTTTGAAAACAGAATGCATCGAAGCTACTGCATCTCCCTCTGTTGCAAACCATATTATATCTTCTTTTCCATCTTCAGAATTGTGGAAACAGCGCAATATGCCGCTTCTGAGGAAAAACACATAAGGGCAGTAGTTGCCTTCCTTGATGAGTGTCTCTTTCTTTTTCAAGGAAATTTCACAAATGTGTGCGCTTATCTCTTTTATTGCGGCATCGCTTACCGGAGCAATCTCACGTATTATTTCAGGAAGGTCTTTCATATAGTATGAGGCGTGTTTTTGCTATGGCAAAATTACAAAAAAAGCCGTGAAATATTTGCCGTGATTCTGCTGATTAACGCAATCGAGATTGAGAATTAGGGAATTATGAGAAAATCTCGCTTATTAAAGATGCAAAAATCTGATGCGAAAAGACAGATGTGGCATTTTTTGTCAAATGTAAAACGGAATGAGAGTGGGAACCCATACCTTTGCATACACAGTTTACATGTTGTCAAATTAAAAAGAAAGCCGTATGAACTGGATTATTCTGATAGTTGCCGGATTCTTTGAGTCCGGCTTTGCTTTTTGTTTGGGGAAGATGAAAGAAGTGTCAGGCACCGAATGGTATCTTTGGGGTGCCGGTTTCCTCGTCAGCCTTGCGCTCAGCATGACGCTGCTTGCCAAGGCGGTGCAGACACTGCCCATCGGCACAGCCTATCCCGTGTGGACGGGTATTGGAGCGGTGGGTACGGTCGTGCTTGGTATCGTGTTTTTCCATGAGCCGGCATCGTTTCTCCGGCTGTTTTTCATCACCACGCTGATAGCCTCGATTGTGGGATTGAAAATGGTGTCACATTAAACCTTGCCGCGTATGGATTGGATAGTCTTGATTATCGCCGGATTGTTTGAAACGGCTTTCGCCTTTTGTCTTGGCAAGATGAAAGGCAAGAAAGGCAGGGCATACCGTCTGTGGTCTGCCGGTTTTGTGGTGTGCCTCGTTGTCAGCATGTGGCTGCTTGCCATTGCTGTGCAGACATTGCCCATCGGTACGGCCTATCCCGTATGGACTGGCATCGGAGCGGTGGGTACGGTTTTGCTCGGCATCGTATGTTTCCACGAGCGGGCTTCTTTTGCCCGCATCTTCTTCATGACTACGCTGATTGCTTCTATTATTGGTTTGAAAATGGTTTAACAACAAAACTATATGTTTAGAGAAATGCGCCGTAAGCGGCAATTATTGCCAACCGAAGAAAGCGTTTCCATCCTCGAAAAGATGACGAGCGGGACGTTGGCTCTACATGGGGACGATGGCTATCCGTATGCAGTCCCTGTCAGCTATGTGTATGCAGATGGCAAGATATACTTCCACACCGCTGTGAAAGGGCATAAAGTGGATGCCATCCAGACGAACGGCAAGGTTTCGTTCTGCGTGGTGGAGCAGGATGACGTCAAGCCAGCCGAGTTCACCACTTACTTCCGGAGCGTCATCGCCTTTGGCAAAGCCCGCATTTTGGAAGACGGGAATGAAAAGCTATCCGCCTTGCGTTTGTTGGCGGACAAGTATTCACACGGCGAGGCGGGTATGGAGGCGGAAATAGCCAAAGGTTTCAATCATCTGCTGATGGTGGAAATCACGGTTGAGCATTTGACGGGCAAGGAATCTATCGAATTTGTGCTCTAATCCTGCTGAGGCTCGTCTGCGTGATGCCCAAATAGGTGGCGATGCTTCCTAACGGCAACCGCTGTAACAAATCAGGCTCTTTTCCCAACAACTCCTTATACCGTTCCGAGGCGATGGCCGACAACATGGAAATCAGTCTCTCCTCGGTGGCAAGCAACTCCATCTCCGCATAACGCCGCCCCCAATTGGCGATGTGCAAGTCTTCCGAAAACAGTTCTTTCAGTTTTTTCCTTTCCAATACGTACAAGACCGAATCTTCCATCAGTTCCATCGTCTCATATCCCGGCTCGTCATTCACATAACCTTTCATGGAAACAAGGGTCGCTCCCTCCTTGCCGACCCAAAAAGTGATTTCTTTCCCATCCACCAATGTATAGGCGCGGACAATACCTTTCTTGATGAAAAAGATGTTATTCTCCACCTTGCCGCTTTCCAGCACCCGGTATCCTTTGGGGTATGAAACTTCTGTCAGGCATTGCTGCAACCTGTCCAAAGAGGTGTCCGGCATGGCGTATCTTTGGTTGATGATTTCCTTTATATCCATAGTTAATTGCTGTTGTCGGTATGCAAAATTATGAAATAGCACACGGAAACGGTAATGAACGGCTGTTTTTTGTCAAATGTAAAAAACGTTTTTGCCAAATGCGAAAAGCCGTCAGGGATTGCTTGCTTACTTTTGCACCCGAATTTTAATAAACCATAGGTATGAATTGGATAATCTTATTATTGGCAGGATTGTTTGAGGTGAGCCTTACATTCTGTTTGGGGAAAACGAGAGCGGCGTCAGGGCTTGCGTTTTATCTGTGGGGTAGCGGCTTCTTGGCTTCTACGGTATTGAGCATGGCATTGCTTGCCAAAGCGGTTCAGACTTTGCCTTTGGGAACTGCATACGCCATTTGGACAGGTATCGGAGCAGTCGGCACGGTCTTGATAGGAATATTCGTTTTCAAGGAACCTGCCACTCCCATCCGGCTTTTCTTCCTGTTCACACTCATTGCTTCCTTGATTGGATTGAAAGTCGTATCATATTGAGAGGAGGCGGAAAATGAAGTATGAATTGAGGGAGAATCAAGGCATTCCGGCACCTCTGCTGGCTTTGATGGCAGCTGCTACCGGACTTTCCGTCGCCAACTGTTACTACAACCAGCCTTTGTTGGGCAGCATGGCAAAAGACTTCGCGGTAAATGACTTTTCTGCCAGCATGGTAGCGACATTGACCCAGATAGGCTATGTGACCGGACTTGTATTTGTCATCCCACTGGGTGATTTGGTTTCACGAAAGAAGCTGATATTGACCAATTATATCGTTTCTGCGTGCGCCTTGCTTGCCATATCCCTTGCCCCGAACATCTACTGGGTGTGGGGCGCATCCTTGCTTGCCGGCGCATCTTCGGTCATGCCGCAGTTCTTCATCCCGTTGGTGTCTTACCATTCAGCACCTGCACACAAGGTGCGCAATGTGGGCATTATACAATCCTGCTTGCTCATAGGCATTCTCGGCTCGCGGGTCTTCAGTGGCTTTCTGGCTGATGTGTGGGGATGGCGTTCCGTCTATTTCGTGGCTTGCGTGTTTATGCTCGGATGTTTTCTGATGATTTACAAGATGCTGCCCATGCTGTCTGCCCGCTCTCAAGAAAGTTATGCAGGGCTGATGAAATCCTTGTTGCGTCTGCTTGCCAAATACCCGTACTTGCGTATCGCGTCGCTGAGGGCGGCATTGGCTTATGGCTCGTTCTTTGCGTTGTGGAGTTGCCTTGCTTT
>ENA-ORSJ01001116-ORSJ01001116.1-human-gut-metagenome-genome-assembly--contig:-NODE-1116-length-24270-cov-2.241751_pt1 | contig 24270 bp, 19 predicted proteins | sample MGYA00242191_ERZ509158 | MGnify/ENA primary metagenome ERZ509158 (study PRJEB26280, sample SAMEA2338623) | human gut metagenome | biome: human gut; feature: human-associated habitat; material: faeces...
TTCATAAAGCGCACGAGGGACGAGCGCGATGGCGCCTGCACCTTGAGGTGGCAGTTGAGCCGCACCTCCTGGGAGGGTGCCAGGGGCGGGGTTGCATAGAAGGACCTGGCCCTGATCATCTCGCCCTTGAAGAAGATGGTCATCTGCCCCTCGACCTGCTTTTGCAGATCGCGAAAGTCCACCCTGGCAATCCTGTCCACTGCCACGGCCATGTTGTCCTGGTAGGCAAGACCGACAGCTCCAGAGGGCACGGACCAGCCTGTGTTCTCTAGGACTACGTCGCCCATGCGGATGGGGGCGTTGACGACTAGGTCGCGGATGAGGTCCATGGTCTGGCGCGGATCCTCCTGGCACATGAAGCACTTCACCTTGCAGTTCGAGACTATCTGCTCTGCCGCGTGCTCCGAGGCCCTGCGTATGCCGGCAAAGTCCTGCGAGGCCACGGTGACCGCAATCCCAAGACCTCGGCCTTGCGTAAGCAAAATCTCGAAGCCCGGGGTCTCGATGGCAGCGTACTCGTCCACCACCATGCCAAAGGGTGTTGCTGCGTCCGTAGGAAGCGATCCCAACACGTCCGAGAGCCTGCCCTGCACAACGTCCCCCAACCCCACGGCACAGGCATTGCGTATGGAGGAAAGGCATATCTGCCCCAGATTCTTGAGCTCGCGCGGATCCTTGTCCATGGATGGGATGAGGGTCACGTAGATACGGCGACTCGTTATCACGTCCACTGCGTCTATCTCGCCGTGCGTTGTCTTGAAAACGCGGCCGTAGTTGTCCACAAGGAGGGAGAGAGCCCTGCCGAAGTAGGCCCTGGCGTAGCCGTACTGTTCCGCAAAGTTCTTGGGCTGCTGGGCAAGCTGCCTGGACATGTCCCAGCCCACCGTCGCAAGCCCGGCCCTGAGTGCGAGAATGCTCTTCTCGGACAAGTCCGTACGCCGTGCCAGGGCATCGATTTCCGCAAGGCTCATGAGATACTTGCGGATGATGCTGATGGAGAGCGGTATTTCGCCCCTGTCTCGCATTTCGACCAAAACAAAGAGCAACCCGGAGATGAGGGTTTGGGCGTTGTTCGAGAAGATGGCGTTGCCGTTTCCCTCCTCGGGCATGAGCGCGAAAAGAAGCTGGGTCAGCTGGTTGGCAGTGCCGTGGGCAAAGGGGTTTTGCGTATTGGACTGGCGCAGGGGTGTGCGCATGTGGCCCTTCAGGCGCATGGCCTCCTGGGCCTTCTTGTCCGCCATGTAGGAGAGCAGCAAAAAATCGTCGTCTCTGCCCATGATGCGGCACATGGTGTAAATCTGGGCTGCAAGCCTTGGCGCTGCCTTGGGGTCCACGTAGGTAAGGCCCGAACCCTTGGCAAGGTAGTTGAAGGCAAGCGACACGAGGGTCTCGGTCTTGCCGGCACCGGTTGTGCCGAGCACAAGCATGTGGGTGAGAGCATCTGCGCGCCCAATCCAGAGCTCCCGGCCCGTATCCATCTCGTTTCCAAGAAAGAAGCTTCCCCTGGCCCTGTGCCAGCCTCCTTTTGCCAGGACATCACCATAGTCCACCTTCCCGGAGGTCTCGGGCAGACGCATGGGCAGATGGTCTCTGGCAAGGCTTTTGATACGCGCAAGGTGCAAAAAAAGCGCCAGGGGCATGCCTACGAGCATGGTCTGGGGATAGAGGATCATGGCGAAGGCTGTCATGCAAAGGACAAGAACGTAGCCCTCCCTGCGCATGAGGGCTGAGCACATGCGCGTGGAGAGGGGTGCAACATCCCGCAAAAACTCTTCCTTCCTGTGCTCCTGATCGCGGTGTACGCCATGCAGAAGCTGTCCGTTATCCCTTGTCACGGGCACCTCCCCGCACTTATCGGGTGCACTTGTCCAGGCATCAGGCAAAGACCTCCTTGAGTCGTCTTGTCATCTCATATTGCCATGTCATTCTGTCTGCCCCGAGTTCTGGCGCCTGGGCACCAGGAACTTCTCTATGACCGTGTTCTGGTCCCGGGTCTGTATGCCAACGAGGGTTGCCAGAAGGGCAGTCTGGTAGAGGTCGTTTTTCAGGCTTTCCAGGCGCATGTGGTAATCCTCTGCCAAAAGGATGTAGATGTTTTTCAATGTGTCCGAATTGTTCCACAGGGCGGATTTGCGCAGTCTGTTGATATTGCCAGCAAAGTACTGCTGGCGGGCCGTGTAGTACTGCATGAGGCTGTAGCCCTGGGAATCGCGCTTCATGCGATCGGCCTGGGCTACGCCACTCTCCTCCTCAAGTTCGGGTATGGCCTGGTTGAAATTGGCTATGGGCAGGTAGAACTGGGAAACAAAGCGCAGGGCACCCTCGGCCATGCCGGTCTGGGCGGACTTCACCTTGATGGCGGACGCCCCCTTGCGACCGCCTGGCGTAAGCCGTGCCTCCCTGGCCACACGCGGCATAGGGGTAGGGTTCGAGAGCACGCCAATCATGTAGTTGGCCCTTGCCTGCTCCTCTATGAGCCCGCCTGCCGGCAAAAGCCACCCTGGCCGAAAGACCTTCTGTTCCTTCATGAGCTCGGAATCGAGCAGTATCACGTCCTGCTGGCCCTGGGCCTGGGGGAAGTTCTTCGCTGTCGCATCCCTCCTTGTCTCGTCGAGGGCCTCCTCCTGCAAGGTATCAAGGGTTGAGCGCGAGCGCGCCTGACCCGTATTGGCAAGAGCTGCTGCCATGTCCGCGCAAGGGGGCTCCTGGATGAGGGGATTGTGCTGGGCAGCCTCCATGTCGGAGCTCAAAGACGCCGCATGCCGCTCAAGGGCCTTCACAATCTCCCGTGTGGCGCCCTGCAAAAGTTCTGCCTGGGCAGTGACGCTGCCTCCTGCCCTGGTCTGCAGGGCAGCGTTGAAGGTCGCAAGCTGGGCGCAGATGGCCCGTGCGGCCAAAACAGTCTGCTGCATGCCAAGGACCTGGTTTCCCGCAGTGGCAAGGCCGGGGCCGACGCTCCAGGCGTCACCAGTGATGCTCGTGCCCGCTGCGTCCCCGGCTACTGTGCCAACATTTGCGCCAGCAAGGCCTGCACCTGCTGCCTGCGCCTTTACGGGTATAACAAGGCAGAGCAAAAGGCACACGAAGACACAGACCACCAGGCCCGGACCTCCATCATAATAATACAGGGTATTCCGATTGGGAGCCGGATTGGCTTTCCTCATTGCTTTCTCCCTTTCCCTGCTCCACGCAGGGGCTTTGCCCCGTATCTTTTGGGGCTGTTTTTTCGTGACAGGCTGTTTTTATCGCCTGGCAAAAAAAAAACTACAACATACCTATTGACATGTCAAGCGACATCGGATAAAAGAGGCCCATGGAATGCGGGATGGCGGTCATCCCGACTCTTCCCGGGCAAGCACAGGGCAGCCCTTGCGCATGGATGGGCGACCGAAGATCCCCGGGAAAGGACGTATAAACCTCAAACACTACTTTCAAAAAAGGCTGGGGATGCATATTTCTCCCGTACAGGGAGGGGTACGCACAACGCGGAACAACTTTCAAAAAGAAGGCATGACAGGTATTGTGCTCAAGGATACGCCATGACGCAAGATTCACTTGATGCTATGCCAGGGAAAGCAGTCTTTGGACAGATCCCGAAATCATTGCTCGATACAGGGAAGAGAGCCATGCCCTCGCCCCCGATGCCTGGAAGGAGCAGGCACAGATTTTGGGAAATGCTGGACACCGGCACCCTTCCCGGAGCCGCCCACCTGCGCTCGTCAACGGTCCTTTCCCGCTGCTGCAGGGTCAGGCGCCTTTTGCGGCACTTTGCAAGGGACATGTACCCGAAGGAGGCGGGCAGAACAGACAATTTTGCAGGCAAGGGGGTGGAAAGCGCGGAAGACGAGGTGGAAAGCCTGCGCATCCCCGAGGATCTGGACCTTTTTCCTGCCTGGTTTGCGAAGCGCATGCAAGAACGCAAGGTAGGAAAGATGGGCTTTATCTCGGAGCGCAAGGCCCTCAAGTGGGCCCTGCAGGGCGTCATGAGCCCTGAAGCCATGAAGGAGCTCTGCGCACTCGACGCAAACGCCCTTGTGGGGGAAAATCAGGGGACGTCCGCAAAACGCCTGCGCGAGCCAAGGGAGAGCGAGGTGCGCGACATCTTCGCACGACTCGAGAACTGGGGAACGCCCATGGCTACCCTGGCACTTCTCTGGTTGAAGGCAACTCTTGCAAGTGGCCTTCGGCCCTTCGAGTGGTTCGATGCACGCCTCTACAAAACCAAGGACGGCGGGATATTGAGCGTACGCAATTCCAAGTACGTAGCAAGCAATCTTGCCGGCAATGGTCCCTTCAGACACCTTTTCTTTGCGCAAGGCCCAAATGACGAGAAGCTTGTCTGCGTGGACACCTTTGTGCGCGCACTTTCTGCCCAGTACAGCGCCATGGGCGCAACAAAACCAACAAGGGAGGATTTCGAGAAGATATACAGGCGCTGCCAGCATGTGTTGAGAATCGTGCAGACAGACAATTGTCTGCGCACTGCCAAGCGCAGGAAGGTCTTCCTTCAGTTTTACTCCATGCGGCACCTCTTTGCTGCCGAGATGAAGCTGAGGGCACGAGAGATGGGCTTTGACGCAAGCTTTGTTTCGTCCCTCATGGGCCACGCTGTCACAAGTTCCGCCTGGGAGCACTACGCGGACATGGCCCTTGCTTCCTGCCACAACAGCCCCTCCTTTCCCCTGCCCCTGACGGACGAACAGGCAAGGGTACGCACAAGCAAGGGCTTCAGGATCCCGCAGGAAAGGGAGGCGCAAAAGGCCAGGGCACCCCTTCCCCAAAAGCCCATGACTCCCGCAGGGACCGGTACGGGCAAGGCAGGACCAATCACCAAATAACCCAACCTTCCCTGGCATGCCAGGCAGGAAGACATATACGGGGCTCGCACCCCGAAATACCATCTCCCGGGCCTTGTGCGCGAAGGCCCGGGGTTCCCAAATACCCAACAACAAACCCTGCCCCGCGGGGCAAGATGCGAGGATTTGACCATGACAGAACGAGGTTCCGACATGAACAGAGGCGATATGACCCGAAATGATATGCCCAGAAACAATATGCCGCGGTCTGACGCAGGCCAGCCAGAAGCTTTGGACAAAGCCGTGGCAGCCCATGCATCCATGGGCGCAGGCATGAATCCTGCCATGAATCCCCCCGTGAATGCGGGCCAGCAGCCAGCCCCATACCAGTCCATGGGACATATGTCTGCCATGGACGACGAGCAGCAATCCATGTCCGATGATGTCATCATGGCCTTCCTTGAGGGCGCAGAGTCCCGCCTGAACTTCCATCAGGCAGAGCTCATCCGCCTTGCCTGCCAGGGGTTTACGCGAAAGCGCATCGCAAGGGCACAGTATGTCTTGAACAGGGCGCTGCAGCTTGCGGACACAAGACCTGCCTCCATCTCCATTGACGATCCCTTCAATGGCTACATCATGGACTTTATCGAGGAGGCGGACAACCTTACCTATCACGAGGCCGAATTCCTGCGCCGTGTGGCTCGTGGCTGCAACCGCGAGGATTTGAACGAGGCAAACTACCTTCTTGCCAGGGCGCGCAGGCTGCAGGAAGAAGAGAGCTTCCGCGGCCTTGGCCGCTAGGACAGGAGGGCAGTGAGACACATAAACAGGCAACAGACAAGCGAGGTTTTATGCGGGATGGCAAGGGCTTTCCCAGCATGAACAGGAACGTGGACTGGACACAGCCTACCAACGCTGTGCCTGGGGTCGAGGACGCATCCCGAGGGGAAGAGAACCCCCTCTTCCCCGTCCTGACCCTCATGGGTTTTGGCGGCAAGACCTACACCATCCGCGTTCCCCAAACAGTGCGCAACATGCCGGGAATGGGTGAAGACTACGCAAGCGCGCCGCAAACTTCCCGACAGCCCGAGGCTGAAGACAGCATGAGCCACTGTCCCACCCCGGGTTTTGCGTAGCAGGAGGACGAAGAGCAAGAGAGCACAAGTATCACGTTTTGTATTCATGTTTTATCCAATAGAGGGGGCCCGGACGAGCAAGCGTCTGGGCCCCCTTGATCTGTCTGCCAGCCATGGTCGGCCCATTGTCTAGGGCACGGGAGAAAAGCCCTCATCCTCGTTTTCTGCGCTGCAGGGCCCTTCCTCCACAAAGACCTTCTGGCTCTTCACGACCTTCTCACCCTTCTCACCCTTCTCTGCCTTCCCGGCTTTCTCGCATTTTTCGGCCTGCTCGCCCCTTTCTTCCCCTTCCTCTACAAGGCCCATCTGCCTTCGCCACATATCGTCAAGGTCAAGGCCCTTTTCGCGCGCCTCGCGCAAGGGTGCAGGAACCGTGGAAAAATCCCTGCCGACAAGCCAGGGCAGTTTTGGCTTCACCCCTTCCGCAAGGTCCAGGATGGCAGACGCCACGCGCTGCGCCTGCGAGGCCATGGCCAGTATGTCCCCGGGGTTGCTTCTCAGGCACTTGTTCCAGGCGCCGATATAGCCTGCACACTTGGGAAGCGCACCCTCAAGGCCGAAGGCCACTGTCGCAAAGGCAGCAAAAAGCTCTGCCCGCAGCTCCTCGCGGGCGTATTCATCCTCCCCGAAGCCTCCGCCAAGGACCCTGTCCTCCCTCCCCCTTGCGCTTGTCCAGTGGAAGAACTCGTGGCAGAGGGTCGCGTAGTAGATGGCAGGATTGTCGTAGCTTTCCCTAGGCGGCATGTGGATTGCGTCCTCGCGCTTCGAATAGTAGGCGCCGTCCGGGGAATCGTGCGCGACCCTTGCCCCGCAGGCGGCTATGGCCCTGTCGAGAAAGCTGTTTTCAAGGAACACCGTGGACCTTTGCACCCGAAGGGGTGGCACATCCGCAGTGGTGTCCGCAACGGAGTAGACGCGCACGCTGGCAAAGTAGAGTTTCCCCTTAAGCCAGAGCTTGCCGTCCTCCTTCACCTCCAGATTCTTTTCAGGATACGCAGACGGGTCCTCGTCTGGCGCAAGGGGCCTTCCCTGTCCCCTGCGTGGTGTCATCACAAGGTAGGGCTTTGCACCTTCCTTGAGGCGCGCTGTGTTGCCCTCCCTGTCCTTCAGCTTCCCAAGGGAGCGCAGGGTCAGGAAGCGGCAGTCGTTTTGTCCCCTGGCCCTTGCCTGTGCAGTCAGGGAGATCGCATTCACGCCCGAGTAGCGATTCCCGTAGATGATGTTTTGCGGTGGCACCCAGGGCCTTGCAAGCCCAAGGTCCCGTTCCGTTTTTCCCTCGCGTATGAGGCTGACGATGCTTGTCGCAACCTCCCTGATGAGCCTGTCCGCAGCCGATGTTTCCCTGGCCTTGCGGGCCTTTGGGCTTATCCTCCTTTCCGCCATGTGTTGTACAACTGTTGCCCGTTTTCAAACCTCGACCCCAAGCCAAATGTCTGCCAGCACAGGGATACGTCAGGCAAGATAACGCCTTGCTGCGACAAGGCGTTTTTTCCTTGGCGCAAGCCTTGAGACAATGACGCCCCTGCCACGACCTGCCGCGTGCACAAAATAGCCCCGTGCAAGGTACATCCCGCAGTGCCAGCCAGAGGGCGAGGCTCTGGAAGTAAAGAGGAGCACGTCCCCGAAGACAAGTCTTTGCCCTGCCCTGCGCCCTCCGCGCCCCTGTTCAAGGGCAGTTCTGGGAAGGAGAAGGCCTGCACAGCGGTAGAGCCACTGCACAAGGCCCGAACAGTCAAAGGCGTTTGGTCCCCTGGCGCCCCACACATACGGTTTTCCAAGGGAAAGGCGCACTGCAAGGGCAAGCCTTTTGGCTGCCCTGTCCCTTGTCATTCTTCCCTGGCCGTTCGTGCCCGGTGTTTCGCCTGCCCCAAGGACAAGGCCAGGAAAAAGGGCGTACAAAACCAGGGCAGCGCACAGTGTCCTGCGTTGCATACTTGCCTCCAATAGCTTCTTGCCTGTCTTTTGCCAGAATGTTTTGCCTGCGTGCCAGCCCGACTGGTTTGTTGTCTTCTTCTTGGCAGAGACAATTTCTTGTCGCACGCAAAGCCTTCATAAAATACAGGCATGCCGCAAGAAAAGTCAAGACACCCAAAAAAGAACCCCTCACGCCATTTTTGTGCACAAGTTTCAATACCATACAGACAAATCCCATGAAACTGGGCAGCACCCCTGGCCGGGAAAAATATTTCCTTGCACAGGTGTTGACAGGTCAGAAAAAATATGGCAAGAGTTTTTTATACAAGAGATGCCGCCTTCGGATGGCGGCGCATCCGTTCACCCCTGGCAAGTGCCCCTGAGGAGAAGGTGCTTCAGCCAGCGGGTTCGCAGCCTTGTTCGTTCGCAGGACGATTCGAAGAATCTTCGTATGGGGAATCGTCGCATAGATTCTTCGTTTGAATTCTTCGTACGAATCTTTCGTATGGACACACGCGACATTTGTGTGACGATATGGCCTGTCGCCAGACTGTCACACTTTTGTCCGGGATCCGACACCTGCCAACCTTAAGGCCATTGGGCATGAGCACACATCACGCAACATCCGGATTGTGGGCGTATCTGTCCACACGCCCCTGGGCGACAAGCCCTGTCTCTTCCCGCGCACATCGGGAAGAAATGGGCCTCTCCTTCGGATATGGTTTGTCCGGGCAAGCGTTGCGTCCCCTTGTGTGCCCTGCCCTGGCTTCATGGAGATATTCATGCACGAAACATCCACGCAAGATACCAGGTGCAACCTTTCCTCCGGGTCATGCGGCTTTCGCTGCTCCTGCCCCGGAACCCCATATGCCTTTGACGTTCCTCTCATCCTGGTCGGGCTCATGGTGCTCGTGCAGACAGCCCTTGTCTGTGTCCTGGCCTGCAATGCGCTCGATGGCCTCAGGCCTGCAAATGGCTCCGAAAGGGGGACGTACGAGATATTCGACTCTGCGAAGGATCCCGCGTCCGGGGCTCCTTCGCACGCGGGAGGTGCTGCAATGGTAACGGGCCAGGTCCAGGGCACGCACCTCCTCTCCTCTCCTTCAGGCCCATCCCCCTTGCCCACGGATGCGGCGGGGCTTGAAAGAGGGGGCTACGCCCGGCTTCTTGACACGCACCCCAAAGGACATACTGTTCAGGGTGCAGGGCATAAGCGCTTCAGAGAGGCAATGTCTGGCACAATGCCAGGCTCCGACCTCGAATCCGCTCTCGCAGCACTTCTTGCCCGGTATCCCCATGCCTCTCTGCAAAACCACGGAGCAGACACTATCGACAAGGTGAACCCCATTCTTTTTGGGGCCCGCAAGGCCTTCGAGGCCCAGGGGAACTCGTACCCTTCCCTGACGATTACGGCTCCGGGCAAAGAGGGCTCTTTCCCGGATACGGATACAGAAATAGCCCCCCGTGACCTCGAGGCCATCCTTGCAAAGCTCGCCTCTGCAAGGACAGTTTCCAGAGCCAGGGTGGACGAGCTTTTGGCGCGCGTGCCTGGCGTGCTTCTGACAAGAGACAGGGGCACTGACAAAACACCAGATACGACTTCCGGTACGGCACTTCTTGTCTTTACCGAACCCGATTGCCCGCACTGCAAAAGGGCCCAGGGCCTTTTGCAAGGCTTTCCTCTTTCCTTCCCTGTGCTTCTCATGCCCGTGGGAAGCGGGCCGTCAAGCCTTGCCCTCTACACAAGGGAAGGTACAAGACCTTCCCAGGGCGAGCTTGAGCTGGTCCATTCCTGGCTGGGTCTTGCCTCCGACTGGTTTGTCGGCACATGCGGCGCAAAGACCTTTGTTCCCACCTTCTTGTGGATCAGGGACAACGAGGCGCGCATGGGAACCTTAAACTCACGCGAGCTTCTTGTCCTTTTGGCAATGCTCAATGCGCAAGGGACAACGATCGCGCAGCCGCTCCCAAAGGGCGGCGCCGCGCACGAACAAGCCGGCCTGTCCCGGGCAACGCAGTCCAAGCAACCATCCAACCTGCAATCAAACCCAAAATCCAACCCAAACCCATAACAACCATTTCAAGGAGTATAACAATGGACATTCAGCTTCATCATTTGAGCGACGCGGACAAGGAAGCCTTTGTGGAAGGCTTTGCCGCTGCCGCAGCCATGGACTTCCCCCATTTCGATGCCGAGCGCGACGCTGTGCGCGACGAGCCCTGGAGCAGGCCCTGGCAAAACGGCCCCCTCACCCTGGTTGTGCGCGACAAGACCATGCCCAGCGCCAAGACGCTTGGCAGGCAGTGGTTCTGGATCGTGCGCGAGGACATGCTGCTTGAGGCTGCAAGCGAAGTCTTGCCCCATCAGCCTGTCTACGCCATGCCCTGCTAAAGGGCCTTTTTCCCAAAAACAGGCAAATCCCCAAAACCTCAACCCGTACTTTCGCCCAAAAGCGTTTCGTGAAAAAGCAATGGCGAAAGGCATGGCACAAGACCATCAGCTGTTCCCGGGACAAAAAAGCGTTCCCCGGGAACACGCGCGGGGGTGCACGCGCAAGGACTGCGAAAAAAAGCCTTGCCCATACCCCTCAAGGCCGCAAAGCCACTTTTTCCAAGGACCATGTGCCCAAAGCACTGTGGGCAACATCCCTTGTCACCTTGTCCGGATCCCTGGCGGGAACCATCGTTCCCTCGTCTTTCCCCATTTTGCGAGCAACAAAAAGGGGATCCTTGCCGCATACCCGACGAGGATCCCCAGCGTGAGGATGATTGTGCTATGCTATTTTTTCATGGCACGCAGTCCGTTTGCGACCACGAGGAGCGAGGTGCCCACGTCCGCGAACACTGCCATCCACATGGTGGCGTTGCCAGTGAAGGTGAGGACAAAGAAGAGGGCCTTGATGCCCAGGGCCAGGGCTATGTTCTGAACCAGGATGGCGTAGGTTGCGCGGGAGAGGGCAATAAATCTCGGTACTTTGCGCAAATCGTCGTCCATGATGGCCACATCCGCTGTCTCGATGGCCGTGTCCGTGCCGCCCTTTGCCATGGCAAAGCCCACGCTTGCCCTGGCAAGGGCCGGGGCGTCGTTGATGCCGTCGCCAACCATGCCGACCTTGCCATCTCCTCCAAGCCTGTCTATGACAGCCAGCTTGTCCTCAGGCAGCATGTTGGCGTGCACCTCGTCGACGCCCACCCTGTCGGCAATGACCTTCGCAGTGTGCTCGTTGTCGCCAGTGAGCATGATGGTGCGCACGCCAAGGCGTCTCAAGTCCTGAAGGGCCTCAAGGCTTGTCTCCTTCACGGTGTCCGCCACGGCTATCAGTCCTTCAACCTTCGAGCCCACAAGGGCCACAACGCTCTTGCCTTCCTTCTCCAGGGCAAAGAGCCTTTCTTCTATCGCCTTCGAGCACTTGCCAAGGCGCTCCACCATGCGGTGGTTGCCAAGGTACCATTTGTGCCCGTCAATGACACCGCAGATGCCTTCTCCAGGCAATGCCTCGAGCTCTTCCACAGCCTGCAGGGAAGTTCCTGCCTCTTCGGCAGCCCTTGCTATGGCTCCGGAGACAGGGTGGTCGGAGCGGGAGGCAAGGCTTGCAGCAAGGATGTGCACCCTCTCCCTGTCAAGGTCGCCCATGGGAACAAGATCCGTCTGTTCCGGCCGCCCGCGGGTGATGGTGCCAGTCTTGTCGAAGGCTATGGCCTTCAGAAGGCGTCCCTGTTCCAGGAACATGCCGCCCTTGACGAGTATGCCGCTCCTTGTGGCAGCAGCCATGCCGCTCACAATGCTCACTGGCGTGGAGATGACCAGGGCACAGGGGCAGCCTATGACAAGCACGACCAGGGCCGTGTAGACAGCGGAGGAGACGGGTGTTGCGGTGAAAAGGGGTATCAGGACTGCCACTGCAATGGCGACAAGGAAGACTGCCGGCGTGTAGTACCTTGCAAAGGCGTCCACAAAACGCTGCATGGGCGCGCGGGTGGCCTGCGCCTCCTCCACTGCGTGGATGATGCGCGCAAGGGTGGAGTTGGTGGCAAGGGCCGTCACCTCGAACTCGAAGGAGCCTGCCTCGTTGATGGTGCCGGCATACACCTGGGAGCCCTCGGACTTTTCCACAGGCATGGACTCGCCCGTGATGGGCGCCTGGTTCACTGTGGAGTGGCCGCTTGTGACAACACCGTCCAGGGCAACCTTTTCGCCTGGCCGCACGCGCACGATGCTTCCCACTGCCACCTCGCGAATATCCATGGCCAGCCAGCTTCCGTCTGCCTGCCGCACCGTGGCCCTTTCGGGGGCAAGGGCAAGCAGTTCGCGGATGGCGTTGCGGGCCCTGTCGAGGGACTTTGCCTCTATGGCCTCGGAGAGGTTGAAGAGGACCATGACCATGGCAGCCTCGGGGAACTGGCCTATGAGGACAGCGCCTGTCACGGCAACAGCCATGAGGGCGTTCATGTTGAGGTTCAGGTTGGAGACTGCAAGCCAGCCCTTCTTGTAGGTCGAAAGGCCTGCCAGGGCTATGGCAATGACCGAGAAGGCGAGTGCCAGCACGTCCATCAGGGAAAAGCCCTGTACTGTGAGAGAGGCCACGTCTATCCCGAAGGGTTTTGCCTGCCAGGTTTCCACAAGGTGGAAGACCTCGGAGAAGGCAGCAAGAATACCTGCCACGCAAAGCTTCTTCCAGGGAATTTTGGGCGTCTCGTCTGCCATGCTTGCTGCCTTGTCGCGCACAAGGCGAGCTCCCATGTTCAGGGAAGCAAGAATCTTTGAAATGTCCGGCAAAAGCCCCGGCCTGTGGGTCACGGTGAGCATGCGGGTCATGAGGTTGAACTCAAGGTTGGTGATGCCGGAGATGTTTGCAAGCTTTGCGCGGATAAGGCGCTCTTCCTCGGGACAGTCCATGCCCGCCACGTTGAAGACCGAGGTCTCGTCTGTGGCTATGGCCTCTGGCGTCATGTCTATGGCCTTCAGGGCCTCTTCTATGACCGTGGTTGAGGCAAGTGTATGATTCACTGTGAGCACGCGCTGCATGAGGTTGAACTCAAGGCTCGTGATGCCGGAAATCCCGGCAAGCTTCTTGCGTATGAGGGCTTCCTCCATGGGGCAGTCCATGTTCACGATGCGGTAGATGGCGCGGGTGTCCGATGCCGAACCCAGGGCAGCGTAGTCCAGCTCCTCCATGGCCGCATGCTCGTGGCAGCAGCAATGGTCGTGTGCGTGGTCGTGCGCATGATCGTGTGCATGATCGTGTGCATGTTCATGGTCATGAGCGTCGCAGCAGGCATGCTCATGCGCGTGTTCATGCGCATGGTCGTGGGTTTCACAGCATGCCTGTTCGTGAACGTGCTCGTGGGCATGATCGTGCGTGTGTTCGTGGCCGGAACAGCAGGCATGCTCATGGACATGTTCGTGCACGGCTTCCTCTGCCTTGCGCCGTGCAAGGATCTCGCGCCCTATCTCGCATATATATCCAAGTGGATGGCTTTGCCCGCAGGGGCACAGCGCCGTGGTGGCTTCACTCATATATTCCTCCAAGGTGGCCTGTCGGGAGGGGGTACCGCCCTCCCTTTTTCATCGATAGTGACAGGGTAGTGTCTATAGCAACTATAGAGTCAAGCGACTTTTCGCATATTTTTGAAAAAATTTTTCATCTTGCGGCAAACGTCGTGCAATAGTGTGCGATTTGTGCCTTTTCATCCAACGTGCAACAGACAGGAGACTCATGCAGGCCCTACCGGACAGTCTTGCCAGGGCAAGGGACGCCTACCTTGCCATGCTTGCGCAAAGCCCTGCGAACATCGTGAAAATCCCCCTGGCAAGCCTCACCGGCGAGCTTGCGCAGGAACTGTGCCTCAAGGCCGTGCAGCTGGCAGGGGCAGCCCTTGCCCTTTTGCCGGACGCGCTTGTCACCCGCGAGATGTGCCTTTGCGCAGTCTCCGGAAACGGCCTTGCCCTGCGCCATGTTCCAAGGAAGCTTGTGGACAGGGACATGTGCCTTGCAGCCGTGCGTGCCAACGGCCTGGCCCTGCGCTTTGTCCCCTCGCGCCTTTGCGACTGGGATATGGCAAGGGCAGCTGTGGAAAACGACGGCCAGGCACTGGGCCTTGTGCCTTTGAGGCTGCGCGAGCAGGAGATCTGCCATCTTGGTGCAGCGCGCGGGGCAAGCCTTGCCATGATACCCGAGCGCTTTCGCGATCGTATTGTCTGGCAGGGGCTTGTACGCAGCGGGCGTGCCAGCCTTGGTGATGTTCCGCACCCCTTGCGCGACAAAAGCCTCTGCCTTGACGCCCTGCGCCTTGAGGGCACTGCCATCAAGGACGTCCCGGGGAGCATCCTCGACCAGGGGATGTGCGCCTTGGCTGTGCGCACAAGCGGAAGCGCCCTCATCTTTGTTCCGGATGCCTGGAAGACGCGCGACATGTGCATACAGGCTGTGCAAAACTTTCCCTGGGCCTATCGTCACGTGCCGGACAGGTTCAGGCGCGACAGGGAGATTTGTTCTGCCGCAGTGCACGGCCACGGAAGCCTCATCAGGGACGTTCCAGGAGACGCCAGGGACGAAATCGTTCGCCGTGCTGCCCTCACAGCCCAACAGGGAAGCTCTGATGCCGTGGCCTTCCTTGACGCGGAGGCAAGGGCTGCAAGGGCAAGCCTCGCAAAAAGGCAGGAAAGCCCGCAAAGGGCAAGGGGTCAGGACGCAAGGGTTCAGAGCGCAAGGGTTTTGCCAGCGCAAGCCCAGGGGCTTTTTTCCACCCAGTCCTGCCCCGCAGCCTCCTCTCCCTCGTGGTTTTCATGATATCGTGAAAAACAGGCTGTACTCAAACAAACAGCCAATGATGTTTTTGCGTCATGTTCTGATATTTTTTGGCAATTGCCTGATATAAAAAGGCAATATTTGGATAAGTACATTGTCGATATACGAGAAAAACAGGATATATTTTCAACTTTGCAAGCATTTTCCCCTGTTCAATCCTTGCTTTACGTTTTCCGATCGGATACACAACCAGTCCAGAAGATCCTTAAACAAGGAGGCGGCGCAAATCCCCGTACACATGCAAGGCAATAGCGCCGAATACCACATATGAAACAGACTCTTCGACACGCTGGGCGCGTTCTTTTCTGCCTTGTCTTCGCCCTTGCCTTCCATTTTCCCTTCCTTGCCCCGGCATCTGCCCTTGAGTACACGGACGAGGTGCGCGGTCCCCTGCCCATACCTCCAGCAGAGAGAAATCTCGTCACCGAGAAGGGCAAGCTCTACTTTGACGTATCTACCGACAACCGCATACTCGAGGCCGCAGTCTTTGACAGGGATGGCTCCCTGCTCTTTTGCGATGTGACAGGCAAGCGCATCATGCGCCTGACCGAGGACAAGAAACTCTCCGAAGTCTACGCCATGCAGGACGGCTATGCGCCCAGCGGCCTTGCCTTCCACAGGGACGGACGGCTCTTTGTCGTTGCCAACAAAAGCGGCAAGGATGAAGGCGGCATCTTTGCCCTTGATCTTGCAAGCGGAAAACTTGAGACCATTCTCTCGCCTACCCTTGGCTATCGCCCGAACGATCTGTGCTTTGACAAGAACGGCGGCTTCTACTTCACGGACTTCAGGGGGTCTGCCACAGAGCCCCTTGGCGGCGCCTTCTACGCAAGCCCCGACTTCAAGACCATAACGCCTGTCATTCCCCATCTCGCCAAGGCCAACGGCGTGGCCCTCTCGCCGGACGGAAAGACACTCTACGTCACGGAATTCGCCCGCAACGTCCTGCACCTTGTCATGCTGGCAAGCCCCACAAGGGCACTGCCCACGGGAAGCTTTGTGGCCTATTATTTCACTGGCCCAGGGCCCGACTCCATGCGCGTGGACAGCGACGGCAACCTCTACATCGGCATTGTGCGCCAGGGACGCGTCCTTTGCCTCAACAAGTACGGCATTCCCATAGGCCAGGTGCTCCTGCCAGGCCGCGAAAAGGAGCGCCACATTCGCACAACCTGCATGGCCATCAAGCCAGGCTCCCGGAAGATGCTCATTCTCACAGGCTCGGATCGCGCAAATCATGTGGATGGCTCCCATATCTTCGAGGCAACTGCCTTTGCGCCGGGCCTTTCCCACCTTGTGAATTCCAAGTAAGTTCCTTGGGATCTCTTGACACCTGCTTGGAAAAATGTCTAGGAAAGCCCTTCCATTTGCGAGGCAAGATTCTGGCGCGATCTTTCCTTGGTCCCTGCCACATATATACTACACATTGAACGGAATGCGACAATTGCAATACAGGGCTTGCCATTGAAAAAGACAGGCTTTTCTGCATATTTTCCCTGCACTCCGAAAAAAAACTGAGCGAACTTGGCAAAGCTTGAACCTGTCTTCTTGAGAGTGCTTTTTCACTCTTCTTGAAGTTCTTGCTTCTTCTCGTTCCATGCATTTTCCTTGGACTGACCGAGGCTGCAAAACAGGGATAAAGAAAATGCTCCTTGACAGTATGTAAGGCATGTGACACTATTCGCCAGCAATTTTTCTTCATAACCTTCCAACCGTAAAAGGAGTGCTATTATGCCAAATCAGGATATCATGCAGCAGGCTCTGGAAATTGCCCGTGCACAGGCGGGTGTCCGTCCCATGACTGCAGCCGAGGTTGCAAGCTACGTGTCCGAAGTTGCCCATGCTCTTGAAGCCACAATCGAGGGCGATGGCAGCACGACTGCTCCTGTTGTGGATCCCAAGCGTTCCATTGGCGAATCCTATGTGACCTGCCTTGAATGCGGCAAGAAGTTCAAGGTGATGACCATCCGTCATCTGAAGACCCATGGCCTGACCGCCAGGGAATACAAGGCCAAGTGGGGCCTGAAGAAGGACGTCTCCCTCACCGCCAAGGGTCTTGTTCGCATGCGCCGCAAGAAGATGCAGGAAATGCGTCTGTGGGAGCGCAGGGGCCAGAATATGGACTAGTGCCGGAAAGACGGCATCACTTTTCTTGTGCTGGCTACTTTTGCCAGACACAGCAAAAAACGAAGGGGATCTGCAGGCAAATGTTTGCGGATCCCCTTTCTTTGTGCGCCATGCCGGGCGCACAGAGCAAGAGAGCCTTCCCAATGGTCCGCATAGCGGTTCGGGAAGGCTCCTCTCGTCTTGTGGCCTGATGGACGCTGTTCTTGCGCCCTAGCTTCTGAACTTCTTCAAAGAGACAGCCGAGCGGGGACGTGCCACCCTGCGCCTGGGGCGAAGCTCCGCGGCCCTGGCAAGGTTGCCTGCCTGCCCGATACCGGCTGCAGGGGCGTCCTCCTGGACGCTTGCGTCTTCCTTAGCGGCCTCTGGAGCAAGGTCAAGTCCCATCCCGTTATTGGGGGCAGCCAAAGCCTCGGCTTCGGGCTTCTCCGCAACCAGCTCCGCGACCGGTTCCACCACCTGCGCTGTCACAGGTTCGGACACAGATTCCGACACAGGCACCTGCCTGTTCGCACTCACCTCGCCTTGCGTCTCGCTGTCTGCAAGGCGTTCTGCAGCCTCTGCCCTGGCAGCTGTATCCTGCACTTCCGACAGGCTCTCCTGTTCTTCCCTCGCCTCCATCACAGGTGCATTCGTCACGGGCTCCTGGCTCTCCAATACGCTCTCCTGTACGGTAGTCTTCTCGACACTGGACAAAGCCTCGGGCGCTGGCACAGACTCTGGCTCGGACGCAGAGGGTCCATCCATGTCTATGACCAGGGGAGCTGCCGCGGAAGGTGCTGCACTCTCTTCCTTTCTGCGCAGCTTTCCGAAAAGGCGCGAGACTCTGCCCTCATTCTTTGCGCCTTCCTGCTCGTCCCCTGTTCCTTCCGCCTCCCTGGCCTTTTCCTGACCAAGGCCAGCCACGCTCACCAGTGTCTTCACAAGGGACGACACCTGGGCAAGGCCTGCCCTTGGACGCTCGCGCAGCCCAAACAGGGCCGAGAGCGCATGATCCGTGGGCACACCGGCCCGGCTCAGGCTCTCCGCGCAATGGGTCGAGTAGGAGAGGACACGCTCGCCGTTGCGCAAAACGGACTTGACCGCCCTCTTCAGGGCTGCCGCAAGCTGCGGTTCAAGCACGGCTGCCTCGCCGCCGCCACCGCAGCAGGGAATGTCTATCACCCTGTATTCCCCTGTGAGCAAAGGCTGCAGGGATTTGCCAAAGACCTCCCTGCCCCTGTCCGCGCAAGGGATCATCACATGATACGGAGCAAGGCTCATGGGCTGGTGCAAGAGCTCGCGCAGGGCCACGTACACGGGCTCCACGGCAATGCCCCTGGAAATGAGCCAGGCCTGGGTCACTGGGCTTATGGCGTAGAGGCCGGTGACCTCCTTTTCTTCCATGACCTTGCGCAAGGAAGCGACCTTCTTGTGGGCTGCGTCTTCCATGCCAAGGTCTGCCATGGCAGCCCCGCTCTCGGCCAGGATGACGCCGCGGCCGTTCTCGTGCATGAAGCGGGCAAGCTTCAGGGCTGTCTTCGGGTAGACGCAGCAAAAATCCGCGTCCAGAAGCAGGTTCTTGCCTGGCCTGGCACTCTTTGCAAAGACAGAGACAAGGCGTGCCAAGGACAGGGTCTTTCCGTGCCCGGGCCTTGCCAGGCGGTTGCCGTGTGTCTGCACGTGGTTCTGGCGCAGAAGGCGCACAAGGCTCACCCCGTCAATGCCCTTGTCGCACACAGCCGTACAGGCCCCGCACATAAAGCAGTGCCAGGCAAGCAGGGGCTTTGAGGGCAAATCCGAAAGGTCCATGCCGTGCTTGTGCAGCATGGGCGAAAAGTGTGTGCAGCGGCCGCAGTGATCGCAGTTCTCCACCATGGCCGCGGCCTGAGCGCGCAGATCCTGGCGCCCGAGCTCAAGCCTCGCTGGCCCTGCGTCTTCCCGGGCTTCCGGCTCCCCTTGATCACCTTGCACCTTCTTGCCGAATATATTGTCTACGCCTTCCCTTGCCTGGGCCAAAAGCCCCTTTTTCTCCTGTTCTTCCCTTGCCGCGTTTTCCAGGGCACGCACGCGCCTGTTGTGCACAATAATGCGTCCCTCAAGGGCAGCGTGGCTCACAAGGTGCGCCACTGCCTCTGCCACGGGCGCGTCTTCGAAGCCGCCCAGATGGGCAAAGAAGTCCCGCTTCAGGAAAATACCCTGCCCAAGGGAGGGGCCAGCACCATGGCCTGGCTTTACGGCAGACCCAATCCAGCGCAGGGTGCGCTGCAGTGCGGGCACGCTTGCCGGAAGCGAGAAGGCGCCAAGGACAGCGCGCTCCTGGCCCATGGTGCTTAAGACACCCTCGTCAAAGTCGTCCGGCAGGAGCACGCAGTCCGCCACAAAGAGCACGTAGGTTCCTGCAAGGGACGCGACCACGCTGTTCAAATCCGACATCTTCTCGATGCGTACTACCCTGGCACCAGTGCGTCCCGCATCCTCTGCCATCTCCCCTGCCTCTGGCAGAAGGGCTGCCACGCATTCGGTCCAGGGGGCCTTCAGGGCGGAGTAGATGGTGTTGGCAAGGGTCGTTGAGCGCTCGCCTGCGACAACAACCACGCTCACAAGGGGTCTTGTCTCGCTCTCTTGCGGCAGGGGCCTAAGCATATGGGGACGGTTTGCAAAGCCTGTGAGGGCAAAGGGAATGTCCGAGGCAAAGGTGCAGTGGGCAAGGGCCCCTTGCGTATAGCGGGCGCGTCCGAGGCTGCGCGCAAGGCCAACAAGACAGTACTGGCGATCCGGCCCGGCAAGGGGGGTCAGCACAAGGCCTGCGGAAGGCAGGGCCTCAAGGGCCTCTGCCAGCGCCTCGCGGCGCAGGTAGGCAGTGACAGGGCGCACGGCAAGGACCTGGCTTGCGCCCTCCTGGAAGGCGCGTGTGAAAAGCTCGTCCAGGTCAGCCACCCTTGTCACATCGCGAAAGCCCCCGAGGGGTGTGGTGTCGCGCTCAAGGGAAAGCGGGGAGCCCTGGGGACGGTTTCCGTCACCTGAGCACATGGAACAGGTGATGACGCGCATCTCAAGGCTTCTGGCTGCATCAACCACAAGGGCAGCCGCGTCGTCCGGGGTCTCCTCGTCGCGCACGCACACCAATATGCTTGTTCCGCCCATGGCAAGGCTGTCCCTTGTCTGCGCTGCCCTTGGTGCGTCGTGGGGCAGATCGTCCAGGCGCAGTGCGTCCAGCGCATCAGCGCCCTTGCTTGCCTGGCGCAGCTGTTCGGAGGAGTCCACGAGGGCCATGATGCCCTCGTGCATGTCGTGCTGGCGGCGCTTCTTGAAGAGGATGGCAACCCAGTAGAGGTAGCCTGCGGCAAGGACAGTGCCAAGGAGGATCAGCAGTGTGAGGGTGAAAAAGCCCGCCTCGACCGTGGCAAGGCCAGCCATGGCAGCTCTGGCAAAGAGGATGGGCACTGCTGCCACGCAAAAGGCCTTGGTGCGCATGCCGCACATACCAAGGACAAGGCCCACCAGGGCCACAGGCACGTTGAGGACAAGGAGAAGGACAGTGAGGAAGAGGCAGTACTCCAGGGGCAGCACAGCGCGCCTTGGAAGGCTCTTGCCTGCCTGCCTGCGGGCTGCCACCCAGCGATGTATGGAAGACTGCAGAAAGGCTCTTGTCAGGGTGCAGGCAGTGCCCGAAGCTGCGGCCAGGGCAAAGACGCTCACAATGAGTCCAAGGGCAAAGCCAAGGTCGGAAACGGCCAATGTGATGGCCTGGGACTCCGGCAAAAGAAAGACCAGGATGCCGGCAGGCAGGCTCACCACAAGCAGAACAGTCGAGAGCAGGGGAGAATTGGCCGCGAAGTCCGCGTACCTGCCGAGCATAAAGGGATTGACAAAGCTTGTGCCCCTTTGTGTGTAGAAGGCGCACATGAAGATGGCAAGGACAAGAAGACAAAAGAGCACTGGCCGGACAAAACGCTGCATACTTTCCCCTGGGACGCCTTTGAAAGTTTTTGCCGGCTCATGGCACGAATGCACCACAGGGCCGGCCTTGGGAATCCGCTTTTTTCGGATCCCCCGATTTTGGGGGCAGGCGCCCGTAAAAATGTACGTGTTCTTTGGCCTTTTCGCAAGGCGTGCGAAAAGAGCCGCAAGGGGCTTCATGGGCTTCCCTGCGGCTCTCTTGCATACGATTCCCGGGCTTTTTTCAGGGAACGAGGCGCGTCTGGCAGAAGGCTATGGGCTGGCGCAGGGTCGGAAGGTAGCGCTCAAGCAGTATGCCCTCCACCGGGGGCACGTCCTGGCCGAAGGTGCCCCGCACGCCAAGGGTTGTGAACTGTACTGCCTTGTCTATGGCAAGGGAGAGGCTGTCGCCCTGCATGAGGCAGCCAGTGAGAACAGAGGCGAAGATGTCGCCAGTGCCCGGATAGTGGGCCGGGATGTAGTCGCAGTCCACGCGCCAGTACTTGTCTATGCTGCGCTCGTAGGCAAGGACGGAGCTGTACTCCGGGCTCGGGCCCTCGGTTATGGGCATGCTTGTGCCAACGACTACGGCTGGCCCCATGTCGGAGAGGGCTTTCAGGTAGTCTTTGAGATCTTTTAAGCTGTGGCGCGCGTGGTAGTCGAGGTTCAAAAGCAGGCAGATTTCCGTGAAGTTTGGGGTGATGACTGTTGCCTTTTTTATCAGCCAGCGCATCTTCTCGACCATCTGCGGGGTCATGGTGGGGATAAGGACGCCGTCGTCGCCAAGGACAGGGTCTATGACAGTGAGGCCTCCGGGAGCCAGAAGATTGTCTATGCAGCGGGTGACGCTTTCCATCTGCTTTGGGCAGGCCATGAAGCCGGAGTAGACGCCGTCAAAGGTATCGCCCCGCTCCTCCCAGTGCGAGAGCATGTGCTCCATGTTCTCTGTGAGATCGAGAAAGGAGAAATTGCGCGTGCCAACGGTCTGGGTGGAGAGCACGGCCGTGGGCAGGGGAATGGGCTGTATGCCCATGCAGGACAGAACGGGAATGACCGCTGTGAGCGACGTTCTGCCAATGCCGGAAATATCGTGTATGGCCACAACACGGGGAATGGAATTGCGCAAGGGACTCCTCCGATAGGGATTGCCGGCCCGCCGCCCGCAAAGGCTGCAGGCCCAGAATGGAGCTTCAATATATTCCAGGGGCGCCAATTTGCAAGTGCCGCACTTGACTTTGCGGGGGTGAAAAGGGAAAACGTGCCCTGCCAAACAGTGCAAAAAAGTCCACCCCAGGAGGTTTTTTCATGGCGCAACATCATGTCTACGGCCCGGTTCCCTCGCGCAGGCTCGGGCGCTCCCTTGGCGTGGACATTATTCCCTTCAAGACCTGTACCTACGACTGTACCTACTGCCAGCTGGGCCACACCACCCTGCATACGCCCGAACGAAAGGAGTACGTCGATGTGGACATGGTGGCAGAGGAGCTTCGCAGCCACCTTGAAAGGGACAGGCCTGACATCATAAGCCTAGCCGGTTCTGGCGAGCCGACCCTGAACAGCGGCCTTGGGCGTCTCATCACACGCATCAAGGAGATGACCGACGTGCCGGTTGCGGTGTTCACCAACGCCTCCCTCCTGTGGATGCCAGAAGTGCGCGCAGACCTGGCCCTGGCTGACATCGTAAGCCCCTCCCTGGATGCGGCAACAATGGCGTGTGCCGAGCGCATCAACGCTCCCGCAAAAGGCCTTGAAATTAATGTTATACTTGAAGGTGTGCGCGCCTTTTGTGCCGAATACAAGGGGCAAATCTGGATCGAGATATTGCTTGTGAAGGGTATAAACGACAGCCTGGAAGAGCTGGCACGGCTTAAAGAAGTACTTGAATCCCTTCCCCGCTACGACAAGATACAGCTGAATACCGCCACAAGGCCCCCTGCAGACAGTGATGTCAAAGCCTTGAGTGAAGAAGAACTTCAGGCAGTAGCTGAAGTTTTGGGGCTGCCATGCGAGATCATAGCCTCCTGGCACAAGAAAAGCGGGGGAGAAATGCACGACGCGAAGGTCCAGGCATCGGACGTGCTCGAACTTGTGCGCTGCCACCCTTCCACGGCCGAGGATGTGGCAAACGGCCTTGTCATAACAAATGCTCTTGCAGAAAAGCTCATAGCCCGGCTTCTTTCCGAGGGCAGCATTCAGGCCGAGGAGAGAGCCGGCAAGACCTACTACATCGTGCGCGAAGAGGACCAGATTCAGGGCTGATTCGGGCAAGGCAGGGCGCCATCCCGGGGCTTCACATGACGGCCCCAAGAGGGTATAGGAGCCCGGAACACTTACCCCTGAACTGAAATCAGCAACCCAAAATCAGTCACATACTGCCAAACAACAAAAAAATCAGGCAACACGGAGTTTGACATGGCTCTCAGCATAGGAATTGTCGGCCTTCCCAATGTGGGCAAGTCCACCCTCTTCAACGCCCTCACCAAGGCCCAGAACGCCCAGGCCGCAAACTATCCCTTCTGCACCATCGAACCCAACAAGGCCACTGTGGCCGTGCCGGACAAGCGTGTGGACGCCCTTACCCTCAAGGCAAAGCCCAAGAAGACCATCTACGCCTCAGTGGATTTCATCGACATCGCAGGCCTTGTGCGCGGTGCAAGCAAGGGCGAGGGCCTTGGCAACCAGTTCCTTGGCAACATCCGCGAATGCGCTGCCATCGTGGAAGTGGTGCGCTGCTTCGAGGACGAGAACATCACCCACGTGGATGGCTCCATTGACCCCTTGCGCGACATCTCCACCATCGAGACCGAACTGCTTTTGGCAGACCTTGAGACTGTCCAGCGAAGGTTCGAGAAGCTGCAAAAGCTCTGCCGCACCTCCAAGGAGGCCCGCCCCCTGGCAGAAATGGTGGAAAAGCTCGCAGCCCACCTGAACGAGGGCAACCCTGCCCAGAGCTTCGAGTGGAACAGCGAGGACGATGCTGCCCGCAACCTCTGGCGCGAGATGGGCCTGCTCACAGCCAAACCCGTCATCTACTGCGCCAATGTGGATGAGGACGGCCTTGGCGGAAACGAGCTCACTGCCAGGGTGGAAGCCTATGCCAAGGAGCACAACAGCGGCTTTGCCATCATCTGCGCCCGTCTCGAAGAAGAACTGCAGGGCCTTGAGGAAGAGGAGCAAAAAGAGATGCTTGCCTCCTACGGCATCGAGGCAAGCGGCCTTGAGAGCGTCATCCAGGCTGGCTACGCGACTTTGGGCCTTCAGAGCTACTTTACCGCAGGTCCCGACGAGGTGCGCGCCTGGACCATACACAAGGGCTGGAAGGCTCCCAAGGCAGCAGGCGTCATCCACACGGACTTCGAAAAGGGCTTTATCCGCGCAGAAGTCATCTCCTACGACGACTACATGAGCCACGAGAGCGAGGCTGCCTGCCGCGCTGCAGGTGTCCTGCGCGTTGAAGGCAAGGAGTACGAGGTGCAGGACGGCGACGTTATGCACTTCCTCTTCAACGTCTGATCGCGCGAAACGGAAGGACGGAATCCGCCGGTGCATCGGACTCTTTCCGCGAGCCGG
>ENA-ORSJ01001118-ORSJ01001118.1-human-gut-metagenome-genome-assembly--contig:-NODE-1118-length-24237-cov-2.901662_pt1 | contig 24237 bp, 20 predicted proteins | sample MGYA00242191_ERZ509158 | MGnify/ENA primary metagenome ERZ509158 (study PRJEB26280, sample SAMEA2338623) | human gut metagenome | biome: human gut; feature: human-associated habitat; material: faeces...
GGCAGCCGCTTCGTCACCCAGTCGCTCCTGCTGTTCCATGACGACCTTCACGGCCTCTTTGACGGCCGGGCTTGCGATGATGTCGGTCATTTCGCGCCGCCTTCCGTCTTGGTTTCCGTATTACCGTCCGTTGCCGGCTTGCCGTCAGCCGCCTTGGAAGCGCCGTTGACGTCGATGGTCATCAACGTCTCGCCCGCTTCGATGCCTGCGGCCGGGCCGACGAAGATCTTGGTGACGGTGCCCTTGACCGGCGCGTACACGTAGTTCTCCATCTTCATGGATTCGAGCACGACGAGCAGGTCGCCCTTGGCCACGTCCTGGCCTTCGACGACGTTGATGCGTGTGACGACCGCCTGCATCGGGCTGGCGATCACACCGGGCTGGCCGTCGTTGCCCTGCTGCTTCTTTTCGACGTGGTGCAGGCCCTGTCCGCGCAGCGGCTGGATGGCGCGCTTGGCGTCACGCGCCTTGGCGCCGCCGGTCAGGTTGGCCACGATGTCGTTCGGCACGGTCAGCGACACACGATGGTTGTTGACTTCGATGACGAAGGTTTCGCTGGATTCCTTCTGCTCGGCTTCCTTCGCACCCGAAGCGCCGGCCATGGATGCCGGCTGGCCGCCCTTGGTGGAGGATGCTTCCTTGTTCAGGTACTTGCGTTCCAGCCATTTCGTGCTCACGTCGTAGGCCACGCCATGCTCGGCGGTGAACTCGTCGTCGTTGAAGATCTGCTCGAACAGGCTTGCCGGGGTCGGCACGCCTTCCACCTTGAGCTCTTCCAACGCGCGGCGCACACGTGCCACGGCTGTCGCACGGTCGGAGGCGGTGACCACGAGCTTGCCCATCATCGAATCGAACTTCGGGGAGATGGTGTCGCCTTCCACCACGCCGGAATCGACGCGGATGCCCGGGCCGGACGGCCATGCGAGCTTGGTCAGCGTGCCGGAGCTCGGCGCGAGGTTCTTGGCTGGATCCTCGCAGGTCAGACGCAGTTCGAAGCTGTGTCCGCGCAGCGGGTGGTCGACGGTTAGCTCGCCGCCGTTGGCGATGGTGAGCTGTTCTCGCACCAAATCGAGGCCGCAGACCTCTTCGCTGACGGTGTGTTCCACCTGCAGACGCGGATTGACTTCCAGGAAGTAGACCTTGCCCTGCTCGGTCACCATGAATTCGCAGGTGCCAAGTCCTACGTAATCGACCGCGTCGAACAGGCGGCGGGAATAGGTTTCCAGCTGTTCGAGCACGCCGTCGGAAAGGAACGGCGCCGGTGCTTCCTCCACCAGCTTCTGGTTGCGGCGCTGCACGGAGCAGTCGCGGGTGGAATACACGGTGAAATTGCCGTGCGAATCGCGTCCGCACTGCGTTTCGACGTGACGGCCCTTGTCGATGAACCGTTCGACGAAATACTCGTCCAAATCGCCGCCCTGCAGCGCATCGTGGTTCATGTAGAAGCCACGCAGCTCGTCGTCGTTGTGCACGAGCGTGATGCCGCGGCCGCCACCGCCGTCGGTGCGCTTGAGCATCAGCGGATAGCCGTGCGTGTGCGCGAAGTCGAGCAGCAGTCGCATGTCGGAAATCGACTGGGAAATGCCGGGAACCGGCGGCACCTTCGCGAAAGTGGCCACGCGGCGGGCCGTGATCTTGTCGCCCAGGTCGACGAGCGCCTTCGGATTCGGGCCGACCCACGTGGCGCCGGCGTCGAGGACCTTCTGCGCGAAGCTTGCGACTTCGGAAAGGAAGCCATAGCCAGGGTGCACCGCGTCGGCACCGCTGCGCTGCAGGATGTCGATGAGCAGATCCTCGTTGAGATACGTGTCCTTGTAGGTGTCGCCAGACAGCAGATACGCATCATCGGCCATCTGCACGTACTGTGCGTGACGGTCCTGTTCGGCGTAGACCGCGACCGTGGGAATCCCCATCTCACGTGCGGTGCGCACGACTCGAAGCGCGATTTCGCCGCGATTCGCCACCAGTAGTTTGTTGACATTCTTAGGCATAATGTCAAGTTTGGCGGTCGAGGCGTGATTCGACGAACTCGTTTCCCACAAAAGATTCGCAATCTTTTTGTAAGGCTCCACAAACGTTACCGAAACTTAGCAACCCTACGATGGGGAGCATTGATTGACGAAAGACTCATTTTCGTCAGTTTTTGTAGCATCCTGTAGCATCCGCAAAAAAGGGAGGATTCCACCATGCGCAACGCAATCCTGACCATCTCATCCGCGGCCAAAACGGCCACCAGCGGCAAATTCGGCGCCGTTTTGAAGTCCACGCTGTTCGCCGTGCTGCTCGCCGCCGCCTCCATGGCGGGCGCCGTGCCGATTCCGGGCACTCCGGTTCCGATCACCCTGCAGACCTTCGTGGTCATGCTGGCCGCGCTGATGTTGCCGTGGAAGCAGGCGGGCGCCGCGGTGCTCATGTATCTGGCCGCGGGCGCGGCTGGTCTGCCGGTGTTCGCCGGCGGCGCGTCCACCATGGCTTTGGTCGGCCCGAGCGCCGGCTTCCTCATCGGTTTCCTGCCGGCCGCCGTCGTCACCTCGCTGCTCAAGGGCAAGGCACGTGTCGATTCCCCGAAGCATGCTGCGTTGACCGCCGCACGGTATCTGTTCGCCTGCGTGGCCGGCTGCATCGTGCTTGACTATCTGCTCGGCTTCATCGTGCAGTCCGCCATTACGGGCGTGGCGATGCCGGTGGTGGCCATCGCTTCGATGGGCTTCATTGTGGGCGATTGCATCAAGGCGGTTGTGGCTTCGCTGGTCGCGAGCGGACTGGCAAAGCTGCAGTGACTTTTATCGGCAGCGACTTTTCTGCGGTAGTTTTCTACGACTTTTTGCTGGGAATTTTCTGCTGAGGGTTTTCCGCTGAGAATTTCCGCTGTGATTTCCGGGTTTCTTCGTGATTTCCGGGTTTTGATACAGTCTTCCGTTTTCGCTGTGTCCGGTGGGGCCGGCGGATACCAACGTGCGACACGCTCCGGGCCGCTCAGGCCGAGTTTTTTACGGTCTTACGTTGGTATCCGCCGGCCCCACCTCGTTTTGGGGGAATGTTGCGTTTGCGGGTGGCGCGGTTTTTTTGGATATTGCGATTTTGGGAAATGCCGTTTTTCTCGAATATTGCGTTTTTTGAAACGTGCGATTTTCGAAAAAAGCGCTTTACGACTTTATGAGGGATGAGGGTTAGGGAATTATTGGGGTAGGACGCCTACGTCGGCGGTGCGCACGGTGTGCAGGTTGCCGTTGTCGTCTCTGATGGTGAGGGAGGCGTCGGGGTTGAGTTCCAGCGCGGTGCCGCGCAGGGTGGTGCCGTCCACGAAATGCGCCTCGCATGGCTTGTCGAGCGTCCAGCAGACCGGACGCATCTCCTCCATCGCACGCGTGGCCTCACGCTGCGGGTCGGCTTCGAAATCGGCGAGCCTTGATCGCAAACCGTCCACCAGATGGGCCGCGATCATGTCGCGCAATGTCATGGAATCGGGCAGGCCATGCGCGACCAGCTGCAGCGACGTGGCCTTGTCGGTTGGCAGATGGTCTTCGGGGACGGTCAGGTTCAGGCCGATGCCGAAGACGATGCCGACGCGTTCCGTTGCGGCAGCCCCATCAGTGGTACCAGTCGCACCGTCCGCGATGGGAGTTGCGGCAAGCGGAACCATTTCGGCGAGCACGCCGCCCAGTTTCTTGCCGTCGACGAAAATGTCGTTCGGCCATTTGAGCGCGATGTCCTTGCCGAGCGGGCCGCCGCAATCGCGGATGGCCGCGATAATCGCGTTGCGCGCCTCGCAGCCGGCGATCATCTGCAGCCAGCCGTTGACGGACGTGTCCCGCACAATCGCCGTAGGCACGCTGACCACCAGGGAGACGATGAACGACTCCCCCACCGCGCTGGTCCATTGATGGTCGAGACGGCCACGGCCGGCGGTCTGCTCGTCGGCGCAGATCGCCACGATTTCACGGCCGGTCCAATCGCGTCCATCGCAGCCATCGAGGCCATCTCGGCTGGTCGAGCCGAACAGCGCGCCTTTGCGCACCAATTCGGCGGCGTACGTGTTGGTGGAGCCCACTGAGTCCAGCGCGATCACCTGGTCGGCCGCGACGCAGGTGCGTGGCATGGTCAATGCGGAATCCAATATGGTCGTCATGATTCCTTCTCCTGTCCGTCGAGCTGTCGTCCATCGAGATATCGTTCGTCGGCGTCCTGCTTGTCGGACTGCTGTCTGTCGATGCGACGCCCGCCAATACGCCGTTTGCCCGCCGTCGACGTGACAACGTACGACGCCTCGCGTGCGGCAAGCCGCGCGGCACGCGACTCGCGCCAGAACTCCAGGCACAGGAATCCGAACACGAATGCGATCGGAAGCATATGCCGTTCGAAATTGTTGGCCGGTGCGGTGATCATCACACCCATAAGCAGCAGCAACGGCAGATGCCATGACAGCGACCGCCATCGGCGCAGCACCACTTCGGCGGCGCCGATCAGCAGTGTCAGCGTGACATACAGGTTGCCGTGCGTCACCCAGCCAAGCACGGGAATCTGCCCCCATTTCTTGGCGAAGCCGGCCACCTGGTTGCGCCACTGGTGGTTGTATAGGTGAATCCATTCGTTGTCGGACTGCACGTAATCGTTGTTCACGTAGTAGTCCATCGACACGTATGGCAGGTCGGTCACGTTGAAGTATCCGAAGCATTCGGCGAAGAGCGCGTCGAGCGCGATCTGAGGATTCGCCTTGACGATCTGCCACCATGCGTCGTTGAAATCCTTCATGTCGTCCTTGGTGACGGTACGCCACTTGTAGCTGACCTTCTTGGACTGGATGCCCGACGATTTCACCGGGTCGGCGTCCTGCTGGAAGTATGATTCGGCCATCTGGTCGAGGTTGAAGACAGGAGCGAGTTTCTTGGCCGCGTCCTCGGGAATGCCCTGCGGATTGTATTTCGCCACGCGGGCGATCTGCTGCAGCTGGATGCCACGGCTTTCGATCGGATCGCCGCCGATGACGGCACCGCTGTTCACCAGATAGACGAGGCCGCCATGGATGAGCACGGTCGGCAGCATCAATGCGACCACGTACGTCTTCCAACGTTTACGGTCGTTGATGATGGCCAGCAGCGCGGCGAACAGAATGATGTACCACGCGTATTTGGCGCTGATCAGCATGACGCAGCTCGACATGAACAGTGCCGCCAAGGAACGTTTGCGCAGTTTCATGGGCTTGTCGTTGATGGTGGGCAGCGCCTTGATATGCGTCATATGCAGCTCATACCACACGCCGAACCACCAGACGAACGCGAACGCGAACAACGGCGATTTGGTCAGTGAGATCGTGGCGAACACCGCCAACGGGCACACCATGAAGAACAGCAGAATCACGAAGCGTGTCTTCGCGCCGGCGCGCAGTCTGGACGGACGCGCCACCACACCCGCCTCGGGATGGGTGAAATCGCGCATGTTCCAGCAGTCGTGCCGTTCGGGATGGGAGAAGTCGAACGTGCCGACGCCCAGCCTACGCCACGGCAGATTGAAGAAACGATTGGCGGTGGCTGCACAACAAAACGCGGCGAACAGCCATTGCAGCGCGGCCAGCGCCACGATGCCGGCGTCATTGGAATCGGTGAAATACCGGGAGACCGCGGCGAACGCACCGTAGAAAACGGTCAGCACGATGTTGTGCTGGTCGGTCAGATACGTGGGATTGGCCGGCCACATGTAGTGCGCGGTCGGATAGATGTCCATCGGCACGAATGAGAAGAAGCCGATGTACGGCTGTTTCAGTCCGGTCCACTGGTTCAACGCCCAGCTGAATTCGCGGATCTGGGAGCGGATGTCGGCGCCGTACGCGGCAAGCAGGGTGGTCGGAATCCACAGCCAGCCGATGACGAACAGCAGCATGAGCTTCCACCAGCAGTCGGTGCAACGTGTCAGCTTGCGACCAATCCAGACGATCACCGCATGGATGGCGCGCCCCGGTCGGCTATGCGCGGCGTCGCTCAGATGGCGCAGCATGATGCCCAATACCGTCGTCGGCGTGCCGGACACCTCCTGACACAGCTTGACGTATCGACGTGAGAAATACGTCGGCAGCACGCGCTCGCCACGGCCGTAACGGACCAGAGACCGCAATATAGCAAACGAAACAACGAAGGCGATCGCCATGTACAGCACGTTGGCCCAGCCGAAGTCGGCGAGTCCGGTGCCAAACCAGTACAGCGGGCCGATGCCGCAGCACCACGCCACCCACAGGCATGCGAGCACGCCCAACGTCCAGCTGAGGAACGTGTCGGCTTTTCCGGCTTTCTTGTTTTCGCTCATAGTCGGCATATTACCGCCACTGCGCGAATGGGGACCGGAACGGTCGGCGAACGTGCGGCAATTCGCAGATACGACGATTAGAATGGACGGTTATGAACTCCGAGCAGGCAGACATCCTCGACCTTTTGTCAGGCCATACCGACGATACGACCATCGAGCGGTTGGCTTTCGAATGCCTGTTGACGAACATGACCGACGATCGTGTGGTCTCCTTGATGAACATTCTCGGATGGCAAGGCGATTTCAACTGTTTTGCGATCGGCGGGGTGCCTTCGGCCAGTCTTGCCTCGACATCCCTCGCCATCCGCAAGGCGGTGCGCGATTTGGGTGGCGAGCATGTGGTCATCGGCACGTACGGCACTTTCCTGCTGGCTTTGGCTTGCCAGATGGGCGCGGTCACGCCGGAGGTGACCTGTACCGCGGTCATGCCGGCGTTCAGCGAGGACGAGCCACTGTATTTGAGCCCGGTCCGTTCCGGTGTGGCGGGGGCTTCGCATGCGTTGCGTGAGACGATGTTCTCGCTGCAGGCGGCTCCGGCGCTGTCCACTCCTTCCCGTCCGCTGCGTGCCGACGAGCTGTTGCCGGAGCGTGCGCTGCTGGGTGATGATTACGCGCGTGAGGAACTGTATCGGAACGTATATCAGGTGCTGCGCGGCGAGAATCCCGATGATCCCACTTATCTGACGGTGTCCACGTTCCTGAAGTATGGCAGTTCGTTGGAGAACACGGCGAAGGAGCTGAATGTGCATCCGAACACCGTGCGCTACCGCTTGAAGCGTGCCGCCGAAACAACCGGCTGGGATGCCACCGATCCGCGTGACGCGTATGTGCTGACGACCGCGCTGGCGATTGGCCGTATGCGCGACCGCTGAGCCGCTGCCCGGGTGGTGTGGCGTCTGGGTACGCCCGTTGCGCCTGTCATCCGGTCATAAAGTCATGAATCTTTCCGAACATATGAAAAGACCCGCATGCTGCGATTGCAGATACGGGTCTTTTGGTGAAGCTTAGCTTCTGTGCACTCAGGCAACGACCGCCGGATCAACCGGGACGCCCGGGTTCATCGTGGAGGTGATGGTCGCCTTGGTGACGTAGCGGCCCTTCACGGTGGCCGGCTTCAGACGCTTGACTTCGTCGGCCACAGCCTTGAAGTTCTCGTCCAGAGCCTGCTCGGTGAAGGACATCTTGCCGATGAGGAAGCTCAGGTTGCCGTTCTTGTCGACACGGAAGTCAACCTTGCCACCCTTGATGTCCTTGATGGCCTTGGTGACGTCCATGGTCACGGTGCCGGTCTTCGGGTTCGGCATGAGGCCACGCGGACCGAGCACGCGGCCGAGGCGGCCGACCTTGCCCATCATGTCCGGGGTGGCGACGACGGAATCGAAGTCAAGGAAACCGTCGGCGACCTTCTGCACGAGGTCGTCGTCACCGACGATGTCGGCGCCAGCCTCGAGAGCTTCGGTGGCCTTCGGGCCACGGGCGAAGACGAGGACCTTGGCGGTCTTACCGGTGCCGTTCGGCAGGTTCACGGAACCGCGGACCAGCTGGTCGGCCTTGCGCGGATCCACGTTCAGGCGCAGCACGGCCTCAACGGTCTGGTCGAACTTGTACTCCGGCATGCTCTTGAGGAGAGCGATGGCTTCGTTGGCGGTGTAAAGGTTGTTGCGATCGATCTTCTCAGCCGCTTCGCGATACTTCTTGGAACGCTGTACCATTAGTCCTTCTCCTCTCAGTCGGTAACCGTGATACCCATCGAACGGGCGGTGCCCGCGATGATCTTCATGCCGGCTTCGACGTCGCGTGCGGACAGATCAGCCATCTTGATTTCGGCGATCTCACGGACCTGAGCCTTGGTGACGGAGCCGACCTTGTGGGTCAGCGGGTTCTCGGTACCCTTCTGGATGCCAGCGGCCTTCTTCAGCAGAGCTGCTGCCGGCGGGGTCTTCAGGATGAAGGTGAAGGAACGATCTTCGTAAACGGTGATCTCAACAGGGATGACCTGGCCCATCTTGTCCTGCGTGGCAGCGTTGTACTGCTTGCAGAAGTCCATGATGTTCACGCCATGGGAACCCAGAGCCGGGCCCAGCGGCGGAGCCGGGTTGGCCTTGCCGGCCTGAATCTGGAGCTTGAGAAGCGCCGAGACTTTCTTCTTAGGAGCCATTGTATGGTTCTTCTTTCTGTGAAGCGGTGGTTAACGGCACCGGAGTAGGTCTCCCGCGTCCGGTTCCTTCCGCAACGTATATTGCTGTGCTGTGCTAGCAGGTGCCGCCGCCTTGTTCAGGCACACGAGACCCTCCAGACACAACTTTTCTATTATGCGATTCCGCCACGACATTGCGCGTATGGCAATGCATACAAAGAAACCCCGCCGAAGCGGGGTTCAAAAGAATCACGATTTCAGGTTCCTGAATGGGTGTGACGCGTGCGGTAGCAAGGCGCCCAAGCGCAGGCGTACCAAGGTGCGTCAAGCTTGGAGCAACGCAGCTAACGCTCCGTCATGCACGTTCAGGCTAATTTTTCAACCTGGTTGAAGCCTAGCTCCACCGGCGTGTCACGGCCGAAGATGGACACGAGCACGGTGAGCTTCTGCGTGGACGGATCCACTTCGGAGACAACCGCGGCCATGGTGGTGAACGGTCCATCGGTGACGGTGACCTGATCGCCAGGAGCGTAGGAGACCTCAAGCTTGCGCTTCTTGGCTGCAGCCGGCTTGTCTCCGGCGGCCTTGAGAGCTTCGGAAGCGATCATCGGAGCCATCATGGAGACGACTTCCTTGCGGGTCAGCGGTGCCGGATCCTTGGTCGGGCCGACAAAGCCGGTGACGCCTTCGGTCTCGCGGACGATACGACGGGCGTTCTCATCCGGCAGCATGCGGATCAGCACATAGCCGGGGACACGCACGCGGGTGATGACCTTCTTGCCTTTTTCGGTGTGCTTTTCGACTTCCTCCATCGGCACTTCGACCTGGAAGATCTTGTCTTCCATACCGAAGCTGGCCACGCGGGATTCGACGTTGGTCTTCACGCGCTTCTCATAGCCGGAATAGGTGTGCAGCACATACCACTTGCCTTCAAGCGTGCGCAGGCTCTTAGAGAATTCCTCGACGGCCTTGGCACCGGCATCCTGCTCAGTGTCTTCATCCTCAGTGGTTTCCGCGGGCTGCTCTTCCGGAGCGTCCTGCTCGGACTGGGCCTGCTCATCGGTCACCTGATCGGCGGCGACGGCCTGGACGGCCTCGCCTTCGGCCGGCAGCGCCTCAACAGCGGCAGCAGCCTCGGTATCAGCCTTGGAAGCCTCGTCGAGGTTGTCGGAAAACACTTCGTCAGTCATGCACTTTCACCTTCAAGTTGTTTATCAGCCGAATATCCACAGGGTCAGCTTGCCCAGACCGTAGTCCATGCCGGTGACCAGTGCCATCAGCAGCAGCACGAAGATAAACACGGCGAGGGACCAGAAGAACAGTTCCTTGCTGGTCGGAGTGACGACCTTGCGGAGTTCGTCGATAATCTGTTTGATGAACAAGCCAATGCGCATGAAGATGTTCGGCTTAATGGCCTTCTCGCTGTTCTTCGCCTTCGCCATAATAATCCTCCGCTGGGCTTGTTGTAAGAAGCTTGGCAGGGAAGGCGGGACTCGAACCCACAACCTACGGTTTTGGAGACCGTTGCGCTACCAATTGCGCCACTTCCCTAGGTGAACTCTGCCGTCTCCACTTGCCGGCGAGGATTCTATGCAAAACCACGCAAGAAGCAGACGGCAAAACCGCCAAGTCGAAATAATAGCGGGTTTTCGCGACTTCGTCCAACCCGATTCACGACGAATCGCAAGAAACCGCTATTTTCCAACGAAAAAAAAGATTCGCGCCCGGCATGTCACCGAAGCGCGAATCGCTAAAAATATCGTCTATCAACTGAACTTTCCGTCAGTTGAGCGCGGGGCCGGTCGGCTCAGTCCTCGACCCAACGCTTCATGCGACGCATGCCTTCGACCAGATCGTCGTCGGCAAGCGCGTAGGAGAAGCGCAGATAGCCGGGAGCGCCGAACGCCTCGCCCGGGACAGCGGCGACATGGCCTTCGTCAAGCAACGCGGCGGCCAGTTCGGACGTGTTGGCGAACGTGGTCTTGTTGGTGCCGATCGGTTTGTTCAGCAGCGCGGTCACGTCGGCGAACGCGTAGAACGCGCCGGTCGGAGTCGGGCAGTTCACGCCTTCGATGTCGTTCAACGCGGCGACGATGGTCTGGCGGCGCTTGTCGAATGCGGCGCGCATCTCGTAGACGGCGTCCAGGGAGCCGGAGACGGCTTCGATGGCGGCACGCTGGGAGATGTTGTTCACGTTGGAGGTCATGTGGCCCTGCAGTTTGGATGCGGCCTTGGCCACGTCCACGGGGGCGATCATCCAGCCGACGCGCCAGCCCGGCATGGCGTAGGTTTTGGCCACGCCGTTGAGCACGAGCAGCTGGGAGCGCACTTCGGGCACCGCGGCGCCGATGTACGTGGTTTTGGCGCCGTCATAGTTCAAGTGTTCGTAGATTTCGTCGGAAATGACCCACACGTGGTGTTCGATGGCCCACTGCGCGATGGCCTTGACGGTTTCCGGCTTCCACACCGCGCCCGTCGGGTTGTTCGGCGTGTTCACGATGATGGCCTTCGTGTGTTCGGTGCGGGCCGCTTCGATGGCTTCGATGCTGGGCTCGAAGTTGCGGTCGGCACCGGCGAACACGGTCACGGGCACGCCGCCGGCGAGCTTCACGGCTTCCGGATAGCTGGTCCAGTACGGGGTGGGGATGATGACCTCGTCGCCCTCGTTGAGCAGAATCTGGAACGATTCGTAGACGGCCTGCTTGCCGCCGTTGGTCACGATGACCTGGCTTGGATCGACTTCGTAACCCGAATCGCGCAACGTCTTGTCCGCGATGGCCTGGCGCAGTTCCGGTAGGCCGGCGGTCGGCGTGTAACGGTAGTTTTTCGGGTCCTGCACGGCCGCGGCCGCGGCCGCGACGATTGGTGCGGGGGTTGGGAAGTTCGGTTCTCCCGCGCCGAACCCGATGACGTCGATTCCGGCGGCCTTCATTGCCTTCGCCTTGGAATCGACGGCCAGAGTAGCGCTCGGAGCCACGTGATTGATACGGTCGGATAGAGTCTGCCAGTCAGCCATAGTCATGCCTGTAATGCTAGACCTGCCACGCGAAAAACGACAGCCCCACGACACACGTCTATTTCGCCGCGAACGCTTCGCTTGAAGCGAAATCGATGGCCTAACCACACCTTTTGCACTGGCTCAGACCAGTACGAGATTGTCGCGGTGCACCAGCGGATGCGCGTATTCCTCGCCGAGGAAACGCTTGAGCTGGGCCGTATTGCGTCCTAGCATCTGCGGGATCTCCTCGGAGTCGAAGCCGACCAGGCCCTTGGCCAAATGGTTGCCCTGCTCGTCGTCAACCCAGACGGCGTCGCCGGCGGCGAAATCGCCCTTCACTTCCACCACGCCGGCCGCAAGCAGGCTGGCCGCTCCCCCGCGCACCGCCTTGGCCGCGCCGGAATCGGCCACCAGCGCGCCCTGCGGGTGGGAGGCGAAGCCGATCCACAGCCTACGTGACGAACCGCGGTCGTTGATCGGCGCGAACGCGGTGCCGACCGGATCGCCCATCATCGCGGGACCTGCGTTCGACGCGCATGTCAACACCGCGGGAATGCCGGACACCGCGGCGACGCGCGCGGCCTCCATTTTGGTGACCATGCCGCCGGTGCCGACGTTCGAGCCGGTTCCGCCGACCTGAACCTTCGCCAGCGCGTCCTCGACGTTCGGCACATAGGAGATGCGCTTCGAGCCGGGCTCGCTTGGCGGCGCGGTGTACAGCGCGTCCACGTCGGTGAGCAGGACGAGCGCGTCGGCGACGACGATGTTGGCGATGAGCGCGGACAGACGGTCGTTGTCGCCGAACCGGATCTCGTTGGACGCGAGGGAATCGTTTTCGTTGATGATCGGCACCGCGCCCAAGTCGAGCAGGCGGTCGAGCGTACGGCGCACGTTGCGGTACTGCTGTGGGGCGATCGTGTCGGAAACGGTGATGAGGATCTGTCCGACACGCAGCCCGTACCGTGCGAAAGCGGCCTCGTACTGGGCCATCAGCAGGCCTTGGCCGACGGCGGCGCACGCCTGCTGGTCGGCCACGTCGGTCGGACGCTTGTCGAAACCGAGCGTGCCGAAACCGGCCGCAATCGCGCCGGAGGAGACCAGCACCACGCGGCCGCCCATCAATCGCACGCGGGCGATGGCCGCCACAAGCGCGTTCAACCGTTGCGGATCCAAGTGGCCGCTCGGCTCGGTCAGCGAGCTGGAGCCCACCTTCACCACGATGGTCTGCGCTTCGGCGATGGCCCTGCGCACTTGCGCTTGCGATGGCGTGTTCATAGTTCCTCCCGGTACCGTTACCGGCTATTGAAAAAGCCCGCCGACATGCCATCGGCACATCAGCGGGCTTCGTTGGATGGTTCTATTGTTCCACATCCTCGTCGTCGGCGGTCTCGCCACGTCCAAAAAGACTGGTTTCGTCGTGACGGTCGTCGTCCACGGAAGGATCGGCCCAGTGTCCTGCCTTGCGTTCGGCCATCATGGCTTCGCGCACGGCCTGACGGGCGTCCATCATCTCGTGGTACTGGCGACGGCGTTCCGTGTTGGAACGACGCTGCGCACGACCATCCGATTCCTGCAGTCGCAGGTCGACGCCGCGTGCGCCCAACTGGGTGCCGTCGAGCATTTCCGCACCGGCCGCGATGGTCGGATCCCAATCGAATTCCACGGCACGGTCGCCACGGCCGATGCGCACTTCGTCGCCCGGCTTGGCGCCCTTGTGTCGCAGCTCGTCTTCGACGCCCAGCTTGGCCAGGCGGTCGGCAAGGTAGCCGACGGCCTCGTCATTATCGAAGTTGGTCTGCATGACCCAACGTTCCGGCTTGGTGCCGAGCACCTCGTACCAGACTTCGCCGTTGCCGTTCTCCTTGCGTTCCACGGTGAAGTCGAGCGCGTTGCCGCCTTCGTCGTTACGGCGACGGCGATTGCGCGGCTCCTCGAGCGGCTTGATGACCACGCGGGCCTCTTCCTCGGCCTGCTCGCGTTTGGCGACTTCCGCGCGCATGTTGGTCACGAGGTCGGCCAGCGCCCAGTTGAGTTCCTTCAGGCCCTCGTGGGAGGCGGTGGAGATGATGTAGACCTTGAGGCCGAGCTTTTCGAATTCCGGCTTGACGAATTCGGCGAGTTCCTTGGCTTCCGGCACATCCACCTTGTTGAGGATGATGATGCGCGGACGTTCGGGGATCGGAATCGCGCCGAGCGGCAGTTCGAGCTTGCCGGCGTATTCGGCGAGCTCGTGTTCGAGCGCCTGGTAGTCGCTCATCGGGTCGCGGTCCGGTTCGAGGGTGGCGCAATCGATGACGTGGGCGATGATTTCGGTGCGTTCGATGTGGCGCAGGAATTCGAGGCCGAGGCCCTTGCCCTGGGATGCGCCCGGAATCAGGCCCGGCACGTCGGCGATGGTGTAGCGCATGTCGCCGGCCACCACTACGCCGAGGTTCGGCACGAGCGTGGTGAACGGATAATCGGCGATCTTCGGTTTGGCGGAGCTCATCGCCGCGATCAGGCTCGACTTGCCTGCGGACGGAAAGCCCACCAGCGCCACGTCGGCGATGGACTTGAGTTCGAGGATGACGTCGCGTTCCTCGCCCGGCTCGCCCAGCAGTGCGAAGCCCGGCGCACGACGGGTGCGATTGGCCAGCGCCGCATTGCCGAGACCACCGTTGCCGCCCGCGGCCACGACGAACTTGTCTCCCGCGTGACGCAGGTCGGCAAGCTGCTCGCCCGGATGCTTCGGCTTGCCCTGCGGTCCCTTGGCTTCGAACACGACCGTGCCCACCGGGACGGGCAGGATCAGGTCAGCGCCCTTCGAACCGTCCTTCGTGTCGCCCAGGCCCATGGTGCCGCTTTCCGCCTCGCGATGGGGCATGAAACGGTAGTCGAGCAGACTGTTGGCGTTCGAATCGGCCATGAAGATCACGGAACCGCCGTCGCCGCCATTGCCGCCGTTCGGACCGGCCAACGGCTTGTATTTCTCCCTACGGATGCCGGCGGAACCATTGCCGCCGTCGCCGCCCTTGACATGGACGGTCACTCGATCCACAAAATCACTCATGTATCTACCTTACATAACAGAAAGACCGCGTCCATATGGGCGCGGTCTTTCATCAAAAGCGTTATTTGCGCGTGTCTCAGGCGGCAATCACGTCGACGACCTTGCGGTCACGACGCACGCCGAACTTCACGCTGCCGTCCTTGAGGGCGAACAGGGTGTGGTCCTTGCCCATGCCGACGTTCTCGCCCGGGTGGAACTTGGTGCCACGCTGGCGAACGATGATGTTGCCGGCCACGACGGCTTCGCCGCCGAACTTCTTCACACCGAGGTATTGCGCGTTTGAATCGCGACCGTTGCGCGAGCTGGACGCGCCCTTCTTATGTGCCATGTCTGTTCCTTTCGGTCCTTGACTCTAACCCTACGCGAATCAGGCGATAGCCGTGATCTTGACGAGAGTCAGCTGCTGGCGATGGCCCTTGCGACGAGCAACGCCGGTCTTGTTCTTGTACTTCATGATGCTGATCTTCGGGCCCTTGGCCTCATCGTTGACAACCTCAGCCTTGACACTGATGTTGGCGAGATCCTTGGCGTTGACGGTGACCTTGTCACCATCCACAACGAGAGCGACCGGGAATTCCACGGTGTCGCCCTTCTTGGCGTTGAGACGGTTGACGAGGATGACGTCACCGACCTCGACCTTTTCCTGATGGCCGCCGGCCTTCACAATAGCGTACATATCCGTTCCTTTATTAACTTGGAAAGCTTACTGCCCGGCACGTTCGAGCCTCGCGGCCAGACACCAGCAATCTAATCTACACATACCCGCGTACAACCGCAAGTCTGCTCCCGGCGTGTCAAGTTGACATACCGGGATTTTCCTTTATTCTTCTTGTTCTTCCTCGCCCAGGTCCGCATTGTTGGCGGCCACGGCTGCCGCCGCGATCTGCGCGAGTTTGGCCTTCACGTCCGGCGAGGAGCCCTTCGGCACCTGCACGTCCGTGCCATGGCCATGCTTGTTGGTCTTGACGAACGGATCGCCGCCCTTCAGGGCGTACGGATCGTCGTAATCCGCCGAAACGGTCGGTTCGTCATGGAGGATGAAGCCGCGGCCCTTGCAGGTCGGGCATTCCTCGGAGAACGCCTCCACCAGACCCTGGCCGATGCGCTTGCGCGTCATCTGCACCAGTCCCAGCGAGGTGACTTCGGCCACCTGATGCTTGGTGCGGTCGCGCGCCAGGCACTCCACCAGTCGGCGGAGCACCAAATCCCTGTTGGCCGGCATGACCATGTCGACGAAGTCGATCATCACCATGCCGCCGATGTCGCGCAGACGAAGCTGTCGCGCGATCTCTTCGGCCGCTTCGAGGTTGCAACGGGTCACCGTTTCCTCGAGGCTCTTGCCGCGGCCGATGAAACGGCCCGTGTTCACGTCGATGGTGGTCATGGCCTCGGTGCGGTCGATGACGATCGAACCGCCGGACGGCAGGTAGACCTGACGTTCCATGCCCTTACGCAACTGGGAGTCGATCTGCCACTTGTCGAACACGTCCTTGCCGTCATGTTCGGCCGGATCCCACTTCTCGAGCTTGTCTTTCAGGTCGGGGGCCATCGTGTCGAGGTATTCCTCGATACGCTCGTACACGCGGTCGCCTTCCACGATCATCTTGGAGAAGTCGTCGTTGAAGATGTCGCGCACCACGCGGATGGCCACGTCCGGCTCGCCTTGCAGTAGCTTCGGACGCTTGCCGTGCAGGAACTCGTCGCGCTTGGCGGTGATGCGTTCCCACTGGCGCACCAGGTTCTCGAGATCCTTGGTGATGGCCTCTTCGGAAGCGCCTTCGGCCGCGGTTCGGATGATCACGCCCATATCCTTCGGCGCGATCTTCGACACGATGTTCTTCAGGCGGGCGCGCTCACGCTCGCTCAGCTTGCGGCTCACGCCGGTCATGCCGCCGGACGGCACCAGCACGAGGAAACGGCCGGCCAAGGTGACCTGCGAGGTAAGCCTTGCGCCCTTGTGGCCGATCGGATCCTTGGTTACCTGCACCAGCACCGGATCGCCCGACTTGAACGCCAGTTCGATACGACGCGGCTGGCCTTCCAGACGTGCGGAATCCCAGTTCACCTCGCCGGCGTACAGCACGCCGTTGCGGGCCTGTCCGATGTCCACGAACGCGGCCTCCATGCTCGGCAGCACGTTCTGCACGCGGCCAAGATAGATGTTGCCGACGGTGGCCACTTCCTGGATGTCGGACACGTAATGCTCGACGAGCACATTGTCTTCGATCACGGAGATCTGGGTGTGGCGCTCACGTTCGCGCACCACCATCAGACGCTCGACGTGTTCGCGACGGGCCAGGAAGTCCTGCTCCATGAGCTGGTTCTGACGGCTGCGTTCACGACGGTTGTCGCGGCGGCGCTGCTTCTTGGCTTCCAGACGGGTGGATCCTTCGACGTCGGTGATTTCGTCGATGTACTGCTGCTTGCGGGAGCGACGGGACATCGTCTCGTCCGATTCCTCGGCCTTCGACCCTCCACGGCGGCGGCGACGGCGACGGGTCACCGTGCCCTCTTCCTCATCGTCATCCTCATGACGGCGACGGGATTCGCGTTCGGAGGTCTGCTGCTCGTCGGCTTCCTCATGGTTGCCGCGTCCGCGACGGCGGCGACGAGCTGCTCGTCATCATCATCGTTTCCATTGCGGGACTCGTCATCGATCGGCGCATACGTGATGCCATCGAGGACCAGGTCCTCCTCGATCTGCTCCACTTCGGCAGCGGCACGACGTTCCTGCGCGTTCAGACGACGGGAACGACGGGAACGACGGGAATCGCCATGATCATCGTCTTCGGCGTCGTTGTTGCGGTCATTGCCGTCATCACGGCCGCGACCGTCATTCGAAACGTCCGTGCGGTCCGCATCGGCCGTGTCGTGGCTGCGACGGCGGCGGCGACGGGTCGGACGGTCATCGTCGCGGCCATCACGGCTGTCACGGGCATCGTCCGAACCTCTGCGGCCCGTATCGTCGGCATCGTCATCGTCGGACGATCCGCGGCCCGCGGGGGCGGCCGGCAGAATCGGCTCCTGGAACAGCAGCGACGTCATCGGACGCGGATTATGACGCGTCTCATGGCCTTCCGGCAGCGCGCTGACGGCGTCGAGCGCACGGTCTTCGGATGATTCGTCACGATTGCCACGATTGCCGTAATTGTCACGATCGTCACGGTCATCACGCGGCTCGTCGCTGATACGGCGACGGCGACGCGACGGGCGATCGTCCTCGTCCTGCACGTCCACGGAGGAACGACGGCGACGGCGTGGACGTTCGTCACGCATCTCATCGTCGTCATCGTAACGGGTCACGCGACGACGACGCGGACGCGACGGCTCGTCGTCATCGGCATCATTGAAATCGGCGGAATCACGCGCAGGCTGGGCATGCTCAAGCTTCGGCTCCTCAAACAAGGGGGCTTTGGCATGCTCCTCGACCTTCAGCTCCAAAGACGCGCCCGCGGCACCTACGCCACGCACCACGCGGCGACCCCCACGACGACGACGCGGAGCCGGATCGGCAGACACAGAACCCGCACTGCTTGCCGCATTATTGGTTGAATTATCGGATGACACAACAGCCTCGACCTGATCGAGGCCCTCATTGGTAGTAGGCACAACGCTCCTCGGCAACGCGCTGCAATCGCATCGCCTTCACTCAAGCCCCAACGGTTCTCACACCACGCTCTCACCGTGGCCGCGCGTCATGGCGCCCGTAGGAAGCAACTTCCGTCAAAAGTCTTCATCATGCGACGGCGGACACCTGCGCTCGCGACTCACAGAACATTCACGCGAGGGGATCAACGCCATCGGATGCGTCGGCGGTTTTGCAGAACCACCGTCTATAAGTATGACACAAAAAACAACGGAGCGTGACAGGACGGGGAATTTATTCCCCCTGCACGCTCCGTTTTCCAATGATTCGCGTTGACACGCCGTGAATGAACGTGCGCCGGCATAGTGGTTCAGCAGCGGTTCAACGGTGGACCAATAGTGGTTCTGCGGCAAGCCCGCGGCAGCGAATTACCGGCGATTCAACGGCAGCTCAGCAACGACTCAACGGCGATTCAACGCAGCCAGTCCTCCAGCAGGTCGGCCATGAGCAGCAGATCGGTCTCCGGCAACTGCTCGTCCTGCTTGTGAGCCAGCAGCGGGCTTCCCGCGCCGAGATTCACGGCCGGAATGCCCAGAATCGCAAAACGCGCCACATCCGTCCAACCCAGCTTGGCAAGCGGGTCACGACCGGTACGTTCCTTGACAAGCGATACCAGCGATTGGGCAAGCGGCGAATTGAGGCCCGGACGCGCGCTAGGCGATTCGTCCTTCATCTCGATGCCGAAGCCTTCGAACACGCCACCAATGGCCTGATGCTCGCCGTTGCCAAGTTTCGCGCCCGCATCCGCGCCGATCATCAGCGCCTTCGCCTCGGCGAGCGACTTGTCCGGCGCGAACCGGTAGTTGACGTGCACACGGCACTCGTCGGGAATCACATTGGTACCCTTGCCGCCGGAAATCAGCGTGGCGTTCAGGCCCTCCTGATAGGTCAGGCCATCCACTTCGATGGCGCGGTTCTCATGCGCGTTCAAACGGTTCAGAATCTCGGCCGCCGCGTGGATCGCGTTCTTGCCCATCCAGGCGCGGGCCGAATGCGCGGCAACGCCGTGCGTGATCACGTCGAATCGCATCGTGCCGTTGCAGCCGCCCTCGATGCCGCAACCGGTCGGCTCACCGATGATCGCGAAATCGCCGGTGATCCAATCCGGATGCGACTCGACCACCTTGCGCAGGCCGTTCTTCTCGGCCGCGACCTCCTCATGGTCGTAAAACACGTACGTCAGATCGTATTTCGCGTCCGTCAGCGTGGCCGCCAGATACAGCATGACCGCGTCGGAACCCTTCATATCGGTGGCGCCACGACCCCAGATCACACGCTCATGCTCATGACCGGCCGCCACGTCCTCGCGAATCAGCGGATCGCCCGGCTGAAGCCATTTCGGCGGGAAATTGTCGATCACCGGCACCGTGTCGAGATGGCCGGCAAGAATCACGCGGCGCTCGCGGCCGAAATCGGTGGATGCCACCAATGTGTCGCCGTGCCTGCGCACCGTCAGATGCGGCTGTTTTTTCAGGAACACCTCGACGGCGTCCGTCAACGGGCCTTCGTCATCGCTGACGGAGTAGGCGCCCATGATCTGTTCCATCAGCTCGTTGAGCTGTTCCTGCTTGGTGGCGGAAGCGGAAAATCCAATCGTAAGTTCGTTCATGCCGTCCATTATCCGGCAAAAGCCGGTGACAATCGCATTTCGGGCGTGCTTTTGAGACGGTCGGCCATGCTGTCGTGCGCTTGGTGACACACTAGGTAGCGGTCCGAGGCAACGGCCGCAGCGAAAAGGAGAGTGCAATGCCGGGTCTATTGAGCGCGATGGAAGGTTTCTGCGTCATCGGCATCGTCATCGCCACCGGCTATGTGGCCGCGCGCATGCGCATCGGCGGGCCGACCGCGCAGATGGTGCTCAACAGGTTCAGCTTCTTCGTGTCGAGCCCGTGCCTGATGTTCGCCATCCTGTCCAAGGAGAAGATCTTCGAGATCTTCCACTCCTCCATCGTCGTGGCGTTCTTCTCGGCCGTGCTGGTGGGTGTGGTCTTCCTGATTCTCAACCGGCTGTTCTTCCATATGAAAGCCGCGGACGCCACCATCGGCGCACTGAATTCGCTGTATCTGAACTCGAACAACATCGGCCTGCCGATAGCCACGTACATTCTGGGCAATCCAGCGCTTGTCGCGCCGATTCTGGTCATGCAGCAGGCGGTGTTCACGCCGATCGGCCTGACCGTGCTCGACGTGACCACCAAAGGCAAGGTCTCCGCGAAGGAGATCCTGAAACAGCCGTTGCATCAGCCGCTGCTCATCGGCTCGCTGCTGGGCATCGCCGTGTCCGCGATTTCCGCGGAAGTCGGCTTTTTCGTGATTCCGAGCTGCATTTACGACCCGATCAACATGATCGGCAATTCCGCGGTGCCGATGATTCTGATGGCGTTCGGCATGTCCTTGCACGGCACGAAGCCGCTGCAGGACAAGTCGAATATTCCGGCGGTGTTCACGGTGGCCGTGCTGAAGAACATCGTGATGCCGATCATCGCGTTCCTGCTGTCGTATTTCGTGATGGGCTTCCGTGGCGCCACGCTGTACGCGTGCGTGGTGCTCGCCGCTCTGCCGACTGGCCAGAACGTCTACAATTACGCGGCGCGATACAACGTGGGTCTGTCGTTCGCACGCGACGGCATTCTGTTCTCGACGTTGTCGTCGCCGATTTTCATCGCAATCATCGCGGTGCTCCTCGGCTGACCTCGCCAGTCCTCGCCGCGGTATCCACGACCGCCGCGGCGAGGCCATCAATCGTCCATACGGTAGCCGGCATAACCGAGCCCGTGCGCCGCATGATTCGCGGCACACCCTCCGAGCACCATCAGCGCATAACACAAGCCGATTCCCGCGGCCAACGTAAGCAACGAAGCCGGATTGAGCAACGACGTTGCCAGAATCGGAAACAGCAACAACACCGAGCACCCCAACGAAACGGCCATCACCGTGTTGAGCGGGGTGATCACTTCCATCATGCGTGCCTTGTCGAGCGTCGCCTCATCCGTGCCTTCCAACGCAAGCATGCGGTACTCGTCGGCCTGGTCGTAGACGTTGCCCGTCTGCATCACGCCGGAACTGACGGCGGCGAGCACCGCGGCAAAGGCGAGCGTCAGGAAACCACCCATCGCTATATCGCGCATGTACAGCATAGATGGGTCGAACGGGTCGTGGTTGCCTCCGATTCCGGTGGCAAGCAATCCGCACACCGACGTCATCCCCGCGATGAACACAGCGAGCGCCACACCGGACACGTTACGCCAAGCACGCTTGGGATTGTCGAGGATACGGCGCATGGCAATCATAGTGGCCGCGTCCTTCGGGTGTTTCGCACGCGATCTGGCGCGCATCGCCACCACCCAGGTACCGACGACGTTCACCATGGCGAAACCGAGGAAGAAGACGCCGAAGATGATGGCGTAGACCACCATCTGACCCAAGTGCGCGAATGCGGAGACGCTGTTGAGCAGCAGGTAGCCTACGGCCAACACGGCAAGGAAAATCAGTGCGCGCCATGCGGACGGCATGGGTTGTCCGGTACGTTGCGTCACGCCAAGCGGGGTGATGGCCACGCGGCGTAGGGCGACCAGCGCGGAGACCAAGGCAAGCAGCGTGCCTCCGACGGTCACGGCCGCCAGAGCAGGCAGTCCCACCCACAACTGTTCGAAGGTGAAATGCTGGTTTTGGAAGTCGAGCAGCATGATCGCCGGTATCAGCGCGAAGTAGCCGGCCATGCCGACCAGCGCGCCAAGCAGAGCCTGGCCACCCGCATCGAGCGCGGTGAGTTTCGTGACCTGCGCGGTGGTGGCGCCCGCAAGTCGCAGTGCGGCGAGACGTGCGTCCCTGCGGGAGGCCGCGAGACGGGCCGCCGAGCCGGCGAGCGCCACGAACGGCACGATGAGTAGCAGACTGGCGAATGCGGCGAGCAGCACATAGCCGTCGGAATAGGTGTTCATGACGGCTGTGGCCTGGTCGGCCGTCCAATGGCCGTCGCCGACCGTGGCGACGAGCTTGTCGACATGCGCCAGGGTTTTGGACCATGTTTCGTATGTACCGGGCGCGCACCTGTTGGAATTGATCATGCAACCGAACGTGTGGTCGGCGGAGGCCCGCCAGATGAAGCCATGCAGGCCTCCGAGCACGGTTAGGAAGACGGCGGTGGCGGATGCGAAGGCAACGATGGCCAGCGCAGAGGTGCGGCTGGATGTGCCGCGGGTGCCGGAGCGGTGGAACAATCGCCATAATCGGAACATGTTCATCGTGCGCCTCCGGCGGTAGGTTGGGATTGCTGCGGCGAGCTCAGCCTGCCGTCACGCATGGTAACGGTGGCATCGCAGAATGCGGCCACGTTCGAATCGTGCGTCACCACGACCACGGCCGCGCCGGTCTGTCGTGCGGTCCGCATGAGAATGCTCATGATTTCGTGGCCGGTGGTCTGGTCGAGCGCGCCGGTCGGTTCATCGGCGAAGATGACTGCCGGCTGCGCGGCGAGCGCACGTGCGATGGCGATGCGCTGCATCTGGCCGCCGCTCATTTCGCCGGGACGTTGTTGCGCGAGCTGGCGCAATCCCAATCGTTCCAGCCATAGCATGGCCGTGTCGGTGGCCTGCTGGTAGCTTGCGCCGCCCAGCATCATCGGCAACGCGATGTTTTCGATGGCCGGCAGTTCCGGCAGCAGCTGTCCGGATTGGAAGACGAAGCCGAAGGCGCTGCGGCGCAGTTTGGTGCGGTCAGCGTCGCTCAACCGCGCCAGGTTGGCACCGCGAAACATCACATTGCCGGCTGTCGGGGTGATGATGCCGGCGAGTGCGTGCAGTAACGTCGATTTGCCGGAACCGGACGGTCCCATGACCGCGATGCTTTCGCCTGCCTGGATGCCGAAATCCACGTGATTGAGCGCCAGCATGTGTGCGGCGTTCGGTGTCGCCTGTTGGGTCGAATAATCCATGACCAGATCGGTCGCGTGAAGTATGTGTTCCATGTTTCCTACGGTACGGAAACGGATTGGTCCCGGCCATCAGACGGCGGGATGAACTTACAGGTTTCCTTCCGGCATGCATCATCCGCAAGGATTAGCGTAATCGCGGACTGCGGATGAGATGCCGTATGTCAGACGAGATGCCAGGAGAGGCGGTGCAGGTCGCTGGGCCCGAATTCAGCGATGGCGTCACGGTGTGCGGCCGAACCGTAACCCTTGTTGCGGGCCCATTCATAGGGTTCATATTGGGGTTGCGCTCCCAGTTCGACCATGAGCCGGTCTCGCGTGACTTTGGCGATGACGGCTGCGGTGGCCACGGTGGCGCAGTACCTGTCGCCCTTCACTTTGGTAGAGACTTCCGCAGGAACCGGCACGTCAGGCGCGTCGAAGGTGTTCAGCGCTTTGGTGATGTAGTCGTTCGGTCCGTCGAGGATCGCACCGACCTTCACCGGCTTGCCGTCAAGCATGCCATCGCCGTCGATGCCGAGTTTCTCTTCCGCTTGGCCGAGTGCGCGCAATGCGGCGATGCCAAGCGCATAGGAGATGCCCCAATCGTCGATTTCCGTGTTGCTGGCCGAGCCGACCGCCCAGGACGCGCACCACGATTTAAGCTCTTCGAATATGGCTTCGCGGCGGTGTTCCGTCAGCATTTTGGAATCGGCCACGCCGTCGGGCACTTGCAGCGGCGACGGACCGGACAGATCGCACGTGCGGATTGCGGCGGCGCCGACCATGACGGGACCGGCGAGCGAACCGCGGCCGACCTCGTCGAAGCCGACGATCACGTCGTAGCCGGAGGCCGCGGTCGCCCGTTCCATATCCAATGTAGGCACTATGGAAACGGACATCAGTCGGCAGATCCTTCCGGCACGTCCTTGAACACGTCGTGGTGTGCATCCAGCGTGCTGATATGATTTAGCGGCCAATACTTGACCAGACCGACGCCGACCACGTCGGAAACCGGCACGAGGCCGTGCGAGGAATCGTCCTGATGGTAGCGGGAATCGGCGGAATTGGCGCGATTGTCGCCCATGACGAACACATGTCCCGCAGTCACTTTTTCACTGAACGCGAAGGAGCTGGGGTCCACGCCGGAGCGGATGTACGAAGTTTCGTCGATGGCCACGCCGTTGACCGTGACCGGCTT
>ENA-ORSJ01001119-ORSJ01001119.1-human-gut-metagenome-genome-assembly--contig:-NODE-1119-length-24224-cov-3.141669_pt1 | contig 24224 bp, 20 predicted proteins | sample MGYA00242191_ERZ509158 | MGnify/ENA primary metagenome ERZ509158 (study PRJEB26280, sample SAMEA2338623) | human gut metagenome | biome: human gut; feature: human-associated habitat; material: faeces...
TTTTAGGCATCATACATCGTATGTATTGAAATATAGCATGGCAGTATAGGGCGCTCGGCTGATAAAAACATAGAGCTGGTTGATCGTGAGGGCGAAGCTGTATGGTCATGAGCGAGGAGGAAATTATATGATAGGCAAACGAAACTTAGGGAAAGCCGTCGTACTGGGCTTACTGTTAAGCACCGGCATGTATGGCGCGGCATGGGCAGAAGATATTGAAATGGGTGGAAAACTATGGAATGAAGCATGGAATCCCAATTATACTGAGATTGAAGCAGGGGATAATTTAGTTGTAACTACGGGTGGAGTAGGTATAGGACCTAATGGCACGGTAAATGTGATTGACGGCGATTTGACTGTTGAGTCTGGTTCTAATTCCATCCAAAGCGGGTATTCAGAAAATGCAACAGTTCAGATTTTGGCTAATAATGTCACACTCAATTCTGGAGCTAATGGTATTCTTACAACAGGAACAACATTCGGTAGTGATAATAAATATCCAAGTACTGTTTTGGTAGGCTCAGAAGACAACGAAGTCCAAAGCTTAACCATTAACGCTGATGGTAATGGCATTGATAATCAAGCCGGCAACATTTATATTTACGGCAGTGATAACAGTGAGATTAATATTTCTACGACTGGTAAAAGTTATGAGAGTGAGGATAAAAGAGCAGCTATACACAATGGGTATTCGAAAGGAGAAGTCATCGTAAATGGCGGTACAATCAACCTTTCTACTACGACAGGTCATGGTATTAGTACTTGGAACGGTACCACTACTTTAAATTCTAGTCAAATTAATATAACAACAACAGGCCGTGATGATAGTAATGGCATTGATGTTATAGGAGGTACAACTACATTAAATTCGGATACGATTACTATAACGACAGAAGATGGCGATGGCATTAACTCTACTGGTAGCGCCACTACTTCTTTAAATTCCAATAACGTTTCTATAACAGCCGGTGGGAGTTACGGTATTTATAATACGTCTGGGACAGTTTCTTTAAATACTAAGGGAAACAATACTATCAATGTAGACTCCCATGGTGTTTATTCAGCTAGGCAAGATGGACAAATTAATATCATAGCTTCTGAAAATGCGAATCCTGACGGATGGAGTGACAAGAGTACGTTGGGAGAATCAGCGTATCGCAATGACATATTAACCGTTGGCACCGGTATATTTTCTTCCGGTTCAGCTACTATTAATGTGATGGCTGATCATACCAACCGTATTATGGGTAGCTCTAGTGGTATTTATTCTCGTGGTCAAAAGAGTATTATAAACATCAGAGCCGGTCAAGACAACTCTATTGGGAATGCTTATTTTGAAGGAAAGGTGTATGACGGCGACATTGGTATTGAGCTATCTAGTAAAGGTAGTGGCAATGTAGTTAATGTCATTTCTGAAAAAGGGAAAACTGATATTTATGGCAACATTGGTATCAGTAGTACCGGCAGTGGTAATAATGGACAAGTATTTGTAGATGCTGGGACAGATATTAATATAGTCAGCAAGGATATTGGCGTTGAGGTTTCCGGTGAGAACAACAGTACGGGTTTAACTGCTGACGGCGTAAATGCTGTAAGTGTAAATGGCGGAACGGGTACAAACAAAGCCGGTCTTTCCAGTTCCAATAAATCTACGATTACGCTTGATGCGCAGGGGAATGCGGTTTCGCTTATTGATAACGGTGCAGGTAATGGTATTGAAAGTACAAAAGAAGGGAATGTATCCTTAAAAGGTACAGAATATAATACCATTTTGGCAAATTCGACAGAACTTTCAACGCTGGCTGATACAGACGGTTCTGGAGATACATATGGCGATAAGTATGCAATTAACGCCAGTGATGGCGGTATAGTCGATATTAAAGCCGGTTCATTCAATACTGTGCACGGCGCCGTATATGCGACGGGCGACGAAACGAACGGCGTTGGCCTCGTTACGATTGGCAAGCTCGACGTAGAAAGCAGTACCTTTAGCAGAAGCGTCGGCGGCGACGTGGCAAACTATATCGGTTCGGCTGCTGTGATTGATAAGGCCGGCGACTTGGATCAAAGTAAAGATGAAACGATGCGAAACTTGGATGTTGTTTCTGCACTTTACGCGCAGGGCGGGGCAGAGATTCACCTTTCCGGCAACAATACCATCCGTACGTATGCCAATAAAGAGGATGATACTACTGCCGAAAGAAGCATCTGGGCTTACGATAAAGGGAAAATCAATGTAGATGGGTATACGGACATTCGCACCAATCAATATGATAAATCTCCCAACTCTATGGATGTTGCCGTTGCCGCAGGGACAGCAACGAATTTGGACGCAGATGATTTTACAAACTATCCTGTTGATGACGATAGTCTGGCAAAAGTAACTATCAATTATGCCAATGCCAACGGCGTTAAATCCTACATCGAGGGCGATGTTTTGGCAGCGTATGGCGGCGTGGTAACGATTCAGGCTCAAGAAGGGGTAACACGTGCGGTGAATACCTCAGGTATTGATATTCATGGCAATTTGCTTTCCGGTAATAAAGGCGTGTTAAACGTCAGCCTAGGCAACGGCGGCACCTTGACGGGCCGCGCCGACGACTACGGCGATGCCGGCACGGTTGAAAACAACGATCACGGTACGACGTTCTTTAACCCGGCATTCAGCAGCGAAATCCTTACGGGCGGTGAAGTAAACCTTACCATGGGCGAAGGCTCGACATGGGAAGTTACCGGCCAGAGCTGGGTTACGAGCGTAAATACGGGAACTAGCGAACATGTAGAAATCGACCTCGTATCGGCTAACTCGAATTTGAACGAAAAAGCGCAGGCCTTGACGATTGGCGAAATGAAGGGCAATGCCATGTTTACGATGCAGCTCGACGGGGAACGAAACGTCAGCGATATGCTGTACATGAAAAAAGCGAACGGCGAGTATTTCATCAATTTGAAAAATGCCGTATCCGTAGAGGAAATGTACCAAGATGGCTTTGACGGCTTGCGTTTTGCGACGGTCGGCAAAGGGTCGAATGCCACATTCAGCGCCGGCACCTACGACAACGGCGTATATAACGTCGAGTATGAAGTCGGTACGGACGATTACACTGCGGGACACTGGGAAAATGATCGGTATAACAGTACGGAAGGCGAAGGCGACATGGATGCGGCGAAACCGGGGAATGATTTGGTAGATAATCTCTTTAAGGATGAATCTCAAGGAGCAGCTACAAACGGCATTATGACCTTAGCGGCTGTCGCTTCGCCGGAGGCGACAGATTCTACCGATGCAACGGAAGATATGGGAACGAATACGGGCATGAACGGGGAGGACTTGACCGATACGACGAACTTCAAGCTCATCGGCGTCAAGTCGACGGAACTGTCCGACGCCGGTAAGACCGTCGTAGCCATGTCCAAGGTCAACTACGCTAACGCCATCTACATGGATAGACTGAATAAGCGCATGGGCGAAGCGCGGTACATCGACGGCGACGAAGGCCTGTGGGTACGCATCCGCCACGACCGCATCGGCAAGTCCGACGCCTTCCGCAGCAAGAATACCATGATGGAGCTGGGCTATGACAAACGCGTCAACGACCGGGAAGACGGCGAACACCGCCGCGGCTTTGCTATCGACTACATGCGCGGCACGACGGATTACCATAACGTAGCCGGCGATGGCGACGTACGGCGCGGCGGCCTCTGGCTCTACGATACGTGGCTCGGCAATAAGGGGCATTATTCTGATTACGTCCTCAAGATTGGCAGATTGTCCAACGATTTTGAAGTGTACGCGAGAAGCACCGGCGAAAAGATTACCGGCGATTACAGCAACTTCGTCTACTCGGCCAGCGCCGAATACGGCCGCAAGAAGGACATCGGCAAGGATTGGTATTTTGAGCCCCAGGTTCAGCTCCAGTACGCCCACGTCACCGACGCCGACTACACGACGAGCCAGGGCACGAGCGTCGAACTGGACGCTATCGACAGCCTCATCGGCCGTGTTGGCTTCCGCCTCGGCAAGGATATGGGCGAAAACAATACCTTCTATGTCAAGGCCGACGTGCTCCATGAATTCCTGGGCGATCAGGATATCAGCGCCTTCGACGCCACGGGCCGCCTCGACACGACGTACGAAAACGAAGGTACCTGGTACGACGTAGGCCTCGGTTTCTCCCACCAGTTCAGCAAGGGGACGTACATGTTCCTCGACGTGGAAAAGACCTTCGGCAACGATAACGAAGACACGTATCAGTTCAACGTCGGCATGAACTGGAAAGTCTAAGGGCATGAACCGACTGGCGAAATGTCCCGTCTGCGGCAAGGAGTTTATGGCGGATCGGTCGACGCAGCGATATTGCAGCGCCGCCTGCCGGCGCTACGCCTATCGCCATCGGGACGAAGCTCCTCCATCTCAGCGAGCCTGCGGGAAGACGGTGCGCTCCTTCCGCTGTCTGCGCTGCGGAACTCTCGTCTTTGTGAGGAACCGCGCCGACAAACGGGTAAAGTTTTGCTCGCCCCGCTGCGAGCGGCTGTACTGGAAGCATTCGGAACATACGGCGTGCCAGGCCGTATCGCGTACCTTTTCCTGCAAGCAGTGCGGCAAAACCGTTGTCGTCGCGGAGCCCAAAGACCGCAGGACGACCTTTTGCAGCGCCGACTGCCGCATACAATGGTTTTCCGCTCATCGAAAGCGGGCAAAATAACAATCATAAGAAAAGAGTCAGAACAGGCGAGCTGCGTTCTGACTCTTTTTACGTATGTAATAATGTAATATATAGAAAAGGCCGGCGCCTTGACGAGGCGGCGCGGGTATGCTAAGGTAAACGTGAAAAAAGAGATGTTAGCCGACAAACGGTTAGCCCAATACTATGTTGCAGAATGGCCGCAATCAGAATTGGAGCTCTGGAAGGCGGCTATTTTTGCGTGTGCTGCCATACGATGATTAACACAATGAAAAGCAACAACATTACGTTTACTTGGGCTATATCCACATGCAACACCCCGTTTCCAGGGGCGTAATGTAACCGCGCTGCCGTTTGGAATGCATAGCATCTCTTGCCTTTTATGGTACAGGATAACAGGACGTGCTGTCAAGGGAAAATCGTCCATATGTTCGATTGGTATACGCCTTGACGAGCCTGTAGGGCTATGCTAAGATAGAGGTGAAAAACGAGGCGCTGCACCGACAAACGGTTCGCCCCAATTATATTACGCACAAAAATAGTCGCAACAATGGGGATTGGGCGGCTATTTTTGTTTATTCTGTGTCAGGATGGTCAACACGATAAGGAGTAACAGCGTTACGTTTATCTGGTCAAATCCCATACACATCACCCCGATTCCGGGGCCTGATTACCGCCTCTTGTGTCATATCGTACAGGACAAACGGCCGATTTGTCAAGAGGGAAACGATGGTATGTTCGATTGGCATACAGCTTGACGAGCCTGTGGAGCTATGCTAAGATGGAGATGAAAAACGAGGCGCTGTGCCGACAAACGGTCAGCCCCCTTTATGTGTTAACAGAAATAGTCGTCAACAGAATTGGTAGGCTGCAGACGGCTATTTTTGTTTGTGCGAAATGAGATAAAACAACACGATGAGTAATACTAAGGTCGCATTGATAGAATCCATACGCATCACCCCGTTTCGGGGGCTGGATTTGACCGCCTGCCGTTTGATGTGCACAAACGCCTCTTGCGTCCTATGGTACAGGACGAAGGGGCGTATATCAATAAGAAAAGCGATAGTATGTTCGATTGGCATAGCGCTTAGGGAAATACTGTGTTTCATGGAACCGGGAGATACGGGTTTCATGAAGCGCAGTTTTTTTGCTTTTGCAACCCTTAGCGTGCAAACTATGTTGAAAGAAGGCTGCGTCATTTGATATGATAAAATAAATCATCATATTCTATATATAAGGGAGAGGTAAATCGTGTACTCATGGAAACATATGCTGCGCAGCGCCGTCGTCTGCGCTGTGATTGCCGCGTCGTCTATGACGGCCTTTGCCGGGGAGTCGGCGTATCTGGAACAGGTGGACCCGCAGCTGCGGCCGGCGCTGGAACAGAGCTCTTCTCTGGATTTCAATCAGCCCGGCGCGCTGGAGGATATTAACCGGCGGGCCGGGGCCTTAGTCGGTTCGCCGAATTTGCCGAAGGATGAGGCTGTGCAGGTGTACGACGTGTATATTCCCAATGGCGACGGCTCGGACAAGCTGCGCCTGCGGGTGTACAAGCCCGTACAGGCCGAGGCGGAACTGCCGGGGATTTATTGGATTCACGGCGGCGGATTCTTGTTTGGCGTGCCCGAGCAGGACGAGGCCCAGAGCCTGCGGTTTGCCAAGGAGGTAGGGGCCGTCGTCGTATCTGTCGATTATCGGCTGGCTCCGAAATATCCCTATCCGGCGGCCATCGACGATACCTATGCAGGGCTGAAATGGTTTTTTGACAACGCCGCGTCCTTAGGCGTCGACGATACGCGCATCGCCGTTGCCGGTGCCAGCGCCGGCGGGAATCTCTGCGCCGCCGTGGCCTTGATGGCCCGCGACAAAGGCGAAATACGGCCGGCCTTTCAAATGCCCCTGTACCCCATGCTGGACGACCGCATGGCCTCGCCGGCCAGCCGTGAAGTCATGGACATGAGGGTGTGGAACAACGTGTCCAATGTCTTTGCCTGGAAGGCCTACATCGGCGATGCCGTCGGGACGGATCGGGCGACGGCCTATATGGCTCCAGCGAGGGCCGACGATTTGTCAGGCCTGCCGCCGACGTATACCTGCGTCAGCACGCTGGACCCCTTCCGCGACGATACGATACGCTACGCCCAGCGCCTGGCCCAGGCCGGCGTGCCGGTGGAATTTCACCTCTATCCCCGGGCCTATCACGCTTTCGAGGCCATCGCCAAGGGAACGGACTATTCAAAGCGGGCTATCGACGAATACGTCCGCGTACTGGACGAAGCGCTGAACCCATAAATCGCATATCTGACAGGAAAAGGCTGCCTGAGGGGCAGCCTTTTTTGTCTATACGGATATCCTGTCTGTTGCAGCGCGTAAAAATCATATATAATATATACAGAAAGCCATGCGAAGGGAGGAACCTATATGTGCTCTGATGCTGTTTTACATGCCATTATTGCGGAAATTGCCCGGGCCTATCGCACTGCATACGGAACGGCGCTGCGCCATATATATTTATATGGTTCGTACGCCCGCGGCGATTTTGAAACGGATTCGGATATAGATTTAGTTGCCATCGTTGAGGGGGAACGCGGCGAATTGCAGCGGAAATTAAAAGATATATGGAATATTTCGGCAGAGCTGGAGTTAGAATATGACGTTATTATTTCGCCTACGGTGATTCCGGCGGCAGAGTTTGCCGCATATGATGATGCGCTGCCGTATTATGCCAACATTGCTAAGGAAGGGGTCGAAATCAGTGCCTGACGCGAAAACCGCCCTTATGGCATATCGCTTGGAGAATGCTTCGGAAAAATTTAAAGCTGCCGACATGTTGTATCGCATCGGGTGTTATAAAGATGCGATACATCGCTCGTATTACGCCATTTTTTCAGCTATGCGGGCAGTGCTGGCCTTGGATGGAATAGATTATGCAAAGCATGCCGGTGTTATTTCGTATTTTTAGAAAACATATATTAAAACGGGTATATTTGAAAAAAAGTATTCAAAGTATATTAGTATTGCCTTCCAAATTCGAAACAACTGCGATTATGCCGATTTCTTTTTAGTCAGCGAAGACGATGCGCATGAGCAGTTAACCCATGCCAGGGAATTTATAGAGGCCGTTCGGCGATATCTGGAAGACATCGGTCGTGCATAAACAGACGCAGCCCCGGCGGAAGAATGCGAGTCGTTCTTTCGCCGGGGCTGCAATTTTTTGCATATAGAGATTAGGTTTCCTCCTGAAGGAGGCGCTTGGCCGTGAACTGGTCCGTAATGAGGACGTTGGCGTAGCCGCCTTTTAAGGCTGCGCGGATGCTGGCGATCTTGGCTGCGCCGCCCGACAGGAGGATGCTGTATTCTTTGGTCCGCAGGCAGTCGAGGTCGATGCCGACGGTGCGGTTGTTCAGGTCAGGACTGGAAATATTGCCGTCCTTGTCGAAGAAGCGGGAGCAGATATCGCCGACGGCATGGGTCTTGAGAAATTCCTTTTCTTCTTCGTCGGCGTAGCCCAGACGGAAAAAGAGGGCGTTGTCGCGGACCGTGCCGACGCTGAACAAGGCGATGTTGGCGTTGCGGCCCAGTTCCAGGACGCGCTTGATGTGGCGGTCCTTGTAGACCATGTCCTTTACGGTCTTCGAGTCGAACAGTACGGGCAGGGGCAGGTACTGGGCGATGGTTTCGTAGTTTTTGGCGAAGCGCTCGAGGATTTCGTTGGCGTAGGTTTCGCCGGCGGCCAGGGTAATGCCCCCTTCGAGCTGGACGATCTGCGCGCCCCGCAGGGGGTGGGGCAGTAGGGCGTGGGACAGGCAATGCATGGTCGTGCCCCAGCCGACGCCGATGATGTCGCCGTCCTGGACGATTTTGCTGAGGTATTCGGCGCCTACCTGGCCGATGTACTTTTTGATGTCTTCTTCGTCTTCAATGGGCGCGTTGGCGATGCAGGCGTCCTTGAGGCCGAAGGCGGAAACGATTTTTTTGGCCAGGAGGCTCTGGTCTTCGATGGGGTCGAAGATTTCGATGCGGACGAAGCCCATGTCCTTCGCGTACTGGAGGATGCGCGACACGGACGGGCGGGACAGGCTGAGCTCTTTGGCGATTTCGGTCTGGCTGTATCCGGATTGGTAATATAGTTTAGCAGCGCTGATGGCTATTTTGTTTTTATTGTTTTGCATGGTAATCCGCCTTATCTGAAAAAATGGCAATGTAGTTCATATAGCTGTTTGTATTATCTTATTATATCACAGGATGAGGTAGCAAGGATATGTATTGTCAAAAATAAACCTAAAATAGAGGGTATCTTTTAATGACAAATATTCTATAAATAGCATACTCTGCTTGTAAAATGCGAAAAAGATATAATGAATTGACTGGTTATATATGATATGCAATACTAAGAAAAAATGTAAAATAAATATTGCAATTATTTTCATATGCTAATATAATTAAGACAACGCATAACCCATATGCTGAACCTGAAAGAAGAGAAGAGAAAAGAAAAGAGATGTGTTGAAAGGAGTTTGGTATTATGCAGAAGAAGTATGTTATGGCGTTGGATGCGGGGACGACGAGTAACCGCGCGATTATTTTTGACGAAGAATCCCGCATCGTCAGCGTCAGCCAGAAGGAATTTACCCAGCATTTCCCGCAGCCTGGGTGGGTAGAACATGACGCAAACGAAATCCTCCATACGATGGTGGAAGTCATGAAGGGCGCCTTGGAACAGAGCGGCCTGACAGCGGCCGACATTTCGGCTATCGGCATTACGAACCAGCGCGAAACGGCTGTCGTATGGGATAAGACGACGGGCTGCCCCATTTACAACGCCATCGTCTGGCAGTCCCGCCAGACTGCGGCTATTTGTGAAGATTTGATCAAACAGGGCCTGGTCGACGAATTCAAGGAAAAGACGGGCCTGGTCATCGACGCTTATTTCTCCGGTACGAAGGTAAAATGGATTTTGGATACTGTCGAAGGGGCGAGAGAAAAGGCCGAAAAGGGCGAGCTCCTCTTTGGTACCATTGATTCGTGGCTCATCTGGAAGCTCAGCGGCGGCACGGTGCATGTAACGGATTATTCCAATGCGTCCCGTACGCTGATGTTCAATATCAAGACCCTCGAATGGGACGACCAGCTCCTTTCGTATCTCGACGTGCCGAAGAGCATGCTGCCGGAAGTCCGTCCGTCCAGCGACGTCTACGGCTACACGGACCCGGCCATCCTCGGCGCTCCTGTCAAGATTGCCGGCGCGGCCGGCGACCAGCAGGCGGCTCTCTTCGGCCAGACCTGTTTCGATCCGGGCATGGCGAAGAACACCTACGGTACGGGCTGCTTCCTCCTTATGAATACGGGCACGGAACCGATCACGTCGAAAAACGGCCTCGTCACGACGATTGCCTGGGGCCTCGACGGCAAGGTAGAATACGCGCTCGAAGGCTCGATTTTCGTCGCCGGCTCGGCTATCCAATGGCTCCGCGACGGCCTGCGCCTCATCGACACGGCTCCCGACTCGGAATGGGTAGCCAAACGCGTCCCCGACTCGGACGGCGTATACGTAGTGCCGGCTTTTGTCGGCCTCGGCGCGCCGTACTGGGATATGAACGCCCGCGGCACGATTATCGGCATTACCCGCGGCACGACGAAAGCCCATATCGTCCGGGCAACGCTTGACTCCATGGCGTATCAGACGATGGATGTCCTCAGTGCGATGGAAGCCGACTCGGGCATCAAATTGGCGGCTCTCAAGGTAGACGGCGGCGCCTGCGCCAACAACATGCTCATGCAGTTCCAGGCCGATATTCTCCGCGTACCTGTCGACCGTCCCCAGGTCATCGAAACGACGGCTCTCGGCGCGGCATACCTGGCCGGTCTGGCTGTCGGCGTATGGGAATCGAAGGACGAACTGCGCCATAGCTGGAAGCTCCAGAATCGTTTCGAACCGACAATGGACGCCGGCAAATCGGCGGCATATTACAAAGGCTGGCGCAAGGCTGTCAAACATGCCATGCACTGGCTCGACGACGAAGACTAATGGCGTAGCGTTCAGAAAGCGGGTGTCTGTATATGGATAACTTAATCGGTGAATTTTTTGGTACCATGGTGCTTATCGTGTTCGGGGCCGGCGTCTGCGCCTGCAACACGCTGACGAAATCAAAGGGCCAGAACGGCGGCTGGATCTGCATTACCGTCGGATGGGGCTTTGCCGTAACCCTCGGCGTATTTACGGCGACGACTCTCGGCGCGCCGCAGGGCGACTTGAATCCTGCCGTCACGCTGGCGAAGATGATGATCGGCATTTACACCTTTGAGCAGTTCCTGGCGACGTCGGTCGTCCAGATTCTCGGCGCCATGGCCGGCGCGGCCATCGTCTGGCTGGCATACCTGCCTCACTGGGCGGAAACGGAAGACAAGGCGGCTAAATTGGGTATTTTCTGCACGGCTCCGGCCATCCGCAACTACCCGGCCAACATCCTGTGCGAAATCATCGGCACGTTCTTCCTGGTATTTGTCATCTGGATGATTTTCTCCAAGCAGGTCGGCGCGATTCCTCCCGGCGTAGGCCCGTACATCGTCGGCGTTCTTATCTGGGCTATCGGCCTCAGCCTCGGCGGTCCGACGGGGTATGCCATCAACCCGGCCCGAGACCTCGGTCCTCGCCTGGCTCATGCGATTTTGCCCATTGCCGGCAAAGGCGGCTCCGACTGGGGATATGCCTGGGTTCCCGTCGTCGCTCCGATCATCGGCGCGTTGGTAGCCTACGGCGTAGCTTCGGCTCTCAGCATTTTCTAATAATTCTATAAGCGGTTACGCGCAGGGACTTCTGACGATGACAGGAGTCCCTGTTTTATAGGAAGGGCTTGCCCATGCGGCGATTTTCTCATAGCTCAATTCCGCACAATGCAAAAATGGAATTTTGTAAAATTGCTATTGCAATTATTTTCACAAACAGATATAATGAAACCATCAGGTAAACACTATTGTATTGGATTCCGCAAAGAAAGAGGTTGTGAACATGACAAAACAAGCAGATGTCGTCGTCATCGGCGGCGGTATTACCGGCCCTGCCATACTGTATGAATTGGCAAAATATAACCTTCGTGCAGTCTTGGTAGAACAGGAACCGGAACTGGCTGCCGGCACGACAAAGGCCAACAGCGCGATTCTCCACGCCGGCTTCGATGCTCCCACTGGCAGCATGAAGGCCCGCATGAACGTAGAAGGCAACGCCATGTACCATGAGCTGAAGGACGAACTGGATTTGGAAATCGAATGGACAGGCTCCTTCGTCGCCGCCGTAGACGACGAAGAAATGAGCGTCCTGCAGGAACTCCTCGAACGGGGCCAGGCCAACGGCGTTCCCGGCCTTGAAATCTGGGACGGCGACAAGGTCCGCGAAAAGGAACCGAACCTCAGCAAGGATATCAAAGGCGCTCTTTGGGCTCCGACTGCCGGCATCTGCTGGCCCTTCGGCATGGCCTTGGCCTTTGCTGAAAACGCCGTCATCAACGGTGCCGAAGTGCTCCGCGAATGCCAGGTAACGGGCATTACCGTAGAAAACGGCGCAGTGAAAGCCGTCGAAACGGACCAGGGCACGATTGAAACGAAATATGTCATCAACGCCGCCGGTGTCCATGCCGACGACGTAAGCCGTATGGCCGGCGACGATTCCTTTACCATCACGCCGCGCCGTGGCGAATACATCCTCTTTGACAAGACGGCGCAGAAAGACCTCGTATACTCGCCGATTTTCCCGACGCCGACGAAAATGGGCAAGGGCATCCTCGTCTGCGCGACGACTCACGGCAACGTATTCGTAGGCCCGAACGCCCACGACCTGGACGGCAGTGAAAAAGACGACACGGCCGTCACGATTCCGGGCATGAACGAAATCCTCGAAAAAGCCCGCAAACTCGTGCCGAACATTCCGGCCGGCGCAGCGATTACGGAATTTGCCGGCGTCCGCGCCGTATCCAGCACGGGCGATTTCATCATCGGCCACTCTGAAAAGACCAAGGGCCTCTTCCAGGCAGCCGGCATCCAGTCTCCGGGCCTGACGTCGGCCCCGGCTATCGCCAAGGCTATCGTAGGCGAAATCGTCGCCGAAACGGGCGCGGCGCAGAAGGAAGACTACAAGAAAGGCCGTCCGGCCCAGCCCTGCTTCCGCACCCTCAGCGATGACGACAAGAAAGCCCTCATCGCGAAGGACGCTGCATACGGCCGCGTCATCTGCCGCTGCGAAACGATTACGGAAGGCGAAATCATCGACGCCATCCGCCGCCCTGTAGGCGCGCGCACCGTCGACGGCGTAAAACGCCGCACCCGCGCCGGCATGGGCCGCTGCCAAGGCGGCTTCTGCGGTCCCCGCGTCACGCAGATTTTGGCTCGCGAACTGAACATCCCCGTAACGGAAGTTCGCAAGGAAATGAGAAAATCCTATATGTTCTACGATAAAGAAACTCAGAGCGGAGGTAAGGCATAATGGCTGAACAACTGTATGATATTATCATCGTCGGCGGCGGCCCGGCAGGTCTTTCGGCCGCATACAGCGCTTGGGAAAACGGCGCGAAGAAAATCCTCGTCCTCGAACGCGACCGCGAAGCGGGCGGCATTCTCCAGCAGTGCATCCACAACGGCTTCGGCCTGCATCACTTCAAGGAAGAGCTGACCGGCCCGGGCTACGCGCAGCGATGCTACGACCTGGTAAAGGATAAACCGGAAATCGAAATCCTCGTCGATACGATGGTTCTCGACGTCCATGAAGATAAAACCGTCACGGCTGTCAGCCCGAAACACGGCCTCATCACCGTACAGGGCAAGACGATCATCCTCACCATGGGCTGCCGCGAACGTACCCGCGGCGCCATCCGCACGCCGGGCTACCGTCCGGCCGGCGTATTCACTGCCGGCGCAGCGCAGCGCATGGTCAACATGGAAGGCTACCTGCCGGGCAAGAAGATCGTCATCCTCGGCAGCGGCGACATCGGTCTCATCATGGCCCGCCGCATGTCCCTCGAAGGCTGCAAGGTGCAGGCTGTTCTCGAAATCTGCCCCTTCTCCAACGGCCTGACCCGTAACATGGTACAGTGCTTGTACGACTACGACATTCCCTTGTACCTGTCCCATACGATTACGGCCATTCACGGCAAAGACCGCGTGACGGGCATTACGGCTGCCAAAGTCGACGACCATATGCAGCCTATTCCGGGTACGGAATTCGATATCGACTGCGATACGCTGCTCCTGTCTGTCGGCCTCATTCCGGAAAACGAATTGTCCCGCGGCTTAGGCCTCGCCATGCATCCGCTGACGAGCGGCCCTATCGTCGACCAGCACCGTGAAACGAGCATGCCCGGTATCTTCGCTGCCGGCAACGTCGTTCACGTTCACGACCTCGTCGACTTCGTATCGGAAGAAGCAGAAATCGCCGGCAAGTTCGCTGCCCTGAAGGCTCTGGGCCAGATGGAAGGCGAAGTCGCCGACGTCAAGGTCGAACCGGCCGACGAAGTACGTACCTGCGTGCCCCAGCACATCCGCGCCGCAGCCGAAGGCGAAACGGTCCGCTTGTTCATGCGCGTCCGCCGTCCTCTCAAAAAATGCCGCCTGACGGTTACGAGCGGCGACGACGTCTTAGTGAGCAGAGTCCTCCCTGTCGCTAAACCGAGCGAAATGATTGCCGTCAACGTGCCGGCTGACAAAGCGAAAGGCCATCATGCCGACTGGACTGTTTCCGTAAAGGAGGAAGCGTAACATGAGTGTAGAAACGAAACAACTGAACTGCATCAACTGCCCCATGGGCTGCCTGCTGACCGTTACCTTGACGGACGGCGCGATTACGGACGTAACGGGCAATACATGTCCCCGCGGCGAAACGTACGCCCATCAGGAATTGACCAATCCCCAGCGCATGCTGACCTCGACGGTACGCATTTCCGGCGGCGAGCTGCCTCTCCTGCCGGTCGTATCGAAATCGACCCTGCCGAAGGGCAAAATCCTCGAATGCGCCCAGGCGCTGCGGGCTGTTTCCATCGAAGCCCCCGTTAAGACCGGCGACGTCATCGTAGCCGATATCCTGGGCCTCGGCGTGGACATCGTAGCCAGCCGCGATATGGATAAGATTTAAGGAACACGCAAGGAAGACGCAGTATATGCCAATATAATGCAACCTTCATCAAAGGACTGTCATGATAAGATCATGGCGGTCCTTTTCTTTTGCCCTGTTTGCAGGCGAAATGAAGGGCCTGCTTGTGATATAATATAGGAAAGGAAGACAGCCGAATGCCTACGACGATTAACCGGCTCAACGATTTTTATGTCAAGTATTTATTGGGAAGCGAGAAGCGCAAGCATTTGACGATCCACTTTTTGAACGCCGTCCTGTACGGCGACGATGCGCCGCAGATTGCCGACGTGTTCTTTCTCGACAAGGATTTGGACCCGGAGCGGGCGGACGGAAAGCCGGCCAAGCTCGATATACTGGCGAAAACCGATCAGGGGATGCTGATCAACGTCGAGGTGCAGGTGCGGCGGCAGGCTCATTTGGCCGAGCGGTTTTTATTCTATTGGGCGGAAATGTACGGCAGCCAGATGAAGCGGGGCGACGGCTACAACGCGCTGAAGCCGTCGGTGTCCATCATTCTGACGGAGTTTGACCATCTGCCGGAAGCAAGCTGGCACAATGCGTACTCTATCTGCAACGACGTATCCCGCAGGCGGCTGACCGATCATTTTGCCATGCACTTTATTGAATTGAAGAAGTTTACGTACAGCGACGTAAAGGCCCTCCATCGGCTGGGGCGCTGGACGGCGTACTTTTCCAACTGCGGAGACAGGGAAACGGAGGAATTAGCCATGAGCGATCCGGTAATGAAAGAAGTCGTACAGGCTGAAACGGCCTTTACAGAAGACGAAATCATGCGGAGAAAATATTCGCAGCGCGAAAAAGCCGTGAGAGACTATATTTCTGCTATGGATGAGGCGAGAAATGAAGGACTGCAAGAGGGAATCGTGCAGATGGCGGTAAAGATGTTGGAAAACGGAATCGACCGGCATACCGTAGCTGCCATCACCGGGTTGAGCGAACAGGAACTCGCAGCTTTGAAAACGGCTGCGGCAGGAGGCTGTGATGCATAAGGATACGACGATACCGGCGGCAGAGCCTTTTACGGAAGAGCAGATACAGCGGCGGCGCCGCTTGCAGCGCGAAAAGGCCGAGAGAGATTATATTTCCGATATGGAGGAAGCAAGACGTGAAGGGCTGAGAGAAGGTTTTGAAAAAGGTATAAATGAAGCGGTTAAGAAAGGTGTAAAAATGGGGATTATGCAGGTGGCAGCCAACATGCTGGCTGTCGGCATGGATATCCGTCAAGTTGCCATGATTACGGAGCTGAGCGAAGAGGAGCTGGAGGCCTTGAAACACGGCGTATAATAAATCTATAATATAAAATAAGACGTTCCCATGACGGATGCCGCAATGCGGCCTGTTAGGGAACGTCTTGTTTTTGTATGGTTCGCAGGATATATGATGCTGTTTATCCTTGCGTTATTATATTATATGTGTATATTACAGCTTGATGAATCCCGGCGTCGAGAGGTAGCGGTCGCCGTTGTCCGGCAGGACGGCTACGATGGTCTTACCGGCGTTTTCCGGCCGCTTGGCGATTTCTGCCGCGGCATGGAGGGCTGCGCCGCCGGAAATGCCGATGAGGAGGCCTTCGGCTTTGGTAAAGGCCTGGGCTGCCGTATAGGCTTCGTCTGTCGTGACGGTAAATACTTCATCGTAAATCGTCTTATCGAGGGTTTCGGGGACGAAATTCGCGCCGATACCCTGCAGCTTATGAGGGCCGGCATGGCCCTGGGACAGGAGCGGCGAATCGGCCGGTTCAACGGCTACGACCTGGACGGACGGCTTTTGTTCCTTTAGGTATTGTCCCGTGCCGCTCAGGGTGCCGCCGGTGCCGACGCCGGCGACGAGGATATCGACGGCTCCATCCGTGTCGTCGTAGATTTCCGGGCCTGTCGTGGCCTTATGGACGGCGGGATTGGCCGGATTGATAAACTGGCCGGGAATAAAGCCGTGCAGCTCTTTGGCTAATTCTTCAGCCTTGTCGACGGCTCCCTGCATGCCCTTGGCCCCTTCCGTCAGGACGATGTCTGCGCCGTAGGCTGCGATGAGCTTGCGCCGTTCGACCGACATCGTTTCCGGCATGGTGAAGATGGCCTTATAGCCTTTGGCGGCGGCGACGGCAGCCAGGCCGATGCCCGTATTGCCGCTCGTCGGCTCGATGATGACCGTTCCCGGCTTGAGGAGGCCCTTCGCTTCGGCGTCTTCAATCATGGCCTTGGCGATGCGGTCCTTGGCCGAGCCGCCGGGATTAAAGGCTTCCAATTTGACGAGCAGGCGGGCGCCGACGCCTTGGGCGGCGTTGAAACGGGCCGGTTCCAGCAGCGGCGTGCGGCCGATCAAATCGAGGATGGACGTATATATCTTTTTCATGAAAATCACTCCTTTATACTGTATGTAGTATGATTTGAAAATAAAATGGTGAAACTATACCATAAAATATACTGGATAAGTATATTTTAGCTATACAAAGGTAACGGGCTCCGCGCCGTTTACGGGGGAGGAGAGGTTCTTAGCGGCTGAGGCTGCGCAGATGCGGCTCGGCGTTGTCCATGGCGTTTACACGCGACTGGAGGATGGCGACTTGCTGCTGCAAGGCGGCAATCTGGTCTTCGATGGGGTCGGGCAGGCGGTTGTGATCCAAATCGACGTCCTGCTCCGAATGGCTAATCTTTTTGCCCTGCTGGAGGACGACGCGGCCGGGAATGCCGACGACTGTCGAATAGGGCGGCACTTCTTTTAAGACGACGGAGCCGGCGCCGATTTTCGAGCCTTCGCCGACCGTAAAGGAGCCGAGTACCTTTGCTCCGCAGGCGACGACGACGTAATCTCCGATAGTCGGATGGCGCTTGCCCTTTTCCTTGCCCGTGCCGCCGAGGGTCACGCCCTGATAGAGGGATACGTTGTTGCCGATAATGGTCGTCTCGCCGATGACGATGCCCATGCCGTGATCGATGAACAGCCCTTCGCCGATCTGCGCGCCCGGGTGGATTTCAATTCCCGTGAAGAAGCGGGCAATAGTCGAGATGATGCGGGCTGTGACAAACCATTTGTGCAGGTAGAAGAAATGAGCCAGGCGGTATGCCCAGATAGCGTGCAGTCCCGAGTAGCACAGCAGGACTTCCAGGGTATTTTTTACGGCCGGGTCTCGTTCCTTAATGACGTGAATGTCCTTTCTCAGGGTGTTAAACATGAATGGTGCCTCCTTGTGTCGTACGAATAAATGCTGAAATACAAAAAAGCCGCAGTCCCTAAACAGAGACGGCGGCCCGCGGTTCCACTCTGATTTGCAGGCATCTCAGCGATGCGCTACACCTCAAGGCCCATAACGGCGGCAAACCGTGACAACCTACTATATGTTCAGCTGCCCTGCTCCCAAAGGCATTCCATCGTACTAGGCGGCGGCAGGAGCTCTCAGCCGGTGACTCCCGTTCTCTGTATAGCTTTCGTACGTGTACTTGTTTTGGTCATTGCATTTTTCGTTGGGAACATAATACCGTTTGTTTGAACGTTTGTCAAGGTATTTTTTGCAAGGTTATAAAAAATTTACATTTTTCCGTATTCTAAAACGGGCTATTTGGAATGCGATGCGCGTCAAGTTGAAATGAATTATTGTAATGTTCAGATGCACATTGCAGGACAGGTGATGCAGTGGAAATAGAACATAACATTGCGTCATAAAATAACGGATAATGTATACAAAATAGAATTATAATGTAAAATAAATGAATTTTAAAACAAATAAAAATGAAAATTAATACTATAAATACGAATAGTCAAAGTGGAACATGGAAGGAGCTTTGTTGGAAAAACGTGCGGGATTAACCTTATAAATAATAATTTTTAATCATAGTAAAATGCTGAAAAAGTCATGATAAAAAGACATAGCGGCATGCAAAATACCTGATAAAACCTAGTGAAATAGCGAATATTATACTACAGAGGTATTAATTTAAGTAATATAAACTTGTCAAGTGTATTGCTATGTCATATATGCAAATATGACTATAAAGCATGGATTTGCGAGTATCGTTTCACAAAATATATTGCGACTTTGCGTCAGACTCGTTGCATAAATTGTATAAAATGCTATACTTATATTAATACTTTAATAGTATGCCATGCATTCATTTAAATTTTATATTTGACGTAAAGAGGTGTGAACATGGAAAAAGCAGAATTGTACGAAACGTTCCAAAAAGGATTAACCAGCGTCGCTGGGGAATGCTATTTGGCTAAAAAAGCCGACGTAGCAGCAACTCTTGTCAAGATTTTCCAGGAAAAGGATGTAAAGGATGTAGCTCTGGTCGAAACGCCGCTCCTCAAAGAAGCCGGCGCAGCCGACGCCTTGAAGGCAGCAGGCATCAAGACGGACACGGATCACTTCCGCAAAAACGCTCCCTATGATAAAGGCGGCGTAACGGAAGCCGATTACGGCGTCGCCAACCTGGGCTCCCTCGTCCAAATGAAGGATGATATTGACGACCGTATCGTAGAAATCGTAGCGGACGTATATGTCGGCATTATCAAATTGTCGAAGATCGTCGACGATTTCGATTCCATGATCGACATTATGGCCGAAACGAAGCCATTCCCGAAATTTGCCGGCATCATTACGGGCCCGAGCCGTACGGCCGACATCGAATGCGTCAGCACGGTCGGCGTTCACGGACCGCGCCAGTATGCCGTCATTGTTGTGGAAGATGAGTAAAGGAGGGAATGACACATGTCAACTGAAATGGATTTGTTGAAACAAGAAATCGAGCGCGCAATGGACAACGCGCCTTTGCAGAAAGCGCTGAAAAACTTTACGACTGCGTATCCCGGCAACCGCGAACGCGTTTACAAAGGATACGACTTTGAAGCCCTGCGGGAAAAGGTGCACGAAGTAAAATCCTACGCCCGCGACCACATCGACGAACTGCTCGACGAATTCGAAAAGAACGCTACGGCCAACGGCGCCGTCGTATTCCGCGCCCATTCGCCGCAGGAAGCCTTCGACTACGCGTTGAAGGTAGCAAAAGAACAGAACGTCAAACTCGTCGTCAAATCGAAATCCATGGCATCGGAAGAAATCCACTTCAACCCGGGCTTTGAAGCCGCAGGCATTCACGCGCAGGAAACGGACTTGGGCGAATTCATCAACGCCATCGCCGGCGACACGCCGTCCCACATGGTAATGCCCGCCATTCACTACTCCAAGGAAGACGTAGCCGACCTGTTTACGTCCTATACGAAAGAAAAAGAAGTTCCCGATATTTCCAAGGAAGTTAAAACGGCCCGCCGCGTCATGCGTGAAAAATTCCTGACCGCTGAAATGGGCGTATCCGGCGCCAACGCCGCAGTCGCTGAAACGGGCACGGTCATCACTATGAGCAACGAAGGCAACGGCCGTATGGTAGGTACTTTGCCGGCCAGCCACATGTACATCTTCGGCATTGAAAAATTCGTCGCCAAGATGAGTGATATCCGCTATATCTTCAAGGTCCTGCCCCGCAACGGCACGGCTCAGAACCTGACGACGTACCTGTCCTTCTACACGGGCGCGACGGATGTCGTAACGGATCCGGAAAACGATACGAAGCAGAAGAAGAGCTTCCATATCATCATCCTCGATACGCCGGAACGCCGCAAGATCATGAACGATCCCGATTACAAGGACATTTTCTGCTGCATCCGCTGCGCAGCCTGCCTCAACGTATGTCCGGCCTTCCGCCTCGTCGGCGGCCACGTATACGGCGGCAGCATCTACACCGGCGGTATCGGCACGCTGCTCACGGCCTTCCTCAACAGCCGTGAACGCGGTAAAGAAATTCAGAATATCTGTCTCCAGTGCGGCACGTGCAACACCGTCTGCGGCGGCAAACTCGACATCGCCGGCATGATCCTGAAGCTGCGCACGAAGTACGCTCAGGAAGACGGCCTCAACCCGATTCATAAGTTCTGCCTCGACACGGTCGCCGACCGCCATCTGTTCCATTCCATGCTGCGCATCGCATCGGTCGCTCAGGGCGCGATTACCAAAGGCCAGCCGATGATTCGCCATATGCCGATGTTCCTGTCCGGCCTGACGTCGGGCCGCAGCCTGCCGAGCATCGCTCCGCAGCCGTTCCGCGACGTACTGCCGACGATCAAACAGGACGTTCCCAATCCGAAGGGCAAGATTGCCATCTTCACGGGCTGCCTCCTCGATTTCGTATACGTAGACATCGCGACGGCCGTCGTCAAAGCCCTCAACATGGCCGGCTACGTCGTAGAAATGCCTCTCGGCCAGTCCTGCTGCGGCGCTCCGGCGACGTACATGGGCGACGCTGAAAACGCTAAGAAAGAAGCGGCGCTCAACATCGAAGCTATGGAAGCGGAAAAATACGACTACATCGTATCGGCCTGCCCGACCTGCACGCACGCTCTGCGCGATTACAAGGAAATGTTCAAGGACGATCCGGAAATGTACAAGAAGGCTTCCGAACTGAGCGACAAGTCTTACGACTTCTCCAAGCTGCTCCACATGCTCGGCGGTCTCCCGGACAACGGCGATGGCGTTCCCATGAAGGTTACGTATCACGATTCGTGCCATATGAAACGCTACATGGGCGTATATAAAGAACAGCGCGAACTCCTGGAAGGCACGAAGGGCGTAGAAATCGTAGAAATGAACAACTGCGATAAATGCTGCGGCTTCGGCGGCTCCTACTCGATTAAATTCCCTGAAATGTCCGCTCCGATGCTCGAAGAAAAGATTGACAACATCGTGGCTACCGGCGCCGACACCGTGGCTGTCGACTGCCCGGGCTGCCTGCTCCAGATCAAAGGCGGTCTCGACGCGCGCGGCCTGAACAACATCCAGGTAAAACATACGGCCCAGATTCTCGTAGAAAAGAGAGAAAAACAGTAACTCCTAACACGGCCGGAAAGGTGTATTGGAACGGCGATGATAAAACAGACATTATTAGAAAACAGCGTTCGGAAATTTATGCCGAAGTATTTTGCCAACGTCAGTGATGAGCAAATAGAGAAGATAAAGAACTATATACAGGCCTTTACGGCCCATACCTTTGCCGGAACGCCGACCGGCGCGGTACTTACCGACGCGACGGCGTCAGAAGGAAAGATGATACGGCCCCGCCTGTTGATGATGGCCTCGGAGTACGGCCCAAAACGCGGCGACGCGCAGGAAACGCTGTATAAGCTGGCGGCTATCGTCGAAATGACGCATTTGGCTTCGCTGATTCACGATGATGTCGTCGACGACGCTCCTTTCCGACGGGGCAAGCCGTCCATCCAGAGCCGGTATGGAAAAAACGCCGCCGTCTACGCTGGAGATTTCCTCATGAGCCGCATCAGCTATCACCTCATGAAGGAAGGCTTGAACAGGGCCGGCATGGTCCTGTCGAAGACGGTAGAGGAAATGTGCAGCGGCGAAATCGGCCAGGCTATGTGCCGGTACAAGGATACGGTGACGATTGACGAGTACCTGCGCAACATCCACGGCAAGACCGTGGCCCTGTTCATGGCCTGCTGCCGCATCGGCGCGATGGAAAGCGGCTGCAGCGAACAGCACGCCGGCATACTGGAATCCTTCGGCGAATGCCTGGGATACATGTTCCAGCTGCGGGACGACCTCTTGGACTTTACGGACGACAAGGCGCTGAACGGCAAGACCGTTCATCAGGATTTCCGCGAAGGCATCTACACGCTGCCCGTCCTCATCGCCTTGGAACGGCCCGGCGGCCGGGCCGCGCTGACGCCCTACATGGAGCGCAGCGCAGCCGGCACGCTGACGGCCGCAGATATTCGGACGATGGAACGCATTGTAGCGGAATTCGGCGGCATGGAGGAAGCGTGGAAGTATATCCGCCGCTACCAGCGCCGGGCAGAAGAACTGCTGGCGTTTCTGCCGCCGTGCGACGCGGCGCCTCTCCTGCGCAAGCTTGTCAGCAAGCTGGGGGCAGTGTAATGGCGGGACGACAGGCCATGACCGTGACGGCTGCCGTCCGGCTGGGTCTAGCGCAGGGGAGCGGTCTGGGCGGTGGCGATGTAGCCGGGGCCAATGCCGTTGCACTGAATGTTGTACTGGCCGTACTCGGAGCAGATGTTCTTGGTCAGCATCTTTAAGCCGCCCTTAGCTGCTGCATATGCAGATACAGTCTCACGACCCAGCTCGGACATCATGGAACAGATGTTGATGATCTTACCATGACCCTTCTTGATCATTGCAGGGATAACTGCTTTCGATACGATGAAAGGTGCATTCAGGTCTACGTCGATTACCTGACGGAACTGATCTGCGGTCATCTCGGTCATGGGGATTCTCTTGATGATGCCTGCGTTGTTAACCAGGATATCGATGGTGCCTACTTCCTTCTCGATCTGAGCTACCATAGCATTAACTGCTTCTTCGTTGGTAACGTCGCATACATAGCCGTGAGCCTTGATACCTTTCTCAGCGTATGCTGCGATTCCCTTGTCTACCAGCTCCTGCTTGATATCGTTGAAGCAGATGGTAGCACCGCACTCAGCGTATGCGGAAGCGATAGCGAAACCAATACCGTAAGATGCGCCGGTAACCAGTGCAACCTTACCTTCCAGTGAGAAATTAGTGAATTCAGACATTGTTTTTTCTCCTTTTCTTTATAAAAACTGTTATTTTAGTTACATGTTCCAAAGGATCTTATTTCAGATCTCTGTTGTCGACACCGTCCATATCGTCGAAGTCCTGATTCTCTCCGACCATACCCCAGATAAAGGTATATGCTCTGGAACCGCATCCGGAATGGATGGACCAGCTGGGGGAGATCACTGCTTCTTCGTTACGCATTACGATGTGGCGGGTCTCATCGGGCTCACCCATATAGTGCATAACAAAGGCATCCTCAGGCATATCGAAATACAGATATACTTCCATACGTCTGTCATGTGTATGACAAGGCATGGTGTTCCATACACTGCCGGGCTCTAACTTCGTCATACCCATCTCCAGCTGACAGCTCTCTACCTGTCCGGGAAGGATATACTTGCAGATTACTCTGTGGTTGGCATCCTCCAGAGTACCCAGTTCTACTTTATTCTCATCCTTTACAATGACCACGCCCTCTTCGGGAGTACCTTCCGGCTTGATCAGCACGGTCGGATAAGTCTTATGTGCGGGAGCGGAATTCAGATAAAATTTAGCGGGCTGTTTCTCATCTTCACTTGCGAAAATGATCTCCTTGGAGCCCATTCCTATGTACATAGCTTCCTTGTAACCTACCTTGTACACTTTGCCATCAACGGTAATCATACCTGCTCCGCCGATATTGATCACACCCAGTTCTCTTCTCTGACAGAAATACTCTGCACGGAGTTCATCTCCGGCGGTCAGAGTGATAGGGCTTACAGGAACTGCTGCTCCTGTAATGATTCTGTCGATGTGGCTGTACACC
>ENA-ORSJ01001135-ORSJ01001135.1-human-gut-metagenome-genome-assembly--contig:-NODE-1135-length-24009-cov-2.706771_pt1 | contig 24009 bp, 19 predicted proteins | sample MGYA00242191_ERZ509158 | MGnify/ENA primary metagenome ERZ509158 (study PRJEB26280, sample SAMEA2338623) | human gut metagenome | biome: human gut; feature: human-associated habitat; material: faeces...
CCAGGAGCTTACAAGAATCACAAAAGAGATCCAGGACGGAGATTTCTTCAAGAACGAGGCACTTCTCGCTGCTATGAAGAACGCAAAAGAGAACGATTCTGCAATCCATTTCATGGGACTTCTTTCTGATGGTGGTGTACACAGCCACAATACCCATCTCTATGGACTTCTTGAGATGGCCAAGAGAGAAGGACTTAAGAAAGTTTACGTACACTGCTTCCTGGACGGACGTGACACACCGCCTGCATCCGGTAAAGAGTTTGTAGAGCAGCTGGAAGCCAAGATGAAAGAGATCGGCGTTGGTGAGATCGGTGTGATTTCCGGACGTTACTATGCAATGGACCGTGATAACCGCTGGGATCGTGTAGAGCTTGCATACAAAGCTCTTACACAGGGCGAAGGAGTAAAGGGAACAGATGCTGCGGCAGCAGTTCAGGCTTCCTATGATGATGGCAAGACCGATGAGTTCGTACTTCCGACAGTGATCGAGAAAGACGGCAAACCGGTTGCAACCATTTCTGATAAGGATTCCGTTGTATTCTTCAACTTCCGTCCGGACCGTGCAAGAGAGATCACCCATGCATTCTGCGATGACAATTTTGACGGTTTTGCAAGAGAGAAGAAGTTAGACCTGGTATATGTATGCTTCACCGATTATGATGAAACCATTACCAACAAGCTGGTTGCATTTAAGAAAGAGTCCATTACCAATACCTTTGGCGAGTTCCTGGCAGCAAACGGCAAGAAGCAGGTAAGAATTGCTGAGACGGAAAAATATGCTCACGTTACCTTCTTCTTTAACGGCGGCGTAGAAGAGCCAAACGAAGGGGAAGACCGCATCCTGGTTCCTTCTCCAAAGGAAGTTGCTACCTACGACTTAAAGCCGGAGATGAGCGCTTACGGCGTATGCGATAAGTTAACTGAGGCGATCAAGTCCGGCAAATATGATGTGATCATCATCAACTTCGCTAACCCGGATATGGTTGGACATACAGGCGTAGAAGCAGCAGCAATCAAGGCAATCGAAGTAGTAGATGAGTGTGTAGGCCGTGCTGTAGAAGCATTAAAGGAAGTAAACGGCGTTATGTTTATCTGTGCTGACCACGGAAACGCAGAGCAGTTAGTAGACTATGAGACGGGAGAGCCATACACCGCTCATACTACCAACCCGGTTCCATTTATCCTGGTAAATGCAGACGCTGACATGAAGCTTCGTGAAGGCGGCGCACTGTGCGATATCGCACCGACCCTGATCGAATTAATGGGTATGGAGCAGCCAAAAGAGATGACTGGTAAGTCACTGATCGTTAGAAAGTAATAAGTAAAAATAAGCAGACGCGCCTTTAGGGCGCGTTTGTTGTATATATAATGTATGGGTCCATGAAACGGCCTACTAAATGTGACGGGAATTATAAATGCATTGCATCAAAAATCCGGAGGCAGCCCATGTGGGCCGCCCCCGGATTTTTTAGGAGTAACTGCTATAAATAAGAGGTGATTGCGTGCTTTCTTATTAGAAGCCCTTAATGAGTTCGCCGTTCTTTGGCTCGAAACGTCCAGTGAAGAAGCGGAGAACTTCTGGCTCGTAAACCCATTTCAGACCGCTGATGTCATGTCTTCTCTGGTACAGGCCGATGATAGCGTCAGCAACATAATCCATATGAGCGTATGTATAAACACGACGCGGGATTGTAAGACGAACGGTTTCCAGTTTCGGAACGTGGTTTTCACGGGTGTGTGGATCACGTCCTGCAGAGATGATGCCGCGCTCCATTGTACGAACGCCGGAGAACTCGTAGATTGCTGCGGAGAGTGCCTGAGCAGGGAAGTCCTCTTCCTGATCTAAGTGATCTAAGAATGCTCTTGCATCTACGAAGATCGCGTGTCCGCCGTAAGGTTTAACCATTGGAACACCTGCTGCGTCTAACTTTTCGCCCAGGTAACGGATCTGGTTTACACGGTGGCTGATGTAATCGAAGTTCATGGACTCGCGAAGACCAATAGCCATTGCTTCCATATCTCTTCCTGCCATACCGCCGTAAGAAGGCATTCCTTCAAACTGTACAACCATTCCAGTTGCGCGAACATACAGGTCATGATCGTTCATACACAGGAAACCACCGATGTTGGTTAAGCAGTCTTTCTTACCAGACATTGTACAGCCATCGCCGTAGGAGAACATTTCATGAACGATCTCTTTGATGGTCTTGTTCTCGTAGCCAGGTTCACGGGTCTTGATAAAGTATGCGTTCTCAACGCAACGGGTAGCATCGTACATAACCTTGATGCCGTATTTGTGAGCCAGTTCGGAAACAGCTTTGATATTAGCCATGGAAACAGGCTGTCCACCTGCCAGGTTTACGGTAACAGCGAGGCAGATATAAGGAATGTGCTCTGCGCCAACTTCGTCGATCAGTGCCTGGAATTTATTTAAGTCGATGTTGCCCTTGAAATCAAGGATTGCACTTGGATCATGAGCTTCGTCGATGATAACATCACGGAAAGTAGCACCATTGCGCTCCTGATGGAAACGGGTGGTAGTAAAGTACATGTTGCCTGGAACATAATCGCCTGGCTTGATGGTCAGAGAGGAGAGAATGTTCTCTGCGCCACGTCCCTGATGAGTAGGAACTACATATTTAAAGCCAAACAGTTCACGAACAGTTTCTTCCAGGTGATAGAAGTTGCGGGATCCACCGTAAGCTTCGTCGCCTAACATAAGGCCAGCCCACTGATGATCACTCATTGCATTGGTTCCGGAGTCAGTTAAAAGGTCGATAAAGCATTCTTCAGACTTTAATAAGAATGTATTGTAACCAGCAGTCTTGATCGCTTCTTTACGCTCTTCTTTGTCTAAGCGTGCCATGTTCTCTACCATTTTGATCTTGAAAGGCTCCGGCGCAAATTTCATCATATCCATGTTCTTCTCCATTAAAAAATCCTCCTATTATATAGTTTTTATATAGTTTTTTGCAGCGCAACATTACGCTTTTTGCTTAATTAATAATATGTTTTTATGCTTTTTTCTTCTTATAATTAGTTTCGTAATCCTTTAAGGCATTGATGGCCTGGCCGGAGAGTGGGACGATCGCGATCATATTAAATACTGTCATAAGGCCTACGCCAAGGTCGCCAAGTTCCCAGACAAATTCATAGGCTGCCACGCCGCCGATAAAGAGCATGATCAGTAAAAAGATCTTGTATCCTGTCTGAGCTTTCCAGGTATCGCCGAATACGTAAGATACGTTGCAGCGGGCATAATAGAGAATGCCAAGGAAAGTGGAAAAGCTGAACAGGAAGAGTACAACTGCGATAAATACAACGCCTGCATATCCAAGGTGATGGTTCATAGCTGCCTGTAAAAGGTCCATTCCCATAAGACCTTCGATCTTTTCAGCCGGAGCTAAAAGCATTAGGAATGCGGAACAGCTGCAGATCACTAATGTATCGATAAAAACACCAAGTGCCTGGATAAGGCCCTGTTTTACCGGATGGCTGACTTCTGCTGCGGCTGCAGCACATGGAGCAGAACCACTACCTGCTTCATTTGAGAAAAGTCCGCGCTTTACGCCGTTCATTACGATTACACCAAGTCCGCCGCCGGCAAACTGTCTGATACCGAATGCCTGGGAGAAAATGTTTCCAATAACAGATGGAAGCAGGGTGATGTTCTTAATGATAACGAACAGAGTTACTAAGAAGTAGGCGCCTGCCATAACAGGAACTACCATATCTAAAACCTTAACAGTTGCGTTCTTGCGAAGAACGATGACTGCGGACATAGCTACCAGAATGGTAGCAGTTGCAACCTGCGGGATACCGAATGCGTTCTGGAAGGAAGTGGTAACGGAGTTTCCGATTACCTGGCTGATACCTGCCCAGCAAAGCAGTCCGGAGAGTGCGAATGCGGTTCCTAAAAGACCGTATTTACAACCGCGGGTGTAATAAGTCTGTTCATCATCTGCCACATATTCGGCTTCTTCTTTTACGTTCTTTACGAAAACATCTTCTCGTTTGATTTTTGTCACCAGTCGGATACGGTCCATTACATAGGCAGGACCGCCGCGATAACCGCCGTAGAGTGGGTCTTTTTCTTTGTAGATCTGTGCCAGGGTAGACTCTACGAAGCTGCTGGAAGAACCAATGAGTGCGGTCAGCCAGAAAACAGCTCCTGCGCCGCCAAATGAGATAGCAGCAACAACACCGGCTAAGTTACCCATACCTACGCGGGTAGCGGTAGCAACGATCAGTGCCTGAACACCGGATATAGAGTTTTCATCTTTTTTTGCTTCGTCTTTTTCCAGTGTGACCCGGATCATTTCCGGGAACAGGCGGAATGGAAGAAATTTAGTTTTAAATGTAAAGTATAAACCCGCTGGAATAAGGATCAATACCAGAAGAGAAAGACCAAACTGAACTTCTCCCCCTGAGAATTCCAGGATAATTAAATCTCCCCATAACAGATCATTGATAGCTCCCACAAGTTTGATGATCATGTGGAGTATTCGGTTGATGAGATACACCTCCTTTTGTAATGTGTGAATTGAGGTTCACGTTGCGTCAAACCGTCAGGGCCCTCTGACATGTCTTGCACGATCATACATCTGCAGCAACCGCTGGCGGCTGGTTCTACAGATGATGTTTGATGCGTGATGCGTGATGCATCACATATCTTGTAATTCATATAATACACTATTTTGCACAAAAGTCAATGGTTATTTTAAAAAAAATTATGCAAAATAAAAAAGAAGCCGACCCTGATGGCGCAGAAGGATGGGACAGGAAGAAAAAAACGGGAAATGTGTGACGGGCGGATACACCTGTAGTTGTGATACGGAAAAAGAATGCGAGGGGCAATTTTGAAAATATATTTTGACCGTTTGCTAAAATTGTAGTATCATGAAAAAAGTAAGTGGATCCATGCGTGATGCACTGATAACAGTACAACAGAATAAAGAAAATAAGAAAAACAATTAAGAAAAGAAGGAGGCGGGGGCTATGCCCGAAAAAATCATTAAACAGACACTCAGTGAACAGATCTACAACATTCTGAAGGAAGATATTCTGTCTGGTAGGATTTTAATGGGCGATAAGCTTACCAATCGGGAACTTCAGGAGCGGTTTCAGGTTTCATCCACACCCGTGCGTGACGCCATTAACCGACTGTCAAAAGATGGACTGACCCAGGAAGTATCAAAAAGCGGAGCACAGCTTATCACCTTTGATTATTCCTACGCCAACGAACTCAATGACTTCATCACATTTTTAGCCTGTAGGGCTGTGATGCTTTCTTCCACAGAGCCTGATACAGAAAAACTGGTAGAAAAGCTTCAGATGTATGAAGAAGAAATGGCAGGAGCCAAAACATCCATGGAATACTTTGAGGCGGATTTTCGCTATCATAAGGTATTCTTTGACTATTGCGGAAACCGTTTTATGAAGGAAACCTATAAGCAGTATAATTTTATCCGGACCCTTCTTATACGTTATGCCATCCGGACCGAAGATGAACGGGATCTGGGGATCAGACAGCACCGGGGGATCACTCAGGCTTTTCAGAAAAAGGATTATGAGAAGGCAAGAAAGCTTATGGAAGAACATTATCTGTCCGGTATGCAGTTAGCAAGAGAGCATTACCGGGAAGGGGATACTTTCAGAGAAAATAAAAAATGATCAGAAATATTGGGAAACATTAAGGAGACAGTTATGAGAACAGCAATCGCTACAGACAGCAACAGCGGTATTACACAGGAGCAGGCAGCAAAATTAGGTATTTATGTGCTGCCTATGCCTTTTATGATCAATGGGGAAATGTTTTATGAAGGTGTGAACCTGACCCATGAGGAATTTTTTAAACGGATGGAAGAAGGGGCAGATATCACTACTTCCCAGCCTTCCCCAGGTGAGGTAACTGACTTCTGGGATAAGCTGTTAAAGGAATATGATGAAATTTTATATATTCCCATGTCCAGCGGTTTAAGCGGTTCCTGCCAGACAGCTATCATGCTGGCAGATGATTACGACGGAAAAGTACAGGTGGTAAACAACCAGCGTATTTCTGTTACCCAGGAGCAGTCAGCACTGGATGCAAGGGATTTAGCTGCAAAGGGATATGAGGCAGCCCAGATTAAAGAAATCTTAGAACGTACCAAGTACGAGAGCAGTATTTATATTACCCTTACTACTTTGAAATATCTGAAAAAAGGCGGACGTATCACTCCGGCTGCTGCAGCCCTGGGAACTCTCCTTCGCATTAAGCCGGTTTTAACCATTCAGGGAGAAAAACTGGATGCATTTTCAAAGGCACGTACAGCCAAGCAGGCCAAGACCATTATGCTCACTGCACTGGCAAAAGACTTAGAAGAGCGTTTTCATGACAAGAATGCGGAACATACCTATCTGGAGATCGCCCATACCTGCAATGAAGAAGGGGCAAAAGAGCTGGAAGAGGCTTTAAAAGAGCAATATCCAGGTGTCCCGATCACCATAGCACCTCTTTCTTTAAGCATTGCCTGCCACATTGGACCAGGAAGTTTTGCAGTAGCCTGCTCCAGTAAGCTGAAGGAGCTGGAATAATTTGGAAAAAGAAAAATGGTATGAAAAGTTAAAGGCACAGGGACAGAGTATTACTGTCCCCATGACTCTTTTGATGATCGCAGTGGCTGTTATCCCTCTTTTTTTACAGACATGGATCCTCATCGGCTCTTTTAAGCAGAACCAGATAGAAGCCAGGAGCATTGAGATACAGAACCAGTGTGTGATCTTAAGCAACCGAATGACCCGCTCCGGGTATATGACGGCGGATAAGGCCAATAATGTAAGCCTAGATGCCCAGATGCAGACCATAGCGGATCTGTATAATGGCCGTATCGTTATTGTCAACAGCAGTTATAAGATCATGACAGATACTTTTAATCTGTCTACAGGAAAATATTATATATCCGAAGAAGTTATCCGCTGTTTTAAAGGGGAAAGCGGCAGCAGCTTTAATAAAGAGGGTGGATATTTTTACCAGACTATCCCTGTTTATGATCCGGCAGATGAGAAAAAGATCCAGGGAGTGATCGCAGTGACTGCTTCCATGGAAAATGTTGTGTCGGTAACAGAACGGGTAAAAAGCAGTGCCCAGCTGTTCTTTCTGTGTATGGCACTGGTGGCAATCCTGTTTTCTATTATGTCAGCTCATTTCCTGGTGCGGCCTTTTAAGCGGCTCCTGCGTTCCTTTGACCGGGTGGCCCAGGGGGATCTGGATGCAGATATCAGCGAAGATGCTTACAGTGAGACCAGGCAGATGTCCCAGGCAGTGCAGAAGTCTCTTCGCAAGTTAAAAGCAGTGGACCAGTCACGTCAGGAATTTGTTTCCAATGTGTCCCATGAATTAAAAACCCCTATTACATCCATCCGTGTACTGGCAGACTCCCTTATGGGAATGGAAGATGCGCCGGTGGAACTGTACAGGGAGTTTATGGCAGATATTTCAGATGAGATCGACCGGGAAAATCAGATCATTGAGGATCTGCTTACACTGGTGCGTATGGATAAGTCCGCAGAAAGCCAGATGAATATTTCCCAGGTGCATATCAATCATGAACTGGAAATGATCTTAAAGAGACTGCGGCCTATTGCCAAGAGAAGCAATGTAGAACTGATCCTGGAGAGCATCCGTGAAGTAACCGCAGATGTGGATAAAGTGAAATTAAACCTGGCTGTGACCAATCTGGTGGAAAATGCCATCAAGTATAATATAGACTCCGGCTGGGTCCGTGTAACACTGGATGCAGACCATAAGTATTTTTATGTTAAAGTGGCAGACTCCGGCATTGGTATCCCGGAGGACAGTGTGGACCATATTTTTGAGCGCTTTTTCCGTGTGGACAAGGCACGTTCCAGGGAAGTTGGCGGTACAGGACTGGGACTTTCGATCACAAAAAATGTGATCCAGATGCATCATGGTGTGATCGATGTGGAAAGTACACCGGGAGAGGGAACTACCTTCAGTATGCGTATCCCGTTAAATTATGTGCCAAGACAGGAGGAACGGTTATGAAACATGGAAAAAGAAAGTTTCTTCTGAGTATACTTTTAGGTGTACTGGTGGCTGCAATGGCAGTCCTTTCCGGATGTAAAGCCAGGACAGAACCAAAATCGGATCCGGGAGCCGGAAAATACCTGATCTATTATCTGAATTCCTCGGTTACGAAACTGGTTGCCCCGGAATATGAAACAGAAACAAAAGATCAGGTGGCGCTGGCAGAGGAACTGGTCGATCAGCTGACTTATGTGCCAAGGGATCTGGACTGCCAGACTGTTTTAAATGATAAAGTGTCTTTTAAAGCCTGCAGGATCGATGAACAGGTACTGTATCTGTATTTTGACGGCAGTTATACGGCTATGAAACCGGAACAGGAGATCCTTTGCAGAGCGGCCCTTGCAAGGACTATGACCCAGATACCGGGAATTGATTATATCAGTATCTACTGTGGGGACCAGCCGCTGATGGACCGTCAGGGAAATCCGGTGGGATTTATCTCAGCAGGTGATTTTATTATCAATACAAGTAATGTAAATGCCTATGAAAAGACGGAACTGACCCTGTATTTTGCAAACAGCACCGGTGACAAGCTGGTGGCAGAAAAGCGGGAAGTGGCCCACAATATCAATACGTCCATGGAGCAGCTGATCGTGGAACAGCTGATCGCAGGACCATCCGACAGCAGCCATCAGGCAGTACTGCCATCTGACTGCAAGATACTTAGTGTGTCTGTAACGGATAATATATGCTATATCAATTTTGACTCTGCTTTTTTAAACAGCAACCAGGCGGTAAATGAATATATCCCTATTTACGCCATTGTAAATTCACTGGTAGATAAAACCTCTGTTTCTAAGGTACAGATCATGGTAAACGGTTCCCAGGATGTAATGTTTCGGGAAGTGGTATCTTTGAATACGGCCTTTGAGCGGAATACGGATTATATTGAGCAGGAATAAAGGCGGATCAAAAGCGGAAAGATAAAGCAGAAATTAAGAACAAAACAGGAGAAAACAGAATATGAAACGGCCCCTTGTGGTGATAACTGCAGGTTTTGTACTTGGAGAGGTGCTTGCCCTGTGTTTGCAGGAGGCTGTATACAGAATATTTTTCTGGTTTGCAGGAGTGCTGTTTTTGACAGTGCTTGCTGTCAGGCGGTTTTTAAGCAGGAGTGTCATGTACAGGACGCTTCTGCTTATTTTTGTGTTTGTTTTTGGCGGGATGACGGCAGGAAGTTTTTCAGGCGCCAGGTGCCGGGAACAGATGGAGCAGGAAGAAAAGAGGATTATCCAGGCAGGATTTGGGGATGTGGTGCAGCTGACCGGCCAGGTAGTGGATGTACGGGAAAAAAGTGAAAAACTGGAAATAATTGTAAACCAGGTAAAAGTGGGAAAGAGAGTGCGAAATATTGCTGACCCGGATGACATCCGGTGGCTGTCACTTCAATATCCGGTGCAGCTTTCTGGAACCCCAGGTGATCTGGAAGGCTGGGAAGAAAAGCTTCTTCCAGGGAAACAGGTGAAAATGGCCTGTTCTTTCCGTCTCACAGAACCTGCAAAAAATCCGGGGGAATTTGATGCAAAGCTGTATTACCGGTCAAAGGGAGTGATGTGTACCGGTTACATAAAAGCTTTAAAAGAAAGCAGCGGGGCGGACCGGCCGTTTATGAGACTTATTCTGTGGTTCAGACGATATTGCAGTCATGTTCTGGAAGAATACGGTGGGAAAGAAGACAGCAGTATTTATAAAGCAATGTTACTGGGTGATACCTCGTTTATGGAGACGGATACCCTGGATCTGTACCGCAGCAGCGGGATCGCCCATTTGCTGGCAGTCAGCGGGCAGCATTTGTCACTGATCGGTGGTGGAATGTATCTGCTTCTTAGAAAGACAGTGGGAGGTTTCAGGGCTTCCGGGATAATAGGAGGCGGTTTTGTGATCAGCTATGGCATATTTACCGGCTCATCCGGGTCTGCTATCCGTGCAGTCCTTATGATCTGCTGTCTGTGGCTGGCAGCAGAGCGGGGACGGACCTATGACAGTCTTTCCGCCTTAAGTTTTGCAGCGTTAGGTCTTCTGGGAAACAATCCCTATCTGATCTTTCACAGCGGTTTTCAGCTTTCTTTTGCAGCAGTCCTGGCTATTTCCGGACCGGGGCAGTGGATGATCCGGGAGTATAATATTGGAAAAAACTGGGAAAAGACAGTAGTGATCAGTTTATGGGTGCAGATCTTTCTTCTGCCTGTTATGGCATGGCATTATTACCAGTATCCTCTGTATGGGATGTTTTTGAATTTTCTGGTATTGCCGCTGGTGCCGGTTTTGATGATAGCGGGAATCATGATATTGCTTACAGGAGGATTTTTGCCTTTGGCAGCAGGGACAGCTGCTAAAGTGGGGCATGTGATATTGGGTTATTATAAATGGATCTGTGAAGGTTCCCTGAAACTGCCGGGGGCAGTAAGGATAATGGGGCGGCCCGGTCCGGGACAGATCCTGGGGTATATTGTGTTGTGGGGGATAGCGGTGGCTTTATTGATATGGCAGAGGCGGGGGCAGACCAGAAAGATCCTGAAAAAATATATAAATTTGATATTTGCAGTTGCAACCCTGCTCACAGCAGTATTGTTTAGTTTCGCTATTCTTTCTCTACACCCGGTCCGTGGTTTTGAACTTCTCTGCCTTGATGTAGGTCAGGGGGATGGTTTTTTGCTTAGGTCAGGAACAACCAACATCCTTATAGACAGCGGAAGTTCTGACCAGAAAAAACTGGGAAGCAGGACTCTTGAACCCTGCCTTAAGTCTAAAGGGATCTCCCGTTTAGATATAGCAGTCGTAAGTCATGGGGACAGTGACCATATAAGCGGTCTTTTATATTTATTAGAGCAGAAAATGCCCATAGATTTATTAATATTGCCTGCTGGGGGAAAAGGGGGAGAGATCTACGGTCAATTGGAACAGCTGCAGACAGAAGCAGGGGGAAAAACATATTACATGCACCAGGGAGATAAGATAAAGGCCGGAGAAATGGAATTTACCTGTATTTTTGAGAAGGAGACAGAAGAAGAACGTAACGCCCATTCCCTGGTTTTATGCTCCCACTATAAAGATCTGCATATTTTATTTACCGGTGATATGGGAATATCAGAAGAGACAGAACTTTTAGATCTGGCAGAAGAAAATGGCAGCATCCAGCAGGAACATTTGGAACATGTACAGATCCTGAAAACGGCCCACCACGGTTCCAAAGGATCTTCCAGTCCTGCCTTTTTGGAAGCAATGCCTTTAAAAGCTGCTTTTATTTCCTACGGTAAAGACAATTCCTATGGACATCCATCCGGGCAGGTCACGGAGGAGATGAAGAAACAAAACATTTCCCTTTATGAAACCGGCGGAAAGGGGGCATGGACATTAGAAAGTAAAGCGAGAAACGTTATTATAAAAAGAACCGTGAAAAGCAGGGGAGAAAATTAAAATAAAAGGTTTTCAAGTAAGAAAAGAAGTGGTATTGTTATTAACAAAATTTGCAGCCCCATATGCCAGGGACTTGAATACAGGAGGCCAGAATAATGAGTGAGAAAAATGAAAATGTAAAGATCCAGGTGGCATCAGTGGAAGATGCAGAGGAGCTGCTTGCAATTTATGCTCCTTATGTAGAAAAGACAGCGATCACTTTTGAGTATGAGGTTCCGTCCGTAGAAGAATTTAAAGGACGGATTGCCCATGTATTACAGCGTTTCCCATATCTGAAAGCAGTGGAAGATGGTAAGATCCTTGGATATGCTTATGTAAGTCCTTTTAAAGAGCGGGCTGCTTACGGCTGGTCAGTGGAAACATCTATTTATGTAGATGAAAAAGTGAAGCACAAAGGGGTTGGAAGAAAGCTTCATGAGGTCCTGGAAGCTGTCTTAAAAGAGCAGGGCATCCTGAATATGGAAGCCTGCATCGGTTATCCGGAAGTGGAAGACGAATACCTGGATAAAAACAGTGTCAATTTCCACGCACACATGGGATACCGCATGATAGGCGAGTTCAAAAAATGTGGATACAAATTTGACCGCTGGTACAACATGGTATGGATGGAGTACATCATTGGCGAGCATCAGGCCCATATGACAGCACCGGAAAGCTTCCCGCAGATCCGGGACAGACTGAAAGAAAAATATGGTTTAGAGTAGAGTTGTAAATGCGTTGTAAGCGTCCTTCGGGGCGCTTTTGCTTTGTCTGGGGAAATTTTATTTAAAGCAGTTTTTGGAAAAAAGAAGTGTTGTTGATACAATAAATCCGTGGTAAACTTGGAATGAGTTTTTTGAAAATGGTAGTAAATATTTAACTGCGAGGAGAAAAAAATGCCAGTTTTTGATTTTAATGATGAACCGAAAGAAGAAAAGAAAGCACCGGAATGCACCTACACTGTGATCCGTTCCAATGAAACAACCGCTTCTCCAGAACATCCGATCCTGGTTCTGGACAACAGTAATAGAAAATGGGAGCACCATTCCTGGGGTGTATTTACAAATCCCATCCGTAAAACTGCTTTTGAATTTCAGGTAGAAGGCGGCGGCACTGTCAGCGCTGATATCTTAAAAGTAGATGCCCGCTTTGTAAGCCTGCTTAAATGGCTGGGCGAGAGCCATATCAATGTACGCCTTTCCGGCTCCAATGAGGCGGACGGGTATGCTGTATACAAGATCCGTGAGATCGCTTTTGGCGGCGGCACCAAGCTTTCCGCAGAGGACGGATTTTTACAGTACATGATCGAGCGCCTTCAGGCCAGCAGTGCGCCTGCAGAGGAGATCCGGGAAGAGGATGCAGATGAAGACGGCGATGATATGAAGCTGACCAGTTTACAGAGTATTACCGACTTTATGACCTGCGCGGGAAGGACCCTTCCTGACAATATCCGTCTTTGGGCAAGAAGAAACCTGGCAGTTGCCAATTCCCATGAGGTTTCACCGGAAGAACGCCGTCACGCACAGAGAGCTTTATCCATTATGATGAACATCCAGTGGAAGAGCAATTATTTTGAGGCCATTGACCCAGACGAGGCAAGACGGATCCTGGATGAAGAATTATACGGAATGGAACGTGTAAAACAGCGTATCATCGAGACCATTATCCAGATCAACCGTACTCATACACTGCCTGCTTACGGTATCCTTTTGATCGGACCTGCAGGAACCGGAAAGTCCCAGATCGCCTATGCAGTAGCAAGGATCCTGAAGCTGCCGTGGACTACTCTGGATATGAGTTCTATTAATGATCCGGAACAGCTGACAGGAAGCTCCCGTGTATATGCAAACGCAAAACCAGGTATCATCATGGAGGCATTTTCTCTGTCCGGTCAGTCCAATCTTGTATTTATTATCAATGAGTTAGATAAGGCTGCTTCCGGCAAAGGAAACGGAAATCCGGCAGATGTGCTTTTAACATTGCTTGACAATCTTGGATTTACAGATAACTACATGGAGTGTATGGTTCCTACTGCAGGTGTATATCCGATCGCAACAGCCAATGACCGTTCTCTTATCAGCGCTCCGTTAATGTCACGTTTTGCAGTGATCGATATTCCGGATTATACAGAAGATGAAAAGAAGATCATTTTCACAAAATTTGCCCTTCCAAAGATATTAAAGAGAATGAGCATGAAGGAAGAGGAATGTGTGATCCTTCCGGAAGCTTTAGATGAGGTAGTCCGCCGCTATTCTGATACTACCGGTATCCGTGATCTGGAGCAGGCAGCAGAGCACATTGCAGCCAATGCCCTGTATCAGATCGAAGTAAATCATGTGGATCAGGTTGTATTTGACGCAAAAATGGTTCGGGAACTGTTAGGTTAAGGGACAACTCACATGAAACATGTAAAAGATAAAATGATACCGGCAGTGCTTATTCTGGTGCTGCTGGTGATCTGGGAGGCAGCAGTGGACCTGCTGCACATCCCTTTATATGTACTTCCATCACCTCTGGAAGTGGTAAAAGCCCTGTTCACAGAAGGAACAGAGCTTTTTAGCCATGGCCTGACTACAGTAGGAGAGGGACTTTTGGGAATTTTGATCGCGTCAGCTTTGTCACTGGTGCTTGGAATTTCCATGGACTGGTTCCCGGCTGTGCGAAAGGGACTCTATCCTATTCTGGTAGTGACCCAGACGGTTCCCATGATCGTTATGGCTCCGATCCTGATCATTTATATGGGATTTGGAATGGCACCGAAGATCCTTACGGTAGTTCTTATGTGTTTCTTTCCAGTGGCAGTCAGTTTTGCAGACGGACTGCAGCGGGTAGACGAAGAATATGTACATCTGGTGCGCTCCTATGGGGCAGACCGGTGGAAAGCTTATTGCCTGGTAAAGATACCGGCAGCGCTGCCGGAACTGTTTTCCGGATTGAAAGTGGCAGCGACCTACAGCATCAGCGGTGCTGTAGTAGGAGAGTGGCTTGGTTCCCAGAAGGGACTTGGCTATTACCTGTTAAGGGTAAAGAACAGCTATATGCTGGATAAGGTGTTTGCCTGCGTGGTGGTCATTATCCTGTTAAGTCTGGCTATGAACGGGCTGATCCGGGTGATCGCTATGGTGTCTATGCCTTATGAGAGAAATAAGAGATCGTGAGTTTCCCGCAGCAGGCGGGGAGCAGGTGTACCATTTCCTGCAATCAACAGAGAAACAGACAGAAAATGAGAGGAAATATTATGAAAAAATCTTGGAAAAAAGCCAGTGCTATTTTTATGGCAGCAGCTCTTGCAGCCGGACTTGCAGGCTGCGGTGCGTCTAACAATAACAATACAGCTACAACAGCTGCAGGCAAAAGCGCAGCAGAAAGCAAAGTAAATGGTGAAAACAGCCCAGAGGCAGATAACAAAAAAACAGATGTGACTGTTATCTTAGATTATGTTGCAAACACCAACCACACCGGTATGTATGTGGCTCTGGACAAAGGCTATTATGAGGAAGCTGGACTTAATGTAAACATTATAGAGCCGACAGAAGGCGCTACTGCCACACTGGTTGCAGTAGGAAAAGGTGATTTTGGCATCAGTTATCAGGAAGATGTAACCGTTGCCTTAGCGTCCAAAGACGCCCTTCCGATCAAGGCCATCGCAGCCATCATCCAGCACAATACCTCCGGTTTTGTAACTTATGCAGACAAGGATATCCACTCTCCAAAGGATTTTGAGGGAAAGACCTATGCAGGCTGGGGCGGACCTGGTGAAGAGGCTGTTTTAAAAGCTGTTATGACACAGGCAGGTGCGGATCCTTCCAAACTGAACCGTATTATCTCTGACGGTTCCGGTTTTGAAGCACTGAAAGACAAAGTAGATATTGAGTGGTTTTTTGAAGGCTGGGATAATGTAAAGTGCAAGCTGAATGATTTCCCGATCAACTACATGGAGCTGCGCCAGTTAGATGAGCGTCTGGATTACTATACTCCGGTGATCATTGCAAACAATGATACGTTAGAAAACCGTCCGGAACTGGTAAAAAGCTTCCTGGCAGCAACAGAAAAAGGCTATAAATACGCCATTGAAAACCCGGACGAAAGTGCCCAGATCCTTCACAAATATGCCCCGGACTATTCTATGGATCTGTTAAAAACATCCCAGGAATATCTGGCTGGAAAGTATATGGAAGATACCGACCGCTGGGGTGAGATGAAGGACAGCGTATGGGATAACTATACGGACTTTATGACAGAATACGGCGTCATTGACCATGCCATTCCTGCTGCAGACTGCTATACCAACGAATTTCTTCCAGAATAAAAGCGTATTACTTATAAAAGAGTATCACTTATAAAGGAGTGCCACTTATGACAAAAAAGCTGGAGGTCTCAGACCTTGTATTTGACTATGAAAACCGGAAAATACTGAACCACCTGGATTTTTCTGTAAATGAAGGGGAGTTTGTCAGTATCCTGGGACCTTCCGGCTGCGGTAAATCCACTCTTTTAAAGCTGCTTACCGGAGTTTTAAAGGCAGAGAAAGGTCATATTTTAGTGGACGGACAGGAGATAAAAGGCGTTACAGAGCATTTTGCCTATATGCCACAGAATGACCTTTTATTCCCCTGGAAGACCATTTTAGAAAATGTGTGCCTTTATGGCCGGATCCATGGAAGCGCTGATGGGATGAAGGAACAGGCAAGAAAGCAGATGGAAGCCTTTGGTTTAAAGGGTTATGAAGATGAATATCCATCTTCCTTATCCGGCGGAATGCGCCAGAGAGCAGCATTTTTACGCACCCTTTTGTGCCATGCGGATATCCTGCTTTTAGATGAGCCTTTTGGCGCTTTGGATGTGATCACCAGAGGAGAGATGCAGGACTGGCTTTTAAGTGTGCGAAAACAGATGAACCGTACAGTTCTTCTTGTGACCCACGATATGGATGAGGCCATCTATCTTTCCGACCGTATTCTGGTACTGGATGCGAAAAAAGGCAAGGTACGGCAGGAATTTACAGTAAAAGAAGAAAAACGAAACAGGGAGTGGCTGTATGAACAGGGCGCTCTGCGCAGGGAGATCTATAAAGAGATCATGGAAGGTAAGGTAAATGTATGATACAGCTTACAGATGCCCATGCACATATAAAGAATGAAAAACAGGCCATGGAACGGATAACCTTAGGGATCCCTACCATGGCCTGTGCCGGTACACCGGGAGAAATGCAAGAACTGGAAAAATTTGGAAGGCTGCAGGGAGCAGAAAAGATCCTGATCCCTGCCTGCGGCCTTCATCCATGGTACAGTGACAAATGGGAACCGGAAGAGATGTTTTCCTTAATGGAAAAAGTGCCTGTAATAGGCGAGATCGGAATGGACAGTGTGTGGTGTGATGTGCCACTTGACCGGCAGAGGAAGGCTTTGGAAAAACAGCTGCAATTTGCCTGTGAGATCAAAAAGCCGGTAGTCCTTCACACCAAAGGCCAGGAAAAGGAGATCGCCCGTATCATATCCCATTATCCAAACACCTATCTGGTCCACTGGTTTTCCGGGGATACAGGGCTTGAAGATTATCTGAAACTGGACTGCTATTTTTCCATTGGACCGGATGTTTTGTGGAACCCGGCAGTACAGAAGGTGGCAGAGCAGGTGCCGGAAAACAGGATCCTTATAGAAACAGATGGAATGGAGGCTGTGGACTGGGCTTATGAAGAAGGAAAGAAACAGGGATTTCTTAAAGAGAAAAAAGAAAACATGATGCCGGAAACTTCTCTGTTTGAGACCCTGAAAACAACGGCAGGACTTAGAAACTGTGAACCGGAAGCGCTGGCAGAGGCGGTGTACGCCAATTTTTATCGTTTTATATCCGTTCATATGGTCGTATGGCGCAGTGATAAATTACTAAAAACTGGACTGGTTAATTAATTGAAAACTGGATGTTTGAAAAAAACCAATTATCATTTATCCTTGTGTTAAGCTAATAAAGCAAATACAAAAAGAAAGCCTGATGCTATTCTCCCTGGGCCCCGAGAACCCGTCAGGAAGAGAGGAAAAGGATGATGAGTATGAACACAAAACAGGCAGCTGCGGCTGCAAAAAGCGGATACAGCACAAAAGAACTTGTTTTAGACGCAATGTTTATTGCACTGACCTATGTATTTACAGCATTTGTAAATGTTAGACTGCCTATCGCTGCCAATGGTGGACTGATCCATTTGGGAAATGTGCCTTTGTTTATCTGTGCCATCCTGTTGGGCAAGCGCACCGGTATGTTAGCAGGTGCTTTCGGTATGGGACTGTTTGATCTGTTATCCGGCTGGACTGCATGGGCACCATTTACATTTGTGATCGTAGGTGCTATGGGTTATGTAGTTGGTGCTATGACAGAAGGACACCGCAGCACAGCAAGAGATGCGGCAGCGATCGCTGTAGCCTGTGTGATCAAAGTAGTTGGTTACTATATTGCAGAAGTGATCCTGTATCACAACCTGTTTGCTCCGGTTGCTTCTATTCCTGGAAACCTGGTGCAGATCGGTACAGCAGCTGTGATCGTTCTGATCTGTGTAGAGCAGCTTCGCAAGGTACTTCGTCCTATTTTAAAATAAGACAGAAAAATAAGAGAAAGGAACCATGATCATGTACGATATCATGACACCCGGCCCAACACAGGTAAGGGAAAATGTACGTCAGGCGAGAGCGCTTGCCTGCACCAATCCAGATCTGGATGCAGATTTTTATGATTTTTATAAGGAGACCTGTGAAGAGATCAGCGAACTCCTTTATACAAAAAATGAGACCCTGATCCTGGACGGAGAAGGCATTTTGGGACTGGAAGCAGCCTGTGCCACTCTCACGGAAAAAGGAGACCGGGTGTTAGTAATGGACAATGGAGAATATGGAAAAGGTTTCGCCGGTTTCGTGACTATGTACGGCGGAGAACCAGTCCTGTATTCCACAGATTACCGCAATGCTTTTGATGTAAAAGCGCTGGAAGAATATCTGGAAAAGGATCACGATTTTAAGTATGCAGCCTTAGTACACTGTGACACTCCAAGCGGTATGTTAAATGATGTTTCAAAGCTTTGTCCATTATTAAAGAAATATGGTATCCTGACCCTGGTAGACTCCGTTTCCGCCATGTTCGGTGAAGAAATGCGTGTGGATGATTACCGGATCGATCTTCTGTGCGGCGGTTCCCAGAAGGCAGTTTCCGCACCTCCAGGATTAAGTTTTGTTACCATCAGTGATGATGCTTATAAGGCAATGCGTTCCAGAAAAACACCGGTTGCGTCTTTCTATGCAAATATCCTGGCATTTGACGGCTACTATGAGAAGCAGTGGTTCCCATATACTATGCCGATCAGTGATATCTATGGTCTGCGTCAGGCCTTTGATAATATTAAAAATGATCCGGGCATGTTAGAGCGCCACGCAAAGATCGGTGAAGCAGTAAGAGGAGCGGTAGTGGAAGCAGGACTGGAATTATACCAGGAAACCGGTTTTTCCAATACAGTCACTGTATTTAATGTTCCGGAAGGAACCACAGATACAGCCATCCTTACTGCAATGAAGGAAAAATGCAACATTATGTTAGCAGGTTCTTTCGGTGCTTTTGCAGGAAAGGTGATCCGTATCGGTCATATGGGTGAAAATGCATATCCTGAAAAAGTAGAAGCTGTGATGGCCGGACTGGACAGAGTATTTGCAGATCTGGGAATTACATTAAAATGCAGCCTGAAAGAGGCTTATGATAAGAGAATGAATGGATAATGGTTTAAAAGAACGGGGGGCTGAGATGCCCCCTTATTCTTTTTTGACATAAAAGCTGATGAGATAAATACCGCATATGCCTACTATGGTATAGATGATCCGTGACAGCAATGTCATGCTTCCAAAAAGAAATGCAACAAGGTCAAACTTAAAAAGGCCGATCAGCCCCCAGTTTACAGCTCCGATAATGGATAAGGTAAGAGCTGTAGCGTCCAGTGCCGTATTTTTCATGGCAGTTTACCTCCTTATACATAGCCAGTATGGACCGGAGACAGTTAAAATATACATGATCTTATGGGATCATTGAAAAATCACCTGCCAAAAAATCTGTGAAAGAGTAAAAAATTTTCAATGACAATTAACGGACAGTGTGCTATGCTATGTTGCGCGGAACCTGAGTCCGCGTTTATTTATGATCTGTTTTGATATAAGATAAGAAAGGTAGAAAATTATGGAACAGGATATGACCAGGGGCAATCCACTGTCAGTTATTTTTATGTTTACATTGCCTCTTGCAGTTGGAAATATTTTCCAGCAGCTTTATAATATGGCGGATACGATCATCGTAGGCCGCTTTGTGGGAGCAGATGCCTTAGCGGCAGTTGGCTCCACAGGAACCATTATGTTTTTGCTCAACGGTTTTGCACAGGGCATTACAGCCGGCTTTTCCGTTCTTACGGCCCAGCGGTTTGGTGCGGGAAAAAAGGAAGGGGTAAAAGAAAGCGTGACCAACGGCGTTCTTTTATCTATTATAGGTGCCATTCTTTTTACTGTTTTAAGCTGTAGGATCATGAACCCGCTGCTGCATCTGATGAATACGCCGGATGATATTTTTGATAAGGCATATACCTATATCATTTTGATCAGCCTGGGAATGATCGCCAATGTATTTTATAACTTATTGTCCTCTTATTTAAGAGCAGTTGGAAACAGCAAGGCACCTTTATTTTTCCTTGTTTTTTCAGCCTGCTTAAATGTAGGTCTGGATCTGTTTTTTATTGTAGTCCTGAAAACGGGAGTGGCGGGAGCAGCCTGGGCTACCAATCTGTCACAGGGAGTATCGGCTGTTTTGTGTGCAGGATACATTTTTTTGAAAGTGCCTGCCCTGGTGCCGGAGAAAAAGCACTGGCGTCTTACCAGAAGAGATACCCGCTATCAGCTGCAGATGGGTATTCCCATGGCTCTTCAGTTTGCAATTACTTCTTCCGGAACCATGATCATGCAGTCAGCTATCAATCTTTTCGGTTCAGAGGCAGTAGCCGCCTATACTGCAGCCTGCAAGGTACATAGTTTGCTGACACAGGGAATGGTGGCTATGGGACAGACCATGGCAGTTTACAGCGGCCAGAACTACGGAAAAGGAGATGCAAAGAGGATCAGGGATGGTGTTAAGGCAGCATTGCTGATCGATGTGATCTACTCTGTTGTATCAGCCGTGCTGGTATCCCTGCTCTTAGGTGTGACACTGGGCCTGTTCTTCTCAGGAGATGTGGACCTTACGGTTATGATGCCCTGGGCAAGGACTTATATTACCATCTGTACATTGTTTTATATTCCTCTTAGTACGATATTTATTTTCAGAAATACCATGCAGGGATGCGGCTATGGTTTCCTTCCAATGATGGGAGGTGTAGTGGAACTGGTAGCCAGGCTGAGTGTGGCTATGATCGCCATGCGTGTTCACAGCTATGCGTTGTCCTGTTTCTGCGATCCGGCTGCATGGCTCAGTGCAGGTTTGTTTACAGGTGTGTCTTATCTTTTTGTAATGAAGAAGATCAGGGCATCACTGGAACCGAAGTCAGTTACGGTTCAGCCATGACAGAACGGTAAAACTCTATAGTAAGTATAGATAGGTATAGACAAAAACTGAGGCATTTTTACAAAAAAATTTGGGGTGTACGGGGGTGAAAATTATGGATCTGAGTATTGGTCAGATGGCCAGGATCAACCACATCAGCATCCAGACTTTAAGACTGTATGATAAAATGGGGCTGCTAAAGCCGGTAGCAGTAGATGCAGGATCCGGATACAGGTATTACAGTATCCTTCAGTGTGCCAAGCTGGATCTGATAGGCAGCCTGAAGCAGTGCGGCCTCAGCCTGAAAGAGATCGGGTCATACTTTGAAAACGGGAATATTGAAAGCCTGGAGGGGGAACTTCGCAATACCTTAGACCAGATCGGTACAGAGATGAGACGGCTGTCAGAACAGAAAGAGGCAGTAAAACGCACGCTGGAGTCTTTTGAACAGTACCGTGTGGCTCCGCCTGCAGGTACTATTACCCTGGAATATATCCCCAGACGCAGTATTATCGTGCTGGACAGCGGGAATAATTACTTTGAAGAAGGGCTGGAATTTTATGAACACAGCCTTTTGCAGTTAAAACACGCCTTGGCAGATCGGAATGTGGAGCATATATATTACCGCAATCCAGGGACCATCTGGCGCAAAGATAAGGTGATGAAGCGGGAATTTGTTTCCACGGAAGTTTATGTCCGGGCAGATGCGGAGAGGTTCCGTCCTGATGAGATTACAGAGATCCCGGCGGGAATGTATCAATGCATTTACTGCAGCAGTTTTGATACAGAAAAGGAGCTGGCATGTAAGCTTCTTGATCAGGTGGAAAAGAACGGATATACCATTGCAGGGGATTATCTCTGTGAGACTATTGTGGAAACACCTATTTTTGAGAAGGATGAAAGAGGAATGTTTTTGCGGCTTCAGGTGCCTGTAAATGTGAGGTAAGAGAAAAAATTGTCCTAAATCTGCCCTTGACTCTCTACTTAGTATAGGCTCTATAATGAAAGTACAAAGAAGGTTAATTAATTAACAAGCAAATTAATGTTGCCAATGTTATTATTCATGTACATCATTACAAGGAGGTTACACTATGAATAAAGAGAGAATCAGAGTGGTTCAGTACGGATGCGGAAAGATGTCAAAATACACACTGCGTTATCTTTATGAGAAAGGCGCAGATATTGTAGGCGCGATCGATGTAAATCCTGCTGTAGTAGGCATGGACGTTGGACAGTTCTGCGGACTGGGATTTGATCTGGGCGTAAAGATCCGTAACGATGCAGATGCAGTATTGGATGAGTGCCAGCCGGACATTGCCATTGTAACCTTATTCAGTTTTGTGGATGACTGCTATGAGCATTATGCAAAATGTTTAAGCAGAGGCATCAATGTAATTACCACCTGCGAGGAAGCAACCTATCCATGGACCACTTCCGCAGCATGCACCAATAAATTAGACGTTCTTGCAAAAGAAAACGGCTGTACCATCGTTGGAGCAGGTATGGAAGATATCTTCTGGGTACATCTGATCGGAACCGTAGCAGGCGGCTGCCATGATATTAAGAAGATCGAAGGCGCTGTAAGCTACAATGTAGAAGATTATGGTCTTGCACTTGCAAAAGCTCACGACTGCAACCTGACACCGGAAGAATTTGAAAAGACCATTGCTCATCCGGAAGTTCTGGAACCATCTTATGTATGGAACTCCAACGAAGCGCTCTGCAACCTGATGGGATGGACCATTAAGAGCCAGACCCAGAAGTGCGTTCCATATTTCTCCGATAAAGAAGTTTATTCAGAGACCATGGGACTGACCATTCCGGTAGGACGCTGCATTGGTATGAGCGCAGTGGTTACGACCGAGACTTTCCAGGGACCAGTGATCGAGACACAGTGTATCGGTAAAGTTTACGGACCAGATGACGGCGATATGTGTGACTGGAAGATTAAGGGCGAGCCGGATGTTACCTTCTATGTACAGAAACCGGATACACCTGTCCACACCTGCGCAACCATCGTAAACCGTATCCCGGATGTAATTATGGCACCTCCAGGATTTATCACCGTAGACAAATTAGACAGCGTAGAATACAGAACTTATCCAATGCATCTGTATGTAGATGAATATTAATAATAGTAATACAAGTGTTTTTAAGCTTAAGCGGCCGCAGTGATGCGGCCGTTTTTCTGCTTCTATTTGGAAATATCTGGGATTAATGATAAAACTTGGCACCAGAAAGGGTTGATCGCCCTTGCGAAAAAGTAAGTTCGGATATATAATAAGCAAGTCTGTCCAGATGGGAAAAACTGGAAGATAAGAAAAATGCAAAGGAATTTAGAAAAATATGTGGTTTTGGCTTGCTCTTATTGCGCTCCTGTGCTGGAGCGGATCCGACCTGTTTTCAAAGATTGGCTGTCGCGGCAATGACAAATATGCCCATTTAAAAATGGTCATTGCTGTTGGTATTATCATGGGTATCCATGCACTGTACGAGATCTTCGTAGGCGGTGTGGAAGTTACCTGGCACGTAATACTTACTTATTTACCGGTATCCCTGTTATACATTTCCTCTATGACACTGGGATATATCGGCCTTCGTTACATTGAGTTATCTATTTCTTCACCGATCTGCAACTCTTCCGGTGCCCTGGTAGCAGTTTTATGCTTTATCACAGGTACACTGGATGATGGAATTGAAGGTTCCATGCGTCTGGCTGTTATGGGCGCTGTTGCCCTTGTATGTATCGGCGTCATCGGACTTGGCGTCGTTGAGTCAAGAGAAGATGATGAGCTGCGTGCAGAACGTCAGAAAGCATCCAATTACAAATATGCAAAATCCTGGCTGGCTCTGGCACTTCCCGTTGCGTACTGCCTGTTAGATGCAGCAGGTACATTTGCAGATACCTTAGTTCTTGATACACTGGCTGGTGAAGCGGAAGCAGCAGGATTGTTTGCAACAGCAGAGGAGTG
>ENA-ORSJ01001157-ORSJ01001157.1-human-gut-metagenome-genome-assembly--contig:-NODE-1157-length-23666-cov-2.750032_pt1 | contig 23666 bp, 18 predicted proteins | sample MGYA00242191_ERZ509158 | MGnify/ENA primary metagenome ERZ509158 (study PRJEB26280, sample SAMEA2338623) | human gut metagenome | biome: human gut; feature: human-associated habitat; material: faeces...
AACTCGACGTTGCCGCCGAGCATGATATCGGTACCACGGCCTGCCATGTTGGTGGCCACGGTGACGGCGCCCTTACGGCCTGCGACGGCCACAACGGCGGCTTCCTTGTCATGCTGCTTCGCGTTCAGCACCTGGTGAGGAATCTTGGCCACGTCAAGCAGAGAGGACACGACTTCGGAGGATTCCACGGATGCGGTACCCAGCAGGACCGGCTGGCCCTTCTTGTGGCGCTTAGCCACATCACGGACGATGGCGGCGAGCTTTTCCTTCTTGGTACGGAAGATCAGATCGTCCTTATCCTCGCGGATCATCGGCTTGTTGGTCGGAATCGGCAGCACGCCCAGCTTGTAGGTGCCCATGAATTCGGCGGCTTCGGTCTCTGCGGTACCGGTCATGCCTGCCAGCTTGTCGTACATGCGGAAGTAGTTCTGCAGGGTGATGGTGGCGAAGGTCTGGTTTTCGGCCTTGACCTCCACGCCTTCCTTGGCTTCGATGGCTTGGTGCAGACCCTCGTTGTAACGGCGGCCCGGCAGGATACGTCCGGTGTGCTCGTCGACGATGAGCACTTCGCCGCCGGTCACGACGTAGTCGCGGTCGCGCAGGAACAGTTCCTTGGCCTTGATGGCGTTGTTCAGATAGCCGATCAATGCGGTGTTGTTCGGTTCGTACAGGTTGTCGATGCCGAGGTAGTCCTCGACCTTGGTGATGCCCGGATCGAGGATGCCGACGACCTTCTTCTTCTCGTCGACCTCATAGTCCTCGTCGCGGTTGAGCTTCAGGACCAGGCGCGCGAACTGGCGGTACCAGCGGGTCACGTCGCCTTCGGCCGGACCGGAGATGATCAACGGGGTACGGGCTTCGTCGATGAGAATGGAGTCGACCTCATCGACGATGGCGTAGTGGTGGCCACGCTGTACGAGATCGGATTTCTCCCATGCCATGTTGTCGCGCAGGTAATCAAAACCGAATTCGTTGTTGGTGCCGTAGGTGATGTCGGCGTTGTACTGCTTGCGACGCTCCGGCGGCTTCTGGTTGGTGATGATGCAGCCGGTGCTCATGCCGAGGAAGCGGTAGACACGGCCCATCAGCTCGGCCTGGTAGCTGGCCAGATAGTCGTTGACGGTGACGACGTGGACGCCCTGACCGTCGAGTGCGTTCAGGTAGGCCGGCAGCGTGGCCACAAGGGTCTTGCCTTCACCGGTCTTCATTTCGGCGATGTTGCCCCAGTGCAGAGCGGCGCCGCCCATGAGCTGCACGTCGAAGTGACGCAGGCCCAAGGTTCGCTTGGAAGCTTCACGCACGGTGGCGAAGGCTTCCGGCATGAGCTTGTCAAGGGACTCGCCGTTTTCGATACGCTGCTTGAACTTGGCGGTCTGGCCCTTGAGCTCCTCGTCGTCAAGCGCCGCGATCTCGTCCTCCAAGGCGTTCGTCGCTTTGGCCACGTTCTCAAGCTTCTTGATCTGTCGGCCTTCACCCATGCGTAGGGCTTTGTCAACGATATCTACCACAATCACTCCCTTTGTGTATGGTGACTTTCCTCGATTGAGGATAGTCGCTTTCTCGCGATTTCCGAAAAGCTCCGTCCATTTTACGTAAGTTTTGACGTATCTTGTTTTTCGCATAAGAAAAGAGGCCCGCATGTATGACATGTGAGCCTCTTATCGTTCAGTTTTCAGCCATTAGCCATTACTTCTTGGCCACATTCTCCGGAGTGTCGATTTCGAAGACGCCGTAGCTCCAACCGTGACGGTGGTAGACGACGGACGGACGACCGGTTTCCTTGTTGACGAACAGGAAGAAGTCGTGACCGATCAGCTCCATCTCGTACAGGGCCTCGTCAATGGTCATCGGCTCGGCGATGTGCAGCTTGCGGCGGATGACGATTGGGGTGTCGCCGACCTGGACCTCGACGGATTCGCCAGGGCCGAGATCAGCGGAAACGGCGTCGGCCGGGCTATTGTTCGGCGCTTCCGGCTCCGGCGCCTCGACGACGACCGGCTCGACCGGGCCCAGATCGACCGGGACCGGATCGGTGTAGCCACGACGATGGTCCTTGCGGCGGTCGCGGGTACGGCGCAGACGAAGCGTCAGCTTGTCGAGAGCCAAATCGAGAGCACTGAACTCGTCGGCGCTGGAGGCTTCGGCACGCACCACGGTACGACCTGCGATGACGGTGATCTCAACGCGCTTGGCGGTGTCGGCCTGACGCGGATTGCCCTCGTGGGACAGCACAATCTGGACACGCTGCGCATCCGGGGCGATAGCGGTCACACGATTCATCTTGCTTTCGACAACGTCACGGAACCTTTGCTTGATCTGCGTATGACGTCCGGTAACGACGATTTCCATGTGGACCTCCCTAGACTCAAGCGGTGTTAACCGCTATATACGGACCAACCAGCTGCATCGCTGCTTGGTAGTCATCATTGTATCCATAAGATTGGTGATTTGCTGGAAAACTCCCCGAGAAAACAAAAGTTTTTTTACGCTTTGCTTTCGACGATTCTCTTGCTATAGTTGTGCGTTTGAGACCTCTTGATGGCCGCGACCGATTTTGTCGGTTGAGGAACTTCCGGGCTCCATAGAGCACGATGGCGGATAACGTCCGCCCAGGGCGACCTGAGAGATAGCGCAGCAGAGAATAGACCGCCTTACCGGTTTCGGCCGGTGGGTAAGGGTGAAACGGCGGTGTAAGAGACCACCGGGCCGCTGGTGACAGTTGGCCGCATGGCAAGCCTCATCGGGAGCAAGGCCAAGCAGAAGGCGTTCGAGGACTGCTCGTCCGAAGCCTTCGGGTAGGCTGCTAGAGCCTGACGGCAACGCCAGGTCGAGATGGATGGCCATCCGTGCCGTTGGCACGACAGAACCCGGGGTATAAGAGGTCTCACTCTCCACTCTTTATGTTTTGAGGATTTCTTTACACCAGCCTCTTTATGAAACTGACGTCACGCCCTTGGTCAACGGTCGCCGTCAATCAAACAGTTCCTGTGCGATTTGGCGCAGAATCTCAGGATTATGGCCTTTTCTGCCGCCCGCGCTCCAGAAGCGGCGCCTACGTGCATCGCGTTCCAGACCGGCGGTTTTTCTCGCGGTTCTACGGCCTAATTCCCATGCGGCTTCAGTAAACACGCCGTAGGATTCCGCCTCATCACAAACCTGTTGGGCCAGCCTACGGTCGACGCCTTTCCGTGTAAGCTCAGCGACCGCGCCCCTACATCCCATAAGACGGGTCGCACAGTAGCGCACCGCGGATTGCGCGTAGGCTTCATCGTCAATCAGTTGAACCCTTGTCAGTCTTTCGATGACGTCGTCAACCACTTCAGAGGTATAGCCCTTACCAATCAGGCGCTCACGCAGTGCGCCGGAAGGTCGAGGCGCAGCGTCCAGCAATCGCAATGCGGCTTCCCTGCATGCGTCAAGATCATTTGGATCCTTTGCGGCAGTAGAATCGCCGTTCCCGACACGCCCAGCGTGTCGCGCGTGTCGTGGCGTTTTCGTCGCATTTGCGCTTCCAGCGAACAAACTGGAACGGTCAGGTTTCGTTCGACGGTTCCACCTCTGAACGTTCGTGCGTTCTGGATCCTCTGAAGAAAGGGCAAGGCCCCCAGTATCGGCCGACGCCGGCTGAAGGCCCTGTTCCTTAAGGAAACGTTCGGCGCTGATCATATGTCAGGCTTTGGCGGCTTTTGAAGTTTTGGACGTCTTACCATCATCCGGCGCGCCCGCGGCGTCCTCCGCCCCATCGTCCTCGGCGAACTGGTCGGTAGGTTTGATCAGACCGAATGCCGCCTTGACCTTGTTCTCGATTTCCTCTGTGAGTTCCGGATTGTCCTTGAGGAACTGACGCACGTTTTCGCGTCCTTGCCCCAGCTGGTCGCCCTCATAGGTGAACCACGAGCCAGACTTTTTGACGACGTTGGCCTGCAACGCCATATCAAGCACGGAACCTTCCTTGGAGATGCCCTCGCCGTACAGCACATCGAATTCGGCGGTCTTGAACGGCGGAGCCATCTTGTTCTTAACAACCTTGACCTTGGTACGGTTGCCGACAGCCTCATCACCGTTCTTAATGGTCTGGATACGGCGGATGTCCATACGTACGGACGCGTAGAACTTCAATGCCTTGCCGCCGGTGGTGGTCTCCGGATTACCGAAGAACACGCCAATTTTCTCACGCAACTGGTTGATGAAGATGGCGGTGGTACCGGCTTGCGCCAGCGCACCGGTCATCTTACGCAACGCCTGACTCATCAGGCGCGCCTGCAGGCCGACATGGCTGTCTCCCATCTCGCCTTCGATTTCCGCTTTCGGCACCAAGGCCGCGACGGAATCGATGACAATCACGTCAAGCGCGCCGGAACGAATCAGCATGTCGGCGATTTCCAATGCCTGCTCGCCATTGTCCGGCTGAGAGACGATCAACGAATCGGTGTCGACGCCCAGCTTACGGGCATAGACCGGATCGAGCGCATGCTCGGCATCGATGAATGCGGCCACACCGCCGGCCTTCTGGGCATTGGCCACCACATGCAGCGCCAATGTGGTCTTACCAGAGGATTCCGGTCCGTAAATCTCCACAATACGGCCTTTAGGCAGGCCGCCGATGCCTAATGCCATATCCAAAGCCAAGGATCCGGTCGGAATGACCTCGACATCCTGTTCCGGGCGGTCGCCAAGTCTCATGGCCGATCCCTTGCCGAAGCTTTTCTCGACCTGCGCGAGCGCTGTGTCGAGCGCGGCCTGACGGCGCGGATCGATTCCATTCGCGGACTTGTTCTGTGCGGCGTTCTTTGCCGCGCTCGTCTGTGCCATGACTACTCCTTGTTGTTGACCGAGACGAATGAATGGATTCACCGTAAAACCGCATCATCCATCTGCGCAAGTTCAATCGGCCATTGTGGTCGAAGAACATGCATTTCGACACGCCGAAGACCGCTTTCCCTTGAAATTCCAGCATTCTGAAACTTCGCGGCGAGCCGTTGACGACCTGCCCAATCCGTGCTTCTGTGGATAACTATACCCCATTATCCGAACATCTGTTCGAAATCGGTGTTTTGCGATAGCCGAACTCCGCCTAACGCACCGGCATTGGTGGCGCGTTATGGTCCTTTCCCCAACGTTTGGAGTCAGGAATGTTCATCTGGTCGCACAGAACGTTCCATACCACGCGGGGCTCCTCCCCCATTTCAAGCGCTTCGACGGCTGTCAGACCGTTCAATCGATCAAGCACTTGGTCGCGTGCGAGCGCGCGGCCATAGCTACGGCCGAGTACCTCTTCAAGCAACTGCCAAAATTCACGTTCCTGCACGCGCTCAAGTGTACACAGCAAGCGCAACCAAAAGAAAACGCCCGACGGAACAAGCCGCCGGGCGTTAGACGTCCAACAGGAATCAGATTGCGACGGAATCGAGATAATCGGCGACCATGCGCAGCATCTGCGCCGTGGAGACGCCCAACGATTGCGCAATCGAGCTCAGCAGCTCGGAGCTGGCCTCTTTTTGGCCACGCTCCACTTCGGAGAGGTAGCCCAACGACACTCCGGCCTTTTCGCTCACCTCACGCAACGTTTTGTGGTCATGGGTGCGCAGATCGCGCAGTACATGGCCGATGGCCTCGCGAAGCGATACCTCTCTGGGTTCGTCGGTGGTTTCCGTGGCTGCCGACATGGATCGTGCGGAAACGCGTTCCGCGTCTTCCTTCCGCCATATGCGGGTCAATGCGGCCTGGCGCTCGTCTTTGGCCTTTTTGGCCGCGCGGGCACGCAGCACCTGCTGCTGGGCGAACATCACCGCGCGGCGCTGGGCTGGGGTGAGTTCCCTGACGCGGGCGTTGCCGCTTTGCACCGTGGGAACCATCGCCTTGAGTTCCATCTGTTCCTTGGTGAGTGTCATCGTGTCCATGCCGCCAGCCCCTTTCGCTTTTCATACGTACGTCCACTATGGTCAACACCCATATTCGTGGATTATTCCTGTGAAAGTGCTGAAAGAGTCCTCAGTTTTTCCAGAATACATTGCACGGTTTCATGCCGCACGGCTTCCCGATCACCCTTCAGACGCAGCTCATAAGCAGCTGTTTGACGCGCACGAATGCCATTGAAGCCACAGGGCAGGGAGCAGCCGATGTACACCAGGCCGGCAGGTTTGTCACCATCCGGTCCTGGCCCTGCAACACCGGTAGTGGCCAAGCCGATGACACAGTCTCCATCCTCGGTCTGTCGGTATAGTTGCGCGGTTCCCGCAGCCATCTGCCGCGCCACTTCGGGGTGGACCGCCCCTTCTCGGGCCAGCAGGTCGGCATTCACGCCGAGAATCTTCGCTTTGGCGCGAATGTCGTAGGTCACCGCCGAGCCGAGGAACACTTTCGATGCGCCTGGTATGCGTACGAAGGCGTCGGCGAGTAGACCTCCCGTCAGTGATTCGGCGGCGGCGATTTTGAAATGGTTGGCTTCGCAATAGCGTAAAACGGCTGCGGCCAGCTCATCGCATTGCGATTGGCTGGCCGCGGTCGACGAATTTTCGGATTCGCTCATCGGGATTTACTTGGTTTCCTTTTCGGATTTTGCGGTCTTCTTACGTCCGCCGAACGTGTTGACGAGGTATTCGCCGCCCGAATACAGGCATAGAATCAACGCCAGGTAAATCAGGGCGTACGTGATCGTGTAATAAACGGTCATCCACAGCGGAGTGGTGTTCATGCCATCAGCGAGGCTCCACATCGGCAGCATGAGCATGGCAAGGCCGATGCACTGGCACAGGGTCTTGTACTTGCCGGCTTGGGATGCGGCGATGACCTTGCCGCCGGTGTCGATGACGAAGAAACGCATGATGGTGATGCCAATCTCACGGATGAGGAACAGCGCGGTCACAACCCAGCCGAGCACTGCGTTGCCGAATTCGTTGAAGATAGCGGCGACGATCAGCGTGCCGCAGGTGAGCAGCTTATCTGCGATTGGGTCCATGAGCTTGCCCAGTTCGGTGACCTGGTTATATTTGCGGGCCATCCAACCGTCGAGCTTATCGGTGCAGGCGGCGATGATGAAGATAATCGCCGCCACCCAGCGCATAGTCGTGTTTTTGGTACCCCATGCGCCTGCCATGACGTACAACGCCAGGAAGATGACGACCAGGACGATACGAGAGAAAGTGACGATGTTCGGCGGGGCGTTCCACCCGTCAAGCAGGGACGATTTGCGTTCTTCTTGCTTTTCCATACCGTTCACGTTACCCCGATACCACTACTTGGCGCAATGCGTGCGATTGTCGCGTTCCATCATCGCGTGTCCGCAGCGTCGGCCGGCTGGGTAGAACCTGCGGTAAGCGACGAGGTTTCGCCCTTGATGAAGGCGAGCACCTGCGGCAGATCCTGCGGTTGGACGAGCACTTCGCGAGCTTTGGAGCCTTCGGACGGACCGACCACACCACGCGATTCAAGCAGATCCATGAGTCGGCCGGCTTTGGCGAATCCGACACGCAGTTTGCGCTGCAGCATGGAGGTTGAGCCGAACTGCGTGCTGACCACCAGTTCCGCCGCCTGCAACAGCACGTCCATGTCGTTGCCGATGTCCTCATCCGGCTCGATGGCCTTCTTTTCGGCCTCCTTGGCCATCTCCTCGATATCCTCGCGATAATGCGGCTTGCGCTGGGTTCGCACGAACTCCACCGCGCGACGGATTTCGGACTCGTCGACCCATGCGCCCTGCACGCGGATCGGCTTGGCCTGGCCCATCGGCAGGAACAACGCGTCACCTTGGCCGATCAGCGTTTCCGCACCGGTGGCGTCGAGGATGACTCGCGAATCGGTGGCGGATGAGGTGGCAAAAGCAAGTCGGGACGGGATGTTGGCCTTGATCAAGCCCGTGACCACGTCAACGGACGGGCGCTGCGTGGCGAGCACCAGATGCACGCCGGCGGCTCGCGCGAGCTGCGTGATGCGCTGGATGGAGCTCTCCACGTCGTTCTTGGCCACCATCATAAGGTCGGCCATTTCATCGACGACCACGAGGATATACGGGTATGGTGCGACCTTGCGTTTGGAGCCTGCGGGCGCATGCACCTTGCCAGCGCGCACGGCAGCGTTGAAGTCCTTGATGTGGCGGAATCCGAAGAATTCGAGGTCGCTGTATCGTGCGTCCATCTCCTTGACCACCCATTCCAAAGCCTGTGCGGCCTTCTTCGGATCGGTGATGATCGGGGTGAGCAAATGTGGAATGCCCGCATAGGCGGACAGTTCGACTCGTTTAGGATCGACCATGATCATGCGGACCTGGTCAGGCGTGGCGCGCATGATCACGGAGGTGAGCATGGAGTTGATGAAGCTCGACTTGCCGGAGCCGGTGGCGCCAGCCACCAACAGGTGGGGCATCTTGGTCAGGTCGGCGGTCACGAAATGGCCTTCCACATCCTTGCCGACGCCGGTGAGCATCGGATTCGGATCGTTCCGGGCCTTGTCGGAGCGCAGCACGTCGCCCAGCACCACGGTTTCGCGGTCGGAGTTCGGAATTTCGATGCCGATGGCGGATTTGCCTTCGATCACCGACAGGATGCGCACGTCGGAGCTGGCCACCGCGTAGGCGATGTTCTTCTGCAGGTTGGTGACCTTCTCGACCTTGACGCCAGGGCCAAGCTCCACCTCATACATGGTGACGGATGGTCCGCGCAGGAAGCCGATGACCTTCGCATCGACGTTGAACTGTTGGAAGGTACCGGTCAGCGCGCGGATCACACGATCGTTCTCCGGAGTGTGCGCGGCGTGCGGCGCGCCCTTCTTCAGAATGTTGAGGTCAGGCAGATGATACAGTCCCTCGGGAATGTCATCCGCCGCTTCCCCGTCAACGGCAGCAGCCGGCATATCGTCAAGGACCTCGCCGGTCGCGGCATCCACCATGACCTCCTTGCCGTTGGAGGTGCCGTCCTCGTCGATGACGGCCCATGGGTCGCTTGGAGCGACGCCAACCGGCTTGATTTCGCTGGACGGCACCGGCTCGGCGACGCTGGGCATGGTGCCGCTCGCGGTGCCGATCGGCGCGGACGAGAAGGAGCGTCCGCGACCGTTCTGTGGCATGGCCGTGGTGCCGGACGGTGCAGCGGCGGAATAATCATCTGAATCATAATCATCGGCACGATAATCGTCCGAAGAAATGCTGCGTGGCGAATCGACCTGTTGGTACGGCTCGTCGACGATGGTTTCCGCGGTCTGTCCGTGCCGTTCGGCGGCATTAAGAAACGCTTCGTCGCCGGCGTAATGGTCAAGGTCGCCATCATCGACGTTCTTGCTCTTATGGGATGCGAAGCGTTGCTTCATACGCGTAAGGAAGCCCGGCCTATCGTCGTTTTCTCCATCCGCATCGGTGCCGTCGTGGGCGGGAACGCCTTCGGCGAAGGCGAGTGTCGTGCCCCCAACGCGGACTTCGTTCGGAAACTGTTCGGCCTCATCGTCAATGTCATCACGGTTTTTAGGCGTTCCAACAAACTTGGCCGCCAGAGCCTTCGCCTTGTCCGGTATCTGCGTGACCCGGGTATGGGTAATCAACAGCAACGAAAACAGGATGACGACTACGAAAATCGCAATGGAAAAGCCTTTGGAAAGCCCCCACGCCAACGGACAGCCAAGCACATAGCCAAGCAGGCCGCCTGCCCGCTGCAGCAAAGACATATCGAACTTCTGGGAGTCGGAGGCAATCGCCGCGTCAAGAATAGAGCAGACGGACCAGAGGATCATGAACCATCCGAGGGCCATATGGAGGTTCTCATCCTTGTTTTGCGTCTTGCGCATCAGACTGAACACCACAAGCGCCAGGAATACCGGCAGAATCACGCTGGTCAATCCGAACAGTCCGGAGGCCATGGCATGTAGGACCTGTCCGAAAGCGCCCTGGACACGGAACCATTCGGATGCGCAGAACAGCACCGCGAGAATGGCCATGATGAAACATGCGATGTCGCGGCGATATTTACGCAGTATGCCGGCGATCGGCGAGGAATCGACCTCGTCCATGACTTTGGTATCGCCGGAACGCGATTTGCCTGCGGAACCCTTGCCGCCTGATTTCGGGTTGGAAGATGCTGTTCGTGCCATAACAGGACTCGATTTTACCCATGGGCACCGCCATGGCACGACGACATCCGATACTTATCGAAAGTTTTTGCCGTTCACGCCGTCAGGCGCTTCGGCTAGACGATATCGCCAAGATGATGCTGCGTGTACGCATCCGCCTGCGCGTCGATCGCGTCGTAATCGCCGGCGTCGGCATGCTCGATGATGGCCATGGCATTGCCCAGCAGCGCGGGGTTGAGAGCCTGCAGCCAGTGGATACGCGGATCGCGGCCAAACCATCCCATCTGTTTGCGTGCCAGACGCTTCGTCTTCTGCGCGATGCTCATGAACGTGTCATTTAAATCGCACAGGCCATCCAAATAGTCGACAACCTGCTGGTATCCAAGAGCCTTGCCTGCGGTGATGCCAAGCCGGGGACGGATACGCTCCACTTCCTCGACGAAACCGTTCTCCAGCATCTGCTTGGTACGGATGTCGATGCGGCGGTCAAGTTCCTCACGCGGCAAATCAAGGCCGATCTGCACGGTGGGAATCACATACCGGTAATGCGGCAGGCTCGCCGAATACGGCCGGCCCGTCACTTCGATGACCTCAAGCGCGCGGATGGTGCGTCGAGGATTGTGCGGATCCATGCGGGCCGCGGCTTCAGGATCCTTTGTCTTGAGCTCGTCGAACAGCGCACCGGCGCCTTCGACCTTTTCACGTTCCTCGAGGCGTTTGCGCACCTCTGGGTCAGTGCCAGGAAAGGAAATGTCGTCGATGGCGGCACGGGCGTACAGACCGGAACCGCCCACGAGGATAGGGCGCACTCCCCTGGCCTGCAGTTCGGCGATTTTGGCGCGGGCGATCTCCTGGAAACGTGCCACGGACATGGCGTCGTCCGGTTCGATGATGTCGATCAGGTGGTGCCTGACCTCGGCCTGTTCCTCAGGACTCGCCTTGGCGGTGCCGATATCCATGCCCTTGTACATCTGGTAGGCATCGGCGTTGACGATTTCCGCCTGCTCGCCCTTGGCCTCCAACGCCTTGGCAATGGCGATGCCAAGTCCCGTCTTGCCGGACGCAGTGGGACCGACGATGGACACGACCTTACGGGTTTCGGGCTTGCTTTCAGTGGCGGACGGCATAGGTTTGCCCCGCTTCCGGATTCGGATCGGCGATGAGATTGTGGCGTCCCGCATGGGTGACGGTGGCGGTCACGAAATCACCCACCTGCGGCATCGACTCGCCTTCCGGCACGCCGACATGCACCAGCACGCCCGTCTTCTCACGTCCAGTAACACGATGGGTGGCGGCATCCTTCTTGCCGGATGCGCCGGTGACCATCACCTCGACGTCACGGCCTTCGAAAGTCTTGAGATTCTCTTCGGTGATACGTTCCTGCAGCGCCACAAGACGTTCGAACCTGTCCTGCACCACGTCATGCGGAACCTGCTCCATCTCAGCCGCCGGCGTGCCGGGACGCGGCGAGTAGATGAACGTGAACGCGGAAGCGAATCGCGCCTCCTCCACCACGCGCAGGGTTTCCTGGAAGTCCTCCTCCGTTTCGCCGGGGAAGCCGACGATGATGTCGGTGGAGATCTGCGCGTCCGGCATGGCCTCGCGAATCTTGCGCAGAATGTCGAGGAACTTGGCGGAACGGTAGGAGCGGCGCATCGCACGAAGAATCCTGTCGGAACCCGACTGCAACGGGAAATGCAGCTGGTGCATGACGTTCGGCGTCTCGGCCATTGCTGCGATCACGTCGTCGGTGAAGGCCGCGGGATGCGGCGAGGTGAATCGTACGCGTTCCAAACCGTCAATCTCGCCGCACGCGCGCAGCAGCTTGGAGAAGGCAAACCGGTCGCCGATGCCGTAGCCGAAGGAGTTCACATTCTGGCCCAGCAACGTGACTTCCTTGGCGCCTTCGTCCACACATTGGCGGATTTCGGCGAGGATGTCTCCGGGACGACGGTCATGTTCCTTGCCGCGCGTGGTCGGCACGATGCAGAAGGTGCAGGTGTTGTTGCAGCCTACGGAGATGGCCACCCAGCTCGACACCTTCGACGCACGGTCGGTTGGCAGCTGGCTTGGGAAGTAGTTGAGTTCCTCCTGCACCTTCACCTGCGCGTGGCCTTCGATGCGGGCCTGGTCGAGCAGCTGAGGCAGGGATCCGATGTTCTTGGTACCGAACACGGCGTCGACCCACGGGGCTTTTTTCGCGATCTTCTCACGGTCGAGCTGCGCCATGCAGCCGCCGACCGCAATCTGCAAGTTCGGGCGTTCCCTCTTCAATTCGGCCCACAGTCCGATGGTGCCGTACATGCGTTCGGCGGCGTTTTCGCGCACCGCGCAGGTGTTCATGACGATCAGGTCGATGTCATGGTTGAGATACTGTTCCTCGGTGGCGGGCACGTAGCCGTCGGCCTCAAGCACGCCGGCGATGCGTTCGGAATCATGCACATTCATCTGGCATCCGAGCGTATGCACGTAGAACACGCCCTTGCCGCGCGTGGGGGTATCGTTCGCCGCCGGTTCGGCCAGTTTCGAGGCACGCTCCGCCTCGGTCATCATGTCTTCGTTCATAACGCACCATGCTAACGGCAGGGCGGCACAGGCGTTTCGGAACGCGGGAACGCCCCGTTCTCGGCGCAATCGCAGGGCATTGACCCTCTTCGATACACAGCATACGTTCAGTTTTGCGGAAAGCGAGGCGGTACACTGTTCTTCCGTGATACTTGACAGGCAAAATCGAATTAACACCACCGAATTGCAGATGCGTCTGAAGAACGTCGACGTCGGCGAGGGATCCCTTTCCCCCGAACAGATCACCGAGTTCATCGACCAGATGCAGGTGTATGAGGGTGCGATGTACGAGATCAGCACCAAATTGGAGATTCTTGACTCGGAATTCCAGGTGCGCTTCTCCCATAATCCAATTCACCATATGGAACGCCGTCTCAAATCGCTTAACTCGATCCTCGGCAAGCTGCAGCGCCGCAACCTGCCGTTGACCGTCGACGCCATCAAGGACAACCTGTTCGACGTGGCGGGCGTACGCGTGATCTGCAACTACCGCGACGACGTGTATTCCGTGGCGAATTATCTGTCCGCGCAAAGCGACATCCAAGTGCTGCGTGTCAAGGATTACATCAAGAACCCGAAGCAGAACGGTTACCGTTCGCTGCATGTCATCTACGCGGTGCCGGTGTTCCTGTCATCCGGACCGCACTACACGCCGGTAGAGGTTCAGCTACGCACCATCGCCATGGATTATTGGGCGAGCCTGGAGCATGCGCTGCGGTATAAGACGGATCTGCCGGACGCGAAGCTTGCCGAGCATTCGCAGACGCTGTTGGATTGCGCGCGCAGCCTGCAGAACATCGAGACGCAGATGCAGAACATCCATCGCGACATCAACAGCGCCCCGCGTGTAGGTGAGGCGCCGCAGGCGGACTGATGTTTTCGGAAAATGGCGATTGACGGACAAATCATTGCCTGTCAATCGCCATTTTTCGACGATATCGAACGTTATTCGCGCTTACGCAGCAATCGTGGTATTTTCACCGGAACCTGTGCGAGCACGGTGCCGATGAAAATCAGCGCGCAGCCGATGTAGGCTCGTGTGGTCATGACTTCGCCGAGCAGCAACGCGCCGCCCACCGCGGAGAAGAACGATTCGAGCGACATGATCACGGCCGCGCGCGACGGCGGCACCAGCTGCTGTCCGACCACCTGCAACGTGTATGCCACGCCGGCCGAGCCGATGCCGGCGTACACGATGGGAAACCAGCTTTGCATGGCGCCGGCCCAGTCGATGGAGCCTTCGCATAGGGAGCCGATCCAGCTCAGCAGCGCGGTGGTGGAAATTTGTCCGAAGGACAGCAGAATCGGATCCATCTTCTGTCCGAACGTGTCGATGACGAGAATATGGCCTGCGAATAGAACCGCAGTGGACAACAGCACCACGTCGGCAAGGGTGATCGAGCCGAATCCGTCGGTGATGCACAGCAGATAGAAGCCGACCACGGCGATGGCAACGCTGACGATGACGTTCATGGTCACGCGGCGGCGCAGAATAAGGAAGGCGAGCAGCGGCGTCATGACGATGTAGAGCGCCGTGATGAAGCCGGAACGGCCTGCGGAACCGGAATAGAGGATGCCGTATTGTTGGACGGTGCTGGCGGTGAACAATACGATGCCGCAGATGACGCTGACGACCACGGGATTGCCCAGGCATTTCGGCATGGCCACGGTTATACCGTTGCCAAGCATGACGGTTGGACACTCATTCGATTCACGGCGTCGGCGCTCCTGTTCGGCGATGCCTCGACGGCGGAACCACAGCAACGGTATTAATGACAGCGCGCCCAATGTGAATCGTGTGGCCCCGAAGAACAGGGGGCTCATGGAGGCCATGCCCTGCACTTGGGATACGAATGCGAAGCCCCAGATCATGGCCGTCAGAACAAGGCAGGCCATGCCGCCAATCTCTTTCCTCTGCATGACCCACTACCCTATGGCACGTTTTTCGCCGACAGAAAAGCCTGACCATATTCTGGTCAGGCTTTTGTTTGAGGGTTCAGCGCAGAGGACGTCGCGGGATTTTTCAGTCGCGATCGCCGAAGAGCTGGAGAATATACAGGAACATGTTGATGAAGTCCAGATACAGGTTCAGCGCGCAGATGATGGAGACCTTCTTGACCATGTCCTCACCCTGGCCTGCGTACTGGGCGAACAGCGCGCGAGTAGCTTGGGCGTCGTAGACGGTCATGCCGGCGAACAGCACGAGGCCGATGGCGGAGATAACCATCAGCATGGTCTGTCCGGGAGCGAAGATCATAAGCAGCACTTCGGCGACGATCAGCACGATGAGGCCGACCAGCAGAATCGGACCGGCTTTGAGCATGTTGACCTTGGTGGTCATGCCCAGCATGGTGAGCGCGAAGAAGAAGCCGGCGCACAACGCCAGGGAGATGCCGATGGTGCCAAGATCATACGCCATGAAAATGGTGCTTAGCGAGAAGCCCATGATCGCGGCATACACGTAGAACATGACGCGTGCGGTGCTCGGCTTGATCTTTTCAATGCGGGCGCCAAGATAGATGGCGATCACGATTTCGACGACGAACGGCGCCCAAGCGCCAATGACGCCAAGCGACTGGATGAGCGCGATGTAGGCACCGGTGGCTTGGGTGAGGATGGCCACAGCCGCGGTGACGAGCAGGCCGATGGTCATCTCACCGTAGGCACGGGTGACGGAAGCATGTTCGGCACGCTCATAGGAGTATGTCGCCTGAGCCGGAATGGTGGCCGCCGGAGCGCCCTGCGCATACATGTTCTGCGGCGCGTACTGGTATTGGTTCTGACCGTACGGATTCTGGCTGTACTGCCCGTACGAATTCTGGTTCGGATTGTATTGGTTCTGCCCATACGGCTGGCCGTTGAATCCATTGGCGTTGTTGCCTTGGGGCTGCTGACCGAATGTCATAATCGCTCCTTAACTCGATTACGCATCACAGTACGGTACTTTTCTGACTATTTCATGAGAGCCCACGTCTTACGGTGCCGAGCTGAAACTACCGGCACCGTATATCCAATGCGCAATCAGACCGTGAACTTGTGCACCACTTTCGCGCTATCGTTCAGGTCGAACAAATCAGTGACGTCGACCGTCACTTCGGAATCGTCTTTCAAGGTATATCCAATCGTCACGGTTCCGGTGGCTCCGGGCTGGACTTCGGCGAAATCAGAATTGGAATCGTATCCGGCAGGGTTCTCGCTGTAAATGGCGGTGTCGAGAGCTTGCCCATTTTGGAACACTTGCGGGCTGGCGAGGACTGCAAACGAATTGTTTTTATCCGTGTTGTTGGTCCATTCGAATGTGACCAACACCGTGGGCTGATTGTTATAGTCGTTGTTGCTACGTACCGCGGAGACGATTTTCACATGCATGGTCTTCAAATCGCCTTCCATATCCTGATCGCCCTTCGGCTGATTTTTTGCGGAGCCTTTTGCGGATGATTGTGAGCTTGACACGCCGGTGGCCTCGTCTATGGCCTTGCTTGCTGCGGACTGCATGGCCAGAGTAATGACGATGGCCAACACCGACAGCACCGCAGCGACAATCGCCAATGCCTTGCCGCGCTTTTTACCGCGGAACGTGCCGACCAATGCCACAATCGCAAGAATCACGCCAATGAAACCGAAAATAGCAGCAATGTTGTTGATAATCGGAATGAAGCTCAGCACGAAGCCAAGCGCGCCGAACACCACGCCGACAATGCCGAACACAGTCAGTCCCTTCTCTTCCTGATAGACCGGCTGCAGCGGGGGTTGGGGTTGGATGGGCTGCTGCGGGGCGATGTAACCACTCATGATCGTTCCTTCTTCTCGAATCGGTTGAGACACTTTCGAGGGTACGGAATTCCGCGCTGGACCGGTATTGGACGAAAGGTCATTCCCGTCTGCACTTTGGGGCATGCGAAACGCACGGAAGAACAATGGCGTCTTTCGGGGACGGGCCCAATAATGGTAGGTATGAGCGAGACGACGAATTCCCCGACCCCCATCGAAGTGCCGGTACGTACCAAAGGCTGGCAAAGCATGGTGATGGTGGTCTGCGCGGGCTTCATGTGCTTGGCGCAGACCGCGTTCGCCGCGCAACGGTTCGGCCAGGATTCCGCCGTATACGTATGGATGGTGTTCTGCATGCTGGTGGCGTTCGCCATCGGGTTTCTGCTGCTCGCCCGTTCCCGTTATCCGCGTGCCACATTCGTCGCCGCGTGTGTGGTCGTGCTGGTTTTCCCATACGATCCCATTCTCGCTTTGATGGCGTTGACCGCGCTATTGGCCCGCCGTAATGACATGAAGACCACGGTTCGCGCGATCGTGGCGGGTTCGTCACGCTTGCCGCGCAGGTACGCGACGCGTTGCGGCCGCCGGAGGCATCCATCTGGCATATGGTGTTCGCCAAACCGGATACCGGCAGCCAATATGGCACCGACATAATCATGCTTGCCGATGACCGCACCATCGTCATCACCGCGATAGTTGCGGCATTGTTGGAGCTGGCCATCGCGACTTTGGCGGGGTTGCATATCCGTTCTCGCGCCTTGGCATCGCTGGCCACGGCCAAGGCGGACGCGGCGGGTGCGCAGGTGGAGCAGCTCAAGACCACGATCGACAGTCAGCAGCTGGCCGACGCGATCGCTGCCGAAGCGCATGACACGCTTGCCCATTCGCTTTCCCTGCTGGCGTTGAATGCGAGCGCGCTGCAAGCCGAGTCGAAGAAGCTCGCGGCCGAAGCGGGAAGTCTGGACGCCGGCCAACTGGCCGGGCAGGCCAGCCGAATCGCGGACAAAACCGAGGAGATTCGCAAACAGGCGGCAGGAGCGTTGGACGAGGCGCACAGTGTCATCGACATGCTGCGTCATCCGGAACAGGCGAAGGCGCAACTGGCGCCGTCCGATGAGACGTCGTTGACCCGTGAATCGTTGGATGCGCTTCTCGGAGACGCACGTGCCGCCGGCATGCGGCTCAACACATGGATTGACATCCAACAATTGGGCCAACTCAACAGGGAAACCGGCAAAATCGCCTATCGGTCCCTTCAGGAGGGACTGACCAACGCGAGCCGCCATGCGCCGGGATCCCCGGTATCGTTGGAACTCACCGCCAATCCCACCGCAGGCGTGCACGCGCATGTGTCCAATCCAACTAATCCGTCCGTTCCGGCAGCATCGGCGGATGCCACGCGTCCCGCCATGGATTCCAAAAACGCTTTCCGTACCGGTGCCGGATTGCCGGGATTGGCCGAGCGCGTCCGGCAGGCCGGAGGAACATGTCGATTCGGTTTTGACGCACGACACGCGTTCCATGTTGATGTGCAGCTACCATGGGTTGAGTGAGCAGCGAAGAGAACAGCGATGACAGGCCGATAACGGTTGGCGTGATTGATGACGATCCGATGATTTGCCAGGCCATGCGGCTGATTCTCGAAGATTATTCCACCGGCAGGCTCAATGTCGGTTTCACCTGCACCGATGGCGGTCAAGCGGTCGACGAGGCCGGCAGGCATCATCCGGATGTGGTGTTGATGGATGTAGCCATGCCCGGCATGGACGGCATCGAGGCGACACGAAGACTGCGCGCACTTCCGCAGCCGCCGCATGTGCTGATACTGACGTCCTTGAGTCCGAGCGGGACCGTGGAGAGGGCCGTCGAGGCAGGCGCCGAGGGTTTTGTCTCCAAAACCGATGCACCGGAGGACATCATCCGCCGCATCACCGATGTGTGCGACGGTCTGCCGCAATTCAATCCATCCAGCCAACGGCAGCTCATCAACGATCTGAACATGCAGCAACCGCAATCGCGCCGGGACGAGGCTCGCGCCATGCTCGACGCTCTGCCTGAGCGGGAACGCGAGGCGGTGGTTCTTGCAGCCGACGGGTACACCAATGCCGAAATCGCGGAACGAATGTTCATTTCGGAACGTACCGTCAAGGCGCACATCTCATCCGCGGGAGACAGATTATGCATGGGCCGGGTACAGATGGCGCGTTTGGTTGAACGTGCGGATCTGCCGGACCAATTATGAGGCGAAGGATTCTACGGCAGTGGAGACTCCGTTACGTCCATGAAACGCCGGTGCACCCCCTCCCATAAACTAGAAAACAGTATGCCGCACCTGCGGTGCAAACGTTATCAATGAGGGATGGCGGTCGATATGGCGATCAGCGCGACGGAAAAACCCCTGGGCAAAGTGTTCACTTCCGATTACCAACTCACCATCCCTTCGTTCCAACGCGCGTACACGTGGCAGGCGGAGAACATCGAACAGCTCGTCAACGACCTTCAGGACGCCTGCGCCGACCCGGACACGCCTTACTTCCTCGGCTCGCTCATCCTCGTCAAGGACGGCCCCACCCAATACCAGGTCATCGACGGCCAACAGCGCCTCATCTCCCTGTCAATCATCGTCTCCGTGCTGCGCGAACTGGAAGACGACCCCGACCTCATCGACAGCCTCAACGACCTCATTTTGGAACCAGGCGACAAACTCCGCGGCATCAAAGCCGAGCCACGACTCACCCTGCGAGAACGCGACACCGACTTCTTCCGCATGTACGTGCAGGAAGGCGATTTGGAAGGCCTGTTCGATCTGAGGGACAACGACATCGCCTCGCACGCGCAACGCAACATCGCCGTCAACACCCGCCGCACATTCGACCTGCTCGCCGCCATGGACGCCAAAGACCGCCGCCGATTCGCCTCATACCTGGTCAACGGCGTCACCCTCGTCATCGTCACCACCGACGACCTCGCCGGCGCGCACCGCATCTTCGACGTGATGAACATGCGCGGCGTGCCACTGACCGCATCCGACGTGTTCAAAGCGAAAACCATCGCGGAAATATCCCCCGCCGCGCGTAACGCCTACGCCACACGATGGGACGACATCATGGACCCGCTCGGCGATGACTCGCACACGCTCGAAGAGTTCTTCTCCGACCTGCACCTGATCGTCTCGCACAAGGCCGTCTGCACACAGCTGCTTGAGGAATTCCGCAAAGACGTGCTCAAACCATACGTGAAGAAACAGAACGTCATCTCCTTCATCGACGATCTGCTCGCCCCTTATGCCAACGCGTGGCTCATCCTCAACCGTCCGACCGACGCCAACCTGCCAGACGACATCGTGGCCATGCTCGTCTCACTCGCCGACTACCAGACCACCGACTGGGAACCCGTGGCCATGTGGGCGCTCGTCAACTCCATCCGCAACCTCGGCAGCGCCAACGCACAAGTGTTCTCCACACCCGGAAATATCGGAAACGAAACCACGAACGCGCACGACGAACGCCTCCAATTACACGACATCGACAGACTCCACGACGTTCTCGCCGCACTCGAACGCGTCACCGGCGTCGACAGCCTCAACCGGCAAAGCCCACTCGCCCGACGCACACGCGCCGCAAGCGCCATCCGAGACCTCAACAAAGGCCATACCCTCCAACAGATCCGTGGATTCCTCATCACCGACGAGGACCGACGTTCCGCACTCGCGCATCTACGTGGCGAGTTGCAGACCAGTCCCGCCATGAAGAAACTTCTGCTCATCCGCGCCAACGAGCAGAAGGCCGGCTACCGCATCACCCGACCGCGCAGTCTCAAAGCGTTGCCGATCATGCCCGAACAGGTCAGCGCGAAATCCGATTTCGCCGCTTGGCCGGAGTCGGTGCGTGACCATTGGGCAAACCGCATCGGCAATTTGGTGCTTAGTCAGGCCAACGAAACCCAAGTCGCGCCACTCGCCACGTATGCGCAGCGGCGCGACCGCATGCTGTTGTCGGCAAGCTCCAGACGTTTTCCGCTGACAGCCGAACTCGCCAATATCGCCGAATGCACGCCGCAGACGCTGCAATACCGGCAGGATGAGATGGTTCGGCTCATCGCCGACCATTGGAATATTCGTTACGATGCCGACGATACGGATTTGTCGACGTTGAACGAGGAGACGCTCAATGTGAAAGCTACGGTCTCCTCTCCCACGTCCAAACGCGTCAGCATTGCCCAAGTGCTGGAAGCCGGGCTGCTTATCGCCGGAGAGACCTTGGTATGGGAGCGTCCCCGCAAGGGCGAACGTTGGGTAGCGACCGTCACTTCCGAAGGCAAGCTGCGCATGGATGACGGCAGGGAGTATGCCACGCCTACTGCCGCGGCGCGTGCCGTTGGCGGCTCATCAGCGGGTCTTACCGTGTGGAAACGCACGTCGAATGGCCAGAAACTGAGTGACGTTTGGAAGGCGTATCGTCTGCGCAAGCACTGAGGACGCCGAACGACCAGATGGTCAGTCTCAACCAGCCGGATTCAATCAACCGGATTCAGCCGGTCAATGCCAGGCCAGCCATTCGACGGCGAGTTTGGTGCGATTGGAGATGTTGGTTTTGGCAAGTATGTCGCTGATGCGGTTGCGGACCGTGCCTTCGCTGAGAAACAGCCGTGACGCGATCTCACGATTGTCCAATCCCTCGGCCACAAGTTCCAGCACGTCCAATTCGCGTTCGGTAAGGCCGGCGAAACGTTCGGATGGTCCGCTGGAATCGGGGTTCCGAGATCCTTGAACTGCCTGCGCATCATCATGCGACACAACGCGATCGACTGATGAGGATTCGTCTGATGTCGTGGATTGCGGACTGACCCGCAGCTTGCTCAACACTTCGGCGCCCATGACCACTTGTCCGGCCATGACGGCTTGCACCGCGGGTATGACGGACGAAACGTCCTGTTTGATCAAGTAGCCTTTCGTGCCTATTTCCAACGCTTTGGCGATGTATGACTCGTCGGCGAATGTGGTGAGGATAAGGATTCGCGCGTTCGGATGCGCGTCAAGAATCGCCTCCGACGCTTGCAATCCGTCCATTCCCGGCATCTGCACGTCGACCAGCAACACATCGGGGGCATCCATCTCATATTGGGTCACCGCATCCGTGCCGGTGTTGGCGGTCCATGCCACATCGGCGGTGCCGGTGGCTTCGAGAATCGTGGATAATGACGAGCAGACGATTGGATCATCGTCTGCGATCGCGACATGCATTAATGCGCTCCTTTCTCCGGTTGCGTCATTTCCGAGCCACTCGCCGGCTTGGGGATGGATACGAACACGCGCCAACCCTCGTGATACGGCCCGCAAATCGCGGAGCCTCCCAACGCACGAGCCCGTTCCTCAATGTCCGAAATGCCGATGCCTGTGGAATCGTCCGGTCGAATGAACTGCATGGCGACGGCTTCAGCAGACGATCTTCTCACGGTTCCATCATCCTGCACGCACAGCTGCCACAATGCGGGGAAATCGCGCAGGGTGATTGAAACGTTCCTTGCCTGACTGTGTTTGACCGTATTGTTCAACGCCTCGCGAATCGCAGTGGCGAAGCAGCGGGACACGGCCGCCGGCGCTGAATCGATGCCGTTGACCAGCCTCACCCGCAAGGGGCCGGCGCCGTCCATGCTGTGCGCGGCCGTCTCAATCTGCGAAGCGAAATCCGTACCTTCGTCTTTCAAATCATGCACGGCTTTGCGCACCAAAGTCATAGCCTCGCTCACCGTGTCATGAATTTCACAGAAACGTTGGGCGGATTGTTCCTGTCCGGCAACCTGGGCCACCACGTGCGCCGCCTCGGTCTGCATGATGGCTCGGGTCAGCATGTGGCCGACATTGTCATGGATCTCACGTGCGATGCGTGTGCGTTCGGCAAGCGTCGCCGTGCGTACGGCCAACGCACGATCCTCGTCGTTTTCGGCGATCTGCGAGCGCAGGCGGCGAATCTGGTCGCGGCGGGAATCCTGCAATCGCCGCACTTCGCGGGCGAGGTTCGCGCAGCGCGTGCAAAGCAGACCGGCAGCGAATCCCAGAACCGTTTGGAGCACCATCAATATGATGATGGACAAGTCGGATGGAACGTGCGAGCCAATCGAACGGAAAATCACTATCGTCATGGGAAGAAGCCACAGCCATCGCGGCACCAACGCTTGCAAGAAGCGGCTGCCATCGACACCAGCGGACGATGATGCCGCGTTGAATGCTGCGATGGGAAGCATCAGATACCACGCCGGCACCAGGCATGCGCCGCAGTCAAGCATGACAATCAACGCCATCGCAAGCCACGAACCCGACGCGTATTCCCCCACCGCGGCACAACACACCGCCACAAGCGCGCCGCACATCAGGTCGAGGCCGACGTCTCCGGATGCGTATACGCCCATGATCATGCCCGTGGCCAGGAACACGGCTTGGAACAGCAACCGTTTCATGCCGCCTCCCGTCCGCCGATTCGTGTCTGATTGGTTCGCTTGCTTCCAGAGTAATGCACATGGCGCATGGCACAGCCGGCGGCATCAACGAAGGTGACATTTGTCATGTTCGAAAGTGACATCATTCCGGCAATTGTGACTACGCGCACCATGTCGGGGGCATCCGGCGGCACGACAATGGAATCAGAGGCATGGAGCACGAGAAAGGAGCTCGTCATGGGTGGACGCATGAATGACGCTGCCGATGCGGTCAGCGCGGTCAAGGTCTCGAAACTGGTGAAACGTTACGGAGACATGCTGGCGCTCGACTATTTCGATCTCGACGTGCATCAGGGGGAAATCTTCGGCCTGCTGGGGCCTAACGGCTCAGGCAAGACCACGGCGATCAACTGCATACTTGCGTTGCTCACGTTCGATGAGGGCACTGTGCGCGTGTTCGGCGAGCCGATCAGCCCTACCAGCTATGCGTTGAAGCGGCGTATCGGCATTGTGCCGCAGAACGTGGCCGTGTTCAACGAATTGACCGTTGAGGAGAACATCGATTATTTCTGCTCGCTGTATGTTTCCGACAAGGCAAAACGTCGCATGCTCGTGGACGAGGCGTTGGATTTCGTAGGATTGCGCGATTACCGTACCTATCGTCCGGCGAAACTGTCCGGCGGTCTGCTGCGTCGTCTTAATATCGCCTGCGGCATCGCCCACAAGCCGGATCTGATCTTTTTCGACGAGCCGACCGTGGCCGTCGATCCACAAAGCCGCAATGCGATTCTCGAAGGTATCCAACGACTTAACCGCGAAGGCGCGACGGTGATCTACACCAG
>ENA-ORSJ01001163-ORSJ01001163.1-human-gut-metagenome-genome-assembly--contig:-NODE-1163-length-23560-cov-7.543331_pt1 | contig 23560 bp, 19 predicted proteins | sample MGYA00242191_ERZ509158 | MGnify/ENA primary metagenome ERZ509158 (study PRJEB26280, sample SAMEA2338623) | human gut metagenome | biome: human gut; feature: human-associated habitat; material: faeces...
GCCGTAGTTGAACATATCAACGGCCAGGCCAGCACGCTCGTTGCCCTCCTTGTGGGCGTTCTCCAGATCACGGAAGTCGGAGGACACGCCGGACACGCCCTGCACGCCGGACTTCTTGTTGAGGATGTTCAGCATCTCGTCGATGTTCATGCCGTACTTGTTCATCAGGTACTGCAGGATGCCGGCGTCCAGGTCGCCGGAGCGGGTTCCCATGGGCAGGCCGGCCAGGGGAGTGAAGCCCATGGAGGTGTCCACGCTCTTGCCGCCATCCACAGCGGCGATGGAGGAGCCGTTGCCCAGGTGGCAGGAGATCAGCTTCAGCTCCTCGGGCTTCTTGCCCAGCATAACAGCGGCGCGCTGGGAGACATACTTGTGGGAGGTGCCGTGGAAGCCGTAGCGGCGGACCTTGTCCTTCTCATAGTACTCATAGGGCAGGGCGTACATATAGGCCTTGGCGGGCATCGTCTGGTGGAAGGCGGTGTCGAACACGGCCACCTGAGGCACGTCCTTGCCCATGACGGCGGTGCAGGCGTTGATGCCGGTGATGTTGGCGGGGTTGTGCAGCGGGGCGAACGGCGTGCACTCCTCGAGGGCAGCCATGACGGCGTCGTCGATCTTGACGGAGCAGGCGAACTTCTCGCCGCCGTGGACGACGCGGTGGCCGACGGCGTCGATCTCCTTCATGGAGGCGACCACACCATACTCGGCGCTGGTCAGCTTGTCGATGACCGCGGCGATGGCTTCGGAGTGCGTGGGCATCGGCAGGTCCTCGTCAAAGACGGGTTTGCCGCCGACGAGCGGGGTGTGCTTCAGATGGCCGTCGAGGCCGATGCGCTCGCACAGGCCCTTGGCCAGGACGTGTTCGGTCTCCATGTCGATCAGCTGATACTTCAGGGAAGAGCTGCCGGCATTGATGACAAGAATTTTCATAGTCAGATTCCTTTCTCATATAAAATATTGTAATTTTCGCAAAACCACAGTATTATGATGCCATAACACTCTTATTGTAATCATTTCAGTGGAAAACGCAAGTATTTTTCGAAAGAAGGTGCAAAAATGGGAAATGTCATCGGCATCGTTGCGGAGTATAACCCGTTTCACAACGGCCATGCACGGCTCATCGAGCAGACGCGCGCGCGTCTGGGCGCGGACTGCCCGGTCGTGTGCGTCATGTCGGGCGACTTTGTGCAGCGCGGCAGCCCGGCGGTGTATGCGAAGTTTGCGCGCGCGGAGGCCGCTGCCCGCTGCGGGGCGGATCTGGTGCTGGAGCTGCCGCTGCCGTGGGCGCTGTCGTCGGCGGAGGGCTTTGCCCGCGGCGCCGTGGGGCTGCTGGGCAGTCTCGGCGTGGTGACGCATCTGAGCTTCGGCAGCGAGTGCGGCGAGCTGGAGCCGCTGCAGCGGGTGGCCGAGGCGCTGCTCGATCCGCTGCTGGGCGAAGACCTGCGCGCCGAGCTGCAGGCCGGCATCCCGTTTGCGGCGGCGCGGCAGCAGGCGGTCGCGCGGCGCGTGGGCGCACTGGCAGAGCTGCTGCAGGCGCCGAACAACATCCTCGCCGTGGAGTATCTCAAGGCGATCTTTGACCAGCGGCTCGATCTGCATCCGCTGACGATCCTGCGCACCGGCGCGCAGCACGACCGTCCGGCGGAGGGCAATGTGCGCTCGGCGAGCGAGCTGCGCACGCGCATCGGCGCAGGGGAGAACGTGTCCGCCTTTCTGCCGAGGGCGGCGGCGGAGATCAGCGCCCGGGAAAAGACGCTCGGTCGCGGGCCGGTGCTGCCGGAGGCGCTGGAGAGCGCAATCCTCTCGCGCCTGCGGATGCTGCCGCAGACGGCTTACAACGCGCTGCCCGGCGCGTCCGAGGGGCTGGGCAACAGTCTGTACTGCGCCGCGCACGAGGAGCCGACGCTCGACGGCGTGCTCGCGGCGGCAAAATCCAAGCGCTACGCGCTCTCACGCATCCGGCGCATGACGATGTGCGCAGCCCTCGGCGTCACCGCCGGCATGGACGCCGGCACGCCGCCATATGCGCGTGTACTGGCCATCGGCGCGCAGGGCAGGGAGCTGCTGCGCGCGATCGACGCGCGCACGGCGGCGCCGGTCATCACGAAGCCGGCCGCCGGACGGAACCTGCCGGGCGCAGCCGGAGAAATATTTGCCCTGACGGCGGATGCGCACGATCTCTATGTGCTTGGCTGCCCCGCCAGAGAGGAGCGACGCTGCGGCGGCGACTGGCGCGCGAGCCCGTTCGTGCTGTGACCGGCAGAGTGCGCAAAGTATTCGAAATTTTGATATGAATATTTTGTGAAATTGATATTGCATTTCTTGCAAAAAGATAGTATAATGCCGTCATATTCATTTGAAGGACATTTGTCCGCACGCTGCGGACAGCGTCCGGAGAAGAAATGATTGGAGGAAATACAATGAAAAAAGCGATTGCTCTGCTGCTCGCTCTGGTCATGGTGTTCGCGCTGTGCGCTTGCGGCGGCGGCGACAAGGGCACGGCCGACAACGGCGAGAAGGTCGTTAAGATCGGCGTGTTCGAGCCCGCCAGCGGCGACTCCGGCGCCGGCGGCAAGAAGGAAATGCTCGGCATGCAGTATGCCAACCAGGAGACCCCGACCGTCGAGATCGGCGGCGAGACCTACAAGGTCGAGCTCGTCTACTCCGACAACGGTTCCGATTCTGCGAAGGCTGTCTCGGCGGCTTCCAAGCTCGTCAATGAGAAGGTTTCCCTCGTGCTCGGTTCCTACGGCTCCGGCGTGTCCATCGCCGCGTCCGACACGTTCAAGCAGGCCGGCATCCCGGCCATCGGCGTGACGTGCACGAACCCGAACGTTACGGCCGGCAACAGCCACTACTTCCGCATCTGCTTCCTGGATCCGTTCCAGGGCACTGTCCTTGCCAACTATGCTTCTTCCGAGCTCAAGGCCAAGAAGGCCTACTGCCTCGGCGAGAACGGCAACGAGTATGACCAGGGCCTGGTCACCTTCTTCAAGCAGGCATTTGAGAAGGCCGGCGGCACCGTCGTCACCGACTCCTTCCCGAAGGACAACTCCGACTTCAGCTCCTACCTGAACAAGGCGAAGGATCAGGGCTGCGACGTGTTCTTTGCACCCGTGTCGATCGCGTATTCCACGCAGCTCGTTTCCCAGGCGGCTTCCCTGAACATCGGCATCCCGTTCCTCGGCTCCGATACGTGGGATGACAACATGGTCCTGCAGGCTGCCAAGGACACCAACGTTCAGGTGTTCGTTTCCACCTTCTACGCAGAAGGCGGCAACAAGACCTTCGACGACGGCATCAAGGCCTATATCAACGGCAATGCCGACGCCAAGACCACCAACGGCGGCGACGATACCATCTCCGCAGTGACGGCCATGGGCTATGACGTTTATTATGTTGCGCTCGAGGCGCTGAAGGCTGCCGGTTCCACCGATCCGGCCAAGGTCATGGAAGCGCTGCCCGGCGTGACCTATGACGGCGTGTCCGGCCACATCGCCTTTGACGAGACCGGCGACGCGATCCGCGACACCGCTTATATCAAGACCATCGACACGGCCGCCAACGTCTGGAAGTTCGTGACGCAGCAGAAGGCTTCCTGAGCTTCTGCCTCGGTCTGAGATCCAAAAATCCGGGGGGAGCTTCGGCTCCCCCTTTGGGATTTTGAGCCGCTGCGAAAGCTGCGGAAGCTCCGCGGTTTTCGCGGCGGCTGAATGTCCGCATTCGTAAACGATAGAGAGGGAAACAGATGGAATTTCTAGTCGCACAAATTTTATCCGGCGTCTCGCTGGGCGGCCAGTATGCCCTGATCGCCATCGGTTATACGATGGTCTACGGCATCCTGCGTCTCATTAACTTCGCCCACGGCGACGTGTTCATGTGTGCAGGCCTGATGATGGTCTTCATGTGCGCGTCCCTGCCGGTGTACGTATCCATTCCGCTCATGCTCGTGCTGACGGTCCTGCTCGGCTTCGTCATCGAGCGCGCGGCCTATAAGCCCCTGCGCAGCGCGCCGCGTATGTCCGTCATGATCTCGGCCATCGGCGTGAGTTACCTGCTGCAGAACGTGGCGCTGTATGCCACCGGCGGCCAGCCGCAGACGTATCCGTCGCTGCCGTTCGTGTCCGGCACGGTCACGATCCTCGGCGCGTCCACGCACTGGGTCACGGTCATTACGCCCGTGCTCGTGATCGTGCTCGTGCTGCTGCTGCAGTGGCTCATCAACCACACGAAGATCGGCATGGCCATGCGCGCGGTTGCGAAGGACTTCGAGACCAGCCAGCTCATGGGCATCAAGATCAACAAGGTCATCTCCGTGACGTTTATCATCGGCTCGTTCCTGGCGGCCGTCGGCTCGCTGCTGTACTTCACGAACTACCCGACCGTCATTCCGACCTCCGGCGCCATGCCCGGCCTGAAGGCGTTTGTTGCGGCGGTGTTCGGCGGCATCGGTTCGATCCCCGGCGCCGTCATCGGCGCGTTCATCATCGGCATCTGCGAGACGCTCATCAAGGGCACCAGCATGACGGTGTTCTCCGATGCGTTCACGTTCGCGCTGCTGATCGTCGTCCTCGTGGTCAAGCCCACCGGCCTGTTCGGTGAAAAGGCCACGGACAAAGTCTGAGAGGGGGGGATCACTGTGCTGAAAGCGAAAGACAAAGAAGCACGCCGCGGCAACCTGATCACCTTTGCCATCGTGCTCGCGCTCACGCTCGTGACGATGGTACTGGAGAATGTGATGTCTCCCGGCTCCCTGCTCTTTACGGTCATCAAAAAGGGTGCGGTGTACTCGCTCGTCGCCGTGTCCATGAACCTGCTCAACGGCTTTACCGGCCTGTTCTCGCTCGGTCAGGCGGGCTTCATGCTCCTCGGCGCGTATGCCTACGCGATCTTCATGATCCCGGACGCCGCGCGTGATGGCGTGTATTACCTCTTCGAGGGTTCGAGCATCCACTTCTCCTTCCAGGAGATGTTCCAGCATCTGTTCGGCGCCACCGGCTTCGGCGGCGGCGTGAGTCTGGTGCTCGGCGTGCTCGTGGCCATCATTTTCGCGGGCCTGATCGCCGCGTTCTTCGCGTATCTGATCGGCCTGCCGGTCCTGCGCCTCAAGAGCGACTATCTGGCCATCGCCACGCTCGGCTTTGCCGAGATCCTGCGTGCCATCTTCCAGTGGCAGACGCTCGGCAAGGTCACCAACGGCGCCAACATCCTCAAGGGCTATCCGACGTTTGCGGATTTCAACATCACGAATGCTTCCGGCAAGGTACTCTTCCGCCTGAGTGCGGTCGTGCCGATTTTGCTTGCCGGTATCTGCATTTTCCTTATTGTCCTGCTCATCAATTCGTCCTACGGCCGCGCCTTCAAGGCCATCCGCGACGATGAGATCGCGGCGGAGGCCATGGGCGTGAACCTCGCCAAGCACAAGAGCCTGTCGTTTGTCATCAGCTCGTTTTTCGCGGGCGTGTCGGGCGCGCTCTTTGCCATGTTTGCCACGACCGTGCAGGCCAAGGTGTTCACCTCGGCCATGACTTATGAGATCCTGCTCATCGTTGTCATCGGCGGCATCGGCTCCGTCTCCGGCAGCTGCATCGCCTCCTTCCTGTACATCGCGTGCTCCGAGTGGTGGCTGCGCTTCCTCGACAACGAGGCGTACATCGGCTCGTTCAAGGTGCCGCTGCTGCGCAACGGTTTCCGTATGGTCGTGTTCTCGATCATCATCATGATCGTCGTGCTCTTCTTCCGCAAGGGTATCATGGGCGAGCGCGAGCTGCCGGATCTGTTCCGTAAGCGCCCGAAAAAGGCAAAGAAGAACGTAGTTGAGGAGGGCAAAGCAGATGAGTAAAGACATCCTCAGCGTGGAAAATATCACGATGCAGTTCGGCGGCGTCGTGGCAGTCAACAACCTGTCGCTGCATATCCCCGAGGGGCAGATCGTGGCGCTCATCGGCCCGAACGGCGCCGGCAAGACCACGGCCTTCAACTGCATCACCGGCGTGTATGAGCCGACGAACGGCCTCGTCAAATTCCTTGACGAGCCGATGGTCCGCAACCATCCGACCGGCAAGATGAAAAAGCTCTACAAGGGCGAAAATCCACTGCTCTACACGGCGGAGTATCATCCGGAGGATGAGACGAAAGAGCAGATGCTCGCGCGCGACCCGCTGGCCGGGACGGGCAAGATCGTCTCGCCGACGCCGGACAGGATCACGAAGCTCGGTATTGCCCGCACGTTCCAGAACATCCGCCTGTGGAAGAGCATGACGGTGTTTGAAAACGTGCTCGTGGCGAAGCATATGCGCGCCAGGCAGAACGTGTTTTCCGCGACCTTCCGCGGCAACGCCAGGGAAGAAAAGCGCATGCGCGACGAGACCATGGCTCTGCTCGTCGAGCAGGGGCTGGAGAAATACAAGGACGACATTGCGACGAGTCTGCCCTACGGCATCCAGCGCCGGCTGGAGATCGCCCGCGCGCTGGCGACGGATCCGAAGCTGCTGCTGCTCGACGAGCCGGCGGCCGGCATGAACCCGCAGGAGACGCTTGAGCTCGCGGCGTTCATCCACGAGCTGCGCGAGAAATACGGCCTGACGATCTTCCTGATCGAGCACCATATGGATCTGGTCATGCGGATCTCCGATTACATTTATGTCATTGACTTCGGCAGCAAGATCGCCGAGGGCATCCCGCAGGAAGTCCAGAACAATCAGCACGTCATTGACGCCTATCTGGGGGTTGTGGAAGATGAGTGAAACGATTCTGAAAATTGAAGATCTGCAGGTGCACTATGGCGGCATTGAGGCTGTCAAGGGCATTTCGTTCGATGTGCAGCAGGGGCAGATCGTTACGCTGATCGGCTCCAACGGCGCGGGCAAGAGCTCCACGCTGCGCACGATCTCTGGCCTTGTCAAGCCGAGCGGCGGCAAGATCACCTTCCAGGGGGAAGACATCACCGGCAAGGACCCGACCCAGATCGTCACGCAGGGCGTGACGCTCGTGCCGGAGGGACGCCGCATTTTCCCGGACATGACCGTGCTGGAAAACCTGAAGATCGGCGCTTACCTGCGCAAGGACGATCTGTCAGAGGACCTCGAGTGGGTCTACAGCCTGTTCCCGCGCCTGAAAGAGCGCAGCTGGCAGGCCGGCGGCACGCTCTCCGGCGGCGAGCAGCAGATGCTTGCGGTCGGCCGCGCGCTCATGAGCCGCCCGAAGCTGCTCATGATGGACGAGCCGTCGCTCGGTCTCGCGCCACTGGTCGTGCGCGATATCTTCTCCATCATTCAGGAGATCAACAAGCAGGGCGTGACGATCCTGCTCATTGAGCAGAACGCAAACATGGCCCTCAAGATCGCCGATATCGGCTACGTGCTCGAGACCGGCCGCATCACGCTCACCGGCAGCGGGGAGGAACTGCTGACGAACGACGCGGTGCGCGCGGCGTACCTCGGCGCATAACGGCATAGATGACCCAGACGGAAGGACGCCCGCAGGCGCCCTTCCGTTTTTTTCGGAACATTTCTTGACCACGCGCGTCCAATCCTGTACAATGCAGTTGAAAACCATCGAACCATAGAGGTGTGCTATGAAAAAGTTTTTTTCAGGATTTCTGGTGCTGTGCCTGTCGCTCGCACTGCTGACCGCCTGCGGAAAGGATGGGCAGACTGGCAAGACGGTGGCGGCCGGCGGCCTGACCTTTGCCAAGAGCTACAGCGAGGTCTACTCCGCGCTGACCGATGCGCAGAAAGCGATCGCGGATCGCGACAAGTCCCTCAATATGACCGACGGTGCTTCCGACGACCCGGAGTCCGGCGGCAAAGGCGACGGTGAAGGCGAGGGCACATTCTACTCCGGCACGAACGTGCAGGTCGCGGGCGTCGACGAGGGCGATATCGTCAAGACCGACGGCACGTATATCTACATCCTGCGCGGCAGCGAACTGATCGTCATGCAGGCGGACGGCGCGGACGTCACGGACGTGTCCAATGTCTTTGTCGGTCAGGACTGGGAGCAGACGACGACCGAGGACGGTCAGACCCACACGCAGGAAAAGCTGCCGCTGGAGCTGTATCTGGCCGACGGCCGCGCGGTCGTCCTCTCGTCGTATACCGACTGGACGGGCAGCGACACGTCCTCGGATGAGCTTTCCGGCAGCGGCAATAATTATGTCACAGTCGATATTTATGACGTCTCCGACCCGGCAGACCCGACGCTGGTCCAGTCGTTCGGGCAGGACGGCTACGAGATCGCCTCGCGCATGGTCGGCGGTGTGCTCTACCTGTGCACGTCGTATTATCCCGGCGCGCCGGAAAAGGGCGACGAGACTACGTTTGCTCCCCGGCTGTATGACGGGGACACAGCGTCGGTCGTGCCGTGCGACAGCATCGGCCTCATGCCGTACAACAACTCCATGACCTACGCGGTCGCGGCGTCGTATGACATTGCGGCCGGCACGCGGCTCTCCAGCCAGTCTGTGCTCGGCGGCGGGGAGACGGTGTACATGACGGCGGAGAATCTCTACCTGTGCGCGAGCGTCTATGACGACGGCGCGGGCAAGACCCATAAGGACGGCAGCTACACGGTCACGGACTATACCTCCAGCGTCAACACGGCGGTCAACCGCTTTGCGATCGCCGACGGCAAGCTCACCTTTGCCGCCAATGGCACTGTGCCCGGCGCACTCAACAACCAGTTCTCGCTCGACGAGCGCGACGGCTATCTGCGCATGGCCACGACCGAGCAGACGTATTCCTACAGCGTCTACCGCGATGAAAAGCATGACTTTGAAAACACGAAAACCAATGACGACGCCACGCAGACGAGCAATGATGTGTACGTGCTCGACCGTGACCTGAACACCGTCGGCAGCGTGGCCGGGATCGCCGAAGGGGAGACGGTGTTCTCCGCGCGCTTCGACGGGGATTACGGCTATCTGTGCACCTACCGCCAGACGGATCCGGTCTTTGCCGTCGATCTGACCGCCCCGACCGATCCGAAGGTCGTCGGTGAGCTCAAGCTCAGCGGCTATTCCGACTATCTGCACGTCTGGTCAGACGGGATGCTCTTCGGCCTCGGCATGGAGACGACGGCCGTGGATGGCGGCGCGACCGTGGACGGCATGAAGCTCGTCATGATCGACACGTCCGATCCTGCCAAGCTGCACGATCTGCACACGCAGACCCTTGATGCCGACTATAGCGAGGCGCTGAATAATCACAAGGCAATTCTGGTGGACAGCGACAAGGACCTGATCGCTTTCCCGGCCGAGAACAGCTACCTCGTCTACGGCTATTCGGCGGACGACGGCTTCACGCTGCGTAAGGAGATCCCCGTCTCGCAGTGGGACGAGAACAACCGCGGCCTGTATATCGGCGACTACTTCTATGTCGTCGGTTCCGATCAGGTGAACGTGCTCGACCTGGGTACGCTTGAGAATGTGGCGCAGGCGATCATCCCGCGCGGGTAAACAACCGAAGATCTTCTGACAGGCGGTGCGCGCAGACGCACCGCCTGTTTACATTTTTGCGCCGCTGTGGTAAACTGATACATTGAGCGAATATCGCAACAAGGGAGGCGGCACCGTGCTCGAAAAGCTGCGACAAATTGAAAACCGGTACAGCGAGCTGGAGAGCAAGCTGGCCGACCCCGCGTATTATTCCGACCCCGCGGTGTTCACAAAGCTCTGCCGCGAGCAGCGCGAGCTGCAGCCGGTCGTGGAGACCTACCGGGCGTATACCGCCTGTCAGGGGCAGATCGCGCAGGCGGAGGCGCTGCTGAGCGACCCCGAGCTGCACGAGATCGCGCGCGAGGAGATCGATCTCGGCCGTGCCCGCTGCGCGGAGCTCGAGCAGCAGCTGCGTGTGCTGCTGCTGCCGCGCGACCCGAACGATGACCGCAACGTCATTCTGGAGATCCGCACCGGCGTCGGCGGGGAAGAATCGGCGCTCTTTGCGCATAGTCTTTATCGAATGTACAATATGTACGCCGACGCGCACGGGTGGAAGACCGAGATCGCCAACCTCAACGAGACGGAGCTCGGCGGCGTGCGCGAGGCGAGTCTGCTCATCAGCGGACAGGGGGCGTACTCCCGCCTGAAGTTTGAAAGCGGGGTGCACCGCGTCCAGCGCGTGCCGGAGACGGAGACCGGCGGCCGCATTCACACCAGCACCGCCACCGTGGCCGTGCTGCCGGAGATGGACGCCGTGGAGGTGCACATCGACCCGAAGGATCTGCAGATCGACACCTACCGCAGCTCCGGCGCCGGCGGCCAGCACGTCAACAAGACCGAGAGCGCCATCCGCATCACGCACCTGCCGACCGGCACGGTCGTCGAGTGTCAGGATGAGCGCAGCCAGTATAAAAACAAGGATCGCGCGATGAAGATCCTGGCCTCACGCCTGTATGCCGCGGAAAGTGCCCGGCAGAATGCCGCGCGCTCGGCCGAGCGGCGCAGCCAGGTCGGCACAGGGATGCGCAACGAGCGCATCCGAACCTACAACTTCCCGCAGGGGCGGGTGACGGATCACCGCATCGGGCTGACGCTCTATAAGCTCGATCAGGTGCTCGACGGCGATCTGGATGAGATCATTGATGCGCTCACGCTGGCCGGTCAGGCCGAGAAGCTGCGCGCATCCGCGGAGGAAGCATGAACACGAAACGAATCACAACCGAGATCGCGCAGGCAGCGGATGCCATCCGTGCCGGGCAGCTCGTCGCCGTCCCGACGGAGACGGTCTACGGCCTTGCCGGCAACGGACTGGATCCCGCCGCCGTCGCGCAGATCTATGAGATCAAGGGCCGGCCGGCCGTCAAGCCGCTGTCGCTGATGGTGCACGACGCATCCGCCATGGCGCGCTACTGCGCCGATGTGCCGCCGGCGGCATACACGCTGGCCGAGGCGTTCTGGCCCGGCCCGCTTACGATCGTGCTGCGGGCACAGGGCTGCGTGCCCGAGATCGTGCGCGCGGGTGGGCAGACCGTCGGCCTGCGCTGCCCGGATCACCCGGCCACGCTGGCGCTCATCGAGGCCGCGCAGCTGCCGCTGGCCGCGCCGTCGGCCAATCCCTCCGGCGCGCCGAGCCCGAAAACGGCAGACGATGTGCTGGCGTATTTCAATGGGCAGATCGCGGCCGTCATCGACGGCGGGCCCTGCGGCATCGGCCGGGAGTCCACGCTCGTCGATCTCTCGCACACGCCGTACCGCATTCTGCGCTCCGCCGCCGTGCCGGACGATGCCGTCTGGGACGCGCTCGTGCGGAAAATGCACATTGTCGGCATCACGGGCGGCACGGGCTGCGGGAAAACGACCGCGCTCATGGAGCTGGAGCGTCAGGGCGCGCTCGTCATCGACTGCGACGCGGTGTATCACGAGCTGCTGGCGTCCAATACCGCCATGCTCGCGGAGATCAATGCCCGTTTTCCGGGTACAATAGAAAATGGGACGCTGCAGCGAAAGCGGCTCGGCGCAGTCGTGTTCGCGGACGCGGCGGCGCTCGACGACCTCAACGCCATCACGCACCGGTATGTCCGTGCCGAGGTGCGCGCTCGCCTGCGCGCGTGGGCGCGGCAGGGCGGCACGGTCGCGGCGATCGACGCCATCGCGCTCATCGAGAGCGGGCTGGCGGAGCTGTGCACTGTCACCATCGGCGTGACGGCGCCGCGTGAGGTGCGCATCGAGCGGCTCATCGCGCGCGAGGGCGTGACGCGCGATTATGCCGAGGCGCGCATCGACGCGCAGAAGCCCAACGAATGGTTTGCCCAACATTGCAGCTACGTGCTGGATAACGGCGGCACGCTCGCCGATTTTCAGCGCCGCTGCCATCAACTGATACAGGAGGTGCTCTCATGAGCGAAGATAAGGAACTCAAGCAGTGGAAGGAAAAGCTGTTTTATCAGCCGAAAAACGGCTACGATCGGATCGACGCCGAGCAGGCCGGGGAGATCTTTGCCTACGCCGAGGGATATAAGCAGTTTCTCGACGCCGCGCGCACAGAGCGCGAGGCCGTCAAGGAGACCATCCGCATGGCGGAGGCCGAGGGCTTTGTGCCGTATACGTTCGGCATGGAGCTGCAGCCGGGCTCGAAGGTGTATGTCAACAACCGCGGCAAGGCGCTCATGCTGGCCGTGCTCGGGCAGCAGCCGCTTGACCACGGCTGCGTGATCGCGGGCGCGCACATCGACTCCCCGCGTCTCGATCTCAAGCAGACGCCGATGTATGAGGACTCGGAGCTGGCGTATTTCAAGACGCACTATTACGGCGGCATCAAGAAGTACCAGTGGGTCACGATCCCGCTGGAGCTGCACGGCACGGTCGCGCTCAAAGACGGCAGCACGGTCGATATTGCCATTGGCCGCGAGCCGGATGAGCCGCAGTTTGTCATCACCGATCTGCTGCCGCATCTCGGCAAGGATCAGATGCGCAAGACCATGGAAGAGGGCATCACGGGCGAGGCGCTCAACATCGTCATCGGCAGCATGCCGTATGCCGGCGAGGGGCGCGACCGCGTGAAGCTCGCCGTGCTGTCGCTGCTCCATGATGAATACGGCATCACGGAAGAGGACTTCCTGTCGGCGGAGCTTGCCGCCGTGCCGGCGTTCCCGGCGCGCGACATCGGCTTTGACCGCAGCATGATCGGCGCCTACGGTCAGGATGACCGCGTGTGCGCCTATGCCGAGCTGCGCGCCATCCTTGACCTCGACGGCGCGCCGGAGCGCACGGCCGTGTGTATCCTCGCCGACAAGGAGGAGATCGGCTCCGACGGCGTGTCCGGCATGCAGTCGCAGGCGTTCGAGGCCTTCATGGCCGACCTCTGCGAGCAGCAGGACGTCGCGCTGCGCCACTGCTTTGCCAGGAGCTTTTGCCTCTCGGCGGATGTCTGTGCGGCCTTTGACCCCAGCTTCCCCGAGGTGAGCGCCAAGCGCACGGAGGCCAAGCTCAATTACGGCATGGGCATCTGCAAGTTCACGGGTGCGCGCGGCAAGTCCGGCACGAGCGACGCCTCGGCCGAGCTCGTGGCCTATCTGCGCCGTCTGTTTGCCGACAACGGCGTCGTCTGGCAGCTGTCCGAGATGGGTAAGGTCGATCAGGGCGGCGGCGGCACGATCGCCAAGTTCATGGCTGACCGGAATATTGACACCATTGACGCCGGCGTGCCGGTGCTGAGCATGCACGCACCGTTTGAGCTCGTGGCAAAGTTCGACTGCTGGATGACGTACCGCGGCGTGCTGGCTGCCTACTGCGACACGCAGGCGTGACCGGATGCGGCAGGGGAAAACGGGGACAGTGACCGTTTTCCCTTGTGACGCAAAGAAAACCGTGGTATAATCAACATTCCTATCTGCGTATTGGGAGGTGCATCCGTGACCATCTGGAACGCGATCCTGCTCGGTCTGGTGCAGGGCATCGCAGAGTTTCTGCCGATCTCCAGCTCCGGCCATCTGTCGATCCTGCAAAACCTGTTTCATATGTCGACGGCGGAAAACGGCCATCTGTTTTTCGATGTTCTGCTGCATTTGGGCACGCTCATTTCCATCTGCATCGTCTACTGGCGGGACATCGTGGCCATGGTGCGCGAGACGATCGCGTTTTTCCGCAGCGCACGGCTGCCGGCCGAGCAGCGCCGGCAGCAGCTTCCCGCCGCGCGCATGGTGCTCATGATCATCCTGGCGACGCTGCCGCTGTTTTTGATCCTGCCGGTCAACGATCTGGTCGAGCAGCTGTACTACCACACCTTCTTCATCGGCCTCATGCTCATCCTCACGGGCTTTCTGCTGTTCGTGGCCGATAAAATGCCCAAGGGCACGCGCACGGAGAAAACCATGCGCGTGCGCGACGCGCTGGTCATCGGCGTGTGTCAGGCTGTGGCGACGATCCCGGGCCTGTCCCGGTCGGGCACGACGATCGCGGCCGGCATGGCCACGGGACTGGACCGCAGCTTTGCGGTGCGCTTCTCGTTTCTGATGTCGCTGCCCGCGGTGCTGGGGGCAAACATCCTGTCGCTGGCCAAGGCGGCCAAGGCGGGTATCGATGTGTCGCTCCTGCCGGCGTATCTGGCCGGCATGCTCGTGGCGATGGTCTCAGGCGTCGCGGCCATCGGCCTTGTCAAGCGCCTGACGTCGAAGGGCCGTTTCGGCGCGTTTTCCTACTACTGTTGGGGCGCGGGCGCACTGACGATGATTCTGTCTCTGATTTTCTGAGAGGACGTTATATAACATGGCAACTTCATCATCCAAAAAGAAAACCGGCACGGCGAAAAAATCCGCCCCGGCAGCAAAAAAGCCGGCCTCCGCGCCGAAAAAGCAGCCGGCTGCCAAGGCGGCTCCGGCCTCCGCGCCGACGGCACCGACATGGCCGTATGCGCTGGCGTGCATCGTGCTGTCGCTGCTGTCGTTCCTGGGCCTGTTTCATGCCGAGGGCGTCGTGATCGACGGCTTTGCGGGCTTCCTGTGCGGCATCATGGGCTGGGGCTTTTGGGCGTTCCCGTTTGCGATGCTGCTGCTGGCGTGGACCTTTGTGCGCAACCCGCGCGAGCGCTTTGGCCTGCGCGTGACGGCGGCGCTGCTGATCGCGCCGCTGTTCGGCACGATCGTGCACCTGATGGTCTGCCGCGTGGCGTTCACGGCGCAGACGTTCGGCGCGATCGTCGGCCAGCTCTATGACGGGGGCAAGGCGCTCACGTCCGGCGGCGTGATCTCCGGCGGCATTGGCTATCTGCTCAAGGCCGGCATCAGCGTCTATGCGGCGCTGCCGCTGACGATGGCGGCGTTCGTGTTCTGCGTGCTGGGCAGCATGGACCTGACGGTCGGCAAGATCGCGGCCTGGGTGCGCACACGGCGCGAGGCACAGTACATCCCGGACGAAGACGTGCCGCTTGCGGAGGATGAGGAGGACGAACCGGAACCGCAGCCGCTGCCCGAGCCGCGGCGCAGTGCGCGCCGTGCCGTGCCGGACAAGCCGGTCGCCAAGAAAAAATTCATCGACATTCCGGTCGAGGAGACCATGACGGAGCCGGACGACGATCCGATCGACCCGATCCCGGTCAAAAAGCCTGCCCGCGGCGCGAAAAAGGCCGCGCCGGCCGATGCCACGCAAAATGTCCAGCCGCTGTCTGTGGAGGAGGCGGCCGATATCTGCGGCGTCACCCCGGTCACGCAGGAGATCCAGGACCCGCCAAAGCCGTCCAAAAAGGCGGCCAGCGCTGCCGTCGCGGCGGAGACGGCCGCGATCACCTCCGCCATCGAGAGCGAGAATGCCGACCACTCGTCCTATCAGCTCCCGCCGGTGTCGTTCCTGCGCGCGGGGAAGAAGGATCAGACGGACGCGACGGAGGAGATCCGCTTCAACCGCGACCGGCTCAACACTGCCCTGAGCAGCTTCGGCGTCAACGCGACCATCCGCGATGTGACGCGCGGCCCCACGGTCACGCGCTACGATCTCGAGCTCGAGGCGGGCGTGAAGCTCAACAAGATCACGAACCTCTCCGGCGACCTTGCGCTCGCGCTCGGTGTGGAGAATGTGCGCATCGCGCCGATCCCGGACAAGATCTCGACCGTCGGCATCGAGGTGCCGAACAAGGTCGTCAGCGCCGTTTGCCTGCGCGATATCATCGACTCGCCCGCGTTCCGCAATGCGAAGTCCAAGCTCTCGTTTGCCGTCGGCAAGGACATCGGCGGCAACTGCATCATCGGCAACATCGCCAAGCTGCCGCATATGCTCATCGCCGGCACGACCGGCTCGGGCAAGTCCGTGTGCATGAACTCGCTCATTCTGAGCCTGCTCTATAAGGCGACGCCGGACGAGGTGCGCCTGATCATGATCGACCCGAAAATGGTCGAGCTCGGCATCTATAACGGCATCCCGCACCTGTTCATCCCCGTCGTGACCGACCCGAAGAAGGCGGCCGGCGCGCTGCAGTGGGCGGTCGTGGAGATGCTCAAGCGCTACCGCCTCTTCTCCGAGGCGCAGGTGCGCGACCTCGCCAGCTACAATGCCCTCCAGAAAAACGAGCCCGACGGGCAGACGCTGCCGCAGGTCGTCATCGTTATCGACGAGCTGGCCGACCTCATGCTCTGCGCCGCCAAAGAGGTGGAGGAGAGCATCTGCCGCGTGGCGCAGATGGGCCGCGCCGCGGGCATGCACCTCATCATCGCAACGCAGCGCCCGTCCGCGGACGTCATCACCGGCCTCATGAAGGCGAACATCCCGAGCCGCATTGCCTTTGCGGTCTCGTCCTCGCTCGAGAGCCGCATCATCCTCGATACCTCCGGCGCGGAAAAGCTCATCGGCATGGGCGATATGCTCTATGCGCCCATCGGCACCGGCAAGCCCCTGCGTGTGCAGGGCTCGTTTGTGTCGGACGAGGAGCGCGAGGAGGTCGTGCGCTTCATCAAGCAGAACTCCGAGGCGCAGTACAGCGACGATATCATCGCGCAGATCGAAAAATCCGCCGCCGAGGCCGACAAGAAGTCCGGCCCCGCGCCCGAGGCGGACAAGCCCGCCAAGAGCGACTATGACGAGCTGCTGCCGCAGGCCGTGGATGTCATTCTCGAGACGAAGCAGGCATCGGTGTCCATGCTGCAGCGCCGGCTGAAACTCGGCTATTCGCGCGCCGCGCGCATGGTCGATCAGATGGAGGAGATGGGCATCGTCGGCCCGTTTGAGGGCTCGAAGCCGCGCAAGATCCTCATCACGAAGCAGCAGTGGCAGGAGATGCAGTATGTGCAGGGCACCGCGCCGAGCGAGGTGCTGCAGGCGCAGACGGACTTTGCCGATGACAACGAAGAGGAACCCGAAGACGATGAATCATGATCTTCACACGGGGCGGCCGGAGCGCCGCCCCGTCGGCACGATTGTCTTTCCGGATGGTGCGGACTTTGCCCCGGAAATGACGCCGGCGCAGGTCGGCGCCTACAGTACGCTCGCCCTCGCGCATATCGGCGACGGGGTGTACGAGCTCATGATGCGCACGGCCCTGTGCGCCGCCGGACTCACAGCCGTGACCGACCTGCACCGCGAGACGGTGCGCCGCGTCAACGCGCCCGCGCAGGCGCGCGCGGCCGAGGCCATTCAGCCCGCGCTCACGGATGAGGAGCGCGCGGTCTATAAGCGCGGCCGCAACGCAAAGGTGAACTCGGTGCCGCAGCACGCGGACACCGCGCAGTATCACGCCGCCACGGGGCTAGAGGCACTCTTTGGCTGGCTGTATCTGCTCGGCCGCACGCAGCGGCTGCGCGAGCTGTTTGCATTGATCTCGGAGGTGCTGTAACATGCCAATGGACGCAGTTTTTCTGCACGGACTGACGCAGGAGCTAGCGCAGAGCCTGACCGGTGCGCGCATCGACAAGGTGCAGCAGCCGGAGCGCGACCTGCTGCTGCTGTCCGTGCGTACACAGAGCGGCAACGCAAAGCTGCTCGTGCACGGTGGCGTGGGCAGCGCGCGGGTGCATTTCACGGCCGGTACGTTTGAAAACCCGGCCGAACCGCCGATGTTCTGCATGCTCCTGCGCAAGCACCTCGCCGGCGCGCGCATCACGGGTATTTCTCAGCCGGACTTTGAGCGTATGCTCGTGCTGGATCTCGACGGCCGCGATGAACTCGGCACACCGGTCAAAAAGCAGCTCATTGTTGAAATGCTTGGCCGCCAGTCGAACGTCATCCTCGTCAGCGCCGACGGGCACATCATCGACTGCATGCGCCGCGTGGATTCCTCCATGAGCGAGACGCGCCAGGTGCAGCCGGGCCTGTTTTACCGCCTGCCGCTGCGGCAGGGCAAGCCGGTCCTGTTCGACACGACGCCGGAGCAGCGCGCGCAGCTGCTCTCCGGCCCGGTCACGGCGGCGACGCTCGATAAGTGGCTGCTGGGCCTGTTTTCCGGCGTGTCGCCCCTGCTGTGCCGGGAGGTGTGCTTCCGCGCGCTCGGCGATGCCAGCCCCCGGCTGGAGCGGCCGGACGATGCGCAGCGTGCACGCCTGGAGCACGAGCTGGACGCGCTCGTGTTCTCGGTCGAGACGAACAACCTTGCGCCCACCATGCTGCTCGACGGTGACCGGCCGAAGGACTTTTCCGCCGTGCCGATCCTGCAGTATCAGGGCGCGCTGCAAAGCCGCGGCTGCGGCTCGTTTTCCGAGCTACTGGACGAGTTTTATCTCCGCCGCGACAAGGCGGAGGCCATGCGCCGCCGCTCGCAGGAGCTGACGCATCAGGTGCGCACCCTGCGCGACCGCACGGCCAAAAAGCTGGCCATCCAGCAGTCGGACCTGCTGCGCTGCGCTGACCGCGAGGCCCTGCGGCAGAAGGCCGACCTCATCAAGGCCAACCTCTACCGTATCCAGAAAGGCGACCGCACCGTGACGGTGCAGGACTACTATGCCGAGGGCTGCCCGGACGTGACGATCGAGCTGGACCCGCGCAAGAGCCCGCAGGAGAACGCCGCCGCGCTCTATAAGTCCTACCGCAAGGCCAAAACGGCCGAACAGCACCTGACCGGACTGATCGCGGAGGCGAGCCGGAACCTCGACTACCTCAACAGTGTGCTCGATGAGCTCGCGCGCGCCGAGAGCGAGCGAGACCTTGCGGATATTCGCGCCGAGCTGCGCGCGACCGGGTATCTGCGCCAGCCGCGCAATGCCAAAAAGGAAAAGACGGCGCAGCGCGCGCCGCTCGCCTTCGTTTCGAGCACCGGGTATGAGATCCTCGTCGGCCGCTCCAACACGCAAAATGACGAGCTGACGCACCGCACAGCCCGCCGCACGGACATCTGGCTGCATGTGCAGAAGGTGCATGGCTCGCACGTCATCATCCGTGCGCACGACACGACGCCCGACGACCAGACGATCGCCGAGGCGGCGAGTCTCGCCGTATACTATTCGCAGGCGCGCGGCGGCGGGAAGACACCGGTGGATTACACCATGGCGCGCTTCGTGCGCAAGCCGTCCGGCGCACTGCCGGGCATGGTGCTCTATACGGACTACCAGACCTGCATGGCCGAGAGCAATGAGGCGCTCGTGGAGCGTCTGCGCGTGCGCTAAGGCAGCAAAAAGCTCCCCCGGCGGGGGAGCTTTTTTGTGCGCTTATTTCCAGCTGTAGGTGTGGCCGTATTTTGCGCACTGTGCATTGCCGGGCGCGGTGTCCGGTGCAGCGGCGAACGCGGAACCATGGCCGACCAGCAGCGCCAGTATGAGCGCAGGCGCAGCGGTTTTGCGAATGTTCATGTGCATCCCTATCTCGTAAAAATGTCATTTCCTGCACATAGCGTATCGTATTTTTTACAGTGCATCAATCGGCCGGCGAAAATGTTAGCGGCATCTTAGCAGCCGCTGCAGCGACTTCCCATCCGCGCCGGCCGGTTGACGGATGCGGAAAACTGCGGTATGCTTTTGGCATTGTTCCCAGAAAGGAGCGCCTGTTTTTCAGGCGAACGGATCATGAAAAAACTCATTGCCTATTACTCCCGCGCGGGAGAGAACTATTTTTCCGGGGCGCGCCGCACCATCGCCGTCGGCAACACGGAGAAGGCGGCACGACTGCTTGCCGAACTCACCGGTGCGGAACTGTTCCACATCGAGCAGAAGGTGCCGTATTCGGACGACTATGACACCTGCGTCGCCGAGGCGCGGCGCGATCTGCGCGCGAACGCCCGTCCAGAACTGACGGCGCTGCCGGAGAGCCTGGACGACTATGAAGAAATCTACCTCGGCTATCCGAACTACTGCGGCACCATGCCGATGGCGGTCTACACCTTCCTCGAGCACTATGACTGGCAGGGGAAAACCATCCATCCGTTCTGCACGAACGAGGGCAGCGGCCTGTCGAACACGGAGCAGGACATCCGGCGCGCAGCGAAGGGCGCGCGGGTCGCGCCCGGTCTATCCCTGCGCGGCAGCGCGGTGGACAGCGCAAAACCGAAACTGGAGCAGTGGGTGCGCGGATAACACGCGCGTTCTGACCGGCAGAGAGGAAGGAGGCTGTGCATGAGCCGAAACGCAAAGATTCTCATCGATTTGGCCGTGCTCGCGGCCGTTTACGGCATCTGGCTGCTGCCGAAGTGGCGGCCGCTGGGGAAAAGACCGCTGCTCGTCTATACGCTCATGTACGGCTGCCTCGCCGGGATCGTGCGCTTTACGCTCATGCCGGTGCTCACGGCGCTGCCGTTCTGCCTTGACCATCCGTATATCCCCATGCACATGGCGCCGTTTGAGGACGTCATTCTCCGCCACGGCGATTATGTCCGGCAGATCGTGCTGAACATCGCCCTGTTTGTCCCGTTCGGCGTTTTGCTGCCGCTGTGCCGCAGCTGCCGCGGCAGGCGGTGCAGCTTCTGGCGCTGCCTGCTGCTGACGCTGGCGCTCAGTGTCGGCATCGAGGTCGTGCAGCCGCTGCTGCACGCATTCCGCAGTTCGGACATTACGGACGTCATCACGAACACGACCGGCGGCGTGCTCGGCTATGCGCTCTGGGCGATCGTGCACGCCTGCCGGAAAAAACGTGAAGATTGACCTGCCTTGAGATACCGGAGCTTTTGCCGGTATCTTTTTTGTTGAAAACGTGCCGCTGTTTCGCTATACTATTACAAAAAGCGGAATTTTACGGTCAAAAACGGAGAAAAAACAAAAATCGGAGGAGAGAAACATGGACGAGCGGATCTATCGCGAATACGTCGCGATCCTGAAAGAGGAGCTGCAGCCTGCCATGGGCTGTACAGAGCCGATCGCCGTGGCGTACTGCGCGGCGCTGGCCCGCAGGACGCTCGGCGCGCTGCCGGAAACGGTCGAGGTGCTTGCGAGCGCGAACATCATCAAAAACGTCAAGAGCGTCATTGTGCCGAATACGAACGGCCAGCGCGGCATTGCGGCGGCCGCAGCGGCGGGCATCATTTCCGGCAATGCTGACGCGCAGCTGCAGGTGCTTGCGAGCCTCACGCCGGAGCAGGTGGATGCGGTGGGCGCCTATCTGCAGCAGGCTGCCTTTACCGTCCGGCGCGCGGACAAGGACTACGTGTTCGACATTCAGGTGCGCGTCACGGCGGGGGCGGACAGCGCGTCCGTCGAGATCGCGGGCTATCACACGAACGTGATCCGTATCGAGAAAAACGGCGTCGTGCAGTTTCACAAGGACTATCAGGAGTCCGGCAGCCAGCACGCCACCGACCGCAGTCTGCTGACGGTCGAGCACATCATCGCCTTTGCAAACGAGGTGGACATTGCCGACGTGCAGGAGACGCTCCAGCGGCAGATCGACTATAACTGGGCCATCGCCGAGGAGGGGCTGCGCGGGGATTACGGCGCGAACATCGGCCGCATCCTGCTGCAGTCTTACGGCATGAGCATCCACAACCGCGCCAAGGCCTACGCCGCGGCCGGGTCGGACGCACGCATGAACGGCTGCGACCTGCCGGTGGTCATCAACTCCGGCAGCGGCAACCAGGGGCTGACGGCATCGCTGCCGGTCATTGTCTATGCCAAGGAGCTGGGCGTTACGCAGCAGATGCTCTACCGCGCGCTCGTGGTGTCGAACCTCGTCACCATCCATCTGAAAACCGGCATCGGCAGCCTGTCCGCCTACTGCGGCGCTACGGCGGCCGGCTGCGGCGCGGCCGCGGGCGTGACGTATCTGTATGGCGGGCAGTTCCGTGAGATCGCGCACACCATCGTCAACGCCATCGCTATCGACTCCGGCATGATCTGCGACGGCGCGAAGGCGAGCTGCGCGGCCAAGATCGCCTCGGCAGTCGAGGCGGGTCTGCTGGGTATGCAGATGCAGATGCACGAGAGCCAGTTCTACGGCGGCGACGGCATTGTCGTCAAGGGCGTGGAGAACACGATCCGCAACATCGGCACACTTGCGAGCGAGGGCATGCGCGAGACCGACCGCACGATCATCCGCATGATGATCCAGGAGCACTGATCCGCCGAATATTGCCGGCTGCCGGTTGGCGGCCGGCATTTTTGCGCCGAATTTTCGCACCGGCGGAGGATCGGCATTGCATTTTGCGCGCCGAGCGCGTATAATACCGCATATTTCATTTTGCAAAAGATTCGTATACCCAAGGAGGCGCGCCATGCGTTTATTTGATATTCTCGGGCCGGTCATGGTCGGCCCGTCCAGCAGCCACACGGCCGGGGCCGTGCGCATCGGCCTGACGGCCCGCAAACTGCTCGGCGACCGGCCGGTGCACGCGGACATTTCGCTGCACGGCAGCTTCGCCCTGACCGGTCATGGCCACGGCACGGACTGCGCGCTGATCGCGGGCCTGCTCGGTATGCAGCCGGACGATCTGCGCATTCCGGGCAGCTTTGCCGTCGCGGCGGAGCAGGGGCTGACGTTCTCGTTCCGGAACGTGCAGCTGCGCAACGCGCACCCGAACACCGCGCGCCTGCAGCTCACGGGCGCCAAGGGCCGCACGCTGGACATCGTGGCCGAGAGCATCGGCGGCGGGCGCATCCGCATCCGCTCCATCGACGGTATCGAGACGAACTTTTCCGGTGAGCACAACACGCTCATTGTCCACAATCAGGACACGCCCGGCCATGTTGCTGCCGTGACGGCGGCGCTCATGCAGCGGCACGTCAACATCGCCACCATGCAGCTCTACCGCAGCGAGCAGGGCGGCTACGCGGTCATGATCCTCGAGTGTGACCAGCCGATCCCGAAGGACATCGAGCAGTGGCTGTCGCACATCGAGGGCATTCAGAAGATCACGATCTTTAATCAGGAGGAACCGGTATGAGCTTTTCGAGCATTGCATCCATGCTTTCGGCTGCACAGGAGAGCGGGCAGCCGCTCTATGCCGTCATCCGTGATGCGGACTGTCAGGAAAACGGCTATGACGCTGCGGCGTCCTACCGCCAGATCGCGGCGCTCTGGACGGCGATGCAGCAGTCGAGCCGGCAGTACTGCGCATCCGACCGCTCCAACAGCGGGCTCATCGGCGGCGACGCGGCCAGATTCCGCGCGGCGGCGGAGGCCGGCCGCCTCCTCGGCGGGACGTATTTTCAGCGCGTGACGGAAGAGGCGCTCAAGGTGGCCGAGTGCAATGCGTGCATGAAGCGCATCGTCGCCGCGCCCACGGCGGGCAGCTGCGGCGTGCTGCCGGCGGTGCTGATCCCGCTTGTGGAGGTGCGCGATGTTGCGGAGGAGACGATCCTGCAGGCGCTGTATATCGCGGCCGGGTTCGGCCAGGTCACGGCGCTGCGCGCGAGCGTGGCCGGCGCGGAGGGCGGCTGCCAGGCGGAGATCGGCACGGCCAGCGCCATGGCGGCGGCTGCGCTGACGCACATCCTCGGTGGCACGGCGCAGCAGTGCGCGGATGCGTACGCCATCGCGCTCGGCAATCTGCTCGGCCTGGTGTGTGACCCGGTCGCGGGCCTGGTCGAGGTACCGTGTGTCAAGCGCAATGTCATCGGTGCGGTCAATGCCGTGAGCGCGGCGAATATGGCCGTCGCCGGCATCACGAGCCGCATCCCGGTCGATGAGGTCATCGATGCCATGGGCGAGGTCGGTGATGCGCTCCCGGCCAGCCTGCGCGAGACCGGCCTCGGCGGCCTTGCCGCTACGCCGACTGGCCGGCAGGGG
>ENA-ORSJ01001172-ORSJ01001172.1-human-gut-metagenome-genome-assembly--contig:-NODE-1172-length-23509-cov-4.265840_pt1 | contig 23509 bp, 17 predicted proteins | sample MGYA00242191_ERZ509158 | MGnify/ENA primary metagenome ERZ509158 (study PRJEB26280, sample SAMEA2338623) | human gut metagenome | biome: human gut; feature: human-associated habitat; material: faeces...
CCACCGATACCGTAGCGGTATCTTTTCCTACTTCAACGACAGATCCCTCGCCGTCAAGGCCATGTATTGTGACCCACGGCATTACGGTAAAGCTGTAGCCCTCAAGCGCGGAACAGAACTCGTCGGCACGGCAATAAGTGCCGTCGGGCACGAATCCGGTTCCCGGTATGGCAGCCTCCGGAAGCACATAAAGGGTAGTCTGCCTGTTGTTGTGATAGCGCGTGTCGGCACCTATATAAGAGCGGTTCCAGTTCGCTCCGGCCTCAAGATGCAACGGATCGAGCTCGAAAGCCACGTAGAACGTGCCCTCAACCTCTGCCGGCTCCGCAAGATTCACTCCATAGCGCACAGGCTTATACAAGCCCGCGCTGCCGAATGTTTCAACAATATTCATCGTTTCCGAATAGAACGGATTAGCCATATCCGGTTCTCCATCCTTGTCGGGATAGAACACGATTTTCAGATTGGCGTCGGCATCGTTGACAGGATTCTCACCCGCGCTTTGGGTGTACATGTAGTACATCTTCAATTCCACCGACAGCGAGTTTACCGACATTTTCTGCCCGTCGGGTATCTCGAATTTCTCGGCAAACGCATGGTAATAAGGATTTGCGCCTACCACATAGTCGTAATACACCTCATAAGTGTCGGACTCCACAACCGTGCCGTCCTCCGCGAACGCCGGAAGGTCGCCCTGCTCGAAAATTCGGTCGGTGGCGTCGGAAACAGTCTGTATGGCATCGTCAGTATCGCCCATACCGTCATTCACCCCTACAGTAAACGACAACTGTCCGACAGAAGTGCCGCCTGCATTGGTAGCCTCAAGCACAATATTATATGTGCCCGACGCGGGGAATGTGACAGTAGGCTCTTTAGCCGCCGGATCGGAAAGCTCCGCGCCGCCGTCTACTTCCCACTTATAGGAATCGGCATCGGGAGTGTTATTCACCATTTTAACTCCCTGACCACGCATAACCAACGGCTGCCCCGTAAATATGGAATGCAACGTGTTGCCTACGCTTATCATCACCGTAGGAGGCAATATTTCCTCTGCGGAGCGCAACGTGAAGTTATCGACAGCTATATAGCCGTCGTTGACATTCTCCGAGCAAGCCCAAAAGGCGAAACAATATTCCGCCGTAGTCTGCGGAGTGAAACGCACCTCGTATCTTGTCCAATCCGAAACTCTCTCATTTGTCTTTTCGAGAAGCACCTCAGTGTGCATGTCCGACGACTGCTCGCGTCCGGCAGTAAATTTGAACGATGGGGCGTTGACATCACCCGGCATATACAGATAGAACGACACCACATATTCCTTGTCCTCTTCCATTTCGAGCATAGGAGTGTAGGCTATATCCTTGCGGTTGGCAATGATCGACGATGATGTGACCATATACCATTCGCCCGACACAGCCGGTTGCCAATTGATATTTGCGGTCATAAACGGATTTTCTCCGGTTGTCATCCACCCTATCGGCAGATTCTCCTCTCCGGAGTAATGTGTAGCGTCGTCAAACATTTCCTCATAAGGAATCGAAGGCTCCCATACCACAGGCGGCTCTTCAGCCTCGTCGCTTGCCACAGAGAAAGAATCATAGAACAAGAATCCGGAGCCGGAAAGCACCGAAACATCCCACAATCCGAAGCAGTATTGCCCATCGGCCTCAGGAATGAACGCCACTTCCACCAATTCCCAGCCGGAAGTGGCCTTGTCGCCCTCTGAAAGTATGGTTGTATGGGCATCCCTTGTTTGCGCGTCGCCCACAGTAATCCGCGACTTGGGCACCTTGTTGGCATTATCGTTACGCTGCACCATCACCGACATCGTGTATTTCACACCGGCTTTCATCTCCATCATCGGAGAGAATACGGCGTTTTGGCGATTGCCGGTCTGCGAGAAGGCCACCAACAACTGAGTGCCGGTATCGGCCTGAGCTCCCCAATCCAAAGCCGGTTGTGCCTCAAACAGCTCGTCGCCCTCCGATACCCAACCTTCTGGCAACGAGTAGGCCTCCACCTCATCGAAATTCTCTGTGTAAGGATATTCGGTCACAACAGTAGGCTCTACAGGAGTTTCCACAGTTGTCTCAACAACAGAGAATGAGTCATAGAAAAGAAATCCCGGGTTAGACAGCACAGATGCGTCCCACAGTCCGAAGCAGTATTGTCCGTCGGACGACGGGGCAAATTTCACCTCTATCTGCTCCCAACCGGAAGTGGCCTCACCACTTTGGTCATAGACAACTACATGAGCCACCCTTGACTGCGAAGAGCCGATAGTGACTTTCGACACAGGCACCTTATTGGCAAGGTCATTGCGCTGCACCATTACAGTCATCGTATACTCACAGCCTGCCTTCATCTCCATCATCGGAGAGAATACGGCGTTTTGACGATTGCCGGTCTGAGAGGGCGCCACCAGCAACTGAGTACCGGTATTAGCTTGAGTTCCCCAGTCCAAAGCCGGCTCTGCTCTATACAAAGCGTCGCCCTCGGCCACCCAGCCTTCCGGCAACGAGTAGGCCTCCACCTCATCGAAATTTTCCGTGTAAGGGAAAGATGTTATAACCGATTGCGCATCAGCATCTACCCATCCCCACAAGAATGCGCCGCACAAAAGAGCGGCACCAATCACGTAGTTTTTAAACATAAGTAGAATTATTAATTATTAAACAATTATTATTTACAAAATGTAACAAACCGAGGTTTTAAGGCGCAAAGATAAACATACAGACGATTAAAACCAACATTTATTAGCACAAATATGGTTTTTAACATACAATTTTAAGATTAACACCATTACGCTCCCTGCTCATTTCACGGCTCGGAGGATTTCACGCTTGCCGCCGGGAGGGCCGGGAAGGCGTTCTACCATAAACCCGACAGACTGCAAACGCCGCCTTACCTCTCCTTTAGCGCAATAAGTCACAAAAACACCGCCATCATTCATCGCCTCATATATACGGCAAAAAACTTCGTTTGTCCACATTGCAGGCTGTTTCTCTGGAGCAAAGGCATCGAAATACACAACATCAACACAATGCGGTATTTCCTGACAACTGCCGGTCATGTCGCACTTGATTTTCCTGATTGAAAATTCAGAAGTAATTTCCGACAGCACACCCCATTCCGCCTCGTGCAAACGCCTTAGAAGAATTGCGGCATCACATGGCAGCATCGAGAAATAGCCCAACGCCTCCACTTCCGCCAACGAAAGCGGATAAAGCTCCACAGTGTTGTACTCCACGCTCCTGCCACCGGCCGACATTGACGTAAGCACAGCGTTAAGACCTGTGCCGAACCCTATTTCCAGCACTCTGACACGCTGCTTCTCGCAGCGCGACAATCCGCATTCCACAAACACATATTGCGATTCCGTCCGCGCTCCTTTCACAGAATGATAATGCTCATCGAGTTCCGGCAGATAAATCGTCGCCGAGCCGTCGGCTGTGGTTTCCACCACCTTTTCCGTCCAACCCTGCGCCATCACTTGATTTCACGGCGACGTTTCACTTCTTCCACATCGCGCCAGACAAACAGGCGGTCGCTCGGACGGATTTTCTCATCCACCTTTATAGAGAACCGCTCGCCCCTTACGGTCTTTTCCACCGGCTTCAGGTCGACACGGATTTCCTCCACCTTCATTATTATTGCCCCTGTGGTAGGTCCGGTTATCACTATTTCATCGCCCACGTGCAACTCGTCATTTTCCATTTGGAATTCCGCCACATGGATATTGGAAAAATAACGTATCCCCTTCGCCGCATACACTTTCACGCGGGTAGCCGACGAACCGTATTTCGACGTCCATTCTCCCAGCCGTTGCCCGAGATAATAGCCGTTCCAGAACCCGCGGTTGAACACTTTCGCCAAACGCTCGTTCCACAGGGCGATTTTCTCTTCAGAGTAAGTGCCGTCGATATAGGAATTGACAGCTTCATTGTAGCATGAAACCACCGTGCGCACATACTCCGCACTACGCGCGCGTCCCTCGATTTTGAACACCCTGACACCTGCATCTATCATCTTGTTGAGGAAATGTATGGTCTTCAAATCCTTGGGCGACATTATGTATTTATTCTCGATGGCAAGCTGGTCGCCTGTCTCAAGATCGGTCACCTCATAGCCACGGCGGCAAATCTGCGTGCATGCGCCGCGGTTAGCCGACGAGTTCATCTCGTGCAGGCTGAGGTAGCACTTACCTGACACAGCCATGCACAACGCCCCATGGCAGAACATCTCAATGCGCACCTGCCGTCCGTGCGGCCCCGTAATGTTGTCCTTTGTTATAGCGTCGTATATTTCCGCCACTTGCGTCAGGTTAAGCTCGCGCGCCAACACCATCACATCGGCAAATTGCGAATAAAACCGCACGGCTTCCGTGTTCGACACATTGACCTGCGTGGATATATGCACCTCAACACCTACGCTCCGCGCATAGAGTATCGCTGCCATATCGGAAGCGATGATTGCCGAAATTCCGGCTTTCTTGGCAGCGTCGATTATGCCGCGCATAGCCGCCATGTCGTCGTCATAGACCACCGTGTTTACCGTAAGGTAGCTTTTCATACCGTGCTCCGCACATATCCGGGCTATTTCATGCAAGTCGCCTATCGTGAAATTCACCGACGACTTAGCGCGCATATTCAAACCTTCTATCCCGAAATATATGGCGTCGGCACCGCCTTGGATGGCCGCGTACAGCGAATCGTAAGAGCCGACAGGCGCCATTATCTCAAATTCTTTTCTTTCCATTATCTTCGCAAACAGTTAGGACTTGCAAAGTTACGCAGAATTTGCCAACCGTCATAATACCCCTACATATCCTCCATCGACAACAATCTTGTTTCTATTTCATAATTGAATAGAACTTTTCTCCTCAACAACTCCACTTTTTCTGCAAATCGCTCCGGCTTGAAATTTTTCGGCAGCCTTTTTACTTCCGCCACCAATGCCTTACGATTTTCTGCATATAGCCCTACAATATCAATTTCGCACTGGTTGACATTGTTTTTCCCTGCCCACCATGAACCTATTTGCGCAAAGTCTTTACTTTCTGCCATCTTTTGGCGGAAGTACATCTCTAAGGCTATGCCTGAATAGGTCGTATAATCGTCTTTTATAATTTGGGCAAGCCGGTCATAATTACCAATTTCAACATAATTCCTGTACTTTATGAAATAACGGAACCAAAAACGGAGAAACATATCCGACATCTCATAATGCACATTTTGCGTATTTTCTTTCGACAATATCGGACGCTTCCTTTTGACCAACGCATAGTCTTCTTCCAACCTGCGGAGCTGACCTCCAAGGCTTATCCCGCCCATTGCCGACTCCATTTCCGGCAAAGTATCTCTTCCGTTAGATATTGCAGAAAGTATAGAGAAATAATTGCCATATTTTTTACCGAATTCCTGAATCAGCAAAGCCTGGCCTTCCGACAAGAATGACGAGTCCGGTTGTGTGATAAATTCTACCATACTTTCCATATCGGTACAACCATTATCCATAAATTGCTCCACATATTTCGGCACTCCTCCTGTAAACGTATATAACGCCAACAAGTCATCATTGTCATATCCGGGTTTATAATCCCCCAACACCTTTTTAAGAACATCTGTAGAAAATGGTTCAAGCCGCATAATACGGTCTGCCCTTCCGAAAAGCGGCTCTTTCGCGTCTTTGAATATACGGGTCATCAATGTATACACCGAACCGCTTATTATCAAATTGACATAACTGTTTTTCCGATACCTGTCCCAAATATCCTGCATAAGGCTGAATGTTTCAGGATTGATGTAGTAGAATTCTTGAAATTCATCAATTATAAGATCATACTTAATACGGCATCCCAAATCCATCAAAAAACGGAACAAATCGGAGAATTTAGAATAGTCAGGCACTAACACATCCAACGATTGCCGTATTTCATTGCAAAACCGTGCGCACAAGTCAGCCTCATTACTGCGGCTAACAAAAAGATAAACGGCTGGATGTCCATCACAGCTACGAAGTATAAGGTTGGTCTTCCCTATCCGTCGGCGGCCGGTGAGAACTGTCATTTGCGAATGGATGGAGAAAGCTACATTCCTCACACTGTCTAATATCTCCAACTCTTTTTTTCTATCGTAGAATTTCATAATATTTCTAAAATTTACGGCGGTAAAGTTTACAGCCGTAAAGTTAACAATAAAATCGGACGGATGTTTGGAAAATGAATAATAAAATGACTACTTTTATCAATTGAATCAAAATTCTTTACAAAATATGGCAAAACTCAATCTTACAGCACTATTCCTGCTGATAACTTTCACGCTTTTCGCCGGTGACGTGAAACGAGAGACATACGCTTTCGGAATACAAGGCAGCGACACACTGAAATTAGACAAATATTACGTGGAAAACGGCAACGCCGCGCCACGTCCGGTCGTGATTTTCGCATTCGGAGGAGGATTCCGCACCGGCAACCGCGCGTCATCCGACTATATAGACTTTTTTAAACACCTCGCAGGGCAAGGGCTCATTGTGGTTTCGACAGACTACCGTACCGGACTCACAAACCTCGACCCCGCATCCGTAAAAACGGCGGCAGATTTCACGGCCGCACTGCAAAACGCAATCGGCCTTGCTGTCACCGACTTTTACAACGCCACGGCTTTCGTCATCGAAAATTGCGGGAAGTGGGGAGGCGACCCCGGCAAGATAATAGCCTGCGGCTCGAGTGCCGGGGCTATAACGGCATTACAGGCAGAATATATGCTGTGCAACGGTTCTCCGCTTACCTCACTGTTGCCCGACGGCTTCAATTATGCGGGAGTAATCTCATTCGCAGGCGCAATCTGCTCGGAAGGCAAACCGCAATGGAAAGAAAAGCCGTGCCCGATGATGCTGTTCCAAGGCGATGCCGACAATATTGTGCCTTTCGGGGAAGTCACAGTCGGCGATAAAGGATTATACGGCTCCCGCTTCATCGCCAGCCAACTGAAAAAAATGGGCATCCCATATTGGTTCTACACCAAACGCGGCGCGGGACACGAACTGGCAGGCACTCCGATGGTATACGAAAAAGAAGAAATCGACTTCTTTATCCGCCGGTTCATCATCGATGGCAAAAAGATATGCACCGAGACAGAAGAGCCATGGAAGACCGGCTACAAAACCGACTTCACCATCGAGGATTACATCCGCGCCAATATGCAATAATGGCATTATCCTTATGGTTGAAAACAAATTCAAACTTAGTTGATAGTTTTTAAAGCGACTTTCACTATATTTGGATAATATAGGATGCGTCTCGGCTTAATCAAATTTGAAAACTTCGTTTTCATTTGCTTCTGCACTCGACTTTCACTATATTTGTAAACTATAAAATACACTGACTATATGAGGACAAATTATAAACGCATATTGCTGAAATTGAGCGGCGAATCGCTGATGGGCTCGCAAGGCTACGGAATCGACCCCGCAAGAGTGGGCGACTATGCCGAGCAGATAAAGGAGATAGCCCAGTCGGGCGTGGAGATTGCAATAGTAATCGGAGGAGGCAACATTTTCCGCGGGCTTGCGGGTGCGGCCAAGGGTGTGGATCGCGTGAAGGGCGACCAGATGGGAATGCTTGCCACTGTCATCAATTCCCTCGCCTTGTGTTCCGCCCTCGAAAAGGAAGGGCAACCGGCACAAGTGTTCACAGCCGTCAACATGTTCCCCATCGGCGAGCATTACAGCAAGTGGAAAGCAATCGACGCTATGAAAGCCGGGAAAGTGGCAATCATTTCTTGCGGTACCGGTAATCCTTTCTTCACGACCGACACAGGCTCGGCCCTGCGCGGCATCGAAGTGGAGGCCGACGTGATGCTGAAAGGCACACGCGTCGACGGAATATATACAGCCGACCCGGAGAAAGACCCCGCTGCAAAGAAATTCACAGAAATCACCTACGACGAGATTTACGAGCGCGGATTGAAAGTGATGGATCTGACGGCAACCGTGATGTGCAAGGAGAACAATCTGCCTATCATCGTATTCGACATGGACACGAAAGGCAACCTGAAAAAAGTAATCGACGGAGAGCCTATCGGCACTTTGGTATATCAGAAATAAAACTCAAAACTATACAACTATGAACGACGTTAAGACTTACATCGACCCGGCAGATGAAAAAATGGCAATGGCAGTGGAATATTTGGAAGAAGCACTCGCACACATTCGCGCCGGAAAAGCCAACCCGAAAATTCTGGACGGCATAAAGGTAGACTACTATGGCAGCGCGGCCCCGATTTCCAATGTAGCGAACATTTCCGTTCCCGATGCGCGCACTATCGTAATCACGCCATGGGAAAAATCCATGTTCAAGGAAGTTGAAAGGGCAATCATCAATTCCGAACTCGGAATCACCCCGGAAAACAACGGCGAAGTGATACGCCTTTCCATCCCGCCATTGACGGAGGAACGCCGTAAAGCCCTTGTAAAGCAGTCGAAAGCAGAAGCGGAAAACGCAAAAATCTCCGTACGCAATGCACGCCGCGACGCTATCGAAGGCCTGAAAAAAGCCATAAAAACCGGAATGCCGGAGGATGTCGAAAAAGACGCCGAAGCAAAAGTGCAGAAAATCCACGACAATTACATGAAGAAAATCGAGGAAGTCTTTGCCGCTAAAGAAAAAGAGATACTGACAGTATAAAAACAAAGTAGTCATACCAAACTGATGAAAATGCTTCGGGACGCAAATTCCGGAGCATTTTTTAATATGCGGTCATCACAATGCCAATAATACTTATTAATAAAAACCACTTATTTTATTATAAAAATTTTGTTTTATCAATCCAAACGTTTATATTTGCAATATTACAGATATGAAATTCATCCCAATGGCAAGATTCCTGCATATTCTGGCAATTACGCTATGCGTTACGACAGTGAAAGCTCAAGACTTCACTACGCAAGGCAACGGCACTACATACACATTGGAATCACTAAGCCAAATAGCAGAATCAGGTGTGACAAAGGACGGCCCGGTCTATATAATGCCGTCAAACGTCACCATAGCGAAAGGCGACAGATTCGAATTGACCGGAGGACTAACTCTGAAACTCGGCGACGGAGTGATGCTGCGCATTGAAGGGACGGCCGACCTCAGTGTGGAAGAAAGGACTTTAATCACGCGCAATGCAGAAACCGACAAGCCGAAAGGAATAGAATTCTATGTCGATGCCCCGGCCTCTTCGGCTGTAAAGAATGTAGACTTTGAATATTGCGGACTGCTCGACGGAATAGCGGAAATGACAATAGACAACTGCACATTCCACTATTCCTCAAACGCACTGTCGTCGTCAGGCGCGCTGTCGCTCTCGGAAGACGGAGGCAATTGCACAGTGACCAACTGCACTTTCGAAGAAAATGAAGTACCGGCAATCGGCGGAGAGGCGAATGTGGCATACGGACTGTATGTGGACAACTGCATTTTCCACGACAACAACACGGAAAACAGCGACCAGCCGCAAGTCAATGTGACGGTTAGCGGCGACAACGACATCGTGATACGCAATTCCACATTCACCGGCAACAAGCGCACGATGGTCGGAGCTATAGCCGTGGACAATATGCAAAACCTTGCCGGGAGCAGCAATGTTATTATCGAGAATTGCGAAATACGCTACCACCGCTATGGCATCACGACAAACGGAGCAATGAACGTAACAATAAAAGGTAACGACATAATAAGCAACAAATACGAGACCAACGCCATGGACGGCGGGAGCGGCATAAGAATCAACGACTCGGGTTACCAGCAGACAGCCGTCATAACCGGCAACCATATAGAGGACAACCTTTGGGGCATAACCATCATAGGAGGCAAAAACGTGAACTGCGGAAAGACTTTCGACCAATCGGCAGCGGATTACAATCCCGGTGAAAACGTATTCCTCAACAATGGGAACGGCGACGAATGGACACCTTTCGACCTTTACAATAACGGCACATCGACTGTCTATGCGCAGGGCAACGAATGGAGCGTAGAGGAACAGACCGCCGTGGAAATAGAAAAAGTGATATACCACCAAGCCGACGCCGCCGCCCTCGGCAGAGTAATCTATATGCCGGGAGACGGCGGAATTGAGGGCATTCCCGCAGAACAGGCAGCCGCATACTTCGACCGCGGCAACAAGCGGATTGTAACGGATGCCGCCGACGGAAGCCGGGTCGAAGTATTCTCGATAAACGGAATGCTTGCAGGGACATACTTTGTCGCCAACGGCTCGGCGAAACTCTACGGACTTGAAAACGGAATCTTCATTGCAAGAATAATAGATAGTAAGAAAATCATAGTTTTAAAATGTGTTTTATAGGAAAAGCGAGAATTATTTAAGAAAAGAGTGTCTGTGAAGACGCTCTTTTTTGCCATAAAAAAAGAGCGGACTTTCGTCCGCTCTGACAGCAGCCAATCCATGACCGCCGTTTTGTCGTTTTAACATCCATTCGATTTTCACAAACTTCTTTTCTGTCAACGACGTAGGGAAATTTAGACTAAATGATTAAGGTTGAAGTGTAAAATATCTTTGACATTATGTCATTACTAACCGTTCTGACTGCAAAGTTATAACCTATTTTTCTAAATGCAATAGATTGTCTGACTTTTTTTGAGCAAAAACATATTTTTTCTCCCATTTCATCGACATTCCACGCATTTTCACTTCTTAACCGACCATTCAAAGCCGTCTTTAGTGTCTTTAACATCAAAACCGGCCTCTTCAAGACGCTCCCTTATGAGATCGGATGTTGCCCAATCTTTCTTCGCTTTCGCCTCTTTCCTTATTTCGAGCAAAAGGTCGACAGCCTTCTCGAACGGTTCGAGAGCATCGGAGCTTCCGCCCTCCACAATGTCGGTACGTATACCGAGTATGTCGACAAGGAATGTGTCGAACAAGCCTTTCAGCTCGTCAATGTCCGTCTGTGTCAATGCCGCTTTTCCGTCGTTGGCCTGATTGATTACACGGCAGGCGTCGAACAAGGTAGCTATCACTATCGGCGTATTCAAGTCATCGTTGATTGCCTCATAGCATTTAGCGCGGTAGCCTTTCACATCAACGGTCGACTCCTCCGCCGGCTTAAGATTCTGCAATCTCCGCCAGCCTTCCACCATCCGCTCGTATGCCTTTTCAGCGGCCTGCAGCGCCTCGTTGGAGAAATCGACAGTGCCGCGATAGTGTGCCTGAAGGATGAAGAAACGTATGGTCATAGGCGAATAGGCCTGAGTAAGCAGCGGATGGGAGCCTGTGAAGAATTGCTCAAGCGTGATGAAGTTGCCAAGCGACTTGCCCATCTTCTGGCCGTTGATGGTAATCATATTATTGTGCATCCAATAGCGCACAGCCTCATGCCCGCAATGGGCTACAGACTGGGCAATCTCGCACTCGTGGTGAGGGAACATAAGGTCGAGGCCGCCTCCATGTATGTCGAACGTCTCGCCCAGATATTTCTCGCCCATCACCGAGCACTCAAGATGCCATCCCGGGAAACCCTCGCTCCATGGCGACGGCCAGTGCATTATATGCTCCGGAGCGGCTTTTTTCCATAGCGCGAAATCGCACGGATTATGCTTCTCCGCCTGCCCATCGAGTTCACGGGTGGTGTTGAGCAGCTCATCTACATTCCTGCCCGAAAGTTCTCCGTAATGATGGCTCTTATTGTATTTCAGCACGTCGAAATACACAGAGCCGTCACTCACGTAGGCATAGCCTGCGTCGAGTATGGTCTTGATATACTCTATCTGCTCGATTATATGTCCTGAAGCATGCGGCTCGATGCTCGGCGACTGCACATTCAGGGCATCCATCGCCTTATGGTAACGGTTAAGGTAGAATTGCACCACCTCCATCGGCTCCAGCTGTTCAAGCCTGGCTTTTTTTGCAATCTTGTCCTCACCGTCGTCGGCATCATGCTCAAGATGGCCCACGTCGGTGATGTTGCGCACATAACGCACCTTATACCCCAAATGCTTAAGATAACGGAAAAGCACGTCGAACGTTATAGCCGGACGGGTATGTCCAAGATGCGGGTCGCCATACACCGTAGGCCCGCACACATACATGCCCACATTAGGCTCGTGCAACGGAACAAAACGCTCCTTTTTACGAGTCAGGGAATTATAAATGTACAAAGGATTTTCCATATACCTTAAATATATTAGGCCTGACCGCCCATCGGCATGAACGGAGGGTTACCGGCATTGTTATGGCCTTTCGGGACTATTGTGCCGAATGTCTGTTCATATTTATGAAGATTGTCCTGCAGAGCCATAAGCAAAGTCTTTGCATTCTCAGGAGTCATAATTATGCGGCTCTGTACACGCGCTTGCGGAGAATTAGGCACAACGCTGATAAAGTCCATAAAGAACTCGTTCACCGAATGCGAAATAATAGCAAGGTTGGCATATTTTCCGGAAGCCATTTCCGGAGTAAGCTCAATTTTGATTTCTCTTTTTTTGTCGTTATTTTCCATCTTATTTCGTTTTTATATTTTATTAAATTCATAAATTCTCTCGCCATCGGTATCATAGGCACATATTCTTATGCCGCGGCACGTCTCACGCTGCCAAAGATTCGTAATGTCGAACGAGGCATAACACTTCCTGTCAAACGCCGGCTCGCCTTCCAATATGCTATAGACAAGCCTCAACGTAGGCATTTCGCTGTCAAGCGTCGACTGGTCGGCTACCAGAAGCATCTGGAACTTCGGCCCCGCATACGGCACCCAGCAATACACGTTGACATAATTGCCGCTCCTCCACACGCTCGTCATATCGACCGGAGTGGAATCCAGCACATCCCATACCGAACCGTCGACCTGCCTGAGCACATCGCATACAATCTTGCTGACGGCATCGACACGTATTTCTTTCTCCGTATCGCTGACATCATCAATGACCGTATAACGCAACAGCACCCTCTCGCCTTGAAGCGCCCCGCTGATTGCGGCCGAAGAGCGGAGCGTCACGAGCGGGCTGTCGCCACGCGCTTGGTATGTGAACACACTGCCTTCATCATCATCGCCGCCATATACGGCAATCACCTCAAGGAAATCGCCATAGTCGTACTCCGGCTCGTCGCAACCGGCCAATGACAAAATTACAAATAATATGCCAAATATCCTTTTCAGCATTTCATTTTGCATTACACGAATCCGATTCTATTATTCCGTCACGCATTTTCAACACACGGTCGCTCACGGCGGCCAGCGATTCGTCGTGGGTCACAATCACAAAAGTCTGGCCGAATTCATGGCGGAGATTGAAAAACAATTTATGCAATTCCTGCTTGTTTTTAGTGTCGAGACTTCCTGACGGCTCGTCGGCAAAAATCACGGCAGGCTTGTTGACCAAGGCACGGGCCACCGAGACACGCTGTTTCTCCCCGCCCGACAATTCCGAGGGTTTATGTCCTGCACGGCCGGAGAGGCCGAGATAATCGAGCAGTTCCGCAGCCCGGGTGAATGCCTGCTGGCGGCTGTCGCCTTTAATCAACGCCGGAATGGCCACATTCTCCAACGCCGTGAATTCCGGAAGCAATTGATGAAACTGGAAGACAAAGCCTATGTTGCGGTTACGGAATGCCGACAGCTTCTTCTCTGACAAAGAAAGCACATCCACACCGTCGTAAAGCACCTTTCCGGAGTCAGGCCTGTCGAGCGTCCCCGCTATTTGAAGCAGCGTAGTCTTCCCCGCGCCGCTCGGTCCGACAATCGACACAATCTCGCCCGACTTTATTGTCACATCAATACCCCGCAGCACCCGCAACGAGCCGAAACTCCTATGTATATCCTTTATTTCTATCATTTACCCGTAAGTTTTCTAATCACATACGCCCCGAGCATACACCCGAATATTGCCGGAAGATAAGAAACGGTGCCATAGCTCGACCGCTTGTTGGCAATCTCGTCCGTAAGCATCACCGACGCTTTCTCCGGAACTTCTTCGCTCCACACCACCGGCAACCGTTTTCTCAATCCGCCAGCTTTCAACCTCGTGCGGACAGCCTTTGCCAACCCGTCGTTATAGGTTTCCCAAATGTCGGCATAACGCACTTTCGAAGCGTCGACCCGGCCTCCTGCGCCCATCGACGAAATTATTTTGATTCCGCCGGAAAGGCAGTGCCTTATAAGTGCCACTTTAGGAGCAACGGAGTCGATTGCGTCGACCACGAAATCATAATTGCCGTCATCCAACAACCCCGCTACTGAATCCTCCGTGATAAATACGTCAAAAGCTTTGACCTCCGCATCCGGATTAATGTCGGCTATACGACTGCGCATCACCTCAACTTTCGGTTGCCCGACCGAAGAATGCAAGGCCGGAAGCTGCCGGTTGATGTTAGAAACTCCCACCTTGTCGCCGTCTACAATGTCGAGATGGCCGACACCGGCACGCGCAAGCATTTCCACCGCATACGCCCCGACACCGCCAACGCCTACAACAAGCACACGGCTACGGGAAAGAGCATCGACACCCGCGCCCCCCAACAACAATTCCGTACGCTGCTTCCAATCGTCCATACCAAAAATTTTCAAGCAACGAAGTTACAAAATTATTCCAATAACCGCACGACTACGTCCCAAAAACACCTAAAGCCGAGAAATCACACTGCATTTTGCAACGCGCGCTCCATATTCCCCGCATAATAATATGGCAAATTCAGCAACTTATACGTAACACCATTATCCAACGCTATGACATTTTCCGAATACGGCTTCGACCAAAAGCGCACAGCCACCTTACATTCTGACTCACGCTCAAACAGTTGTAAAGATTTCAAATGCGCATTCGTACCGCTTTTTACCTCAACGGGAACCAACCCGCAGCACCTGCTATTATACAAGAAATCAATTTCCGCCTGTGCATTTCTTGCCTCCCTTACCCAAAAATGCCGCTTTTCAAGCACACTATAACTTTGCGCCAATATTTCCTGTCCGACGATATGCTCTGCTATCTTTCCACGCCAAGCATCGTTAACGTCGCCTAACCCTAATGACTTTGACTGCATCCCTGCCGCATAATTTACCAACCCGGTGTCTATCCACATCAATTTCGGTTTTTTACGCAAATCGTCAATAACAGGCAATTTTGTACACGTTGTAGGATATACCAATTCAAGCAACATAGCTTTCTGCAAAGTCCGGAAAGCGTCACCAATCTCCCGGCTCCTGTAATTCGAATTGCCGAAGCGCTCGAATGTAATCCGCTCGGCTGCAAAAGGCCAACCGTACAATATCAGATAGCGCAACACATTACGCGAAGATTCTGATGACTTATATTTTTCCGTATCGTCCGCATAACCGGCAAGAAGCGACTGATAAACGCCTTCAAGAGCCACCACATCCCTATTGGATGCATATTCAGCTACCGCCTGCGGCATCCCGCCGACTAAAACGTATCTATTAAACAATGAAAGCACCTTCGAATGCAATGCCTCTGCCACCTTACCGCCACGCACCATCTCCTGTATGACCGGCTCGCCAATCGCCCCAAGAAATTCATCAAAAGAGCATGGGCGCAACGCCATATACTCAACCCGGCCTACAGGAAACGCAATTTGCCGGTCGAGCATCGTTTCAAGCAAAGAACCGGCAGCAATCACATATACTTCAGGCAAGTCCTCATAAAAATAACGGAGCATTTTTATCGCCACCGGAGAATTTTGTATCTCGTCGATAAACAACAACACAGAACCATCCTTTTTCTTCCCTCGCACAGCCAACATCAAATCAAACAAATCCAAAACCGGTATCTCTTTCTTAAACAACGCCAAATCATCCGCCGTTTCAAGATTGAACGACACAAACGTATCAAACTGCTTGCCAAACTCTTTGACAAGCGACGTTTTACCCACTTGCCTCGCCCCACTGATAACAAGCGGCTTTCTATTTTCTTTGTTTTTCCATTGGTCTAACCAATCAAGTGCGTTGCGTCCGAACATAATATTCTGTTTTACAGTACAAAAATACGCAACTTTGTAATAAATCCAAAGATAAAATCGACTTTTCTTGTAACAGGTCCAAAGATAAAATCGACTTTTCTTGTAACAGATCCAAAGATAAAATCAACTTTTCTTGTAACAGATCCAAAGATACAGGGCTACAATGCGTCCTCGAAAATGCGGCTGCGGGCAAGCATACAAGCCCCGACCATTCCGGCACGCTCCTTCAATTGCGAAGCCGCCACAATGGTGTCTTTATTTACAAGGTTAAGCGAATGCTTGCGTATTGCAGTCCTCACCGGCTGTATAAGATAGTCGCCGGTCAACGACAATATACCGCCTACAATGACAAGCTCCGGATTGAAAATGTTAATCAGCCCCGCTATGTGTTTTCCAAGTTCATAACCGATTCCTTCGACAATGTCTATACAAAGCATATCTTCTTTATTGACAGCATCGATGATTGTTTCAAGCGAAATGTCAGGATTGTTTTTCAGCGCGTCCGACAGAATGGAGCTTTCTCCGTTCTCGATGCGTTCTAGCAATTTGCGGTGCATCGCACGTCCCGAAGCCTCCGTCTCAAGACAGCCCTTCTTCCCGCAATGACAAATTATCTCGTTATCATAAGCCGGCGTATGCCCGAACTCACCGGCAAATCCCGACTTCCCGGAATATATGTTCCCGCCGATAATTATGCCCAAACCTAATCCCCAGCTGACATTGACAAAAAGTATATGTTTTTTTGTGCCGAAATCACCTTTAAGAAACTCGCCATAAGTCATCGCCCTCGTATCATTGTCTATGCTCACCTTATAGCCTATCTTCTTAGTCATTATCTGCGCCAACGGCTCTTCCCCGAAATTGAACCAGCTATAGCTATATCCCGATTCGGGATTCACCCTCCCGGACACATTCACATTGATATTCAATATCTTGGTCTTCTCCACATCCAACGAATCCACAAACTCTTTAACGCAAGCGCACAAAGTGTCAAGCCCGGCAATAGTGTTCTCGAATGTATAAGGAATGCCTGTCCGGCTTTCCACAAGCTCCCCGTTAAAATCAATGACACCGATATCCAATGAGCGCATCTTTATATCCACCCCCACGAAATATCCTGACGCAGGATTGAGGCCGTAAAGGTTAGGGTGCCTGCCGCCGCTCGTCTCAAGCTTGCCGTATGAATTAAGGAAACCAGCCTGGCACATTTCCTCAACCAGCTTTGTCACAGTAGGGATGCTTAAATCCAAAACTTTCGATAAATCCGTTATCGTAGAATTACCATTATGTATATAATACTTGATAATCCTTTTCTTCAAAAGCGCGCTTTTACTGCCTTTTTCAATCTCTTTCAACAATTCGTGAGCCATTTTTGAGGATTTTATAAAACTACCGCCTTCATCCTTGAATCGGCAAGGATAAATAAATTGTATGCAAAGATAATAAAAATTTTAATTTATTTGCCAATAAGAAAACACCTTCATTTTCAGACAGAGGCAATAATCATCTAAGAAAAACCTAAAAACGTTAAAAAGAGAATTAATAAAATTTATTATCAAACAAATGTATGTTTTTAAAATTTTATTCTTACTTTTGCCAATAAATTAAATCAACCAAAATATAAAACCGTAATTAATTGCGCGCCACACATAAAGCGCACCAATAACACAACAAGCAATGGGCAACCGCAGAAAATTCTTCAAGGACTTGGCAGTAATCGGGGCTTCGGCGATAGCTGCTCCGGCGATGTTCGGCATGGATAATAACGCGAAAAACGCCGCAACCACGCACGGAAGCGACACTGACAACTGGCTGGTGAAAAAAAACAACGGACTGAAAATAACCGGCACTTTTCTTGACGAGATATCGCATGATATCCCTCATCAGAACTGGGGCGTAAAAGAATGGGACCGTGACTTCCAATATATGAAGGCCATCGGCATCGACACCGTAATCATGATACGCTCCGGATACAAAAAATTCATAACCTACAATTCTCCATACCTTATCAGCAAAGGCTGCTATACCCCTTCACAAGATTTGCTTGAAATGTTTCTGACTCTTGCCGACAAATATGGCATGAAATTTTATTTCGGGCTGTATGATTCCGGACAATATTGGGCCACGGGCGACATGACACGCGAGATAGAAGACAACCGATACGTAATCGACGAGGTTTGGGAACGCTACGGAAGCCGGCACCGCAGTTTCAGCGGATGGTATATCAGCGGAGAAATAAGCCGCAAGACCAAAGGGGCCATACCGGCGTTCCACGCGTTAGGAAAACAATGCAAGGACGTTTCCGGCGGAATGCCTACATTCATCTCTCCATGGATTGACGGCAAAAAAGCCGTAATGGCATCGGGCGGGAAACTTACCAAAGAAGACTATGTATCCGTGGAACAACACGAAAAGGAATGGGACGAAATATTTTCAGGGATACACGATGTAGTCGACGCGTGCGCATTCCAAGACGGACACATCGACTACGACGAGCTCGACGCGTTTTTCACCGTCAACAAGCGGCTCGCCGACAAATACGGCATGCAATGCTGGACCAACGCAGAGTCGTTCGACCGCGACATGCCCATACGGTTCTTCCCTATAAAGTTCGACAAATTGAGAATGAAACTCGAAGCGGCAAAACGCGCGGGCTACGACAAAGCCATCACTTTCGAGTTCAGCCACTTCATGAGCCCGCAATCGGCATATCTGCAAGCCGGGCACCTTTACGACCGATACAAAGAATATTTCGAGATAAAATAAAAAATGGAAACGACAAAGCACAATTATAACTTCGGATACTTGATGCTGCTGTCTGTCATAGCGGCATTGGGAGGCTTCCTTTTCGGTTACGACGAGGCCGTCATCTCCGGCACGATAAGCGACGTGTCCGCTCAATTCGGGCTCACAGCGCTTGCCGAAGGTTGGTTCGTGGGAAGCGCGCTGCTTGGCGCAATCATCGGCGTGGCTTTCGCAGGAGCCATAGGCGACCGTTTCGGCCGCAAACCCGCCATGACCGTTTCGGCCGTACTGTTCTCCATATCAATGATAGGATGCGCCCTGTGCGGCTCGTTCCCTTCATTGGTGGCATACCGCATCATCGGAGGAATGGGCATAGGTGTGGCCTCCATAATCTGTCCGCTCTACATTTCGGAAATCGCCGTGCCCGAACGCCGCGGGCTGCTCGTGTCTCTCTACCAGTTAGCCATAACGATAGGCATAGTAGCGGCATATCTTGTCAACAGCCGGTTGCTGGCATTCTCTGACAGCGGCGCGGAACTTCAAGGAATATTCGGCAAAATATTCATCAGCGAGTGCTGGCGCGGAATGCTCGGCATGGGGATAGTGCCCTCTTTGATTTTTCTGGTTGCCGTAGCATTAATTCCGGAAAGTCCACGATGGCTTGTCACACGCGGGGCAGTCAACAAGGCTGGAAGCATTTTCAGCAGAATATTCACAAACAAAAGCGACATATCCGCACAAATTGCGGCAACAAAAGAAGTAAGCGGCAACAAGGAAAAATCTGAAATATCCACACTGTTCAAACCCGGAATTTTCAAAGCCGTGATAATCGGCGTATGCATAGCCATTCTCGGCCAGTTCATGGGAGTTAATGCCGTGCTTTACTACGGCCCTGAGATATTCAAGGACGCAGGGCTGTCGAGCGGCGACGCACTGTTCAGCCAAGTTCTTGTAGGCGTGGCCAATATGGCTACAACCGTCGTCGCAATGTTCATAATCGACAAAGTGGGAAGAAAGAATCTCATCTATTATGGGGTGTCGGGAATGATTCTGTCGTTGCTGCTGATAGCGTTCTACTTCAGCTTCGGCGAGACGATGGGAATTTCCACGATATTCCTGCTGGTAGCCTTCATGCTCTACATCATCTGCTGCGCCGGTTCCATCTGCGCGGTAGTATGGGTGATACTTAGCGAAATGTACCCCATAAAAGTGCGGGGGCTGGCAATGTCGGTAGCGGGATTCGCCCTGTGGATAGGCACATTCCTCATCGGACAACTCACCCCAGTACTGCTTTCGGAAATCACTCCGACAGGCACATTCCTGCTTTTCGCGGCAATGTGCGTGCCATATATGCTGATAATGTGGAAGTGCGTGCCCGAGACCACCGGCAAATCATTGGAAGAAATCGAAAAATACTGGACAAAAAAACAATAATTACCAAAATAAAAACCATTTATGGACTTTAAAAAATTAGCCAACCAATACAAATCCGAATTGCTCGACTCGGTAATGCCGTTCTGGGTCGGGAAGTCGCAGGACAAGGAATATGGCGGATATTTCTCATGCCTCGACAATGCCGGCAACGTGTACGACACCGACAAGTTCGTATGGATGCAAGGCCGGGAAGTCTGGATGTTCTCAATGCTCTACAACAAAGTGGAACGGCGCAAAGAGTGGCTCGACGCGGCCGTTCAGGGCGGTGAATTCCTGAAAAAGTACGGGCATGACGGAAACTTCAACTGGTACTTCTCGCTCACGCGCGACGGCAAGCCGCTCGTGGAGCCTTACAACATATTCTCATACACCTTTGCCACAATGGCTTTCGGGCAACTGAGCATAGCCACAGGCAACAAAGAATATGAAAAAATAGCAAAACGCACTTTCGACATAATCCTCTCCAAAGCCGGCAACCCGAAAGGGAAATGGAACAAGCTGCATCCCGGCACACGCCCTCTGAAGAATTTCGCGCTGCCAATGATTCTCTGCAACCTTGCGCTTGAGATAGAGCCGTTGCTCGACGAAAAGTTCATGAAACAGACAATCGACACCTGCATTCACGAAGTGATGGACGTTTTCCTCCGTCCGGAGTTAGGCGGGTTGATAGTGGAAAACGTGCTTGAGGACGGCTCGTTGTCCGATTGCTTTGAGGGAAGGCACATGAATCCGGGACACGCGATAGAGGCTATGTGGTTTATCATGGACCTCGGAAAACGCCTCAACCGTCCGGAACTGATAGAGAAAGCAAAAGATACGGCGTTGCTCATGGCCGAATACGGATGGGACAAGGAATACGGAGGTATTTTCTACTTCATGGACCGGTTGGGATGCCCTCCGCAAGAGCTGGAATGGGACCAGAAGCTGTGGTGGGTACATATTGAAACCCTGATTTCGATGATAAAAGGCTACCAACTGACAGGCGACAAAAAATGCCTTGAATGGTTTGAGAAAGTGCATGATTATGTATGGACGCATTTCAAAGACCCCGAAAACCCGGAATGGTTCGGCTACCTTAACCGCCGCGGAGAAGTGCTATTACATCTGAAGGGCGGAAAATGGAAAGGATGCTTCCACGTTCCGCGAGGGCTCTACCAATGCTGGAAAATCCTCGAGACCCTCTGACTCGGTCGGCAAACTCAATAATCCAGACAGGGCGTGCACAAGATATGAAATGCGCGCCCTGATTTAATACCCATATTTCAGCTTATACCCATGTATGAAAAAGCGGTGCCCCCGGAAAGGGACACCGCCGTATTCAAGTGTATGCCGCAAACGGCAAAAAGATACTACTGGACTTTCACGCCATCGACTGTAACGGCAAACTTATTAGTCGGCTCTTTAGTATTGTTATTAAGCTCGTTCCAAAGTCCGTTGTGGACAGCCGCAAAACCGGTAGCTGTCGAGTTTGTAATATCAAGTGTTCCGGAAATGCCCCATTCTGTGTGCATCTGGATAGCGGCCTTGTCTGTAGAGGCATCTGATGACGTGAATACACAGTCATTTACGTCTAAGTTATATTTGCAAGCACCTTCTGAGTATACGACAATCGCCTTGCCGGCAGTGTTGAACGTACAGTTCTTGACAGTTACTTCAGAATTGTTGTTTCCATAATAGAACAAAGCGTAGCCATCAAAACCGTCGGATGTTGATACATTGAACTGACAATTTTTGATTAGCGACTTGCTTACGTTGATACGCAAACGACCGTCAGCTATCACGCATCCTTCCATATTGAATTCGGCAGCACGATGAATGAATGCGAAATTATACTCATTGTAAGTCAATCCTGCAGGAACAGAATAGGTAAGGTTTTTCAGATTGATAGTCTTGCCGTCGGCATAGATGCTCTTTGAAACCTTAACGACACTCTTTTCTCTGTCGTCACCGACGATATTAACCTTACTTGCGCCGAAAGTAGCTCCGCCGAGCTCATATTCGCCGGCTTTAAGCACTATGTTCTCCTTATTCTCCTCCAATGCAGCAATAAGTTCTTCAGTAGTGGAAGCTACTGCGTCGATAAGCGTTTTCTTAACTGTCACATTCGTCACAGTCACGCCATCCACAGTTTCCTGACCGCCGATAACTTCTGCTATAGAGCTTGCTCCACGCCTCGTCACATAATAGCCATCAATATCAGTGTCTTTCACCTCGCTGGCAGTTACATTCACAGTACCCACTGGACGGCCTACCAAACCGGCAACAAAGCCTGATTCATCAGCAACCGGATAATTATGGAAATATCCGCCCTCTACAGAGCAATTGTTGATGCTGACTTTCCTTCCAGAAGCGACGAAGCCGACCAGACCGCCTACCGACTGCACGCCGCAAAGGTCGGCGTCTTTCACATGCACGTTCTCCAAAGTCAGGTTGCCGTTGTTCTGCAAATCGCCGAAGACAACACCTACATAACCCTCTGCCGGGTTGCTGCATTCTGCCGTAATATTCTCAAACGTCACGTTCTTCACTGTAACCTCTCCAAAGGTAGCGTCGCCTTGGAACAAACCGTTCGAATAGTAGCTGCCGCCCGGAAGGAGTACCATGTTCGACATTATGTATCCCTGTCCGTCGAACACTTCGGGGGCACCAATGCCTTTCACTTCAAAACCGCCGAAGTCAAGGTTGGCAGTCAGCTTGATGTTTTTGCCGTTCCTGTTATGGGTCTTCAGCCAAACCCATTCTGCCGGAGAGGAAATCAAAATGTCAGTTTCCGTTTGTTTCGGCTCTGTGACGGTCTTACCGTCCCACGGAGCGGCAACACCATAGTCCGGGGTGTCGAAGTTGGGGTCGATGGTGATGCCGAGGTCCACGCTGCCGGTCAGGAGCGAGCCGAAGATGTTTGTGCGGTAGTTGCGCTGTACCGGCACGTTGTCGATGGTCCGGGTGTCGGTCGTGGCCCCGTCGTTGTACGAGAACTCGCAGTTAACGAGACCTTTCTGGTCGGAAACGAGCAGGTAGTTCAAGGCGAGGTAGTCGAATGTCCTGTCGCCGACCTTGAACGTCTCTTTAGGTATCGCGTTGAGTCCGAAGGTCACTACCGTGCTTGTGCTTGGATCCGGGATGCCTGTCATGAGGTTCATGCTGCTGAAGATTCCCGACACTTTGACTGACGACTGCAGAGCATCCGTCTTGAGCCCTGCGGTCTGCGCCGCTGCCATGTCGTTGGTCCCGATGTTGAGCTGGGCGAACGGACGCTTCAGGGTGATGTTCTGGCTCACCGCGCCTTTTACGGCCACCTTTTCCGTCCCGAAGAAAGCGTCGCGCGATTCGTCGTTGGAGAGCGCGTTGTCATAGTCGAC